>JAABUH010003445.1_pt1 | contig 13592 bp, 16 predicted proteins | sample 5559121 | NCBI WGS metagenome assembly JAABUH01 (sample SAMN10711871, study PRJNA513364) | rock metagenome | isolation source: Antarctica rocks | place: Antarctica: Victoria Land, Battleship Promontory nord | collected 2015-12-28 | reverse complement strand
GGGCAGACCGCCTTCGTTGCCGCCCTGTTTGTCATCGCCGCCTGAAGTCTTCGGCGATCGACGGTCACTACGTTCCCACCCAGAGTTTGCAACGGAACCAGCTGGGGCTTGACCTGAACGCCTAAACGCCGGGTCAAGCCGCCTGCCGCAGCGTCTCGGCCAGGGTCACGGACAAGGGCGTTGTCGGACGGCCAATCAATCTGGAGAGCTGGCGATCATCGTCGAACAGAGCGCCTTGCACAGTTCCTGCTTCCCAGCCGGCGAGCATCCGCGCGAACCCCTCGGGCAAGCCCGCATTGATCAAGGCGGCACTATAATCCGCCTCCGGCATGTCGTGATAGGGAAGCTCGCGGCCGGTCTGGCGCGAAGCTTCACGGGCGAGGTCCGCGCGTGTCCAGGCCTCATCGCCCGCCAGCTCATAGGTCTTGCCGCCGTGACCGTCGGTCGTCGCGACCACCGCCAAGGCCTCGGCATAGTCCGCCCGCGTCGCCGACGCGATCTTGCCTTCGCCGGAGCTGCCGATGAACGCGCCCTGCTCCAGCGCGGCCGCAACCGCGCCCATGTAGTTCTCCGTATACCAGCCGTTTCGTAGGACCGTGAACGGCAGGCCCGAACCAGCGAGCGCGGCCTCAGTCGGCACATGCTCCTGCGCCACCGACAGCGGCGATGCATCCGCGTTCAGCACGCTGGTGTAGATGATCCGTCCGACGCCCGCTGATTGTGCGGCCGTGACGACGTTGCGGTGCTGCTCGATCCGCTTGCCGATTTCGCTCGACGAGATGAAGACCAACCTATCGACCCCGGCGAGCGCCGGTGCGAGCGTCATGGCATCGTCATAATCGAAGCGCCGCACCGCGACCCCCGCATCCGCGAGCTTGCCCGGATCGCGAACGAGCGCAATAATCTCGTCGGCCTTCATGCGTGTCTTGAGGGCGTCGACAACAAGTCGGCCGAGCTGCCCACTCGCACCCGTCACTGCAATCGTCATCGTGTCTCTCCTTCGGTATATGACGTGAACGAGCTAAGCGCTTGCTAACCGAAAGTAAGTACGTACATAGAAGTAAGTATGAGAAATTTTAGCCTAGCTGATCCTGCGTCGCTGTCCGACAAGCTGCGCCGCGGCGACCTGATGGCGGCTGACTGCCCTTCGCGCGAGGTCCTGAAGCACGTTACTAGCCGGTGGGGCGTACTCGTGCTGATCGCGCTGACGGGCGGCACGCGACGGTTCAGCGCATTGCGCCGCATGGTGGGCGGGGTGAGCGAACGGATGCTGGCGCAGACCTTGCAATGGTTGGAACGCGACGGTCTAGTCGACCGTATCGCGCACCAGATCGTGCCACCACATGTCGAGTACAGCTTGACGCCGCTGGGCCGGGAGGCGGCGGAAAAGGTCACGACGCTGGCCGACTGGATTGAGGTCAACATGCCGCGCATTGCCGGGCACCGCGACAGGTGACATCGACGCACATCAGGTCAGATCGCCGCCCACCGCTTTCCTCAACCGTGCGGCTCCCTGGGCCAGGACTCCGATATCGGTGCCCAGCGACACGAACTTGAACCCTTGCGCGATCCGCTCACGAGCATCGCTGTCCGACAACGCGAAAATGCCGGCGGGCTTGCCGCTTGCTGCGATCCGGCTAAAGGCGGCGGTGATCGCAGCCTGCACCTCGGGATGACGCGGGTTGCCGAGTTGGCCGAGCGACGCGGCCAGGTCGGCCGGCCCGATAAACAGCGCGTCGATTCCTTCGGTCGTGGCGATCGCGTCGATGGCGGCCAGCCCCGCGCTACTTTCGATCTGCGCGATGAGGCAGATATCCTCATGTGCTGTCGCGAGATAGGCGGCATTGGCGCCGAAGCCGGAGGCGCGGCTTGTCGCGCTCGCGACGCCACGAACGCCCAAGGGCGGGAAACGCGTTGCGGCGACCAAAGTCGCCGCCTGCTCGCCGGTGTCGACCATCGGCACGAGCAGCGTCCGGAAGCCGATGTCCAAATATTGCTTGATTACCACCGGCTCGCCCACGGGTACACGTGCGACAGCTTCGACGGGGAAAGCGGCCACCGCCTGCAGCTGCGCGAGCAGCGTCTGCACCGTGTTGGGCGCGTGCTCGCCGTCGAACAACAGCCAGTCATAGCCAGCGCGCGCGCAAATCTCGGCGGTGTAGGGCGTCGCCAGCGCCTGCCACAGCCCGAGCAGCGTGCGGTCACCGCCAAGCGCTTCGCCGAAAGCGCTCATGTGAACCGCACCGAAATGGCGCCGAGCGGTCCGTAATCGGCGTGGAAGCTGTCGCCGGCGCGCGCGAACACCGGCGCCGTGAAGCTGCCGCCCAGCACGACCTGGCCTGGCTCCAAGCTCTCCCCGCGCGGCGCGAGCTTGTTGGCGAGCCAGGCGGGGCCGTTAGTGGGGTGGTTAAGGACAGCCGCGGCGACCCCCGATTCCTCGATCACGCCATTGCGATACAGCAGCGCCGACACCCAGCGCAGGTCGACCGCGTCGGGCTTCACCGGCCGGCCGCCAAGCACGATGCCAGCGTTCGCGGCGTTGTCGGAAATCGTGTCGAACATCTTGCGGGTCACGCCGCTCGCCTCATCGACTCGCTTGATTCGGGCATCAATAATCTCGATTGTGGAGGTGACATAATCGGTTGCCGCGAGGACGTCGTAGATAGTGCAGTTCGGCCCCTTGAGCGGGCGCTTTAAGATGAAGGCGAGCTCGACCTCGACGCGCGGCTCGACGAAGCGCACGACCGAAATGTCCTGTCCATCAGGGAAAAGCATGTCGTCGAGTAGCGCCCCGAAATCGGGCTCGTTCACGTTCGACGAACGCTGCATCGCCCGGCTGGTCAGGCCGATCTTGTGGCCGATCACCTTGCGCCCGGCGGCAATCTTGTGACTCACCCAGGCGCGACTGACCGCGTAGCCGTCCTTCAACGTCATTGATGGATGCTCGAGAGAGAAATGGCCGAGCTGCGTCCGGCTGCGCTCCGCTTTGTCGAGCCGTTCGGCGAGTGTTGGTTCTGTTGCAAACGGCAGAAGAGCCTTGCTTGGGTAGGATGCTGGCAGGCGATTTGATTGGGCAGGCATGATGGCTGCGGAGCCGGACGGTGCATTCAAGGGGCGGCATTTCACGTCGGAGGTGATCCTATAAGCGCTGCGCTGGTAGCTGGCGTTCCCGATCAGCTATCGCGATCTCGCTTTAATGCTTTCAGATCGTGGCGTCGTGGTCGATCCCAGCACCCTGTTCCGTTGGGTGCAGGCCTATGCTGCCAAGCTGGAACAGCGGGTCCGGCGCCATCTGCGGCCATGCACCGGGTCCTGGCGGGTGGATGAGACGTATATCAAGGTCAAGGGTGCCTGGACCTACCTGTATCGCGCGGTCGACAGCCTCGGCCAGACCATCGACTTTCTGTTGTCGGCTCGGCGGGACGCAGCTGCGGCGAAGCGGTTCTTCCGCAAGGCTTTGGCGCAGCCGCACACCGTCAACCCGCGCACGATCACGGTGGACAAGAACCCGGCCTACCCCAGGGCTACCGCGGAGATGAAGCGAGTTGGCGAACTGTGGCGCTTCTCGCGGCTGCGGCAGTGCAAATACCTGAACAATATCGTCGAGCAGGATCATCGCCGGATCAAACGGCTGGTGCGGCCGGGGCTCGGCTTCGGCAGCCTGCCAACCGCTAGACGGACACTTGCTGGCTACGAAGTGATGGCGATGATTAGAAAGGGGCAGGTTCATCATATCGGCGCCCGCGACATGCAGGGGCAGACCGCCTTCGTTGCCGCCCTGTTTGTCATCGCCGCCTGAAGTCTTCGGCGATCGACGGTCACTACGTTCCCACCCAGAGTTTGCAACGGAACCGTGAAATCGCTGCGGTTGGAAATTTCGAGCGCGCGACGAATCTGCTCTTCCGCGGCGGCTCCCCGCGTGCGCAGCAAGGAGAGATAGGATCGGTAATCGGGCCCCAGCCCGTTCGCGTCTATTCCTAGTGTCTGCTCGAACCTGTGGGCGACCGCCGGCGCGCTGATTCGATCGGCAACCTCTGCCCTGGTCGGCACACGTCCGAGCGCCTCCTCCGCAGATCCATAGAAACTTGAGATTAGCGGCTCGAGAATATTGCCGACGGCCCGGGTTCAAGGCCGGACGAGTGAGCGCGCTGGAGGCTCCCCCTCGTCAATGACCGTGTTGCGCAGCGTACCGATCGTGGGCACCTCGACTTCGACGACATCGCCGGGTGCTAGGTAGCGCGGAGGGTCGAGCCGCGCCCCGGCGCCGCTCGGGGTCCCCGTGAGGATGAGGTCGCCGGGTTCCAGGGTGCAGAACGTAGAGATGTACTCGATGATGCGTGCAAACGGAAACATCATGCGGTCGGTGGTGTCATCCTGGCGTGTCTCGCCGTTCACGCGGGTGGTGACCCGCATCGGGCCGGGGGCGACCGCGTCGGCGGTGATGATCCAGGGCCCGAGCGCTCCGCTGTGCGCCCAATTCTTGCCCGGCGTCACGTTGAACTTGCCGTGGCGGACCCAATCGCGGATCGTGCCCTCGTTGGCGACGGTGTAGCCGAGCACGTGCTCCGCCCACCGCTCCTGCGGGATGCGCCGCCCGCGCTTGCCGATCACGAGCGCGACTTCCCCCTCGTAGTCGAGTTGCGCGCTCTCGGGCGGCCGCACGAGCGGCGCACTTGGTCCGATGAAACTCTCGGGGAAGCGGACGAACAAGCTCGAATACCGGGGAGCGTCCGAGCCGTCCTTATACTCCTGGTTGCGCTCGGGGTAGTTCACGCCGACGCAGAAGCACTTGCCCCAGCTGAGCAGCGGTTTGTCAAGCCGGACGTCCGCGTGGGCGTGGTCGGGCACTGCGGACGCCGCCTCGGCCGCTGCGCCCAGGTCGCCCGCCGCTACCAACTCGTGCAGGGCGGCGTAGCGGCGGCCGAGGCGGCGGCCGAGGTCGATCACGCCGTTGTCGGACCAGATGCCGAAGGAGCGCGCGCCGCCCGCCTCGAACGTCACCAACCTCATGGGATCCTCACGCGAAGTGGCAGGAAACAGTGCCGAACGGCCCGTAGTCGGCGTGGATCGTATCGCCCAGCCCTACCTCGATGGGGCGGATGAAGGAGCCGCTCAGGACCACCTGGCCTGGCTCCAGCCCCTGGCCGAGCGACGCGAGCTTGTTGGCCAGCCAGGCGACCCCGTTTGCCGGGTGGTTCAGGACCCCCGCCGCGACTCCGGTCTCCTCCACCGCCCCGTTCTTGGAGCAGATCGCGGCGATCCAGCGCACGTCGTAGTCGTGCGGCCGGAACGGCCGCCCACCCACCACGATGCCGGCGTTAGCGGCGTTGTCGGCGATCGTGTCCAGGATCGTGCGGGCGGCCCCTGTCTCGGGGTCCTTGCGGAAAATGCGCGTGTCGAGGATCTCAAGCGCTGGCGTCACGTAGCCGGTCGCGTCGAGCACGTCGAAGATAGTGCAGCCCGGCCCGCGCAGGGCGGACCGCATGACGAAGGCCAGCTCCGCCTCGACCCGCAAACTGATGAAACGGTCGCAGGGCACGGCGCCGCCGTCGGCGAAGACCATGTCGTCCAGCAGGACGCCGGAGTCCGGCTCGTCGATGCCGAGGGCGTGCTGCATCGCTTTAGAGGTCAGGCCGATTTTGTGGCCCTTGACTGTCCGCCCGGCAGCGACCTTGCGCCTAATCCAGGCCGCCTGGATGCGGTAGGCGTCGGCCAACGTCATGCCGGGATGGTCGAGCGAGACCATCCGCACCTGCCGACGCGTTCGCTCGGCCTCGTCGAGCCTCGCCGCGGCAGCCAGGACCGCCGCCTCGTCCAGCGTGCCCACCGCAGCCGTCACGCGGCCACGATGGGGGACGCCTCGTAGATGGGCGGCCGCGCCGCCACCCCGGCGAAAGGCGTGCCCTTCTCGAACCAGGACCGCGGCGCCGGCGCGCCCCACAAGGTCTGGCGCTGCGGGTCGCGCAGGTCCCAGCGGATCGGCTCGTGGTCGGGGTCCACCGTCTGGTAGTCGGAGCAGTAGATCTCGATCCGGTGCCCATCCGGGTCGAGGACGTAGAGGAAGAAGGCGTTCGAGATGCCGTGCCGCCCGGGGCCGCGCTCGATGTTGCCGACGTAGCCGGTGGTCGCCATCAAGTCGAGCAGGTCTATGATGTTGAGCGGCGTCGGCACCCAGAACGCCACGTGGTGCATCTGCGGTCCGGCGCCGTGGGTGAAGGCCATGTCGTGCACGCCGCCCTTGCGGTGCATCCACGCCGCCCACAGCCGCCCGGTGCCTTCCTCCTCCGTGTATTCCGTCGTGCGGAAGCCGATCGCGTTGTAGAATTCGACCGAGGCCTGCACGTCGGGCGTGAAGCAGTTGAAGTGGTCGATGCGCAGCGGCTTGACACCCTTGTAGAGCGCGTAGCGTTGGTGGACGGACGGCAGCTTGTCCATCTGGAAGTAGAACTCGAGCGGGATGCCGAGCGGGTCCTGGGTGCGCAAGGTGCGGCCTTGGTAGGGTTCCTCGGCGAAGCGGACGGGAAGCCCCTGCGCACGGAAGAAGGCGTGCGCTTTGTCTAGGTCCTCCTCGCTGAAGACCTTGAAGCCTAGCAGGTTCGCCTCTGGCCGCTCGCCCCGCCGCAGCACGACGCAGTGATGGCCGCGCTCCTCCATCGCCCGGAAGTAGAGCCGGTCCGGCGTCCCGTCCGTGACCTGCAGGCCTAGCGTGTCGGCCCAGAACGCCCGCGCGGCGCCGAGGTCGCGCACCGTGAGCACGACGTGGTTCAGCCGCACGACCTGAAAGGGCGGATACAGGACGGTGTCCGGAATCGGCATGGACGTTCGCTCCCAGTCTCAGGCGCCGACGCACGGGATCGCATGGTTGTCGTAGGCGACGGCGATGTTCTTGGTCTCCATGTAAAACTCGAACGAGTACTCGCCACCGTCGCGGCCGATGCCGGAGTGCTTGACGCCGCCGAACGGCGTTCCGAGGTGCCGCACGTTCTCCGAGTTGATCCAGACCATCCCCGCCTCGAGGTCGCGCGCCACCCGGTGCGCGCGGCCAACGTCGCGGGTCCAGATGTAACCGGTCAGGCCGTAGCGGACGTCGTTGGCGATCCGCACCGCGTCCGCCTCGTCCTCGAACGGGATCACCGTGAGCGCCGGGCCGAAGATCTCCTCCTGCGCGATCCGCATCGTGTTGCCGGCATCGAGGTAGAGCGTCGGCTCGACGTAGTTGCCGGCACCGCCCATGGCGCGCCCGCCGCCGACAGCGACACGGGCGCCCTCCCGCCGGGCCGCATCGGGAAAGGACAGCACCTTCTCGCAGTGGCGGGGATGGATAAGCGGGCCGACATCGGTCGCGGGGTTCAAGGGATGGCCGACCTTGAGGCGCCGCACCCGTTCGGCAATCTCGGCGCCGAACCGCTCGTAGATCGGGCGCTGCACCAGCGCGCGCGACGACGAGGTGCAGCGCTCGCCGTTGAGCGAGTAGATCATGAACAGCACGGCGTCGAGTGCGCGATCCAAGTCGGCGTCGTCGAACACAATGACTGGGTTCTTGCCGCCCAGCTCGAAGTGGACCCGCTTCAAGGTCGCCGCACCCTGGCGCATGATGTGCGCGCCGGTCGTGGTCTCCCCCACGAAGGCCACCGCCCTGAGGTCCGGATGCTCGGTCAGCGCCTTGCCCGCACCCTCGCCCAGCCCGTGCACCAGGTTGACGACGCCCTCAGGGCCGCCGTGCGCGCGGATGACCTCGTCCATGATCTCGGCCAGGATCACGGCCGTGAGCGGGCTCCATTCCGCCGGCTTGTGCACGACCGTGCACCCGGCCGCGAGCGCCGGGGCGATCTTCCAGGTGCTCAGCATGAACGGGGTGTTCCAGGGCGTGATCACGCCCACAGGGCCGATCGGCTGGCGCATGGTGTAGTTGAGGTGGTGCTCGTCGGGCAGCGTCCGACCGTCCTGCGCCGCGGGCGCCAGGTCGGCGTAGTAGCGGAAGTTCTCCGCCCCGCGCAGCGCCGCCTTGGCCATGTAGCGGATCGGCTGGCCCGTGTCGGTGCTCTCGATCAGCGCGATCTCGTCGGACTTTGCCACGATCGCGTCCGCGATCGCATGCAGGACGGCGCGGCGCTTGGCGCCCGGCACGGCCGCCCACGCCCTGAATGCCGCGGAGGCGGCGCGCGCGGCCCGGTCCACCTCGGCCGCCTCGCCCGCGGCGACGGTGCACTGGTGCTCGTTCGTGGCCGGGTCGAGCGTGTTGAAGGTGGCGCCGGACGCGGACGCGGCACGCTCACCGGCAATCAGGTGCGGGACGACGCCGTCCCTGAACCGCTGCATGAAGCGGTCCGCGGCCGCAAGGTTCGCGGCGAGCTTGGGATCCGTGACTTGGTTCACGTGGCAGTCTCCTTACGTCTCAGACGCTTGTGCAGGTTGTTGGTCTTGAGCGACGCGGTGTCGTCGATCTCCTGCACCTCGACGGTCAGGCCTAGGCCACGTGCGCGGAACGCCTGGGCCGTCTCCGCCTCCAGCGCCGCCATCAGCGCCGCGGCGACGCGCTTGCGGGTCTCCGCGTCACGGCCCGCGCCGATGCGGGCAACCACGGCTACGAAGGCGTTGTCGGGGTCGCCGTCGGCGACGGCGTAGATCTCGCGCCGCTCGGCCCGCGTTCGCAGGCCGCCGAGCGGGAACACGCCCGTCGCCAACGCAGCTTGGTGCAGGGTGTCCACGAGCCGGCGCGGCGACACGTCTGCCTCGAGATTGCTGGAGTATTCCACGATGATGTGCGGCATTCGCTGCCTCCGCAGCAGATGGTTAACGTGTTAAGTGGGCGGCTGCAAGCGCAAAGAGCTCCCGGAGCGAAGCTCCATGGCGACCTGGGTATGGTTGGAGGCCCGGCGGCCGGGGACCCGGCGTTGCCCGCGGTGACCGGCGGCGGCATGATGCGGACAGCAAGGCCACCGAGGCAGGATGGCGGGCGAGAGCAAGTGGAACCCGGCGGTCGCGCTGCGGGATACGGAATGGTCGCTCGCGATCAAGCTGCTCCGGGCGCGTGAACTGGTCATGCAGCGGTTCCGGCCGCACCTGCGCCAACACGACTTGACGGAGCAGCAGTGGCGCGTACTCCGCGTGCTGGCGGAGACCGACCGGCTGGAGATGCAGGAGCTGTCGAGCCGCTGCTGCCTCCTCCCGCCGAGCCTGTCGCGCACCGTGCCCAAGCTGGAAGAGCGCGGCCTCGTCAGGCGCGAGCCGGTCAGCACTGACCAGCGGCGAACCTCGGTATGGTTAACGCCGAAGGGGCAGGGCTTGTTCGACCAGGTGGCCGCCGGGTCCGAGCTGCTCTACACTGGCATCAGCGAGCAGCTCGGGGAGCAGACCATCAAGGACGTGTTCCGGGTCTTGGACACTCTGATCCTGAAGCTCGACCAGAGTGAGATGCCGGACCAAGGAGAAGGCTGGCCGGAGTTGAGTATTCCGTCTGGTGAGACCGGGGAAGATCGGGCAACCTCGTCGCTGAAGCCGCCACGGAAATCTCGCGGCCAAACACGCGTCAGGTAACCAGACCATCACCGACACCCCCAATAGGTCGAGTGATTGCACAAGCACTAAGCGGGTGACCTGTCGCACGGCAATCATGGTGGTTGCGTCCCGCCATTGCCTCGTCCAGATCGTCGCCATATCGTGAGCCGATCATTAGGTACGACTTCACAGAGATACCCGTCCAGAGGTGAGGGCGCGGTATATCGGTGTCCTCTCTCATCACGTCTCCCGCGGCGGGATCAGCTACCCCGCGTTGGCGTGCAGCTTGACCAAGATGCGCCCGGCGTTGCCGACGCGGACCTCCAGTTGCCGTCCGCCCGCGTGACAGCTGCGAACGTAGGTCGAGTCCAAGCTGACGGTGACCGCTGGCGCTGGCGATACTGCCACCAACTCGAGCGCGGCTGCGCTAGGACGCAGTTGCTCGCCAAGCTCGAGCGTGCGGCCCCGCAGGGTCTCGTGGCTCGTCCCAGCCACGACCGGCAGCAGGTGCGCCAACACACCCGCGGCCACGCGGTAGGTCATCAGCGAGGATAGGTGCGCCTGTAGTCGGTCCAGCTCCGGTGTGGAGCGGCCGTGTGCGGGCCAGCTGGTCCCTGCCTCGTTGCGTCCACACCCCGAGCAAACAAACCGCGGTAGCCGCATCGCCACCGTGCCGAACAGCGTCGCGATCCGTCGCGACCGTTAGTCCTTGAGCTGGCAGCGCCGGCCGCCGCAGCTCGCGCACTCCGGCCGCAGCGCCGCATGGTTGCGGGCCTGCATGGCCACGACCGCCTGCTGAACACGGGCCAGCAGCTGCTTGGCCTTGGATAGCGTCAGGCCCAGGTTCGCGATGTCGCGGAGGTCGCAGGAATGGTCGAGTGCCAGGACGTCGATCCCGCGCTCCCGAGTGTCAGCTCCCGTCTCGACCAACTGCAGCACCAACCCCATCCACGCTCTCCCAGCCGACCTCGGCCCGGCTGGTCATACCGTTCCCGTCTCCATCCCCCAACTCCTGGACAGTCCCGCCTTCGTGGCGGGATGCCTTCCACGGGTGTGGCGGTCAGGACGTACCGCGCATGACCTTCGCCTGGTACTCCTCTTCGGTGATGGTGCCGCCCTCGGCCTCGGCCCGGCCCTCGTCCTTGGGGCGCAGCGATCCTTGCAGGGCATCGATCCGCTTCCAGGCGGGGAAGGGTTGTTTGCCGTTCGCATCGGGAACGTATGTCGATGTCTCGACCCGCGTATGTTTGTGGATGTAGCGGGCGCAGTTATAGAAGACGGATGTGATATCGATCTCGACGATCATGTCGGAGCTGGGGAAGCGTGCCAGATGGTCGGTGTCATGCGTCAGCCGCGCCTCGCCCTGCACGCGAACGCGCAAGGGGGTCACCATGTCGATGAACAGCAGCCCCACCTTCGACGTCGCCGCGACGTTGCCCATCGACAGGAACATGCCGTTGCCATCGTAGTTCGGGAAGACGATCCTGCGGGGGTCCACCACATGGGCCAGCCCGACCGGCCCGCCCTTGTAGGATACGGTCGGCTCGCCCTTCTCGTTAATCGTCGTCAAAAAGAAATAGTCGAGACTGCCGATAAAGCCTGCCTGTTCGGGGCGCAGTTCGTCGTCGACGATTGAATGGGCGACGGCGTCGGCCAGTTTCCGGCTGTTGTTCTCGTCCTGCAGCTTGCGGCTGGCCGCGGTGTAGAACTCATCGGGGGTCGGCATAATCGGTCTCCGGCAGGAGCGGGGCCACGGGTGCTCACTCGGCGGCTTCGACGACCCCGAGTTTGGGCAGATTCAGGGCCAAGTCGGTCACCAGGCCGGACGTTTCGTCGAAGGCCATGACCGGGCGCTGCGGTTTCGCGTTCAGCATCAGGCGCGTCACGTCAGGGCGCGAATAATGGCCCGCCGGGTCGGCGGCCGCCTTGGCATAGGCGATCATCGACAGATCGATGTCGGCCGTCACCAGTCCCTCGTCGGTGTGCGCGATCTCGGTCCCGATGTTCTGGCCGTCGGGGGCGTAGATCTTGGTGTATCCGCCGCCAACGGGGCACAGCGCCTCGCGCGCCGGGTCGCGGCCGCACAGGATGTCCTGCTGCTCCTTCGAGACCAGCGCGCAGGCCGCGACGACGAAGCATCCGCCCTCGACCGCATAGACCATGCTCGCGCCGTTGTTCACCTGATGGCCGAGCGCATAGGCCCCGCCCTCGTAGAGCGCCAGATTGGGCCAGGCGGCGCAGTGGATCTGCTCGTTTTGGGCATACATCGCGTATTTGCTCAGCGGCTGCAGATGCTCCCAGCACGACAGCTGGCCGACGCGGCCGATGGCCGTCTCGCTGACCGCCAAGTCGCTGCCATCGCCCTCGCCGAAGACAGTGCGTTCCACATGCGTGGGTTTCAGCTTGCGGCGGCGCTTGATGATCTTGCCGTCCTCGCCGTAGTGCCACTGCGCGATATACAGACTGCCGCCCGCGCGCTCCGACAAGCCCATCGACACCTGGATGCTGTTGTCGCGCGCAGCCTTGGCGATCGTGCGGTCATGGTCCGACCCGGCCACGATCGAGTTTTCGAAGTAGCGGCCGACGAACTGCATCCCCCAAGCGACCGGACCCAGCCAAATGTGGTTCGGATATCCCGGCAGCCAGGTTTCCGGGAATACGACCAGCCTGGCGCCCGACTTCGCGGCTTCCTCGATGTATCCAACGGCCCGCCGGACGCCGGTTTCGACGTTGAGGAACGACGGCGCGGCCTGCACCGCGGCGACCTTGAACTGCCGAGACATGACACCCTCCATGATGGTCTCCAGCCCGTCACTGACCCCTCGCCATCCCGTCCGGCCGCGCCGTCGCGCTCCGAACCCGACCCTCTCCCGGCAGGTGGCGACAGCTGACCGGCGTGCGTTTCAGTAAGCGACCGAGAAGCGCTTGCGATGGTGCTGCGGCCGTTCGGCCTCGTCGAGCATGGCGACCGCGTAGTCTTCGAGCGAGATGCGGCTTTCGCCGTCGCTGTCCGTCATGAACTGGTCCCCGCCGACACGGTAGTGGCCGGTGCGCTCCCCAGGAGCGAGCATAGCGGCCGGGCTCACGAACGCCCAATCGAGCTCGCTCTCGCCGCGCAGTTGATCCAGGAAGTCTGCGGTGCGGAGCGCGCCGTCCTTCCACTGAGCGGGAAAGTCGGGCTGGTCGACCAGACGCTTGCCGGGTGCGACCTCGAGGCTGCCCGCGCCACCCACGACCAATAGACGTTCGACCCCGGCACGCTTCACCGCGTCGATAATCAATCGCGCACCCATGCCGCGCTCGTCTTTTCCCGGATTGAACGCGCTGATCACCACGTCATGTCCCGCAACCAGCGACGCAAGCTCCGCAGGCTCGGTAGCGTCGCCCTTCGCCGCCCTGAGCTTCGGATGCGTCGGCAGTGTTTCCGGGTTGCGGACGATGGCTGTGACCTCGTGCCCGCGGTCGAGGCTTTCCGACAGTACCATTGTTTCCGACCAGACCGGTGGCGCCGATGATGGCGATCTTCACGATGCATTTTCCTTGGTTGGTTGGGCGGAGCGCGGCGCGTTGTCCATCCGGGGCACCTGGTCGGCGAGCGCGCGGCCGCCGAGCCCTTCCGCGGCGAGCGCAGCGGCGACCGACTTTCGTTGAACGAGTTCGTACGCAAGGGTGGTGTAGGCTGGGTAGGTTGTCGGCATATCCATGCCGATGCCATTCCCCCAGCGGTAGAAGACCAGCAGGTATGGATCGACCGCCGTGAAGTCGTCACCCGTCGAATACGGCCCCGAAAGCCTGTTTTCTATGAGGTCGAAAGACTCGAAGATCGTCTGCCTGGCCTTCGCCTTGATGCTTTCGAATACGTCCGGATCGTCGGAGAACCGCTGTGGCCGCCACAATCCTCCGAAGCCCTGTCCGTGCAAGGTGCCGGACAACCAGTTCATCCACTCGTAAACCCGCGCGCGGTCGAGCGCGGTCCTGCCCATCAGGTGTCGCTTCGGCGCCAGGTCCGCGATGGCGGTGGCGATCGCCGGAACCTCCGTGATCACCTCGCCGTTCAGGGAGAGCACGGGCACGCGCTTCTTCGGATTGATCCG
>JAABUH010003443.1_pt1 | contig 13597 bp, 12 predicted proteins | sample 5559121 | NCBI WGS metagenome assembly JAABUH01 (sample SAMN10711871, study PRJNA513364) | rock metagenome | isolation source: Antarctica rocks | place: Antarctica: Victoria Land, Battleship Promontory nord | collected 2015-12-28 | reverse complement strand
ATGTGAAGAATCTTGCACACATGCTCTCAATGCTGCTCTTTCGTCTCAGAGTATATTAAGATGTCATTCAGATATATCACGCAGCAAATATTCATAAATGACTTAAGTGCGTGATTTACATAAAACTAAAAGATTGCAAAAGCATTTATCAGTTCAAAGAGCATCATCTGATATTCAAACTGATTGTAGCATGTATGAAAAGTCATTTTTCATTCATTGCTCTTGCGAATTTGAATGCAATAATAAATGTTGTGAATATCAATTTTGATAAAGTATTTTGCATAAGTAAAGTAATTCAGCGTCTCAGATAGTAGCAATAATAAGTAATTGTTCTTTACTGTTATTTCATTGAAATCATGATAGTTCATGCATAAATGAAGACTTTCATTCAACTTCTTTATAAACAACATGAGTGCTTTTGCAGAACTACTTGATAAACGAATTCATTTCTTCTCTAGCATGCTAATTAAATAGTCTCATATCACAGTGAACTCATTTCATGTCATCTTATAAATGAACTCAATGCAAGAAATTTTGCTCTTTATTAAATCAATGAAATGTTTCATCTAATCATACATGTTTAGACTATCAGAAAGAATCTCAGAAAACACTTTCTTGAAATCTTGAATAGCAGAGAATATCTTTGATTCTTTCGCTTGAAGCGCATTGCATCTTGCAGTCTGATAATCTGCGTTCTGCAATAAGTCATTTATAGATAGCAGCTGATAAAGCAAAGCTACATAAGTCTCTTTTCTTTTCTTAGCTGCAAGCATTATCAGCTCAACAAATTTTGATATTTTGCACAGATTAACTCATATTTGCTTTGCATGCTGAGTGCTGTTTTCTTAATATGATCAACAACGTTTATGTCAGTGAATATTCAAGTCAATCTCATTTAATTACAAGTAATCAAGAATCATATTATATTCTTGCATGTTTACAGCATGAAACTAAATGTTTCAGCTCTTGCAAACTTTCTTATGATTGATCAACTCAATATCAATTTAATGTGTATCATAATAAAAAATTCAATGATCATTGATCATCTGAATCTGTTTCAGAGTTGCATGATTCTTTAATAATAATAAATTCATACACTCTTGTGACATCGATTAGATCAACTCATGAGAAACTTTATGCTATTTGTATCGAGTGAACAAAACTCTTTGAGATAGAAAATCACTTGCAGTCTATACGACTGCTTCACGCAGTCGAAACAGTGAGTTTTGAGACTATGTATCAAATTTGTTCGCGTTGATTGCACGTTAAAGAATGAGTGTTCTAGTCACTCTAAATTGCTTCAAGAGCTTCGTTTTCATCATTATCTTCGCTACTGCTCTGAGACTCTTCATGATGATGATAATTATTCAATAGTTTGAGAAGTCAGCATCTTGTAACATTCTTGATTGCAGATGCGATCAGTTCAAGCAGTGCATGAGTACATGCTTCGTCGTCTGATGACTTCATTCGCAGTCACATCGCAAGCTATTCGTGCCTGAAATGTTTCTAGAGTGCAGATAAGTATTCAGATCTATGCGTTCAATTCTGATATGCATTGCAAGAATGCTTTCTGCTTTCTGAAGATCATCACGCATCTTTATCGTCTTTTTGCTCAAATGCGATCTTTGTGCTGAGATTACGTTGACATCTGCAACACATTCTCTGTACTTTTTTCATCGTTGATTTCATTGATCTTTGTGATACTGTGCTATTGCGATGCTATCGCTTGTTGAAATCGTGAAGAAGAAAAAGCGTCATCTGCATCTTGACTGTATCTTCGCATCTTCTTGAATGAAAACATTCAGAAGTACTATTTTCTTGATGATGAGTGAGCGAGAAATGATGCAATTAACTTTCGTCAAACGAGCGCGTATTAGTTCGCATGCTTGTCTGATCTCTTACGTTCGATCATTAACTCGACTGTGTAGCATGATCTTGTTCTGTAACATGTTTAGATGAATATGTAGCGAGCTTGTGTATGTTTCTGTTTCTAAAGTTTCGATGTTTACTCTTTTGAACACTTCTGCTACATGACGCAGAATCTGATTCTGAAGTGTTTCTAGTCTGCATTTTTTGCTCAACAGTTCATTTATCGAAAATATGTTGTATACGTTGCATGCAACATACATAGAGCACGATCTCTATGCTGATTTTCCTCTTAGACTCGAGAAATTACTCAGAGAGTTTTCTCGCGACAGATTCACAGTTCAAGACGAACGAGATTTCTCACTGCTCAGATTTCAACAGTTTACTTCTTAAGCATGAGTCGCAGATGTTTCATCTGCGATACGCATGCATATTGCAGTCGATTTCTTCTCTAATCACATCAACACACACTACTGTTCTCTCGAACTATACAGATGATGTTTTTGACTAGAAATTGACTTTATCATCAAGACATTCGAGAGTCAGAACTCAGTGAAGAAGTGAGATTCTTGAGATCGACAGTCGTCGTCATTGTATATCATGCTTCGCAGATGCTCACTTCACTTGTAAAGCGTGCAACTCATCTGTTTCGCGTTATCTGTAGAGATCTTTCTCATGCAGATCGATCATGTCTTGCAAAGATGTTCATATGCTACACTTCTAATCAGACAGCGTAGTTCAATCATTCTCTACTAACTCGCTTGTGTCTCTCTTCTCTTAACGAAGTCTTCTCGTCAGCGTATCGTCTACGTATAAAATGTCTGTGTCTGAACGTCTGTTAAACGATATTAATGAGATTCTCGAGTTTGCTCATGTCGAACTTAACGAGACTCATGAGTTGCTCATGTCGTAGTAACAGACACGCAGTCTTAACAAGATTTATACGTAGTTAGCATGTAGATCTAAAGAATGTTCGTGATTCAAGTTCTTTCTGCTAATCATTCTCAACAAATCAAACACAAGAGTATTCTGTTTCAATTCTTGTTATCGCGACAACAAGATGCTGAATCGAATGATTTTCATAAGCGATTTCCCTCATAGTTTTGCGTTCTGTTTGACTTTCTCATCTGCGTGCAGATTGCTTTTGTAGCATGCGCATTGAGATTATTGAAGTCTGCGCGATCGCGAAAACTCTGCACGCGATCAACGCACAGCGCTTCATCATCACGCAGCATCTCGATGTCGTTCAAACTTTTGATAATCTCTAGACTCTACTGTAGCTAGACAGTAGATTCGTAGTCAGCATCGCGTACAGATCAGTTTCATCGCTGATCATGATTCTTTAATAACTTATGCTTTTTTACTCACAATTATAATATAAAGTTTCGCTTGATCTTAAAATCAATAAGACAATGAGTTTCATACATCTTTTCAAAGACATTTGTTAGCACTGAAATCATCATTACATGTGACAATCATCTTTTTGTAATTATATTTAATGATTTGATGATAAACATTAAACTTTCTCTTTTTTCATCTTTTCATCATGATTGCAAGTCTTTTATCTAAATGCATAGTTGAAATACATTAAGTTATTAATCTTATGTTTCAGCTTCTTGCATGATCAACATGTAAGATTAAGTGAAACAGCATTTTGCTTGAATTCACTGAACTTGATTGTTGCATCATCTTTAAACTGCATGCTTAAAGCAAAGAAACTTAAAATCTTTGTTGCAATGATAAACTTCATCTTTTCCTGCAAGAATCAAGAACTCTTCTGAAATGTTACATTCTCACTTTGCTGCAAATTTAACTTTGACAAAGCATTAATGTCTTGCAGATGCAACTCAATGTTTATAAAATGCTTTAGCAGATTAACATAATTGATTGTTAGAAATCAGCATAAAGCGAGTCATATCAGTGTCATTTAACTAGTACATAAATGCTAAGAAAGAAGAGTATTTACAGAAAAGAACTTGCAGCTTATATGTGTGTTTCTGATCTCTGCGCTAGACTTGAAAGAATTGATGTCTTACATAAATGATGCAGAGACTTGATGACATCACTTTTAACTCAGATACTCACTAGACTTAATTGAGTTGATTAAAACTGAGACTGAGACTGAGCAAGCTTTAATCAATATGCAATCAACATGCTAAAGTTGATTGTGTATTGATTAAGATTAGACTAGGTCAGAATCATAACATTACTTCTTTTCTTCAACTATTCATATTTGCATGAATGTATTTTCTTAGTGCGCTTAATTAAAATATTGAGTGTGAAAGTCATCAACAACATTCTGAGTGTTTATGAATTCATCATTATCAGCATTATATCAGTTGAAATCATTGTCATAGCTCTTTTATTTTACTTGATATTGAAGTCATCTTTAATATCATTGAGAGTTCAGAATATCATTAATCTTTCATTCATTCTCATTATTTATCATAATCAATTCTGAAGAATTATTCTTTTGATCAGGCAAAAGATTGTTGACGATGAAATGAAGAAGTTTGAAGTGAAATACATCATGAATATGCATAGTTTCTGATAGTTTCAATTTATACGAGAAGTCAACAGAGTTAAGCATCTTAAATGAATTGAGCATTTTGTTATTCAGCTTTTTGAATAATCTCGCTGTAACTATGTTTCTTTCGTCTAGAAATATCTTTGATTCAATCTCGTAGTTGATCTCTTTTCTATGCTTATTAGCTTGTTTCATCATTTGCTTTCATGTCTTGACAAGAGTCTCACGAACGAATGTTAATGTTTTGTTCATATGTTTAGATATATTCTTAACTTCATTTGAGACATTGATAAATAGCATGAAAACTCATTTATTTGCAATGCTTCTAAGCAATTGAGCTGATCATGACTTGACTGACTTGAAGTCATGTGTCATGATAAATGTAATGATAAATGTAAATTCAAAAAAGCTCTTGTGAATTTTCTGATAAACAAATGAGTGCAAATTCGAAGAATTTCTTGCGAAATTTCTGAATAAAAGAAGTATATTATTTCGTATTATTTACACGTTGATAGCAGAGTAGTTGATTGAGCATTTATCTAATGTTAGAAAACAGCATAGAGCAAGTTATATGAATGTCATTTAACTAGTAGATAAATGCTAAGAAAGAAGAGTATCTACAGAAAAGAACTTGCAGCTTATATGTGTGTTTCTAATCTCTGTGCTAGATTCAAAAAAGTTGATATCTTACACAAATGATGCAGAAACTCGATGATATCATCTTTAACTCAGATACTCACTAAATTTGATTGAGTTGATCAAGACTGAGACTGAGACTGAGCAAGTTCTAATTAATATGCAATCAACACACTAAAGTTGATTGTATATTGATTAAAGTTAAACTAGATCAGAATCATAATATTGATAAAGATGTATGAAATGCAAAAAGACTCATTCATGATGATTAGACTAATCATCAAGCCGAGTTTTCATACCTACTTTCTGATTCGCCTGAGTACTCGATATTAATGTCGTGACTCGATTTAAATACTCGATATCAATCTCATGACTCAACTCGATATCAATCTTGAGTCGAGTCAGAATTCGAGTTTTCGATTCAACTCATTAAGCAATTGAATATGACGTCAAGAGAGCTAAATATAGAAATTTTTCCGGTTTTTTGCTTTTGCATTACCTTTTTGCATTACCTTTTTGATAGAGAGTCATGACAAAAAACATGAAGATTGTTTGATAGAGAGTCATAAAGAGAAGTTATGAAGAAGAGTCATGAAGAAAAGTCATGAAGAAGAGTCATGATAGAAAGTCATGAGAAGAAAACATGAAGGCTATTTGATAAAGAGTCATGAGGGAAAAACATGAAGGCTATTTGATAGAGAGTCATGACGAGAAAACATGAAGACTATTTGATAAAGAGTTATGATAGAGAGTCATGAGAAGAAAACATGAAGACTATTTGATAGAGAGTCATGAAGAATGAACAAGCTATCTACAACTATCTATCTATCTATCTTCATGTCTTGACGAGTCGAATCGAGAATTCAAGTCAATACTCAATTTCAACACTTTAACTCGACTTGAATACTCAGTTCAAACATCATGACTCGATTTGAATACTTGATTTCAAAATTCTGACTTGAATCAAGTCTTGATGAGTCGAGAACTTGACTTGAACTCAATGACTCGATTTAACATGATCAGTCTAATGATGATTTTGTTAATCTTTCTTTGCAAATACATTATGTAAATCTTATTGAATATATAATAGTTCAGATCTGCATACAGTCTGATGAAATACTGCTTGAAATTTATGATGCTTTGATTGACTTGCTGCTTTGCAGTTTCAAGTCAACATTCTGTTTAAAAGTTGCAAATTTCAGAGTTGTTAAGTTTAGCATACAAGTATTTAATGTAATACTTTCAGTTAAGTTTCTCATCATGATTATGCATGCTCATCACATGATCTCATCATTGATTGCAAGACTTCTTTGACAAGTATGATGTAAATCATTGCAGCTTCTTTTTTTTCATGATGAAATCAACTGACATCGCGATCATGATGTTTTTACAGTTTCGCAGTTAAAACATCAAGAAATCATGATTTGTGATGCTTTGCTTCTTAAGCTTGCAAGATCAATTAACGCACTTGCATGCATTACTTTAATAGTGATCATTATTATGTTAACGTTAATGATCAGATGTTGATCAAGTTTCTCGCTTGAGTTTCAATATACAAAGTCACAAGACAAGCAGCATATTTTATGTCTTCAGATTCTTTAACTATTGATGTACTTCACTTGTTAATCAATGAATGATATGATTTATCTGTTCAGTAAATTATTGCAATTCAAACTTTTCATCTGCATAATTTTTAAGCTCATTTGAATGAGATGATGAATTCTCAGTATAAAAGATGTTGTTACTTCTTTTGATCATGCAACTTTTAGTGAATCATTGCATGTTCAACATTTTTTACTGAGCAACTTCATGCAAAAAAAGCAATTAAAACTATGAAATGCATGAAATCTTTTTGCATGAAACTGCATAGTAGAAGATAATAAGATAACACTTTATTAATGATAAAACTAATTGCTAAGAAACAAATGCAAGAATTGACAAAGTTTTCATCTTCTGTCAAATTATTATCTTTATTCACTCATTAGATTCTTTTGATCTAATCTTGTGAACTAGTCTTGCAAACACGCATCATTCATAGTTGATAAGATGCATTCTCATATTCAGATATTCTTTAAGTCAATTTGACGCAGCAAGTTCGCTGTGATCAACTAATTAAGATTTATCATGTTTCTCATCACTTTATATTCTCATCACTGAGACTAGTATCAAAGAGAAATAATCACTAACATCAAATACATCATTTATCGTATTTGAAAGAAAGATCAGTCAACTGCTTTATTCTCAAGAACTGAGAATCAATTAAATATTTCATCTTTGATTAAGTAATCATCACTTTATGTAGACTGATCGCGTCAAGTCGAGTACTCAAGTTCAAGTCAAGTACTTGACTTGAAAAGTATCAAGTCAAGTTGAAATCTTTTGAAAAAAGTGTTGAATTGAGTTGAGAAGTTGAACTCAACAACTTAAGTTAAATTGAGAAGCTTGATTCGACAACTCGACACGAAAACTGAACTCGACTCAACAAGATATTAAATAGATGTAAATAGCTTGATCGAACAGTCTACATGATTTTTCTTCATGACTTTCTACGATGTTTTTCTGTCATGACTTTCTATCAAATGATCTTCATGTTTCTCTTTGTTTCTTTTCATGTTTCTCTTCATGTTTTTCTTCATGTTTCTCTTTATGACTTTCTATCAAATGATTTTTATGTTTTTTCTTCATGACTTTCTATCAAAAAAATAATGCAAAAAGATAATGCAAAAGTCGAAAAAATTTCTATATTTAGCTTTCTTGATGTCAAGCTTAAGTTCTTGACGAGTCAAGTCAAGTTGACTCAATTCTCAGTCGAGTTGAGTCACGTCAAGTTGAAAATATGCGCAATTCGACTTGAATCAAGTTGAAAATGTGAGTAACTCGACTTCGAATTGAGTTGAATTCAAAATGTCAATTCAACGATCAGTCAATCTTTATGTAACATCAATCAAAATGCAGTTTTCATTAAAAGAGATTTAATCAATGTCTTTCATCATATGTTGATAATAATATTAAATTATTGACTGCTTGAATTCTTTTGAAAAGATAAGTATTGAATAAATTGCTTTCTTTTCTTTAATTTATGCATGTCATAATAATAATAATAATAAATTCATACATTCTTGTGACATCGATTAAATCAACTCATGAAAAACTCTATGCTATTTGTATCGAGTGAACAAAATTCTCTGAGGTAGAAAATCACTCGCAGTCTATACGACTGCTTCACGCAGTTGAAACAGTGAGTTTTGAGATCATGTATCAAATTTGTTCGCGTTGATCGCACGTTAAAGAACGAGTGTTCTAGTCACTCTAAATTGCTTCAAGAGCTTCGTTTTCATCATCATCTTCGCTACTGCTTTAAGATTCTTCGTGATGACGATGATTATTTGATAGTTCAAGAAGTCAGCATCTTGTAACATTCTTGATCGCAGATGCAATCAGTTCAAGCAGTGCATGAGTACATACTTCGTCGTCTGATGACTTCATTCGCAGTCACATCGTAAGCTATTCATGTCTGAAATGTTTCTAAAGTGCAGATAAACATTCAGATCTATACGTTCGATTCTGATGTGCATTGCAAGAATGCTTTCTGCTTTCTGAAGATCATCACGCATCTTTATCATCTTTTTGCTCAGATGCGATCTTTGTGCTGAGATTGTATTGATGTCTGCAACATGTTCTCTGTACTTTTCTCATCGTTGATTTCATTGATCTTTGTGATACTGTGCTATTGCGATGCTATCGTTTGTTGAAATTGTAAAGAAGAGAAAGCGTCGTCTGCGTCTTGACTGTATCTTCGCATCTTCTTGAATGAAGACATTCAGAAGTATTATTTTCTTGATGATGAGTAAGCGAGAAATGACGTGATTAACTTTCGTCAAACGAGCGTGTATTAGTTTGCATGCTTGTCTGATCTCTTGCGTTCAATCATTGACTCAACTGTGTAGCATGATCTTGTTCTGTAGCATGTTCAGATGAACATGTAGAAAACTTGTATATGTTTCTGTCTTTAGAGTTTCAATGTTTACTCTTTTGAACACTTCTGCTACATGACACAGAGTCTGATTCTGAAGTGTTTCTAGTCTGCATTCTTTGCTCAACAGTTCATCTTTCTTGTCGCGCTGATGTCAGACTGATGCTTCAAATGCAATTTCTGATCTCACTACTGCTGAGTATACTTGTCTCGCTTTTGTGAAGATAGCTTCTCATGTAAAGACTTCAAGATGACTAAGTGTCAGCATTCTTGTGATGCGATTCGTCTCTATTTGTCGAAGATGCGCGTCTCATTGCAGTTTCATGTTCAGTTGCATCTTTAGAACTTGTACATCTGATTTCAATTTGATAACTGAGTTTTCTATTTGTATGCTAGTTGTCATGTCGAATCTCTTCAATTTTCTAGTGAAATGCGTAAGCTCATACTTTTCTGATGCAAACGTTGCATCATAAGTGCGAGCTCATTTCGCGCAGACGTCGTGTGCTTTGCTCAGTGTTCTGCAGATTTCTTCAGTGAATCTGTCGTAAACTAGAATGTTAATATCATTTATGAAGTTGAACACTTTGATTTTAATTTTCAGTGCTTCGCATTTTTCGATTAAATTTGCGTTGAAGAATAAAAAGAGAATCGATGAAATGAAAAATCTCTGCGATATGTCTGCATTTATCTCGCGCATGTCACTCGTTTGTTCATCGAATATTAGCGATGTCTCTCGATTCTTTAGAAAGCTGCGTGTTCATTTGATTATGTAACTCGATATTCTTTTCATTTTTAGCATGTGCAGAAGTCTGACGTGTGAGACTTGATTGAATGCTTCGACGATGTCTAAGCTTAGCATGAAGATCACATATTTGATTTCACAGTCTCACACTGTGTGAACTTGATCTATTAGTAGATCTAACGTTGAGATCACAAATCACTTACGTCTCGCTCTCTTTTGAACATTTCATAACATGCAATGAATCTTGATTATGTTACTCAGTCTTTTGATCATGATTGACTTCAGCACTTTGCTCATGATATTGAGCAAAGCAATGAGTCGATACGTCTTCAAATCAATATAGTCGCTTTTCTTTGATTTGCGTAGTACTATTGTCTGAGTCTTTTTGAACTGCTTTGAATGATACTTGTGTGTTATGCATGCATTGAATAAACTCGTCAGTACTGAGATCAGTTCTGCGAGACTTGCTTGAAGCGCTCTGTTTGAAATATCTGAAGCGTCTGATGCTTTTTCTGCTTTTACTCATCTAATTGTCTGCTTCACTTCATCTTCTGTGATGCATGAATTGAATGAGACTGTCAGAGATATGAATGACTTTGCGATGTTGTTGACATTCACTTGAGAAGATGAGAAAAAGAACTTTTCTTGCAATATCTCGATTTTTTTCTCAAACATCGTTGTCATATGATCGATGTCGCTTCGCTTCAGTGACGAAAACTGAGAAAGCTTTTTAGATAGCTGACTTTCGATTCTAGCTCATTTTGCAAAGCGTCATATCAATTTGAGTGCTTCGCTCAGCTCATGCATTTATGATCTGAAGTGTGCGCATTTCGTTTGTCAAATGATCTTGTTTTTATGATCGTTGTGCTTCAGATATTCATTTCACGCTTCTAATATATCTTGCGTTTTTCATATGATTCACAGTCATCTTGATTTCATTACTACTTCGAAGCAGCTTTGATTTCAAAAGTCTCTTGCTCAATTTGATGACTTTGTCAAGAAAGTAGATTTCTCGATGATCTTCTGTAGCACTCTGATAATCTTGCACACTTTGTCATTCATCATAGTCTTGTCGTCTAGAGAGCGTTTCAAAGATAGATATATTTGCAGATAAGCACTCAATGCTTCTGTATTCATTTTTTTTCAAAGTCATCAAGTCGAGAGTTGCACTGAGATTGTTTGTAGACATAGCTCTGTGATGATCGAAAGATGATTCAACTTCTGATGTAGATTGATTCGTATCTTGCACTTGCGTGTCATGAACTGTATTTTCTCGCTGCTAAAGACTAGATCAATCGTCATAAATTGATTGTGAGCTTCGCGAGTAATAGTATCTGATTTCAGCAATAATTTCAGCCTTGCGTTTATAATAATGTTTAGTAGAATATCAATTGTCGTATGACGAGTGAAGCATCTTCGCTTCTCTCAGTGAGAATGATGTAGATTGAAATCTTTTACAATCAGTTGTTCACAGTCATTCTTGAGTAGTTCATTCAAACGAGAAATGATTAAAAATCTTTCTGTGAATGTAGTAAACAGTGAGCATGAATTGTAGACGTTTAGAAGTCTTAGCGTCTGCGTTTCATCATCTGCGTTGCGAGTTAATATTCTGATTGAGCAAATGTCTGACTCAGCTGTTTCTACTATTCATTGATCGAGTCTTAAACATTTGTTAACGTATATGCATGTTCTTGATTGAGATGATGAGTTTTTCACTAGATGAAAGAAGTTGTGTGCTGAACTAAATGATTGCAAGTCGTTGTTGTTGCGATCTTGCTTCTGTATAGCTACTATGTCAAATTCGCGAACTTCTCTGTCAATTAGAAATAATTTCTGAATTTTTAATGACTTTCTGATGTTGTACTGTAGAATTTGTAGAAAAGATTGTTTCATCATAGAGTTATTTGTAGCTGTTGTTGACTCTGTGATGAGAAGACTCTTTGTATGCTTTCGATCATTGAGAGTCTTTCTCACTTTCTGATTGAATGTTTCTGAATTTGCTCAGATGTCGTCTCGTCTGAGTCGCTATTCACGCAAGAGAAAAGATCGACTCATCTCTTCTTGATCTCTATTATCTGTAAAGTCGATTCATCAGCAACTCAACTGTGTGTTTTCAGCATGACTGTTGCTGAGCTTGAGAAATTCGTTGACTTGAAAGAATTCATTGAACCTGAAGAGTTCATTGAATCTGAAGAGTTCGTTGAATCTAAAGAGTTCAAAGACAGCAAGAAGAATGCGTAATTGTATTTAGACATCTCAGAGTATTTGAACGATCTGTTTCTATAGATTTCGAATGATTGTTTCATCTGCTGTCATCACTTGAGACAGATGCGTCTTCAGAGTTCGTGATTTTCGTTGCAGTTGATGCAACGTCTTCTATTCGAAGACATCACGCACTTCTTGATGTGATGCTTGTCTGCGCACTTTTTGCAGCGCTGATTCTTTCTGCAGAACTTAATCATATGATCAAATTCGTGACATCTGAAACACTGTATGATGCAACAGTTCTTTTTAAATAGCTCGCATGCGCATTCTTGATATGAATTCAGCATGCTCACGTTCATTAGTTGATTCATCATCGCTTCGATCGCGATCTCTACGATGAGCGACGAATGAATCTTTTCGCTCTCTATCATCTTCTTGAATCAGACTATTCTTAGAACTTTCAGATCTTCATGAAGTCTTGCGTTATTCTTTATCAGTCTTTCAATGATCTTTTTCTGATTGCTCGTGTCTATTGTAGTGCGTATTTCATGTGCTAGCACTGCGAAGATTCGACGTACTACGCGTGTTGAACTCGTGATTTCTTTTGCTCATGTCTGAGTCTTTTTCAGATTTGCTCAAACATCTGAACTAACTGCGTGAAGAAAAATGTCATCGCTACTCAGCTTGCAAAGTGACACAATTAGATTTCTTTGATCTGTTGACACGCTTGCGATTTTCTGTAGAATCTGCTCGATCGACTTCTTCTGTATCTTTTCTATTTCTCTTCTGTTCACTATCTTAATCATGACTTCTCATTTCTTGCGAAGCGACGACAGATCATCTCTGAAACGATGCTTCTTCATCGTTGTTTCTTCTTTTGTCACGTTCGCTCATGATGTGATTTTCGTTGAAAGATGTATGCTTCTTTGTGTTTGTAACTGCTTGTTAAGCAGTTGAACTGATGTCTTCAGTTTCTGTACATTCTTCGCGATGAACGCGTTCTGATTCGCGTGATGTTTTTCTTCTGAGTCAAGTTGAAGACATTGAATCAGCTTCAATGCTATCTCTTTTCATGAATGATCTTTGTTCTTCTCTTTCTCTAACGTTGATATCTTTATTAGTAGATCAATAATGTTAGCAACATTCTCTTCATCATTGCGTGAATGTTTCGATTCTGCATCTTCGTTTTCTTGCAATGAATCAACGTCGCTCGCAATCGTCTTCGAATCAGCATTGCTGCGATTCATGCAATTCATCGTTGTTCAATCATCTTCTAGATTCACTCTGTCTTGTTTGTAGTGCTCTTTTTCAAAATTTGTGATGCGTGCATTGTGATTGTTTTTTTATGCATGTCATCATATTTATTTAATCTTTTCGCTAAAAATCTTTGTTAAATGCTCATAATCACTCTGTAATGAGACTTGATGATACATTATTTGAATGACTTTCTGATTGTACAAGCAAAAATGATTGAAGTTCATAAATATGAAAGTGATTTCAATGATCTGTGCACTCAGTTAAAATTTAACGTTAATCTTAAAAAGAATTTTATTGATATCACATGCATCTTTTTGAACATTGAGCTTAATTTAATTAATATAATGACTTATTTATCATTTGATAAACATCAGAAGATAATTCAGCTCGT
>JAABUH010003442.1_pt1 | contig 13599 bp, 11 predicted proteins | sample 5559121 | NCBI WGS metagenome assembly JAABUH01 (sample SAMN10711871, study PRJNA513364) | rock metagenome | isolation source: Antarctica rocks | place: Antarctica: Victoria Land, Battleship Promontory nord | collected 2015-12-28 | reverse complement strand
ATCGTCGTCGACGTCGTCACTCGGAACCCTCTACGCGATAGAGCCCAACGTCGATAATTCAAGTCTCTACGCGATAGAGCCAAGCATAAAAAGCACCGTGAATATTTGCCTCCGATGGAGGGAAGCGATGCAGCCAAGTCAGGTCGATTGCTACTGAGCCAAAGAAAGTCAGTCATCGTGGTTAGATGAAGCGATGCACCAGTGCCTCCGGATGAGCCAGAAATGCCAGAAACGAGGTGATTCTGGATGAATCCGGATATACCGTGAATATGTGCCTTCGACGAAGGGAAACGGTGGATACACGTTACGAAGCTCCGAATAGTTTCGTCTGTTCAACATATATGGCCCTGTTTGGCTATGATTCCCATAGGGGAGTGTTGGAAATAGGGGAGCTGGTAATCTCCGCCTTCACAGAACAACCAAAATATCAAACATGCCCCCATATGACCTCGTATTCCAGTATCGTGTAAGCTGCACGAGGCCGGAACAGTACATCTACAACGGCACATATGAAAGAAAAAAAAGCACTACACGTGATGACAAGAGGCGCGCTCATTGGGGCGGCTTATTGTATTATATCAACTTGGGCGAGAATTCAAAAGACTTGGGGTTACACAGTACGCCCATAAAAAACAGCCATAACAGTACGACGTGTCTATCCAATCTTATCGACAAGCAAGTAGCAATTATGTGGATATTGCTAGTCGCTTGCGCCATTTGCTCCGTGTTGATAAGTTATATCAACGTTTACCAACAGCCCTAACTGGTCCGCGCTGCAGGCAATCTGGCCCTTGAATACCTCCCTATTTGCTGAAAGAGACTCGCTGTGATTTATCAGTCTCAAGACACACTACAACTCGAGTGAACTTACGTGGTCGAACGAAGCATCAATTTCTGCTCAAAGCCGTTCAGTGATTGTATTTGCCTCAACATATTTTTGGAGAGTGGTTTCAGCTTCGGTATGCATAGCCACCGCAACCTTTGAATAATCTGATGCTCTTCTTTGTGGTAGGTTCGTTGGAACTCGCTCAAGATCGAATATGTGGCGAGGGACCAATCGCACAGGAACTCCCGCTCAGTGGGTCGAAGGATTTGGGATTCAAAGTCTCTGCTCTCCGCCAGCGCCTCAATCCGGATTTTCAGATCAGACATCATGGTCATGAAATAATCGAGTTCGTCAGATGTATTGCTCCAGCATTTGTAGGCGACCAAAATCACTTGCGCCATGGCAATACAATCACTAATTCCAAGAGACATACTGAGGTTGAATTTCTGAAGAACGTATCTTGAAATGTCGTATGCCAGAAGATAAATAGAAATCAATGCAGGCTGATCAAACAACTGAAAGACTATGTCTCATACTGTTCATGAGTGTCTACACACACACACACTCAAGTTTGTCTCGGCTTCGTTTGATTTTCAAGTCAGAGATTTTGTCATTTCTGAATGACTTTCATCCGAGACGCTGTTTCTTTGTTGCTCACTTTCAAGATCTACACTTTCAAAGACACTTCTATCGCCTTCATCTTTGATCAATCGAAGCAGCACTAAAAATATACGCTTGAATTAAACCACAGCTAGACATGATGTCGAGACGCAGCTATAAGGAGGTCCTTGAATAAAGACGTGTGTATTGACCTTTTCACATGCGCTTCCTTGACGGCACGGACATCGAAATCACTAATCTCAACCAGACCCTCATTCGCTGCCTGATTATAATAGTAGGATCACGCGTTATCAATAGTACTAATTCGAAGAGCTTTGTCAAGAATACGAAACTTGAAAACTCTCACTGACATGTCGCCGTGCCCGGCGTCGGTTGCATGGCGGCACCATAAGCCGTAACAGATCTTCAATAATGGCGTTGACGTTGGCGTTGACGTTGACGTTGGCATCGTAGTGGCCTTAGCATCTATGAGCGAGATCTGTTCGGGCCTTTGCGTGCCTCCAACCGCTTGCAGTAGGCCGAAAGCGGTGCGTCCGGTTTCTAGGCCATCTCAACGACTTTGGAAGGGAAGCTTTGGTGAAACAGGGGTTGGAAAGAAAGAAACAATGTCTTGCAAAGGAGTAGCTGTGTAGCATCCTATGGCATCTGGATGGCTTTCGGCCCAGTCCGCTGCATCTCCGGGAAGGAGCATGATTAGTGAGTCAAGGTATCGGCCGGCACATTGCCCCGAATACCCTTGTACTTCTTGAGCCAACCGGGACCACGGAAACACTGCTGTCACCCGAAAGGGTTTCATACAATCCAAAGGTAGGCTCTGGCCTCCACGAGTCTTCTCTTCCCAAGAATGAACGGCGATACATTATTGCTTCGTTATGGAACTATTTAAATGACTAGGCTACGCAAACATCCTGAAACTGATCAAGGGACAGGCAGGAACATTGAGGTTGTCAAACGAGGCAGAACCCCCCGGCACCACTGGACACCATGCCACTTATATACGGAAGGGGGCCTGTTATTGTTTGATAACTCCATCAACTATTATCTTATACCTATTACTTTAGTCGACTTTCCGGAGAGGAGGTGTTTCCCGAGGCCAACATGCAGATTCGTTACAAATCCAAATATCGCATGTTTTCGCCAAGCCTGAGATGGAAAAAGCTTTCCTTCCCACCATTTCGCTCAACCGTCCTCAGGTGAACCCGGCTGCACCACGACAAAAGAGACAACGCTCAGTATTGTTGAGCGCTCCATTATGACCCGTGATTAGCTGGTATTGGCCAAGTAGAAGCGAAAATGAAAGACCTTATAATGGTTAGTGGTGTTCTGATGTGCTCGGTATCGAAGAGTGCAAAGCGGCATCGAGCGAGTCAACGTAGAAGTAGACTGGAGTGCTGCGGTTTTGATTAACGGCTTTCATAGTCTGAGGTCGAAGAAGTGTGACTCGGTAGAAAGTTCTGGCTCGAAGATTTACAGTACAAGGCCGAGTTCGTGGGTACGATCACAGGTCCATAGTTGGGAGATAGCTCTAGGACAGTGCAGTTTGTAGCCGAGCGTTGAAGACCTTGGAAAGACTGGGGATGCTCTATCGATTGTGTGTCGGAAAACGGGTTATATGGTCCATCGTAGGATATCGTTGGCGGCCTATCAAGAGGAGACGTGTGCGACGGATGATCTTCGCCAGCGCTTTCGTACTGGGATGGAGCTTGTCCATAGCTTCCGGTGGCAGGTATCTTTGAAGGCGTGTAAATCGCTATCGTCGAACTAATCTGTATCATACGCTGTGTCAACCTTTGATTTCGATCATCAGACATCAATTGTGTAGTACCCTCAAGAATTCACAAGTTGAAGCTCCAGCATTTTTACAAGGCGTGCAGCCTTGTCCTTCTAGATCTCCACTGCATTTTATCTTCCTCTTACGGCATCGCGAGCACTGAAGGGATAAATCAGTCACCTCTCATTCTGAGACGTATTTGAAGGGAACCTACCGCTAAACCTATTCGACGTCGAGGGAACTTCTTCTGACCCATAGTTGACGGAAGCCGATAGAAGGAAAAGGGGGATGTTTTGTCCACGAGGATAAAAGACTTTCAGGATACGTCAAGGCCCAGCAATGAATAGCAGTACAAGGGTCAGTCGACGTGATCCTGTAAATATTCAGGAATGGTGTCTACATTTTCAGATGACGAGCAAAATACGATTGCTCAGAAAGACGCTTGCTTTCATGCCACGTAGTAGATATGATCCATTGTTATCTGTGTGTCTGGGTGGTGGCATGCAATACCGGGAAGATGCAGCGTCGAATAAGGACCGAGTAACGTCCCCGTTTGCGACCTGCTGTATCATGTATCACTTCGATCCATGTCTTTACTGCAGATGACCATTTGCATGCACAAGATAACCATTGTAATTATCAGACATTCATTTACTCTTGTTCATCTTGTATGATGTCGGGAAACTTGGCACCTTGGGTAGAGGAAAAGATATTCCGGTGGTTAGTTATTTCCGCTCCGGCCGAAGCCGGCTTGGCGCTAGCGGTATTTAGCCTACCTACCTTAGCGAAAATATATGGTTTTAAGCGAAGGATGAGCTTAGTGAGGGGCACGGATATACGATAGCTCTAACAAAATGATAACTGAGTATTAAGAAGAATGATACATACTCTTACAGTCTAGTTGAAAATTCATTTAAAGATAATACACTGATATCAAATAGAACAGTGTTGCTACGGTAGAACATGAAGCTCTGAGTAGTTTCAAGATACCTAACTGCTAAAATACTGCCAAGCCTTATCTTCGGATAGGCTGACTGTATTTCAGACAACATCAACGCTTCTGTATTTTCAAGCTCAGAATCGATCGATTCAGCCAATTTCTACACGAGGGCGCATTGCATGAGCCTGCATGGGTACTCTGTGCGTGGTCATTAAGATATAGATAGGTTGATGCGGGGGTGGATGCGGGCAAAGGTGAATGAATACAGAGAGGCATTGCAGGAGAATGATGCAGGTATTGCTCATGATACCTGATACTGTATTTTACATACGCTTATTTTTATAACTGTCCCTTTACAATGTCGTTTAGAAATTCTAAACGTATAGGTATTTTATAATAACGCGTCATTAAGAGGATGGCGGTGTGAATAGTATTTTATGGTAAGAGCCATTCCTCATAATTCCACTAAGGTAGCTCCCACTTCTTCCTTCCTTCGGTAGTTCACCTACTAGATAGTCAATATATGCACATATTCGCTCTGACCCTCATATACCAACAGTTATGTTATTGTCTACAAAACATACGAGTATGGGGGGTGGAATGCCTCGGTTAAGATTCATAGGGCTGAGGATACTATGAAGATTCGATGTAAGCTGAAGGAAGCATCACATAACCTTAGACAACGATTACTTTAAGAAGCTTACTCAGTAAAGGCCATCATTCACCTCTCAAGATAAGCGCTTCATTTCTTATAATCGTAAGCAAGACATACTGACATAATGCTAGGAAACGGAATAACAGTAATCCCAAGATCACTGTAAACGGTCTTCAAACTCTTCACAGTCTCGCAAGTTCAGTTCAACAGCAGCCGAAAACCATGTCTAAATTCAGTACAAAGACTCGGTCGATTGTGAACCGCAAGCGTGAGATAGAGTAAAAGAAAGAGGCCCGAAGGAGAGGCACACAACCTACTAAATCAGTCTCCATGAATATCCGTCACGAGCTTCAATGTTTCGACAAACGAGATACTAACTTAGCTATCATACTTCTCATGTCTCTGGTAGAGCTGGTATTGTCCTGGAGCAGACAAATCTTTGATACGGAATTATATCGAGACGCCAATGCTCTTCTTTACTATTCTGGATTCGCGGCCCTGCTCACCACCATTTGGACTTCGCTGTCTATGCTGCTCGCCTCAGTCGCTACATTGTACACATCAAATGTTGCTCTTGTCTCTTTCGGGGCAGTCTTCGTTGCCTGGGTGCTTCAACTGGCCATATGGATGAGCTGTGAGATCCCTGGCTTACATACTCATCAGAAAAGATCACCCTGCTGTCTTCCACTTCAGGAACGCCTGCTTTCGCAAGTTCATAGCCTGAGCCTTGCAAAAGGCTGCTTCGGTCTGACTATTTTACTCTCGATCTTCATATATCTTTTACAAATTACAGCAAAGATTAGACATTCCACTCACACACATGCCACCATGACTTCTGGCACAAGGGTAAGCCAGGAGATATTTCATGAGTTTATATAATGAACATCCCTAGTATCCTACTCTGCCGTATTCTGAGCTCCGCCCCTTTTCGCCTCTCTGGTGTGTTAGAGATACTCATTGACGGTTCCTGCAGTCTATATCGCCTCCACCGTGACCTGGCGGACCGCTTGGTTTAGAACGATAAGTTGTTAAGATGAATGAGCGGACACGGTTGTTAGGCGCTTGCAAGTTGCTTTTCGTACTTCGTATGACCCAACAATTGGTCTTTACAATAGGTGGTTTCGATAGACTCTCAAGCATTATACTGATATTGCTTTGCTCCTGACTTTGAAATCTCCAGCCTGATTGCGTTTATGTCGTTCACGATCAGGAAATTGGGCTGATGGATCTTGTTACTCCATGTTTCAACTATCTTGTTATGTTGTATAGTATAAGCTTGTTGGGTAGTACGAATTCGCTCAACTAAGGAATAATCTTTGTTGCATTGGGGTTGAGTCATGTTGTAGCCGTTCTCTGATGATAGAGATGAGAGGCTATCGAAAGAAGGAGGTACTTATATGAATTCTTTGCCCAACTAATGCTGATCTAACAACTAAGAGTAATCAGTGCATTACCTTGTGACTCACACACTTAAAAACCTTCTTTCATTCTTTGTTAATGAGCAAATTAAAAGATACAAAATAAATTAAAATTATATTTATCAAGTTAAGGGCCGGCAACGAGATCCACCTGTACATGGTGCCGGCTACGAACCTTTTGATTCTATGTTCCGGATAGAAGTCAGAAAAGCCAAGAGATCTCAATCCGACGCAGTTCGAACGAAGTTAGGACGTTGCGTGGCCGTGAAAGCTGCCGTGCAGAGTTTTCATCCATGCGACAGGACCCTCCCTAACAGCTACAACCCACGAAGAAGACTAATGACAAGTCGTCAGTAAGAGATGAAAAGATACTACTAGTAGAATAGTCAGCTTTCTATTATGTACGAGGTACTGCGTGAGCGATCAGCTAGCCTGAATCGTAGCCTCTGCAAAGGTACATCGAATGCGCATGCAATTTCGTTTTGACTCGGGTTTTGACGTGTGTTTAAGGCATTGATAGCCTTCTTGGTTCGATACTCAATAGCTATGTCATCGCGTCTGATGAGTCTTAGTCGAACAATATTCGGTCTAGCAATTAGGCAGGTGGGAGAACGAAGGGACAAAATGACATTTCCACAAGGTCAAACATGTAAACAATATCGCGGGAGGGCGCTACGGACGGATACCCACCATCAATTTCTGTTAACGACTTCAATCTGAGACGAAAGGAGGAAAGAAGAGACGGGAGTCAGAGTGCCAGAGATTGGATCAGCCGCAAGTGGGGAGACCTCGCTGCTTCGATTGGTTCGCAGAACTCATGACCTTTGATAGAAAATCGGCATCGTCCTAGGCCATCATTAGAAAGCGCCTCGAGGTGTCATAGAAGTTATCTGACGACCTGCCAGATACCAGGAACGTTATTTCAGATAGTGACAAAGCCTCATCGTCCCCACTCCTCTTGGTACGCGGGCGAGATGTGGACCGAATCTTGGCGGCGGGCTTACGACCGAAAATCGCAAGTTACAGCATCACTTACTTTGGCGACGCCCTTTCTACCCTCTTTGACAACTTTTTGCCCTCTCTTCGCCGTCGTTCTGCGAGTACGCGCCATTGCTGAAACTACTTTAACATCATACTAATATCAGGCCTGAAATAGGGTGAAAACAAGTGGTGAAAGGTACTCAGTATGACATTCCTTTCGACCTACCTGCACATACCACATACTTGCTTCAGCGCATTGGCATTCGGAGGCAATTAACCGAGCTTTTCAAACGAGTGACGAGACCTTTTCCTAAATCGAACTTTTGCATACTGGCTTAATTTCTTTTGATTCGAAGATAGTACTGAATAAAGTTCGAACTATGGAAAGTTCGATTCAATTCACTACATCATCATCTACTATAGGCGATAGGAGCTGCGAAACACGAGCATAGTTCAAACCAGGATCTGAAAGGTGATGCGAACCCTCTTCGTACTGGGTTGAATGCTGAAGTGGAGGAAATCTCTTGTTCGTGGGCTGCTGGAGCTGTGTCTATGCTTGCTCAACTTTCTTCATGGAAGGAAAAGGTCCTAACAGCGGTGCTGCTGTGGCCAGACGACAAGCTTTGCTATGACGATGCTCTGGGTGCCCGCGGAATACACAAGCTACGATTTATGATAAAAACGCGGATACGATCACATCAACCTACCATGGCGGTAACGCCACCTCCCTATATATGCATGCAACCCATCCTGCTCCGTCCAAAGATCCTACAAATTCTGCCGCATATCGCATGACTCAGCTTAACGGATGGTCTATGACCGAAAACCCCGACTCCCTTCAACAAGGAGCAAGCGCTTTGAGGAACGCCCGGGACTGAACAAAGGAGATGTTGGAAATAGGGGAGATGGTAATCTCCGCCTTCATAGGGCTGGTAGGGCTGGGGCCCGCCAGTAGAGTTTTCACCTTTCACCTCCTAGATAGCCTCCTAACAACAACAACAACCAAGATGTCAATATGCCCCCATATGACCTCGTATTCCAACAGGAGAAGTGGGAGGAGTTTATACATGAGGCGAACGACAAGGCTGAATATCGCATGACCCAGCTGAGAAGCTGGTCTATGACAGAAACATTCCGACAAAGAGCTAGCGCCTTGAGAAATGCCTGAGTGTGGGCGAAACAGAAACGGGAGGAGTTGATAGTTGCGGCGTACGACAAGCCGCTGAACATGGAACATTCAGCGCTTGGTCTGGACACTCAACCAGATTATAGCCCCGCTTATCATAGCATACGGTGCTCGCAGTGAAGCACTAATACTAATAATAATGTACCGCAAGTACGGACTGATTCTACATAGAATAAAATTTATTAACACCCTTTCACCGCAAGTTCAGGCCCAAGCGTGCAGTATATATCAAACGGCGAATTTGACCTCAGGGCGATGGAGGAGGGGGGAATGTGATATAATTTTCTTCTCCCTCTGCTTCCCCTCCTCCTCCTCCTTTTTTCCCCTCTTCTTCCCCTTCTTCCGCTTCTTCCGCTTCTTCCGCTTTCCCCCCCTCTTTCCCTTCTTCCGCTTCTTCCGCTTCTTCCCCTCCTCTTACTTTTTCCCCCTCTTCTTCCCCTTCTTCCGCTTCTTCCTCTTCACCCTCTTTCCCTTCTTCCGCTTCTTCCGCTTCTTCCTCTTGTTCCGCTTCTTCCTCTTCTTCTGCTTCTTCCGCTTCTTCCCCCTTTTCCCCCTCTTTCCCTTCTTCCGCTTCTTCCCCTTCTTCCCCTTCTTCCCCTTCTTCCGCTTTCACAAGCCGACAATATCTCCCCTCGCACTCCGTGGGAACAGCCTCGAACAACCTAACGATTTCTTCTTTTGGTGGAAAAATGTGCTTGTTCACAATGCGCTCAACAGATCTGGTAAAATTAACTCGCTCAGAACTCGCCAGGGCTACTTTATCGTAATCCACTTTAAGATCTGGAATATAGTCGTATCCAGCGTCTCCTATTTTATATATTTGACATCTTGTGCACAGCCAGAAATCCGCGGTATAATCATCGCGAAGCTTTACACAGCTCTTATGATACCATCCAATGTCGCATTTGGCATTGTTACATTCAATCATGGCTCCTTCACCTGACTTCTTGCAGTCACACCAAGAATTGTATTCAATTTTAATGTTCCGAAGAAGTTTCGAAACCCCTAGTAGCGCGTCTAGGTCCTTAGTGGTCTCATGATTCGAGGGTACTAAGTCTTCATCTAAATAAAGGAATGCACAGTAGTCAGCATCAAATAACAAGTCATCTAAATCCTTTCTGGTTTTCCGCTCATGTCGCTTCTTCTCGTCAGCAAGAATCTCTGCATAATTAGGAGTTTCTTCCTCATCGGGTCTCTCTTTGAAGATAACATAAGGCTGCTGTTTAGTTCCATTTATTTGGAAACGTAGTAGGAGAACATCATCCTTACTACTCCAGCCGTGATAAGCCGTGCGAGTCATTTTCTATGAAAAAGTGACAAGCAAATTTCGGTCTTTATATTTACACTATTACCATCATTCACATGAGATTTTGATGTTAAATGCTTACGGCTTAGATACCTCTCGATTTCATGAATACATCTTTCGTTCAATATACCCTTTTCATTCGCCGTTGAGATTTTGCGTTCTCAATTTCCTTCGTCGAACTTATTCTTGATTGACCCATCACTAACGCACTTCCCCTTCCGGTTCATGAAAGATCAACACACCTTTTATGTAGCGTAAATAAGCACGTTAGTCTAGTAAACAGTTCGATAACAAAGTGACACGTTTTTCGGATTCTGCTGAGTGGGAACTGCTTTCTTTGACTCTCCATCACAACCACCTCCTCCTCCAGACTATAAAAGATGCAGACGCAGATTTATAGTGTTGGGAACCCATTGCGTTCCTCAACCCCTCAAATAAGCTTTGAAACCCATATTCACACCATGCAACCACCCCTAAAATCTACAATATCGATAGCAATGGCGGAAATAATGGCCTCGATCCCGCAAAGGTGAAACCGGACAACGTACGTGTCGAGATGTCCCTCGGTGGCCATATCAGAGGGACAAGCTGTCTAGGGAAAGGCCAGGAAGAATTTGGCTCAACAAAGCTCGAACTGTTACATATTCTTCAGCAGGACTCTACGATTGATAGAAGGAGGAAGAACTCCATCACTGGCAAACAGGCTTAATTCTTTCCTCGTGGTGGCCTTGTAGGTAAACTGTCTATTTCCGCCTTGAATTAGTCCGAGAAACATGACAAGGTAACGACCAAGCGCATTGTTCAGTCCATTCAAGTCTTCTGTCGTGCCATCTGATCGATTCTCCCCGTCAAACGAAACACTATCTCAGTCCTCCCTTTCCCCACGCCATATGCAGCTCTATTGAGTTAGTCCCTAGAGGTCCAAACCTGGGCCAATCCTAGACTTTGATAACGACGGCTGGTCGCGGCAAAGCAAAGCGAACAAGAGGCAATCATGTTGGCCACCATTGAGGAAGAATTCAAGGCGCCGCTGTACTATTAGTGAACAGCTGATACAGGTACTTCGAAAGCATTTGAGATAGGGTGAAGGGATATGTGAAGGTAGTGAAACTGTTGCGTCAAGAAAGAGAGAGGGCAGGGAACCGAATCTGTGTCGGATCACGTATTAAAGACCAACCATTGGGTGAGGCAACGGCGGATTGGCCCGGCTGGCGGCAGTGTTGCAAGAGGAGGCAGTGGAACGAGCCCTTGCAGAGAAGTTGGCCTTGCGTCGAGATTCGACAAGAGCGAAATAAGGACTGTTTGCCCAGACCCCAAATGGGCGAGGGGGAATTTGGGGAGGTGGGACTGGCTTGGGGTAGGGATGGATGTTGAGTGGGTGTTAGTTGTGGCGTGAATGAAAGATGAGGTTGTGCTTAGGGCGAGGGTGGGAGGTGGCCTTCAGCAAGGAGAGAGTGTTGGCAATTTGTAATCGAAGTCGCTAATTCCAGAACTAGTCAAAGTCCTGGGAGCAATAATTGAAACACGTCCTTGAATTGTAGCCAAAGCCTCGGGGTCCACAATATTCAGTGTTATCGAGGCGCTTCATCAGCTTTGGGGATTTCACCGATGACAACGAGGTGTTTGGGTCGAGATTATCGTTTCTAGCCGCGAGCTCTGTTGGGGTTGGGGCTACTCGTGAATTGTTTGAGGTATTTGTGCTTCGAGGGAACAATTTAAATGCGAAAGAAAGCCTCAGCAGTGCGATGGAGTTGTCTCATGACAAGAAGCCGTTGACCCTCCTGCATTTCCTCACCTAGTATCCTTCAGTTGATTCCTCCTCCACCTCCTTCATCTCTTCTCCCTCCTCCCCCTCCTTCTCCCACTATTACCACCACACGGTCATCTCCTCGACCAACACGGAGCTCGATTTTCTGCAACGCAATAAGTGGCTCGGCGAGTTAAATCAACCAACCTTCTGTGAGAGAGCAGAAATAGGGAAGCCAGGTGTCGTAGTCGTAGCGATGATTCAGTGGGAAGAAGGGAAAAAGAGGCGCCTATTCAACAGGGTTAAAAACCCTCGCCTTCCTATGATCAAAGTAGACTGTCAATGCCCCAGAGTACCTTAGCGAAGCAACATAGAAAGTATTTACAGTTATTGTATGGTTAACTAGTAACAACCGTAGTTCTACCGAGTTGATAGTTGTAAACCAGTAAATAGTAAGATATTAATTACATAATTAAAAGCATAAGCATTAAATGTCATGAACTGTCAATGAACCGTAGTAAACATTTTACGTAAAAATCTCATAAACGCTTCAATAGAACGAACGTTACTTTTGAGCAAATAGTAAATAATCAACTACGTTCTCATAAATATAAGCATTGAACGCTGCGAACTGTTAATGAACAGTAGCAATATCACTACGTTGAATTGCTGTAAACGTTTCAATAGAATAAACGTTACTTCAGAGCTAACGGTTAAACAACGATTTTGATCACAATCGTACAATCTACTCGTCACTCTACATGCTCACCTACCTACATGTTCAGCTTTCTACTCATCACTCTACATGCTCATCACCCTACTCATCACTCTACATGCTCGTCTACCTACATACTCAGCTATCTACTCGTCATTCTACATACTCATCATCCTACTCATCATTCTACATGCTCATCTATCTACTCGTTCGTCTACTCACCAGTCTACTTCATGACCTACTTTATAGTAGGCTTCATACATGCTTCATACATGCTTCATACATGCTTCATAGTCATGCTAACTAGCTCAATAGAAAGCATCCTTCATGACTCGATATCAAACTTTCTACCAAACTCGATACCAAACTCTCTACCAAACTCGATACCAAACTCCCTACCAAACTCGATACCAAACTCCCTGCCGAACTCCCTACCGAACATTCTTCAGAACTTCCTTCATGACTCTCTTCATGATTCTCTATCGATTACTCTTCATAGCTCCCTTCATGAATAGCAATGAATTATCTATTACAAACTCAATCAGTATCTACTAGTGATAACGTGATTTCGAAAATTTGCAGTAGAACCCTCGCTTATCGATCTTTTACTGTTGACATCTGTTGCAACGCTTAAGTCTGAATTTACGGTTAATAAACGACTAGTCCGTTTGATCGCTCCTTTCACGAATCGTTTATATTGTTATTCGATGTCGAATGTTTACGCATAATAGTCAGAAGCGAGCTCACAACTCTATGTTTAGCAACATGTAGCGCTATCAGAGCAAACGTTGGCCCTTAAATTACAGTCTAGTATCGAACCATGAAGGACGCACGGTTAAACCATATTACGGAACTACAACAGCTTTACTGCCGTAAAAACTTTCTAGGTTGCTCCGCTAAGGTACCTAGTGTTCAAAGCACAATCCGCCCATCATGCACTCGTGTGTTGACGTAGTCGATTACTGGTTATCCTACAGCTTTCTAGACCTGACTACATACTGACATACTGAGCTTAATGCTCTTCGCCGAGGGTGTCATTGCGGGCAGATGAGGCGTTTGAGGCTATCATAATCTGCGCTCTCTAAGGTAGTGCAACTGTGCAAGAAGCTGACTCCTCGTCTGTTGTCAGATCCATTTGTAGGATCAAACGGGTTTCAGCTCGCGGGGGGTTGGAAAAGTTGAGCCGGGGTCGGAAAAAACTCTTGGCGTCGGGTTGAAACTTTTCCAACCCCGTAAGCCCGAAATTGCTCTGCACTACGTTTTACGAGTGGGTCGCCATTTCCGATGGAAATCGCTCTGTATGCGAGAGCCTCATCAAAATAAGTGACGAGTCTTCAATTCATGTGTGATCTATTCAGTGCTTCATATGTGATCTACCCAGTGCTTCATATGTGATATATGCAGTGCTTCATATGTGGTTCATCGGAAGTCAA
>JAABUH010003440.1_pt1 | contig 13604 bp, 23 predicted proteins | sample 5559121 | NCBI WGS metagenome assembly JAABUH01 (sample SAMN10711871, study PRJNA513364) | rock metagenome | isolation source: Antarctica rocks | place: Antarctica: Victoria Land, Battleship Promontory nord | collected 2015-12-28 | reverse complement strand
AGCTGCGGGGAGAGGGGGAAGCAGGGGGAAAGAAGGAAAGGGGGGAGGGGGGGGGAGGGGGGAGGAGGGAGGAGCGGCCAATAAGAAGCAGAGGGAGAAGCATGAGCGAGGGAGTAGACCTCCGTGAGAACGTACGGTGACGGACCGGGATAACCACCTCGACTCGATCCCGAGGGGTCGCCGAGGGTAAGGGAGGGGGTGCTCGGACTATCATACGAAAGATGAGCGGTGACATGTCGTCAACGTCCGGTGACTCACGAGGAGGGTAACCCAGCACTTGCCTCGTCGTGCGCGCGAAATTGGTTTGATCATATTGCGAACCCTGGCCGCTCGGCTCGTGCTCAATCCCCTCATCGTCATCCTCATCCGCGACATTAAGAAGGTCAAGAGAAAATTCCGGGACGAGACGAATGACCCCAGTCGTCCCTATAGTCCCGCGCGGAGAATACGTCGCCACCTGCCTCAGTAAGTTCTGGAGATGGAAACGCACGTTGGGCTCGGTCGAGGTCCCAACGGCGGATGGGTCGGTCGCATCGACACCCAGACACTTGATAGCTTGTTGAAGCTCGTCCAACGCGATAGGTGTGATGGAATGGCTGAAGGTGATGTGGGGACGGAAGAAGTCTGGGATTGACATGGTGATGGTGAACGAGTCGAGAGAGAGAGAGAGAGAGAGAGAAGTGGAAAGAGGCGGGGGGTCCCGGAGATATGCGGTTGGTTTTTCGATGTGGCACGCCGGGGGTTTGACCCGTTCTATTTACGAACCGCTTGCAAAGGTATATAAGTCCATACAAAATGGAGAGCCTTCAGCTCTGGATCATACGTCGACCGTGGTTCTTGATACCTCTCTTCCTAGTCTTAAGTCCACCTCATTAGGTCACAGCCAATATACTGCAGATTACATGACCTAGAAGCACACAGCAAATATGAGCCCAAAAGGTGGAGAGCAATCTCCACCAAAGTGCAAAACAGATGTGTGTCTCTTTGCGCGAGACATCATCTGCGCCGGGTGGCGGTCTGACAAGAGCGTGGGCAGGGGACATGGAGCGGTGTGACTAAACCCTGAAAGGCCAGTGCGGTCTCCACTCTCCTGATCCTTGGCAGGTAAGGCGCAAAAGGTGAGTGTAAGGGACGGGGGCAACAAGCGGGGGGTCAGCGAGCTGGCGCGATGAGATGACCGTCTGTGTGACCCATCGGTCGTCGTCGTCAGCACCTTAATGTTTCGGAGAGAGAAGCAGAGGAGGTCAGAGGAAAGAGTACTGCTCCCGCGCTGGAGGGGAGTCTTGATGAGAATGGTTAACAAATGTTCTGGCCCAATCGGAGGCATAAGCTCGCTCTACGTCTGTGCTCCCTTGTCCCATATTCCTTGTCATTGATAAAGTGGGTTTTCTATCGATATCTGTCTTTAAGCATGGGTTCCTCTGGAAGCACTTTCTCCGTGACGTGGGACGCCCGTCCTCTCACCCTACCAAAGCCTGTAATCTCGTCGCGAGAAGGCAAATCAGAGGAAAGAAGTAGGAATGAATGAAGCGTAGAAAGATGGCGTTGACTGGTGCACGATACAGTTCCAAGGATTTTCTCGGAAGCGGAAGAGAAGGTAAAACCGCTCGAATATACGAGCGCGGATCACCATCGTCATATTCAACCGCGACGGACCCCTTATTCATAGTATTGAGGAAAAGGGGCTCATCCACAAAAGATCCGATCCACATGGTCAGTCACCGCTTATACACTTTAGGTGCCCAAAGATACAGCCGGTGATATCTGCAGCTCCGCAAGCGAGTCCATCCCAAGCATTGAACCGATCGTTCCCCCCTCACTGCCCTTTTTTCCTCTCAAAGCTGGAGGAGCAGGTCCACATGCGCTTGCTCGTCCGTACACTCCCTCGCACCGACGCCGACAAAGTCGGACCCCTCGAAATCGATGAGCCGGACCGCGCCCCGCGCAGAGAGCCGGACATGTCTCGGTTCGATGTCCCGATGGACGATCCCTACGCCATGGAGCGAGGCGTAAACTTCACGCACTCGGTCCCTGGAGCAGGGAAGAGAGACGATCAGCAAAGTCTTGTCTGAGCTCGAGCCTAGATACGCGGGGGCTTACCGAAGGGAGTGCGGAATGTCCCGCCAGTCCTGGGCGATCGAGTTCCCCACGTCGTCCAGGATGAGCGCAAGCACGGGTCGAAGCTGGCGAAGGCCCGTCCAAGGTTGGTGTGTCTGGCCGACGTACACTCCGTGACATCTCGCTACGATATCGTCCTGGAGTTGGGCGAGTTGGTGGAGGTAGAGCGCGATCTCTCGCGTGATTGCGAGCTCCGCCGAGGCGAAGTCGTATCCGTCCGCCAAGGCATTCCTGTCGAAAGTCTCGAGGTCGACGAGCTTGACGACGACGAGCTTTTCCCCGAGTGTGGCGGAGAAGACGTCAGAGAGACGTCCGGATGAGAGGTAAGATTTGAGTTGGAGCGTCATCGAAGCATCCAGCGGGTCCGGCTTGGTCGATATTGCAGGGGAGGGTGAGATGGGAGGTGTCTCTGGCGTCTCGGCAATCGGAGAGGAGGAGGAAGAGGATGAGTGGGGGACGATCGAGCACCAGGTGGTAGATCTCCAATCTCGATTGTGATGATCGTGTAGAGTTCGCCTAGTGCTCAGAGGGTTGAGATCGAAACGGAGGCAGAGATCTCCGAGACTTTCGGACTAATGAGGGGATCAGTTGTTGTTGTGATGGACCTAGCCCAACGTGTCGAGCTAACCTACCTGTAGGTGTGGTAGGGAGAAGGGCTCAGGGAAGACACTGCTCGCCGACGAGGTTAACGACTGATCCGTCGACGCCGCTCGCGACTTCTTACGCTTCGCAAACTTGGACGGCGTCTCGAGGTGACTGGCAGTCTTATGAGCGAAACCCTGGAGTCTGTCCGGATGCAGCGCGACGAGGAGGAGGGCGAAGACTAGTTTGAGAGGGGTCCAGTCATGTGCGACGGATGTGTACACAGCGCCCTGTCGATCGCGTACGGTACTGGCTGAGGGATCTCGGGTGACGACGCGTGTGACGTGGACGAAACCCGGCTGGACCCGGTGGAAGAAGATGAAGGAGTCCCAGGAGGAGAGAACGACCTTGTCGGAACGGTTGGCGTCCATCTCGAGAACAACCTGGGGATCCCCGTCAGCGTCTCTCTTCAACATACGGGGAGGTGACGGAGGAGGACACCTACCTGGTTACACCATTTTGTGATGTGATCGTGCCCATGCATACCGGGTGGGAAGACCAGGGTGGGCAGACCGCTTTCGTCCAAATTCATGACGACTCCCTGCGGCGTGGAGGTAGCCGCCCAGAACGTCTGGAGGTACCGTAGGAGCAGTACTATCTCTCGCTTGTACTCCCAGCCGATCCCTCTACGGCATGCCAGACCGGTCGGGGAAATCCCTCGAATCTCAAAGTCCAACTGGCCATCTGTCCCGACCTCGGGAGTGGATGACATCTCCCAGGACGAGGCGGGAGGCAAGATCCCATCATTGAAGATTTCCGGGGTATCCATGAGCACGGAGGTGAGAGTGAAGTAGACCGCACTAACGAGAGCGTACTGCTGCACCTCGTCGATCGAGACATCCCTCCGTATCAAGGTGGAAGAGTAATGAAGACCGTTGAGGAAAGCTGGGGGCGGGACCGCTCCCTGGGGGATGAGCTCGTCCAAGAGCGAAGAGAGCGAGCTAAGAGGGAGATCGGAAGCGATGAAGGTGATGGATGGGTCGGGCTCATCCACCGGGTTTGCCGCGATGATACATCTGGCGACGAGTCCGGGGTCGACGACGGTGGTCACCGTGCTTTCACCACCCGTACGGTCGAACGTGGGCCGACGTTCGCTTGGTAAAGGGCGAGCGGGGAAAATGTGGGTGTTGAGGATGTCATGAAGCGACATGACGCGCTGGGGGGCAAGTGTAGGAAGGGGGATGAGAGGATGAGCCAGAACGGGGAAAGGAAAAGACTACTGGCGCGTCATGGTGTCTCTCTGATATCAAACCATGACGTGTGATACAACCTCTGCGTGATAACAACACGGGTGAGGGGTGAACACGTCGTATCTGAGCGGATAAATGCAAGTGGTGTGAACGTGACCATACAGCAGTCTCAACGCTGCGCTCTCTAACCCAGATGATACCCTGGTTCAGTTCGACACGGTCATGTCGGCCACCTCCATGACAAATTCTGTTTCCCATCCGATTCATGGCTCGTCATGGTCTCGGTCCGGTTGGTTGACTGTCCACAGGTGGGAGAGCGAGATTCAAACATACTAAGGGATATGCGAATGTGGACAAGAAGACACATTCCTGAAAGAAGTGCCGGGACGCGGACATTCGGACTATTTGATAGTCTGCTCCTCGTCCATCCAATGTCCAGGCTTCGTGCCCTGGAATGGCTCGTTCGATATGAACAAGTCGTAACCCAGTCTAGCTAGGGTCGTGAAAATGGCCTTCTGCCTTCAGCGTCATCCATGAAGTAACGCAAAGGCCTCTCTTCCTTGTCCGCCTGCCGTGACTGCCGCCTGTCCCGAATAGACACTACTGAGTGTTCTGCCCTGCCTCACAGATAGAGCGAGCATTTTACCCCTATTCGAATCGTCCAGCAGAGTGGAGAACATTCACACGAAAATTCGTTCATTCTATTCATACGAAAACCCCCGCTGCCTCCGGTCCCCACCGTATCTTGTAAAACCTTCAGTTCGGAGGATCGAGTATCATCCCGAGATCGCTTCTCCCCGGTGACAAGGGCGACTCGTTCAAAAGCACTGAACAGGGTCAAATTGGCCTCCATCGTTGGCCCTTTTCCCCATGAAATGAAAACAATTACTACGGGGCATTGCTGGGGACATGATTGTGTGCGTTTTGCCAATTCGTGCGCCGCCTCCTTTCGGGAGCGGGGTGATCTCCTTCGACCTCGACCCGGGCTGACCGTCTTGCCTCGAGGTAGCGTGCTGCTCCCGCAAAGCCGCGTTGTCCTCCTTCAGCGCCGCGTTGTCCTCTTTCAACCCCTCCTTGTCCTCCTTTAGCGCTACGATCTCTCCCCGCAGCGCCGAAATCTTCCTGTCTGCAACCGTTTCAGCCATTACGAGCGTCTCGATTCGTCCCAAAGCGACATATAGCTTCTCCACATCTGTCAGGGCGGCAGCTTCGATTTCCTGACCAAGTCATCATCAGCTCTTCCGCTGTCCTAAAAGGGCATGGCCAGAGAACACGGAATGCACATCGTAATCGAGACCGGTGCCCTCGTTGCACTTCTTGGCGACATGAGCTGTCCGGATGCTGCGCTCGCGTCAAACGCATCCGCGTTCGCCAATGGGGAGAGGAGGCAGAAGGCGAGGATCGTCGGTGTGGAGGCAAGAGTATCGTGTAGAGCACGGGTACTGACGCAGCCATCAGCTCGGCATTTGCCAGACGTCAGTCTTGGAGACGGACAGGTTGTTCTGCTCTGTATGCTGCCACAGATCGTCCGTGGAGGTACACGTCGTCGTGGCCTTGAGGGCTTGGACAGAGCTGATCGCCCTGCAGGAATGTTGATCAGCTTAACTGCTAGTGAGGTGTAAATGACTCGATCAAAGGCAAATTGTGGACGTGCATAGTGTTGAGCCATTTCGCAACTTCGCTGGCTTGCCCCGACGGCTGGTCCCCATGCCTCTCGAATCCCGGTGGGTCTGTAAATCACCTACATCAGCCGGTCCTCACGACACACTTAGGGAATTGACCGATTAAACTGATCGTGCTCCACCCTGTCTCAGTCCAAGCATGTCCGAGGACGCCTACTTTCGTGACCTGCGCCATGTCAATGACCCATTGTGGACGGGTATCACCGCTCTCCTTCCCCTGCACTTTGCGATCGTTGGCCACTTGTCGATGCCAGGGACGAGTAAGGCCAAAACCTCGTCTCCACCTCTGTGAACCGCCTATATCGGGAATGCAGCAGTCATTCGAGGCGGCACACATCACCGTGAAGAGCGTCGGGTGAGGGCGCGCCAGGAACTCACGATCCTGAACAGCAATTGAGACCTCGAGCAGTTCTTTCCCAAGTTCACCGACATCACATCCCCCGGTTTCGCTTTCTGACGATATGCCAAGATCGTCCCGAATACGTTGGTCAGACTACGCGCGTCGTTTCTCACCCTCAAGTATCGCCTCCCATCGTGCATCCTGCTATTCCTGTCCGGCCGGTCGGAGAGGATCTTGTCCTGCCCAGTCGTGGCGGTAGTTTCCCCACTGACCCAACCGACGAGGTCGATCATCTGGCCAAGGTTGGAAGATCGACCGACGAACTCGATAGCGGAGAGGAAGATCGAGGTGGTGTCGGCAGGAAGGGTGGCGAGACCCTAGATGTTTTTTTGGCCGCTGGAAGGTGGTCTTTTGCCCGTCGATGAGGAAGGTCTTGCCCACAGCGGATTCGCCGAATATTGCCATCAGGAGATGGCTGGATCCACCGACAGCCAAGGCCTCTGCGCGCATTGGTCAGCAGGTCAGCCGAAGGCGAGGAGCTGGTCGAGCAGTATGGCGCTGGCGGAGACACTGGGTCGGGACCTCCGTCAACACACCATCAAGAGGTCCCTTGACCGCCCTCTTAAAGACCTCTTCTGTCCCATGCACCTCATCAAACAGATGATCTGTTCAGCCAGATCACATCAACCTCCGACCAAGCGAAGAATAAGCATGACCCGCCAGCCTTCTAAGACTGATCCGAGCAAGTCTGCCTTGTTTCATCCCAATACATCTTCTCGTACTTCCTGTTGATCCGGACAGCTTTGACCTTGCCCTCCTCGTCCACCATGGCTTCCCAACACCTCGGATTATCGGAAAGAGCCTTCCGAGCCTCGATCTCCTCGTCGATGAAAGCGCGTTGCCTACGAAGGGTGGGTCATATTAGCTTTGGAGCCGCTAAGAGTCCTGAGTGTGGATCTACGCACATGAGGACGGTGGTGATCCCCCTGGATGGGACGATTGGCGAACCAAAATATCCTCCAATCGATCCACGACGGGGACGACGCTGTCCCGCTACATAATGTACTGATCCGGGGGTGGGGGAACGTAGTCTGGGGTTGGGAGGACGGGTATCCAGGGGACGCTGTGGATGAACGATTACGGTAGTTAGCCTGTGCTAAGCAGATAAGAGGTCAGGGAAACTCTTCAGCGGACTCACCGTTGATAGGGTAGGTGTCGCCGGACGGGGGGGGCGGTAGGCGGCTGGACCGGGTAGGACCATTGTCGTGGTTGCTTTGATAGGCGTGATAAGAGATAGTTGGGAACTGGGAACAAGTGATGTAAATGACGGCCCGGGTCTGAAGAAGCGAGACCCGAAGATAAAGAGGGTTGGATGATGAGGAAAGTCGATTGGCCACGTCGCATTAGCTGGACCAACAAGCAAAACGAGAGTGATGACAGACCTTTGTATCCTTGACAACCGAGACTTGCGCCATTGTTCATCAAAGTACCCCCATCGTATCTACGGTATCATGGCTGAGGAGATCTTGCTCGACAATCGCTCTTCGGCTTCTTTCGATTTCATTCCCGATATTGCGGCTTTGGGCGTCAGCATCAGCATCGGCTCCGGCGTTTTGTCCACGAGAGTTTTGACAATGTGAAAGCTGGTATGTTAATGTCAAACCCCACTCTTGTCACCCCTTCATCCTACACTCAACTCCTATACTCAATTCACCCAGTCAATTTCCCCTCCTTCGAAACTCGCAAGAGGACAACCCCTAACCGCCTCCCCCTAACCCCCACCGGCTCCCTTCGTTATCCCTCTGTTCGTATGGTTGTTTGACATGCCCTACTGATATTCGTCCTCGGCAACCAGTCTTGAGCCGAAAAACACGGGATCAACACCCAGCCCATCTCGCTCAGCATAGCCGTATGTCGATCCGACACCTCGTGAGCCGAACGAGCCCTCTCCGTTTCGATCGGCCTGGAAAGGCGGTAGGCAGAGGATCAGACCCAATCTCGGAGATTCCAAAGGCGGGGAGGAGAGCTTGGCTGAGATCGTTATCACTGTTGGACCTCGACGTCGAGCCAAACGATGACGAATGGACTGACCATGACATCGGTGAAAAGTCCCCAAACCAACGGCAAAGACAACAGCCAACACTATTACAGAGGTGGGGGACGTACCCCTTCCTCGGAGTTCCCCCGGTCTGGCGATCTGTCCTCGGAGTTCCCAACCTCCAATCCCTCCTTCCCTCCGTCCAGCGACATGTTCTCTACAGTTCCCTGCCCCCACCCCCTCCCTCCCCTTTGGCAGAGTGGTATGCCCTGCTCACCGACGCATTTCCCGACCTGTCTACCCAGAATGCGATTGCCCAGCTACCTCGATCGTATACGCATCCGAAGCCTTATCCTTTCGTTGCGCATTTACATGGAGGACTGACGGGCCTTGTGGGGGAGGAGGTGAAGTCGAAGAAGAACGAGAGGGCTGACGAGAGGGAACTGATCAAGGTGCACAGCATCGCCGAGGATGGGGTGAATGGTGATCTTGAAGAAAGCTTGAAGCCCGGCGTCAACGAGGACGGGTCTAAAATTGTCGAGGAGCATCATGACGCTGTGATCAAGGGAGTGAATCGAGTATTCGAAAAGATATTAGACGTCCGGGCCGAGAACGGAGTGCACGATGTGGAGATGACGATAGGACGAGTTGGGTCGGAGGAGGGTGATGAGAGCGGAGCATGGGAGGGCGACCAACCTGACTGGACCCCTGTCGAGGACGCTTCGTCGGACGAAGGCGACGATCCTTTTATCGATTTCGATGACGGGGTGATCACGATCTAGTCGGAGAAAGAGAAGCGGAAGGAGGACAGGTCCCGATGAGGATGTTGGTGGGAGAATTTCGGCCAGAGATTCCGACCGGGCGTTTGGAAGGACCCACCGGCGGGACCTCGCTCTTTCCCCGATTTCAGTCTCATGAGCGCGATCTCGGAGAAGACGGAAAGCTGTACGGTCTGAATGGATGAAAGCGTTCCATTTCTGGGAGCTTCCATCTAGAAAGTGGTTGCGAACGGTGGGGCGGGTGGAGTGTATAATAGACGCTGCTGCGTCGCTCGCCACGTGCGCGGAAGCAGAAAGTGATTGATTGGGTTTGCCCCCCATTCTCACACCTCGTGACCTCCCACCTTGATTCTTTCCTCCTCCTCTATCCACCCTGCCCCATACTCCAACTCCGCCCCTTTCCAGTCCCCCTACAACAACTTGGCCCATCCTCCACCCTCCCCCCTTGACTCTTTCTCCCTCCGGCAAATCAGCCCCTACTCGAAGGCAGAGGGGAGGAAGGTGTCGCTTAGTGAGACAACACTATGGAGGTGGATGGTTCATAGCTAACCCGCACTGGTCAGGACGAAGTTCGAGTGGCATCAAACTCGAAAAGCGGTGAGTCACGATCATGTCATCGCTTACTCACCATACCCAAACAGACGATCGTACCAATCCCTTCATCACCGCCAGACTCGACAAGTCTGTCCTTGAGCTACACCAATCTCTGCAGCCACTCATCGACCAGGAGTTCCGCCCCATCCTAGCTAATGCCCTCGTCTCGTCGAAACGTCTTCGTCGGTAGAACGTGGAAGGCCAAGGTGACCAACCTTGAGGATCAATTGGTCAAGGCGACGGAGCGTTCGGACAAGTATCGCGCGCTGACGGATGGGCTGGACGAGCTCCTGGGGCTGGACGAGGTGAGTGGGCAGGAGCTCGGAGTGAAGGAGCTTTTGAGATTGATTAGGGAACGGCTTTGGCAGGCCGGGACGGATTGTTTGGAGTTCGATAACGGGGCGGGGTTGGATTTCCCTCCGGATGATGCGGGAATAGCGGAAGACGGGGTGTATCTATAGTTGGTAGGGATGCAGTCCATGGCAAGACAGGATCGTTCCAGTCAGAGTCGAGTCTCGATTTGTCATCCCAGGCGGTCGGCACGATCGTCGGACCATGTGGGTTGGTTTGGCTGGCAAGACAAATGGGTTTTTAGCTGGGGTTCATCATTGCCGCTCATTACACTGGCTGCCGTTTCGCATGACTTGGAATACGGGATGCATCCCTCATTCACATCATGCATGGCGTTGGTGCTGGGGGCATGTCTTGCGTGAAGTTCGTGGCATAAAAGGGTTAGCCACTTTCCACCCGTACCTCAAGCAACAGCGAACGGAGAGCAAGCGAGATGGTCCCCAAATGAGGCGACTACTTACATCCCGTTGTAATCCATTGGGGACGTCCAGTAATTGCCCGCCGTTCAGGAGACTTAAGACTAGTCTTGGAAATGGCATGGAGCGAGGCGAGATCCCGGCGAGAAACCCCGGCGCTATACCTCCTGGAAGCGACTGACCGCCGGAGACTGGGAGGGATGGTGTGAAGAGCTTGGTGACATGGGATCGATCTTGGCGCCCGATCTGATCGGTCTTGCTCACCGGTCTATGGAGTGGGAGGCCAAGCTCGGAGGAATATTTGTCATGATGGTCCGTCGATCTCTTACCCCACCCTCCCTGGTACTCGGTATTTGCGAGTGGATTTCTCTTGTTTGGGTAGGCGGAATGTCTGGATCAAGATCCTGACGTGGAGGTGGTCGACAAGTACGGAGAGAAGGGCAAGGTAAGTCGTTGCGTCGAATTGGCTGAATGACTGATCACGTAGGGATTTGTCGTTTAGTTGCGTGATCTACCAGATTCGCCAACGGCGAGGGAGGAGTTGAAAATGTTGAAGAGGCAGAAGGATTTCGAGGTCGAGAGTGCGAACGAGACGCGGTTAGGCATGAATGAGGGGGTGGTCGTGTCGGGCAGAAGCGAGGAGGTGAGTCCCTCGGCCAAGGTCTCTGGATGAGTGCTTAGCTGTCCGACAGGTCGAACTCACGGCGACAACGATGCTAAGGGAATCATCCTCAACTTCGTCAACACTGGATCCCACCTCGACCACCCGAACAGCGAACCTTACCGTGACTTCCCCCCTCAGCAGATCCGCGTCAATCCTTACAGCCCCCCCCTGCAGTCCAATCCAGGTTATCCCCTCGAGCATGACCTCCTCATCACTCCAATCACTCGAAATCACCTCACCTCCCTCATGCATCCCAGCGCTCGCCTCACCACATATCCACCTCCTGCATCCCGGTGACAACTCCCTCCTGATCTCGAAACACGTCCCTCACACGATAGCCATTCGCCTCGAGGTAGACGGCGCGTCCCCCCGAAGACACCCTTGCAATCGCCAATATTACTTAATCCCTCACTGAGTACGACCAGCACACCCAAGCTGACCGACGGCGATCAATCTTTTTCATGCGACAAGCTGGTCACCCCCCCTCGAGATCGTCCCCTCAACTCCTACTGGTCGTCGGATGAATGTGGGGGAACGGGAGGATGAAGGAGGGAATCTCGGGCTGAGCGATCTTGGCGGTCTTCTGGGCATCGAGGATCGTGTCCGTCTTGGACCGGCTTTCGATCTCGATAAGAAGTCTGTAAGGGACTTCGTTTCAGACGGTAGCGGTCAAGCCGTCGATATCATCGAGGACGAGGATGAGGATGAAAATGAGGATGAGGACTGGATCGTACTCCCCGACGTGTGTAGCCATTCCCTCGGGTAGTCAGCTAAAGCCCGACCACAGAAAACCTCTTAAAACGCTCGCTCGGACCTCCGTCCCCTGCGACTCCGTAAGTTTCTCCACCCCTCTTGCATTCCCTATCGCCCATCCCGTACGCCATGACGGCCGCCTCTCTCCCCCCTCCCCCGAAAGACCGAGATTGACCGAAATGGTCCGCCTACAGAGCTTATACGATAACTGGGTGAAGGACGCTGACGCCAGCGAAATGGTCCCCGAAACTGATCCGGGCGCGGTGAGCAAGTCTAGGTTAGACGTCACTCCGATATGTACCGCCTCCTCCACTTGATCTACCACTGCTCCCGTTTCGTCAACCTGACAATATTCAAGGGGCAGGAAAACATCTTTGGTCCATTCTCGCCTGAGTGGGATCGTCGAGGCAAAGAAGGGCATGGGGAAAGGAACACAGACGGAAGCGGCGATCAAAGGGAATTTCAGGCTGGAGTTGATCGGCATCCAGGTGAGTTGCCGAGCGGGAAAGCTGGATCACCGACCCCCGTGCTTGGAATCGACGCCTATCCAAAGATCTGTCCGCGCCATTCGGTCTGAATGATCGTGGCCAACGTCGGTCTTTTCAGTTCCAGGAGGAGGTTGTGGCCGCTGGCCCCGCTCATAATCCATCGTGTCAAGCTCTACCTTCATCCAAGATCGGGTGGGTTTTTCCGCCGACTGCTCGCGGCCGACTGACAGGAAGACCCCTTCTTTCGTCTCCGGCGCAGAGATATACGGACACTTGCCGAAGGGTGAACCGGGACCTGTTGAGCGGTCAAAGAAGAAAAGCCTGGATGACGGTGGGGATAGCGGCCTGAGGGCGACTTATCAGAGCGATCAGCTATCTGTGAATGGCGGACGCGCTGTTTATACCCAGCATATGATCAAATCTAGCATATCTTCGGTGTCCTCTCTACGCTTCCACTCATGGCGTGACATCTCACGACAAAACCGTTGACTAGTAACCCTGACGAGCGTCGGAATCGCTTGGCGTGTTGAGGGTTTCGAAGGATTTTTCGCCCGGGAAGACTTTCGCCCTCGAAACCCAAAACCAAACAACAAGCTTTGAGGCACTGTGCGAGGAGGCTTAGAGGGCTTGGTGCGCAATCAGCATTGAGGAGATCAACGAACTCATTGGCAGCGAGGTAATGAGAAGGGAGGCAGTTTTGCGGTCCAAGGGTATGCTTTCCCATTCTAAAACTTCATATCTAATAACTCTCGCTGCAGATGGAGAGTCCATTCCCACTAACAAGAACAGAAACGCGGAGGTGTGGTGATTCGACTTCGCATTAGGAGGTTCGAGGTGGGCGAGAATGAGAGCATTGTAGGCTAGCCGCTTCTTGCTCTGGACCGGCCGTAATCGATAGTAGTGACTGTGCGTCCAACAGGTACTGCGGAACGTAGGGAGGGTGCGGTCGAGTAAGAAGCGAGAAGATGGGGAGCATTGTTGTAAGGAGGACTATGCCTGAGGTGTTCTTATCAGCGTTGAATATGAATAATTACGAGATCATGATAGAATCAGAGGAAGATTTGCTAGGTCTGTTACTGTATTTCAACCTCTGAGAAACGAGGAGTAAATCGGTGGCATGTGTGCCGTGTGATAATTGCCGCTGTGATACCGGCATTTCTGCTTTCACAAGAGGAATATCATTTTTGGGAACTTGAATGATCGGTCCAGTGTCTGACATTGCTGTTTGTCTCCGGCTAGTGATTTGTAGAGACAACATCTCGAGATGTAAGACTTTCCTGCCTTTGTTGTCCCAAATACAATAAGTTTATGTATGTATCCCATAAGAAGTCCCTCTTTGTAGCGAGGTGCTGACACCGTCATGGACAACGCCACATCACAAATCGCCACTCGACGAAATCAACGAGATTCGTCGAAATGCCGCCGACTCGCTCTGGGTACTTAAAGGTAACTCGTAGACGTATCTTGCCCTTAACCGCTATTATATAGTCTCACCATGACTTATATGCAGCTTTAGCTCTGTCAGACCACCTGCCACCTGTCCCCCGTG
>JAABUH010003439.1_pt1 | contig 13605 bp, 13 predicted proteins | sample 5559121 | NCBI WGS metagenome assembly JAABUH01 (sample SAMN10711871, study PRJNA513364) | rock metagenome | isolation source: Antarctica rocks | place: Antarctica: Victoria Land, Battleship Promontory nord | collected 2015-12-28 | reverse complement strand
CGCTGGAGACGGCGGGGCTGGTCCATCCCAAGCCGGAGGCCGTGACCGCCGGGCTCTTCGACGGTCGAGCCCCGTTCTTCCTGGCCGAGGACAAGGTCCAGGTGAAGTACGAGATGCTGCGGACCCTGCAGGGACGCGCTGAAGACGAGCTTTGCGTTCCCTCGGTGACGCAGAGATGGGCGTGGTGCAAGAGGCGATCAAAACAGTGGCGGCGGCAATGGTCTTGGGCATGATCTCGTCGAAGCCCGACGGGTGAAGGTTGGAAGAAACGCCAGAGCCCGGTCCGGTGGTAGGCGGGGTCGTCGACCCAGGCCAGCAGGTGGAGGGTCTTGGCGATGCGGCCGTAGTCGGCGAGTGCTCGGCCCAATGTGGTGGGCCTCCCGTCGCCCTGGGTGACCCGCATCACCTCCGAGGCCTTGACCTTATGCGCCATGAGCGAGCCGGCCAGGCGGACCATGTCGGGCCAGTTGTCGCGGATGAGGGCCAGGTTGACCTTGTGGCGGGCCACGGAGTTGAGCGGCCCGTAGTCGGCGGCGGGGTCGATGCGCCACCACCGCTGATCGGGCAGATCGGCCAGGCGGGGCGAGAACTGGAAGCCGAGCAGACGAAAAAGCCCGAAGACCTGCTCGGGTACTACCTCAGGTCGTCGAGGTGATCCGCTCAGCGGGCGAGCGGCTCGGCGAGCCGGAGCCCTACGCCGAAGTCATGAAGGATCTGCCCAACCTGAACGGAGACGCAGTCGAGCCGACTGGCGAGGTGGTCACCAAGACCGGGGCAGACTTCTGGAGGGTGGGATCTGTGGCCTCCGGCTTCAGTGGTGACGCCAGGCGCCGCCGGCTTGGTCTTCTGATCCAGAGCCATTTTCCGACGCCTACCGACACCATCTCTCTTTGAGCATGGTCCAATCCCTCTTGGGTCCCGGCAAAGATCACCACCCGGGGTCCCAAGAGGCGACCCAGACCACCACCACCGCCACGAACACCGACTACTTGATCAACGGGTCATACCAGCATCATGGGCCGTCACGAGCTGGCTCCGGTCACCTTTCGCCGCCCCCCGGTGCGGCGCAGGAGTTCTCGTTTGGCCGCGATGTGGAGCTGGGCGAGCTTAGAGCGTCGCAGCTGGTCCTGGCGCGCCTTCATACGGGCGCCGAGCGCATCGAGGGCGGCGTCGCCGAGGGCATGGGATTGCGGGAACATCTCCCGGTCCTCTTCACCGGCGTGGCCCTCGATCGACGCGGCGAGGGCGGCCATCTCATCGTCGAAGCGGGCACTGGCGGGGTCGGTCCGCAGGGTGGCGGCGAGATGGTCGTCGATCTGGCGGTGCTCGGCCAGGGCCACGGCCACCATCGGGCTCACGGCCCGGACTGCGGGGTAGAACAGTTCGTCCTCGAGGTGCACGTGGACGACCAGCTCGTCGATCAAGGCGTTCAGCAACGCTCGCCGGTCCCCGACTCCTAGCCCGGGCGTCTTGAGCTGCGCCAACAGGCCCCGTATCCGGTCGTGGTCATCGACGAGGAGCCGGTCAGCGTGCATGGTCGCTGAGCCGCGTTCGTCGGGTGGTGGAGCGATCGGACGGGTGTGACCGGGGCGTGGGTGCCTCGTTGGGGGGGCGGCGGCGCACCTCGATCCGGCCGTTGCGTAGCCGGGTGTCGAAGCAGGGCAGCGGGGCGGTGGCCGGCCCCGACAGGTTGGCCCCCGTGGTGAGGTCGAATCGTGAGCCGTGCCATGGGCATTCCAGGGCTTGGCGATAGATCCAGGCGCTCGCCATCGGCGCCCCGAGGTGAGGACAGCGTTCGCCGAGCGCCGAAATCTGGTCGCCGTGACGGACCAGGACGAGGCCGACACCGTCGGCTTCGACCCTGCGCACGCTGCCGTCTGCCAGGTCGTCGGCGGCCAGGACGGCCACGAAACCTCTCGGGTCGAGCCCGTGGTCGGTGTGGTCGACGCCGATTTGATGGCGGTAGACCAAGGTGCCGCCGAGATAGCCGCTGAATAGGACCGCCGCGTAGCCGAGGCCGCTGGCCAGCCGGCCCTGGCGATGCGCGCCCCGTCGGCGGGCCAGCCATGACCAGGCGTAGAGGCCGAGCCCGACGGTGTTGAGGGCGCCGTGGACCAAGCCGGTGCGGCGGGGGCGGTCGTGGGTGTACTGCCAGTCGGCCAGACCGGCCAGAGCGGCCCCGACGCCGCCGATGACGCCGGCCCCCACGCAGGCCTGGGCGGCCTGGGTGGACCCGCCGGGACGGGCCATCACCTCCTCGGTGGCGTCGAGGACCATGGCCGCGGTCCACGCGCCGATGGGAACATTGGTCAGCAGGGGGTGGAGCGGGTCGCCCAGCCAGGTCCCGTGTAGGAAGTTGCCAACCCGCTCGCCGTGCTCTCCGAGCAGGTTCAATGCCAAGGCCATGCCGTGTTCGAGCTTGTAGCTCGGTTTGTCGAGCCACTCCTGGCTCTCGACGGCATTGACCGCTCGCTCGGCGGCCTGCCGGAAGCGCTGGTCGCTAATCATGTGTCGTTCCCTTCGGGTCGGGAGTGAGCGCCGGTAGTGCGCCCCTATTCTGCTCCGGCGAGGGCGTGTGCTGCGGCCGAGATGGCTGAAGGCTTGGTAGAAGTTTTCTAGCAAGTTTCGGTCGCGGTGTCGACGCGGGGCAGCATGGCCTCACGGCGCCGCCGCAGGTCGGCCAGGCTGGGTGGGTCGGGGATGGCGTCGATGCGGGAGTACGGGTGGTGCCGCAATGCCGACACCTTGCCCGGCCATGCCCCAGCGGGCCAGCTCCACCACCCGGCGCTGGGGCATCTCGTCCAAGCGCAGCGACAGTCGCAAGGCGCGGTCGCCTGGCTCCTAGAGAGCAGAGTCATCACCCTCCTCCCCCACCCCAGCCACCCTCAGGTGACGGGGAACCCGTCCCTTTGGAATACGTCACTGCACCAGTCAGACCGATCTTCTTGGCCGGGCTGCTGAACAGGATCCCAGCGGTTGTGGTCTTTTGCCGCTCGACGCGACGCCAGTGTTATGAGCCCCACCGGTCGTGGGGCTCCCTCCTGAGGCAGTGCACCGATCGTCTCGCCAATCTCCTGGAGATGCGAGTCGAGGACAGCACGGTACTTGTTGATCTGACCTCCTGGCTGGAAGAGGACCGGCGGGAGGGCGGAGGGGGTCAAGGACAGCCATCACACCAGCAACCGCGACGATGTAGATGCCGGTCACTCGTGGACCGATCAGCTTCTCGTCGTCATCGGTGATGTATTGAAAACGAGCAGTAGGGCTGCCCGGCCGGGGGTGCACGAGAGCGTCACGAACCTTGAAAAGCGCACGGATCGTCTGGAGGGGTTTGGTCCCGCGGTCAAGAGCTGGTTCCTTGCCTGCCAGCTTCGGCCCAAGCAACAGCTTCTCCATGGTGGGCAGCCGGTCGATGGCGGCAGCGTCGCTGGGGACCAGCAGCTCGGACAGAACCTCGTTCGCGTAGGCCTCCGCCGACAGCGCCGCGAAGAGGCCAGCGTCGCGCAACAACCAGAGTCGACGTTGGAGCGCGTCGGTCGCTCGTTGAGGACGTTCGAACACCGTGCCCTTGTGCCAGTCAAGAGGCTCTCCCCACAGGAGGTGGGGGTCGCCTGCAGAGCGCAGCGCCTCGACTGCCTGCTCGAAGTACGCGCCGGACTGAGCATTGTGCCGAGGACTCATCGGCTCGCTTGTCATCTGAGGTGTGAATCGTCGATTCTCATCGGCCGAGGGCGGCCCCGCCAGGGGCCATGGGGAGCCGCTCTCCTCGCGGTGTCGAGCGTCTTGGCCGCCGAACTGGGTGTCAGCCGACTGGTGCTCGATCAGCTCCTGTGGACGGCGCGCCCGTAGGTTTGATCAGTATCAACCCGCTTTCGTTTGGGGCCACGCCTACATCCAGCTGCTCGCGCCGAAAGCTACTTTCCATGTTGGCCGGAGACGGTAAACCCACGGGGAGATCGATCTCGTCCCTCGCGAACACGTCACTTCCCCAGTCAACCGGGACCAACTGCATCCGATGCAACCACTGGTCCCTGGTATTGACATCTGGGCATTGACCCCTGGGGGGGCTATGGCCGCTCGTTACCCGACACCTCCGGAGAGGCGTCCTCGGGCAGGGGGCCAGCGCCGGAGTTGGCGGTGGTGACCACCGAAGCTCTCACGGTGTTGCAATGGCCTCCAGGCTACCGGTGTTGTTGCGAAGGACCAGGGACCCAGCGATGGTGTTGGGGGCACAGTTGTCATCCCCGTCGCCGCCGATGAGCACGAAGCCCTTGGCCCCGGTAGAGCTGAGCGAACCGCCCAGGTAGATGGCACACACCCGCAGGGCCGAGGGGCCTTGGGCACTGATGGAGCCCGAGACAGTGGAGCCCTCCACGTCCAGCGCCGCTCCTGGCTGGACCACTACCGAGCCGGTCACATTGGCATTCACCAGACAGGTGGAGCCCGAGGAGACGACTATGGATCCGGGATGATTGCCGGTGATGGTCTGGGTGCAGCCCACCGTAAGGGTCGAGCCCTGGGCCGAGGAGGCCGAGGGGGCGAAGTTGGGTGCCCCGCTGTAGGTGGCCACCACGGTATGGGGGCCGGCACCCAGCTCAGTGGTGAGGCTGGCCTGTCCGTTGGCATTGAGAGGGACGGTGCCCAAGGTGGTGGTGCCGTCGGTGAAGGTCACCGTGCCGGTGGGAGTCCCCGCCCCCGGGGTGGCACTGACCGTGGCGGTAAGGGTCACCGGCTGGCCGAAGCTCGAGGAGCTGGGGCTCTGGGTGAGCACCGTGGTGGTGGGTGCCTGGGCGATGCTCAGGGTCTGCTGGACCTGGTCGGGGGCGGTGAAGTTGGCGTTGCCGGCCTGGTTGGCGTCGATGACACAGGTACCCACGCCGGTGAAGGTAACCGCCCCGGTGGCCGACACCGTGCAGGCTCCGGAGGTGGAGGAGGCGTCGGCCGAGAAGACCTCCGGGTTGCCCGACGCCCTGCCGGTGGCGCTGGCCGTGTAGCCACCTCCCACGGTGGGGTTGGCTGGCGGAGAAGATGTGAAGGAGATGGTCTGGGGTGCCTGGGCCACCTGGGATGAGATGGTCGCCACCACGCCCGCGCTGCCGGAGGAGTCGATGCCCACCGCGTAACAGGTGGTGGCGCTGGGACAGGCCACGCCCAAGAGCTCAGCGGTCCCCGAGACCGACTGGACCGGCCGGGGGTGCCGTTGACGATGGGCACCACCACCCCCGCGCTGGAGGAGTTGAAGCCCACCGCGTAACAGGTGGTGGCGCTGGGACAGGCCACGCCCTTGAGCACAAAGGTCCCCGAGACGAGGGCAGTCCTGCTGGGGCGGCCGCCCGCAGTAGCCGTTGGGGAGGGTGTCGGCGGCCCGGCCCAGGTTGTGTTTGAGCCACTCAGCGTCGGCCGTCGACGCCTCGGGGTCGAAGCCGAGCAAGCGGCCTTGGACATCAACACGACTCTGGCAGTAGCGCTCGAACTCCTCGCGGACGGTGGTGTCGTGAAGCCGTGCGTACACGGCGGTCATGACAGGACGGGCATGGCCGAGAAGGCGCTGGATCACGTGCTGAGGCACCCCGGCATTGACAATCGGGTGCCGAGCGTGTGCCTGAGCTGGTGAGGGCTAACGTGAACAGTTCGTCCGGTCTCGTCGTGCAACCCAATGCGTCGTTGCCATCGGGCGAAGGCGTAACGGAACGCGCTGTAGCTCTGCGGCAGAGTCGGATCGGGGGCGGGGAACAGCCATGGCGACCCGTCGGGCCAGGTCTCGGTGACGTGTCGTCGCTGGGCGTAGACGGTGTCGGCTGCGGTGGCCGACAAGGGCACCAACTGCTCGGCTCAGAGGTCCCCTTGGTGGATCATGTGGTGACTCCGTAACCATACGTCGGTCCTGTGATCGTCGGCTTGGACCGACGACTGTTCATGTACGTCCTGGGCGCCGAGGTGGCGGGACGAAACAGGGGCTTCCGTGGTGGCTCCGTAGGCCCGGCTGATCGGCAGCAGAGCAGAAGCGCCGTCGTGGCGGCGAGAGACAGGCCCTGCCAGTCGGTCATAACGGCTCAGCGAGGCACAAAGCGGCTGCTGGAAGACCTAAATGATCCGGCAGCCAGTCGAGCGTCTCCCGCTTCTCGATCATCGGAGTTCGGGCCACTCCCGATCGTCGACCCGTCGACCCCTTGGCGCTTGATTAGCAGTAAGGGAAGTTCTCGCCACCCCGGCATTTCAGGCAGGATTATCCAAGCGGCGCTTTTCTTGGATCGTTGGAGGCCTGGACGGGGCGCCCGCAGGGCTAGCCGGCCCGGCGCAGCCGGTGTCGGCGGTCCCCGGCCAGGCCGGAGACGTCAGTAACTCCCACCTTGTCGATACCATGAGGCTCCCATCGCTGCAGTGTTACGGTCGGCACCAGTTGGGCCTACGCGTGCTAACGATTTGCTAACGAACGGGCGCCAACGGGCCTTCATTGGGTATCACTCGTCTACACTGCGATCAGGTGAACTCCCTGCTCAAAGCTACTATTTGGCACCGGACACGGCGACCTCCCATTGCCCGGACACCATTTCAGGTCGCAACGCAGGCAGTGATAGCCACGTCCGCGGTCATTGGCCAGCGGCCACAGCGTCATTTCGTTCACCGAATAATGCCCGGCCGATCCGCTCTGAGGCGACCTTGTGCATGTCTTCGCTCGCGTGCGAGTAGGTGTCGAGGGTGATGGCCACGTTGGCATGACCGAGCATCTCCTGCACCAGCTTTGGATGAACGCCCTCACGCAGCGCCACGGTCGCCGCTGTGTGACGAAGATCGTGAATCCTGATTCGGGGCACCCCAGCCCGCTCTACTGCCAGGTCGAAGGCGCGCACGATGTTGCGTGGATGGAGAAGGCCGCCCACTGCGGTGGTAAAGACCAGCCCGGTATCAATCCACGCTGAGCCAACCAGGAGCCGATCCTGGCCCTGGCGAAGCCGTCGCAGGCGCAGGGCGGCTACCACCTCGGGCTGGAGTCGGACCACCCGCCGGCCGTGGGCAGTCTTGGGCTCTGACAGGTAGGCACGGTTCGACGCCACCACCACGGTCTGCACGACGGCCAGGCGGCCGGCATCCAGGTCAACATCCTCCCAGCGCACCCCGAGTGCCTCGCCCCGACGCAAGCCCGTCGTGACCATGAGCAGCCACAGCGCCCCCAGCCTGTCGTCGGCCGTGGTGGCTAGGAACCGACGGGCCTCCTCCACCGTCCACGTCCGGATGGGCTTCGGCTCTAGCCTTGGTAGCTCCAGCCTGGCCATGGCCGGGTTGACTCGCAGTAGATCCCAGTCGACCGCCTTGGCCAGCGACTGGCGAAGTACCTGATGTGCCAAACGTACCGAGCGAGGGCCCAGTCCGTCGGCACCTCCGTGACGGCCAGTCTCAGCCAAGACACGGTACAGATCCTGGAGAACCTGAGGTGTCACCTGTGACAGCCGAAGCGCACCAATGCGGGGCACGATCCAGCTTCGGACCGCCATCGCATACAGGTCCCTTGTGGTCGGCCGAAGTGATGGACCTATGGCAGTCAGCCATTCCTCCAACCAGTCCCGTAGTTGCAGATGGCCCGATTTGGTTAGGTTGCCGCGCTGGACGTCGGTGACAAGCTCGGCCAGCGCAGCCTCCGCTTCCCGCTTGGTGTGGAACCCCCCCTTCAGCCGTTGCCGACGCTTACCGGTTGCCGGGTCAGGCGGCAGGTCCACGGTGTACGACCAGCCCGCACCCCGGCGGAATACCCGACCTTGCATGACGTCACCTCCACGGTCAACGGCCGCTGTGCGAGGCAACGATAGCCGAGTCCGTGATCAATCCGTGATCATTGGCCTCTCTGAGGGAAGGTCAAGAAACGATACGAGACCTCTAAAACCCTGTGACCAGGACTTTTGTGGTGGAGACGATGGGACTCGAACCCACGACCCCCTGCTTGCAAAGCAGGTGCTCTGCCAGCTGAGCTACGTCCCCGGCCGGTCGGCCCAAGATTCGAGCCATCCATCTGCATGTTAGGTGGGCGCCGGGGCCTGATGAACCAGGCTCTGGGGTGCCTTCTCGGAATCGGGAAGATGTGCACCGACAACCGCCTCAAGACTTGGTTGCTTCCGAGCCCTCGAAGACCGCGGCCCGCAGTCCCCGGAACGCCAGTGCCCGTAGGAAGGGCACTGGCTCCTCGACCACCAGCGCCAGCCCGGCCGCGCCCGGGTGCGACAGCTGGGAATCCAGGCACCATTGGGTGGCCAGGCCAGCCACCAGCCCCGTTGCTGCGGCTGGACGATCTACCGCTCCCAACAGACAGGTTTCACGCGCCGATCCACGCCAACCTCGAAGCTCGACTCGTACTGCGCCCAACAGGCCTTCGGGGTGGGGCGGCCGCAACATGGGCAAACCAGCCGTCAACCTGTCCCGCCGGGTAGCAGCAATTCGGGTACTGACTCGATTGACGCCCGCAAACGCCGGAACCAGTAACAACGGATCACCCAACCTTCCGCGGTAGCAGTCCCGATAGCCGACCGGCTCAGGAAAGAGACACAGGGTTCGGCCCGACCCCGCCCGGAGGCGTGACCATTCCCGTTCTCGCCACTCGACGGCGTGGCCCGACATGGCCTGGTGGTGTTGCGAAGCACAGGCCGGACCACCGGTCCCAGCCTTGGCTACGTGGATTTCCTCGACCACATCAAAGGTGGCCGCTCCATGGAGGGCCAATAGACACGACAGGCCAGGGCAGAAACCCGCCCCCACAACTACGTGGCGTTCGCGCTCTCTGGCCTCGGCATCCAGCGACAACAGGTCAGCCATGACCCCCGGCGCGTCGGTTACCGAGATCACGTGAGCCCCTCGACCCAAGGCAACCCGAGCCAGCCCGCCGTGGGCCCCGGGCAGAGCCAAGACCACAACGTCACCGCTTGACATGAGCTTCTCCGACCAGGTGGCCGGCTGCGCCGGTGGGCCCAAGCTCTGAGCCAGAGCTTGGGCCCGGCCAGGGACGTGGTCCACCAGCTCGAGTGCGTCCAGCCTGACAGATGAGCTCAGCTCTCGAGCCACCCCGGCCCCAACCGCCCCCACTCCCACCACCACCGCCCGCACCGGTGCCCTCCTACCGGAGGTCGGGTCCCGACAGCTCTCGCCAGCCAGAGCCGGACCCTCCAGACGCTTCAGATCCACCCTCCGGGCGGAAGGACTTCAACGAAGTCCCCTGCTGGCCAGCTGAACACATAGGATGTGCCTGCCAGCGGAACAATCCGCTTAGGGCCCCGATCAATCCCCGCCTTCTTCCCGCTTGGCGACCTAGCACCTGACTCATGGTATCGCTCACCCCCGCGCCTATGGCTCCCGACGAGCCCAGCACAGCCTGCCCGCCACCTGCGCTGGGTAAGGATGGGGCCACGCGGAGACCGACCATCAAAGGAAGAAACGTGGTGGATCCAAGGGTGCAGGTGGGCGCGGCGCCAACAACGCCAGCTCAGCTACGGCGCGGTCGGCTCCCCACTGGAAGGGCCAACCGGCGTTCTGACCGAAATACAAGGCCCACCGCGGTCCTGTCAGCCATGGTCGTTCTGCTGGCCGGCATCCTGGCCGGGTGCGGCTCCGGCACCTCGAAGGCAGTCGGCTCTGGCCCTCCGAGCGGGGACACCTCATTGCTCCCGCACCCTTTACCGGCCGGGTCGCCTCCCGGCCAGTTCGCCATCCATGTGCTGCGTGGCGACCATCACGCCGCATTGTTGGTAGCAGGGGTCCGAATTAACGGGCAGGGCCCGTACCCCTTCCTGGTCGACACCGGCTCTGGCTTCTCCGATATCGCTCCAGAGCTGTCCCGCCAACTTCATCTGCCCGACGCATCGCCCCTTGCAGGACACAGTGAGGGTGCTGGCTGCGGCAAGAATCAGCCACCGTCGCCCTCAACGACACCGCGAGTACAGATTGGCCGCTGGCAGCTCGGGAGTCTCCAGCTCCCGGCCACGGACGTCGTAAGGGCCCCGGCGGTCAACGTGTCAGGCAGCGGCCTCGATGGCCGGATCGGATCGGACGTCCTCAGCCAGCTTTCCCCACTGACCATTGCTTACCGCACCAGCCGGGGAATCCTGGGAACCACCAGTCCGCCGTCTCCCTCGACGCCCCCGGCTCAACCGGTCCCAGTCAAGGTCCTGAGGATTCAGGGCGAGGTCTTGGTCGGAGTTCCCGCCATCATTGCTGGTCACAGGTACGCCTTCATCGTGGACACCGGTGCCGGCCGCACCGACGTGACCCCGTCGACTGCCAAGGAGCTCAATCTCCACGTGGCCGAAAGGGACCTTCGCCTGGCGGGCGTCACCTGCTCCACCCAGACCAATGCGGTTGTCCTGGGCAACTGGCAAATCGGCTCCGTCTCTCTGCCCACCGAAGACGCAGTGGTGGGTACCCTCTTCGACAGTGGCAACGGCGATCAGGGCCTCGGTGGGCTGATCGGCGGAGATGTCCTCAGCAGCTACGGCACAGTCACCATCGACTACACCCGCCAGACCCTGACCCTCGGGTCGTGAGAACTAGGGGTGGGGCCACCTGGATCGAACCAGGGACCTCAGCATTATCAGTGCCCATGTCTTCATAGACAGTCAGGCCCCTGACTAGGGACGAAGGGCGTCTTGGCGGTCGGTGCGGTGGCGTTGTGCCTCACACGTGCCTCACTGGGGCGAGACGACGACCGTCTCGGTCTCAGCGGAATGCACAGGGCCCTGGCCGATGGGCATCCCCCGGCGCTCGCCAGCCCGGGTTGCAGACGAGGCAGAGTGGCCGTACGATGGACGTACACACTCCCATCCGAGAGAGGCGAGGCATGGAAACCCAATCGAGGCGGCGCAGCCGGCGCATGGACCTGCGGACCACGCCGGAGGAGCGAGACCTGATCGACCGCGCCGTCAGTGTCACCGGCACCGACTTGACCGACTTCGTCGTCACCCACGCTTACGAAGCCGCCCGCCGGGTGCTCGCCGACCGCGACCACTTCGAGTTGGACGCCGCGGCCCTCGAGGAGTGGGAGGCGATCAACGTCCGGCATGCCCGCGAGGCCCCAGGACTTCGCCGGCTGATGGAGCGCCCCTCGCCGTTCACCGAGTGAGTGGGACGTACCGGCCGCCCGAGCCGCTCGACGACGACCACGACGTCTCAGACTTCTCGTGCCGGTCGAGCGAGCAGACCGACTGGCTGCGCCGCCACGCCCGCCAGTCCGCCAATACCGGGACCACAAGGGTCTTTGTCGTCACCGAGCAGGGCAGCGACAGGGTCGCCGCCTACTACGCCTGGTGCATGGCCCAGGTTCGCCCCGAGACGGCCCCCGAGCGACTCCGCAAGGGAGCGGGCCGTTACCCACAGCCGGTGGCACTGCTCGCCCGGCTCGGGGTCGACACGGACCACGAAGGCAAGGGGCTCGGAGCAGGTCTGCTCCAGGACGTCTTCACCCGGCTCGCGTGGCTCTCCGCTGACATCGGCTGTCGCGGCCTGCTCGTTCACGCCGAATCACAAAACGCTCGCGACTTCTACCTTCACCTCGTTCCCGAGTTCGAGCCCAGCCCCACCGACGAACTACACCTCCTCCTGCTCATAAAAGACATCCGTCGGACCCTGCAGGGCCGATGAGCCCGCTGCGCCGAAGAACAACAGTCTGACGGGGTCCACTGGGTGCGGCACCCAAGTGGACGATCCACGTTCTTTCGCCAATCCGCCGGTTGGTGGACCGACGTGCCGCTCAGATGTGCGTGGGCAGCGTGATCCACTGGTGTCGACGGCCATGAGATCCTCCCCATAGGCGGACAGGAACCTCCCCGCTGGCGGCCTCCAAAACTCCCCACCGGCGGCCAGCAGTTCTCCCAGCAACTGTCCGCTGACGCTCTCGGGTCCACCCGAGAGCGGCCCCTCCTCGGTTAACTGCGTGTGTCTCAAGCACCCAGGCCCGAGGAGGGACCACATGAAGCATGCCGAGGAGATCATGCAGATACTCGAAGCTTTCGATTTGACCCACAGCTTGCGTGACGGCGCAGAGTTGGCCGGCGCGGATCACAAGACCGTCGCCCACTGCGTAGCACGGCGTGACGCCGGGATGCTCAGTCCGACCGCACAGCCCCGTTCGCGGATCATCGAGTCCTACCTGGACAAGATCGAAGAGTGGATGGACGCCTCCAAGGGCAAGGTCCGCGCCGATGTCGTTCACGACAAGTTGGTGGCCATGGGCTTTGCCGGCTCGGAGCGCACCACCCGCCGAGTCGTGGCCGAGGTGCGCGCCGCCTATCGGGCCGGGCGGCGTCGGGTCCATCGACCTTGGGTGGTCGAGCCCGGCCTGTGGTTCCAGTGGGACTACGGGGACGGCCCAGTGGTGGGCGGGACCAAGACGACGTTGTTCTGCGCCTGGCTGTCCTGGAGCCGGTTCCGGGTGGTCATCGCCATCCGGGACAAGACCCTGCCCACCGTCATCGCCTGCCTCGACGCCGCCCTGCGGGCCTTCGGTGGGGCGCCCACCTATGGACTGAGCGACAACGAGAAGACCTTGACGCTCGACCACGTGGCCCGCATCCCCATTCGCAATCCCGACATGGTCGCTGCCGCCCGCCACTATGGACTGACCCTTCATTCCTGTCGGCCCGCCGATGCGCCCTCCAAGGGCGGCTCGGAAGCCACCGTGCGGGTGGCCAAGGCCGATCTGGTGCCCACCGAGGCCAACCTCGTGGCCAACTACTCCAGCTGGGCAGAGCTGAGGCGGCCTGTGTGGGGTTCTGTGCCGAGGTCAACAACCGCATGCATCGGGTGACCCGGCGGATCCCGGCCGAGATGTTGGCTGAGGAACAACCTCGCCTGCACCGGCTCCCAGATCACCCCTACACCACCGCCTTCGGACTGGCCCGGGCGGTGGGGGTGGACCAGCCCATGATCCAGTGGGACTGGTGCCTCTATTCGCTTCCCCACCGCCTGGCCGGGAGTTCGGTCTGGGTCCGCCGAGGAGGCGACGACATCGTCATCACCCACCTGGGCCCCGATGGTCCCAAAGAGGTGGCCCGGCATCTGGTCACCACGCCCGGCAACCCTCGGGTGGACCCCGATCACTTCCCCCCGGCTCCCGAGACTCCCCTGGAGCGCACCGCGGTGGCGAAGACCTCCGCGGAGGCCGAGTTCTTGGCCATCGGCGAGGGAGCCGTGCTGTGGTTGAAAGAGGCCGGGGAGATCGGCGTGTCCCGGGTCCGGGCCAAGATGGCCCAGGCCGTGTCGCTGTCCAAGCTGGCCGGCACCGAGGCGGTCAACTGGGCCCTCGGTCACGCCGCGGTCCATGACCGCTTCGGGGAGGGCGATCTGGTCTCCATCCTCGATCACCGCGCCGGGGCCTCACCGGTCGCTGACCGCTCGGCCAGCGAGGACCACAGCCTCCAGGCCGGCACGGCCCGCTGGGAGGGCTTCGGGCGATGACGACACGAACCCCCTCCGCTCCGCCCCTGGACGCCGAACTCGAGGCGCTGCTGCGGCGCATGCGCCTGCCCCATATCCGCCGGGCTGCCCCCGAGGTGCTGGCCACGGCCAAATCTCAGCGCTGGGCGCCGGCCGAGGTACTCCGGGTCCTCATGACCGAGGAGGTGGCCGGCC
>JAABUH010003436.1_pt1 | contig 13612 bp, 14 predicted proteins | sample 5559121 | NCBI WGS metagenome assembly JAABUH01 (sample SAMN10711871, study PRJNA513364) | rock metagenome | isolation source: Antarctica rocks | place: Antarctica: Victoria Land, Battleship Promontory nord | collected 2015-12-28 | reverse complement strand
ATCCGCGACCGTGCCCTGCCGGTGTCCTGCGTTACTCACGCGCGGTCGCCAACCGGGCACCTCATCGAACAGCGGTATCCCAGCCGTGCAAGCCGCAGCGGCGTTCTCTCCGACAAGCTGCTAGTGAATGCCCGACCACGGCGATCCGGCCGCGGTCCAAGCGCCCGCTGAGCCCCGGAACGGTCGCCTCGATCTGGTCGAGGTGGTCGAGGATGTAGTGCATGTCCTCAGCGCGGGACCGCCAGAACAACGCTCCCTCGGGGCCGTTCGGATCGAGGCCCAGCGTCTTCGAGTCCAGGTGGGTGGGTTGGATCACGACGAAGCCGTGAGCGGCGTAGAAGTCGACGAGCGGGCCGTAGCCACGCAGCGAGGAGAGATAGTTCGAGTTCCCATGGCCGTGCGAGAAGAGGATGAGGGGGAGTTCGCGCCCCGTCGCGGGCACGGACACGCGCATCTGCAGATCCACGTCGCGACCCGGCACTGACAGCGCCACCGGGCTGAAAGAGACGACAGGAGTGGGCTCGCTGACGGGGATATAGTCGGCGTTACTGATCGGCTTGCTCATGGTACGATCTCCCTTTCTTAGATCCAGACAGTCAGGCGAGGTCAAGGTAGACCATCGTTACCGAGAATGCGTGATGACCATCACCCGACGAAAAGCATTTCCGTGAGCAGGCCATGGCGCGTCGCGCGGAGCATTCCCCCGGGGTATGTCGCCTCACGCGGGCATGTGCTGTCAGATTGGACGGCATTGCGGGTATGCAGCCTACTCAGGCTTCGAATGCGCCTGCGCGCTCGAGATCGGCAATAAGCCCAGGCTTCTCTGTCGGGCGCCATCCCAGCCGTTGCTGCGTCAGCGCGCTTGACGCCGGAGCGTCCATGCTGACAAGGGATCCGAGCCAGCCGAAATGACTCGCGGCCTCTTCGGGTACCAAGGCCACGACCGGTATCTTCAACCCCCGGCCGATTGCTTCCGCAATCTCTCGAACCGACACACCCTCTTCTGCGACCGCGTGATACCTCGCCCCGGCAGATCCCTTCTCAAGCGCCAGCCGATAGATGGGCGCCGCATCGAGCCGGTGCACCGCAGGCCAGCGGTTGAGCCCGACGCCGACATAGGCCGATATTCCCTTCTCGCGGGCGAGCGCGCTCATGTAGGTGGCGAGGCCCTGCTTGTCTCGGTCGTGGACCTGCGGCATGCGCACCACCGACGCACGCACGCCGCGCGCCACCATCGAGATTGCCGTCTGCTCCGACACCCTGGGAGATCCGCCTGAGCCGGAAGGCGGCACATCGTCCTCTGTCGTGAGGCGGTCGGACGTGGGGGGCAGCCCGGAGGTGACGATCAAAGGCCGATCAGAACCTTCAAGCGCGTCGCCCATCACCTCGATGGCACGCTGGTCTGCCTCACAGTTCTCCGCAAACTTCGAGAAGTCGTGATTGAAGGCGGCGTGAATGACGCCGTCCGACATGGCTGCCCCACTGCGCAGGCTTCCCAGGTCTTCCAGATCTCCTCGATGCACCTCGGCGCCAGCAGCGATCAGAGACGTGGCGCCCTCATCTGACCGGGCAAGACCCAGCACCTGATGGCCGGCATGGAGCAATTCCGGGACGAGAGCGGAGCCGACAAAGCCGGTAGCGCCGGTGACGAAAACACGCATGATGGTTTCTCCTTCCGACTTCGCGTCCAAATGGGTTCCTAAATATTTGCTGAACGGAGCTGCGGCGCGGTGTCGCTGGAGGCTACATCACCACGCGACCGGGCCGTCCTCGTCCGAGAACGTGCCGGTTGGTCCGTCCGCACCGATGAGCGCGAGGCGGACGGCTTCATGTGCGCCCTGTTCAACCGTGCGTGTACCCCGGAAGTTGTTAAGATCGGTCGCGGTGAAGCCCGGACACGCGATATTGACCTTGATGTTTGTATGCTCGAGTTCAATCGCGAAGGCCAACGAGATCGCGTGCAACGCCGTCTTCGACGGACTGTAGGCGGCGCCGAACACATGGCGATGCTCATAGCTCGGGTCTGAGTTCAGCGTCAGCGAGCCGGAAGAACTCCCCATGTTGACGATGCGTCCCGCCGGCGCTTCGCGAAGAAGCGGTAGCATCGCCTGCGTGACGGCCATGACACCGAACACGTTCGTCTCGAAGACCGCGCGCATGTTGTCGAGCGACCCGACACTTGGACTGTTCGACGTCGCGAGTTCCTCGGGCGGTAGGCCCGGCTTTCGCGAGATGCCCGCATTGTTCACGAGCACGTCGAGACGGCCGAACTCGTTCCGGATGCGCTCTGCCGCGGCAGCAATGGAGGCCTGATCCGTGACGTCGAGCTGGAGGGCGTGGGCATCCGCCCCGACGCTCGTCGCGGCTGTCTCCCCCTGCGCGAGGTTGCGCGACCCGACGAGCACGGTGAAGCCGTGCGCCACGAGATCCTTCGCGATTTGAAGTCCGATCCCTTTGTTGGCCCCGGTGACCAGGGCGACGGGTTTGTCCTGCATGGTAATCTCCCTCAGTGGCGCCGCAATGACGGGTCGAGCAGGGCGGGCGGCGTGTCAAACTTTTCGTATGCGGCAAGGTCGATGCCCGGAGCGACGATCGCGTCGATCGCATCGAGCACGTCGGCGGAGAGCACGGTGTCCGCGGCGGCGAGCTGTGCGTGCAGGTGGTCCAGTGTGCGGGGGCCGATGATCGCGCTGGTGACGGCGGGGTGCGCCGTGACGAAGCCGAGCGCGAGCTGGATCAGCGTCAGGCCGGCCTCGTCGGCGACTGTGGCCAGCTGCTCGACCGCGTCAAGCCTGGCCCGGTTGGAGGGAATGGTGAGGTCGAAGCGCTGCGGCATGGACGTTGAGCGGTTGGTGGCGACGTCGTGGCCCGCGCGGATCGCGCCCGACAGCCACCCCGAGGCCAGTGGGCTCCAGACCAGCACACCCAGCCCGTACTGCTCCGTCACGGGCAGGACGTGGGTCTCGATCCCGCGCTGCAGGATCGAGTAGCTGGGCTGTTCGGTGACGTACCGGCTCAGGTGGGTGTCGCGGGCGGCCCACTGGGCTTGCACGAGGCGGTAGGCCGGGAAGGTCGAGGAGCCGAAATACCGAATCTTTCCCGCGCGCTGCAGGTCGGTCAACGCCGAGAGCGTCTCCTCGTCGCTGGTCGTCGGGTCCCAGCGGTGGATCTGGTAGAGGTCGACGTGGTCGACGCCGAGCCGGAGGAGGCTGTTGTCCAACGCGGTGACCAGCCAGCGGCGCGAGCTGCCCCGATGGTTGCGCTCGTCGCCCATCGGCAGGCTCGCCTTCGTGGCCAGCACGATGTCGTCGCGGCGGCCGGCGATGGCCTTGCCGACCATCTCTTCGGACTCGCCGCCGCTGTACATGTCGGCGGTGTCGATGAGGTTGATCCCAGCCTCGAGGGCGGCGTCGACGATGGCGGTGGCCTCGTCCTGGGTGGTGCGTCCGATGTGGCCGAAGTTCATCGCGCCGAGCACGAGAGAGCTGACCTGCACACCGGTGCGGCCTAAAGTGCGGTACTGCATGAGCGTCTTCCTCTAGTGTGGGTGAACTGTGGGTGAAGCGTACGTGCAAGGTGTGGCTTGGTTGTCGGTGGTCTGCTCTGGTATCATGAGTAAGCGGAACCTTGCTCCCCTAATGATAGGGAACATCGTTCCTTTTGTCAAGCAGAGCGGCGGAGGGAGCGGAGGGAACGGCGTGGTGATCGACAGCGACGGGCGCGCAGGGCCAGCGGCCCCGCGTCAACGGGCCGACGCCCGGCGGAACGCGCAGACGCTGCTCGACGCCGCCGCCACAGTCTTCGTCACGTCCGGCGTGGACGCGCCGGTCCGCGACATCGCGGCCAAGGCCGGCGTCGGGCTGGGCACGCTCTACCGCCACTTCCCGACGCGCGCCGATCTCATCATTGCCGTCTACCGGCGCCAGGTCGAGGCCTGCGCCGAGGCCGGTCCGGCCCTGCTGGCGAGCAGCGCCACTCCTCACGCTGCACTGCGGCGCTGGATCAACCTCTTCGTCGATTTCCTGGTCACCAAGCACGGACTCGCGGCCGCGCTGCAGTCGGACAACGCCGGCTTCGACGCGCTGCACGCCTACTTCCTTGACCGCCTCGTGCCTGTCTGTACGCACCTGCTCGAGACCGCCGCCGCCGGCGAGATCCGCTCCGACGTCGACGCCTACGAACTCATGCGCGGCATCGGCAACCTGTGCGTGGGCGCCGACACCAACCCCCGCTACGACGCCCGCCGCCTGGTCGACCTGCTCATCGCAGGACTGCGCCAACCGGGCTAAATGCTTCCAGCTTGACTGCGCGGAATAAGCCTGCGACTGCGGTCGCATGGCAGCGTACGGCGACTGCGGTCGCGCGACGTTGCGTGCGAGGTTCGCATCCCGCGACTATTGTTTGGAAGCATTTAGACAGCGCACGCCTGGTCCCATGACAGCAGCCGGAGCTTGACAGAGGGATGGAGCCGTGCTACTATAAAGTCGATGAGTTTAAACGTATCAACAAAAGACGCGGGTATGATCACGCACCGGGTTGCGGGCGGCAACATGGCCGATAGCACGGAGATCACGGGCTTCCTGACCGCCATCGGTGACCCCGTGCGCCTGCAACTCCTCTATCTGTTAGGAGACCAGGGGCGCCGCAACGTGGGTGACATCGCCGCCCAGTTCCGCCTGAGCCGTCCGGCCATCTCCCACCACTTTCTCGCTGTCAAGGACGCCGGCGTCCTTGACAGCGAGAAGGTGGGGCAAGAGGTGTACTACTGGTTGGAGCGCGAACGCATCGTCGCCACTCTGCGAGCCCTGGCGGACGCGGCGGCCGCTTTCCGTTGCAGCGACTAAGCCTTTTTTCGCCTTTTAGTAGATGCGTTTGAGCGTACTATTATATGATCGACGGGCTTACCCCATCACGATGGCCACAGTTCCATTGGCAAACTGGTCGCCGCGATCAGGTCGGACCGGCCGCTACCTGGAGAGGAGATACCATGGCAATTCAACACGAGACCAATCCCCCGTATACCGACGCCGGCCCGCGCGACGAACTCAGGCGCGCCCCATCCGACGCTACCGGATTCGCCGGCCGGGCTGTGTTTGCCACGCGTTGGGGAGGACCAGACGTTCTCCGTGTCGCCGCGCGCCAGGTTGGGCCACCCGCCCCTGACCAGATTGTCGTCGAGGTCGAGGCCGCCGGCGTGGCCTTCGGCGACCTTCTATTGCGGGAGGGGCTGCGACGCGAGTTGCGCCCGCCGGCCATCCCTGGCTACGACGTGGCGGGCGTCGTTCGAGCCGTCGGTTCGGACGTGCGCGACCTGCGGGAAGGTGACAACGTCGCGGTCTGGACCGGGGGCAGCGGTGGGTACGCGACGCATGTCGTCGCGCCGCGCGCGGCCGCTGTCCGCTACCCGGCCGACCTGGCCGCGGCCTCGGTCACCAGTCTGGTGTTGAACTATGTCACGGCCTGGCAGATGTTGACCCGCTCGGCCGCGCTCGCCGACGGCACCACTATCCTGGTCCACTCCGCCGCCGGGGGCGTCGGAAGCGCGCTGCTGGAACTCGGCGCGCTCCGCGGCATGACCATGTTCGGGACCGCGAGCGCGGCCAAGTCCGACGTTGTCGAGCAGCTCGGGGGCATCCCGATCGACTATCGCAGCGAGGACTACGCCAAGCGGGTCCGCGCCGAAGCTCCCACCGGGATCGACGCCGTGTTCGACGCGCTCGGTCCGGCGAGTTGGAAGGGCGCCCTCCCCCTGCTCCGACCCGGCGGCCACCTGGTCGTCTACGGCCTGTCGTCCGCCTTCAAGAACGGCCGGCGCAACCTACCCGGACTCTTCGGCGGGCTGCTGCGCGCGCCCCGGACCAGCTACCTGACCCTCTTCATGAAGGGGGTCGCTGTCTCAGGATACAACTCCGGCAAGGTTATTCCCGCCCACCCAGACTGGTTCAAGCAGGACTTGGGGCGTCTCATCGGGCTCCTCGCGGACGGGAAGATCGCGCCCCGCATCCACCACACATTCTCGCTTGAGGACGCGGGCGACGCCCAAAGGGAACTCGGCGCCGGACGGGCTACCGGCAAAATCGTGCTCATCCCCTAGAACGACTAACCGCCCCGCGACCATGACGCGTGACGCGGCGGGGTGACACCAATTAGGAGGACATCATGTCATACCCGACGCAACGCCCCGACAGACCACCGACCGGCGTCTCGTCGTCGGATCGGGCGGCCGGCTCTCCCAGCCCTGCCAGGACGCAGGAACAGCGACGCGGCCGGCGCGCCCTGGCGGTCGGCGGCGCCGTCGTAGGCGCGGGCATCCTCGCCGTCGCTGGATTATACCGCTACTTTGGATATGCGCCGGCGCCCGCGCTACCCGCGCTCGACGCGGAGGTCGTGAAGGACCGCATCACCATCGATGGCCGCGCGCGGACGTACACCGCCGTCATCCCCCGCGCGCTCCCCGCCGGGGCGCCGCTGCTCGTCGTCTTCCACGGCTCGATGCAGGACGCCAGCGGGATGCGCGGGGCGACCGGCTACGGGTTCGATACGCTTGCCGCGCGGGAGGGCTTCATCGTCGTCTACCCGGATGGGTACAAGGGGAACTGGCACGATTGCCGGACGGCCGCCGACTACCCGGCGCGGACCGAGCATATCGACGACAACGGGTTGGTCCGGGGCCTCATCGCGTGTTTCCACGACGCCCACGGGATCGATCGCGCCCGGGTATTCGCCGCCGGCTACTCCAACGGCGGCCAGATGGTGTTTCGCCTCGCCGCGGAGATGCCCGAGCGGTTCGCGGGCCTCGCCGCCATCGCCGCCACCCACCCTACTCCAGACAATTGTGAGTGCGCCGCCACCGGTCGCCCGGTTCCCATGCTGCTCATGAACGGCACGCGCGACCCCATCGTGCCGTACACTGGCGGGGTGATCAGCCTGTTCGGGTTCAAGCCGCGCGGGACCGCTCTCTCCGCGCCGGAGACGGCGCGCCACTTCGCCCGGATCAACGGCATCGCCGCGCCGCCGACGGCCAGCGTCCTCGACCATCGCGCGGAGTCCGGAGACACCGCGGTGGCGATCGAAACGTATGTCGAGGACGGCAGAGACCCTGTCGTCGCCTACACGATCATCAACGGGGGTCACGTCGTGCCGAACCCGACCTACACCGCCCCTCGACTCGTCGGGCGGACGACCCACGACGTCGACGCGCCCCCCGCCATCTGGGCGTTCTTCGTGGGGCTGCCGCCGCGCCCGCAACGGTAAGCCATCTGGCCGTGGTGGGAAAGGGCGTGCCCGAGGCCAGGGGGCGACCGCTATATCAGGCCCACAAGCGGCGGTCGGACAGAGCGCGCGATGACCGAATTTGGGGTCACAACAATATTTCCGGGGAAATCCCCGTTAAGACAGATCACGGGGAGGTGTCACGTCATAAGCGCGCCTTGTCAAGCACACTGAGGACACCGTTTCCGACAACAAGCACATGGTCGCGCCGCGAATCGACGGCCAATGATGCAGCGTATGTTGGGAGAGTTACTACGCGCAGGACACGCCCGCTGCGCGTATCCAGCACAGCTAGGGTACCACGCCAGGTCGCGGCGAAGGCGTGCCCGGTTTGATCGTCCTCAGTGACCGCTGTCAGAGTGGTAACACGACTACGATTGGCTGGGTATGCTGCAGTAGTAGATGTAGGCAGATAGGGTTGGCTCGCAACGAAGACACGCTCAGTTGCGGAATCGATGTCCAATGCAACAGGGTTCGTGTTCATTGTGGTCGATGTCAAGACGCGACCCGTGATCGTATCGACCATCCACACGCCGCGATCCCCGAGCCCCACGATGATGTTACTGTTGTCGGTGCTTTCGCGAGCAAGCACAAAAGCATGCCCCGTCCGCTCGTCAAGCGCAAGGGGCCCCGCACCCGAGCCAACACGAACGGAATGCACAAGGGGTGCGGCCGCGTTTGGGACGGTAGAGTGGTGACGCAGATCCCAAGTTGTAGCAAACGTCATGCTAGGTGTGCTTGGACGCGCTGGTTGTGCGCATGATAAGCCAAGAACGCAGGCGGTCATCCCCGCAAGATAGCGGGAGCACCACGGCCGTTGAATGGGCAAGCGCATAGCTCTTCTTTCGGATTAAACAGGGCACACGGGTATCTGACCACCTGCACGCGCGAAAGGAGATCCCCACGGATCGTGACCATTTTATCATCACTGTATACTGCCTGGTCTGTGAGCACTACCAGGCACTCGCCCTGCAGCAGCACATCCGGCGGGGGGGCTTCGCCCCCGCCTTGACCGACGAGGAGGTCATCACCATCAAGATCTGTGGCGAATACCTCAAGGCGGGACGGATACAGTGTCTCCACCGGCCCCACGGCCCCGTAGCGGTCCTGTAGCGTGTGTAGAGCGCTAATCTGCGCTACCCTACTCTTCCCGCGAGAAGTCCTGCTGATCGTCGTCGTCGCGCTCCAGCGCCGAGGCGTGCAGCGCGGCCGGCTCGTCGAGCTTGCGGTGCGGCGAAGATATAGTCTAGGGGTGCGCCACGAAATAGTGGGGCGAGAGAGAATAGGGGCAAAGGCGGTACCCTCCGCGGAGGGCGCGGGCGCGGACCAGCCCCGTGCGGTACACGCGCTCACCTCGCATCCGAATATCATTCGGCACGCCATTTTGTCAACCGTCACCGGCCTCACTACAATCGGGGTAGCAGGCCACGCATAGAGTGTCGTAGGGAGGGATATATGACCAGCGAGACAGTCAGCCGCGCCCAGGAATTGCTCGAGATCGAGCGCCGCCACTTCGCGCCGGTGCTCGGGCGCAGCTCCGACGTGGTGATCGACCACGCCAGGGGCAGCCGCATGTGGGATCTCGAGGGACGCGTCTACCTCGACTTCGCCGCCGGTATCGCCTCGGTCAACACGGGGCACAGCCATCCCAAGGTGCTGGAGGCCGCCAAGGCGCAGATGGAGCGCGTGGTCCATCCCTCGGCCACCGTGGCCCACTACGAGGCCAACATCCGCCTGAGCGAGAAGCTGGCCGAGGTTGCGCCCGCCGGACTTGACGTGGCGTTCCTGACCAACACAGGCGCCGAGGCGGTCGAGGCCGCCATCAAGCTCGCCCGCTACGTGACGGGGCGCAAGATCATCCTGGGCTTCCAGGGTGGCTTCCACGGGCGCACCTACGGGGCCATCTCCATGACCTCATCGAAAGTGCACTACCGCGAGGGCTACGAGCCGTTCCTGCCCTCGATCTACTTCATGCCGTTTCCGTACGGTCTGCGCTGCCAGCTCGGCCACAACTGCCGGAACGGCTGCATGGGCGCCTGCGCCGGCTATATCGAGCGGCAGTTCGAGCACGTGGTCGACCCGCGCGAGGTCGCCGCCATGTTGATCGAGCCGGTGCAGGGCGAGGGCGGCTTCGTCGTGCCCCCTGCCTGGTACCTGCAGCGCCTGCGCGCCCTCTGCGACCAGTACGGCATCCTGCTGCTGGCCGACGAGGTGCAGTCCGGCTTCGGGCGCACCGGCAAGTGGTTCGCCACCGAGCACTTCGACGTGGTCCCGGATGTGCAGATCATGGCCAAGGGCATTGCCTCGGGCTTCCCGCTCGCCGCGGTCAGTTCGCGTCGCGACATCATGGAGCGGTGGCCGGCCGGCGCGCACGGCAGCACCTTTGGCGGCAACCCGGTCTCGTGCGCCGCCGCAGTCGCCACCATCGACGCGATCCGCGACGAGGGTATGATCGAGAACGCCGCGCGGCAGGGCGAGAAAACCCGCGCGCGCCTGCGCGCTCTGCAGGCCGAGATCCCGGGGGCGCGCATCGCGGAGGCGCGCGGCCTCGGCCTGATGAACGCTATCGAGTTCTCCGACGAGGAGGGGGCCCCGGACGGCGCTTTTGCCGAGCGCGTGCGGCAGCGATGCATCGACAACAGCCTCCTGCTGCTCTCCTGTGGCTACAAGGATCAGGTGCTGCGCTTCATCCCCGCCCTCAACATTGGAGATGCCGACCTCGACGAGGGGCTGACCATCTTCGAGGAGGCCGTGCGCTTCGCCGGTAGCCAGTAGCCAGTAGCGGGTAGCCAGTAGCCAGTAGCCAGTAGCGGGTAGCCAGTAGCGGGTAGCCAGTAGCGGGTAGCCAGTAGCGGGTAGCGGGTAGCCAGTAGCGGGTAGCGGGTAGCCAGTAGCGGGTAGCCGGTAGCCGGTAGCCGGTAGCCGGTAGCCGGTAGCCGGTAGCCGGTAGCCGGTAGCCAGTAGCGGGTAGCGGGTAGCGGGTAGCCGATTGTAGAGGATGAGTTGCGATAATGAGTGCGCGACGCGTCGTGGTGACGCCGCTAATAGAGCCGGCTCCACCAACAGTTCATCGTTACTTTCTGGCTACTGACTACTGACTACTATGACACTCTTACTACTCGGCATCGGGTCCAGTGTGTGTTGGGGCACGGCCGACTTCTTCGGCGGCTTGCAGTCGCGGCGTTTGCCGGCGCTCGCGGTCGCCCTATGGAGCCAGTTGGCTGGGAGCCTCGTCTTGCTCGCCGTGCTGGTCGTGCTGGCCGACGGCGGCGCCGCGCCGACGCCGTCGACCATCGCCTGGGGTCTCTTCGCGGGGCTCTTCGGCGGGAGCGCGCTCGTGCTGTTCTACAGCGGGCTCGCCGTCGGCACGATGTCGATCGTCGCGCCGGTGTCGGCTTGCGGCGCGATCGTGCCCGTCCTGTTCGCCCTGGCGACGGGGCGCGTCCCGCGCGGCCTCGCGTTGGCGGGTATCGCGGTGGCGATCGCCGGCGTCATCCTGGTGTCGTTGCAACGGGAAGAGATGGCGCGCGATGCGGGCCGAGCCCGGCGAGGACTCCTGCTCGCCCTTGGCGCCGCGCTCGGGTTCGGCCTATTCTTCGTGGGCCTTGATTACGGCTCGGCCGCGGGCCATGGCGCGCCGCTCTGGGCTGTCGGCGGCGCGCGTCTCGGCTCCCTGGCGACGCTCACGACCATCGTCGCCCTGAGCCGGTCCGGGGCGCCGTGGCCTGGCGCGCGCGCCGCGCCCATCGCGGGGGTAGGGATTCTGGACACGCTCGCGAACGTGCTCTTCGCGTACGCTTCGACGCACGGCAACCCCGGCGTCGTCGCGGTGCTCGGCTCGCTCTACCCCGTGATGACGGTCGTCTTGGGCCGCTTCGTACTGTCGGAGCGACTCAACCAGGTGCAAGGAGCCGGCGTTGCCGTGGCCCTGGCAGGGGTCGTGCTGCTGTCGGCCGGGTGAGCGCATGCCCACTACGACACGGCGAGACCGCGGGGGGACCTGTGATTAACATCGCATGGCGCACGAGTGGCGACTCTGGTCGCAGCTGGTAGCAAACCGAAGCTGCACGGTCGCGTATCGTAGGCTACAGTATATTGGCCGGGGGTGACACGTCAGTACCCGGTGTGTGCCATGCGATGTGGGTCGCAGGCCTATTTTGTAAGGAGTGAGTAGAGATGGCAGAGACATTCCGCAACTACATCGGCGGCGAGTGGCGCGTCGCGGTGAAGGGCGCGACCTTCGAGAGCGCGAACCCGGCGCACCGCGACGAGGTGGTCGGCGTGTTCCAGCGCTCGACCACCGAGGACGTGGCGCTGGCCGTCGACGCCGCGTCGCGCGCCCAGCGCGCCTGGCGCGAGGTACCGGTCCCCGAGCGCGGGGAGATGCTCTACACGGTGGCGCGCCTGATGGAAGATCGCAAGGAGGAGTTGGCCCAGCTGATGACCCGTGAGATGGGCAAGGTCATCAAGGAGGCGCGCGGCGATGTTCAGGAGGGCATCGACATGGCCAAGTACATCGCGGGCGAGGGCCGGCGCTATTTCGGCCAGACCGTCCCCTCGGAACTGCGCCGGAAGTTCTGCATGACCGTGCGCCAGCCGCTCGGCGTGGTCGGCCTGATCACGCCCTGGAACTTCCCGATCGCCATCCCCTGCTGGAAGATGATGCCGGCGCTCCTGTGCGGGAACGCCGTGGTGCTCAAGCCGGCCGAGGACACGCCGGCCTGCGCCACGCGGCTGGTCGAGATCTTCGTCGCGGCCAGGTTCCCCGCGGGCGTGATCAACCTCGTCACCGGCTACGGCGAGGAGGCGGGCCAGCCCCTGCTCGAGCACCCGCGCGTGGCCGCCATCTCGTTCACCGGCTCGACCGAGGTGGGCCGCCTGATCGGCGCGACCTGCGGGCAGAACCTCAAGCGCGTTTCGCTCGAGCTCGGCGGCAAGAACGCCATCGTGGTGATGGACGACGCCGACCTCGACCTCGTGATCGACGGCGCGATCTGGGGCGGCTTCGGCACGGCCGGGCAGCGCTGCACGGCCTCGTCGCGCCTCATCGTGGAGACCGGCGTCTACGCCGAGGTGCAGGACCGCCTCGTGGCGCGAGCCGAGGCGCTCACGGTCGGGGATGGCCTGAGGAGCGAGGTGGAGGTGGGCCCGCTAGTCAACGCGGACCAGCTGCGCCGCGTCGACAGCTACACGGGCATCGGACGCGCGGACGGCGCGCGCCTTCTAACGGGCGGCCGCGTGCTGACCGAGGGCGGATTGAGCGACGGCTACTTCTACGCGCCGACCGTGTTCGCGGACGTCGAGGCGCACATGCGCATCGCCCAGGAGGAGATCTTCGGCCCCAATATCTCGGTGATCCCGGTCGACAACTTCGAGCGGGCCATCGAAGTGGCCAACGGCACGCAGTACGGGCTCTCGCTGTCCATCTACACGCGCGACGTCAACAAGGCCTTCCAGGCCATCAACGAACTGGAATCCGGCATCGTCTACGTCAACGCCCCCACCATCGGGGCCGAGATCCAGTTGCCCTTCGGCGGCATCAAGGGCACGGGCAACGGGCACCGCGAGGCCGGTACAACGGCCATCGACCAGTTCAGCGAGATCAAGAGCGTCTTCGTCGACTACAGCGGCCACCTGCAGCGCGCACAGATAGACAACAGAGAGTGACTAGTGTTTTAGTGTCTAGCGATTAGCTGCCGCCATTGAGCTAATCACTAGACACTAAAACACTAAGAGACGGCCTCGGCCGTCCAGCGGTTGCCCTCTTTGTTGATGACCATGGGCTGGTTGCAATTGTCGCAGTAGACTTCCATGCCCTCGAGGGGGAAGAAGACGCCAACGTTGCTGCCGCAGTGCGGGCAGGTGGTGCGGGCGTAGGCGCCCGAGGCGCGGCCCACCAGGTTGTACGCCAGGGCCGCGCCGCCCGCGAACAGGCCGAGCCGGAACAAGAAGCGCATTGGTGCTCTCCCAATCGTGTTAGCCGCCACGGTCGGGCGCAGGCCGCGCCACGACACACGCGCGTATTATAACAGCGATAGCTTTATCGACCGCTGTTCTTGTTTCGGCTAATGATAATCCCGATGGCTCGAACGAAAAGGGGGAACATGCTCGACATCGACGACAACATGACCAGGGCGGGCGCCACGCTCGACGACGCCGTACGCAAGCTGCCGGAGGGGCCTGTCCTCACCAACTACGACTAACCCTCTACACAGGTAACTATCCAGCGGCGAGGTTAGGGAGGGGTGGATGACCGGCGAAGACACCCTGGAGCGCGGGAAGGACTGTCTGGCCCTGCTTTTTGAGGGTGGAGAGGTAGCCCCGCAGCCGACAGAAGACA
>JAABUH010003435.1_pt1 | contig 13615 bp, 15 predicted proteins | sample 5559121 | NCBI WGS metagenome assembly JAABUH01 (sample SAMN10711871, study PRJNA513364) | rock metagenome | isolation source: Antarctica rocks | place: Antarctica: Victoria Land, Battleship Promontory nord | collected 2015-12-28 | reverse complement strand
TTGTCGGCCGCATGCTTTTGTGCACTCGGAATCACTTCATCAAATCGCTCTCTCGAACGCTTGCCGGAGAAGAGGGGTCTGGCAGTCCTGAAGAAAGAAAAATGACAGGAGGGGAGATGATCCAGAGAATCAGAGACTATGCCACTGACGAGTCAGGGTTCCAACCAGGACCACAGATTCTGACCTGGACAGCCTCTAGAGCAGCTATGGAAGAAGCCGTGTCGGAGGAGATGGGGTCCCATAATGTTATGGTCAATGGCACAACCCCCCAGCCAGGACAACGAGTCGTCTACGTTGATGGCGGATTTGATCTTTTCTCATCCGGTCACATTGAATTTTTACGCCAAGTAAGGATCGCCGAAGAGGCACTCGCGCACAAGAACGGGTGGTACAATGATTCAGGAAAGGCGTATCACCCAGCGTACATTGTAGCTGGTGTCCACGATGATGAAGTCATTAATCACTGGAAGGGAGTGAATTATCCAATAATGAATATTTTTGAGCGTGGGCTCTGTATCCTTCAGTGTCGAGTACATTTGATCTTTGTATTTGCTCAGGTCCGAAGCTGATGAGAAAGCAGTACATTGATTCCGTCATCTTCTCCGCCCCATTCACCCCAACCAAAGCCTATCTCAGGAACTTACCGTATGGTCTTCCAGCCGCTGTTTACCATGGCCCAACGTCGTTCATGCCGCTCACCTATGACCCATACGCGGCTGCCAAGGAGATGTCGATATACCAGGAGATTGGCAACCACGACTTTCAAAGCGTAAATGCAGGGGAGATTGTGCAGCGAATACTAAAGAGCCGGGAGATGTACGAGGCAAGACAAAGAGCCAAGGGTGAGAAGGCCGCGACGGAAGAGGCGGTGAAAAGAAGAGAGGCTTTGGAGCAGGAAACCGCGAGTCTCGAGAAAGAGCGAGCGAGCATCAGAATGCAAAAGCCGATATAGATGCATCTCTATTTGAATATTAGATGTATGACTCCGGCGCCGCAGGATATGCATCGCAAGCTTCTCCTTGATTGAAACGTGTATTTGCTTCGAAGGCGACGCATCAAAGGAGGAGAGGATTTCCAACTCTCGCATCCAACTGCTTCTTACTCGGCTCTGTGCCCAAGCCTTTTCGTCCGACTCCCTGGTGGCGGTGTGCTACTATCATTGTACCGCGGGAATCGAGATGGTTTCGAGAGGAGTTTTGGACTCAATCAATTTCCATTGCCAACGGGGTTACCAGCGGCTTGGGCCGGCTCGATTGCACCGCCACTAAAATTTGGTCAACGCGACGCTATGCGATATCGGAGCTTTGAAAGTGAGTCAAGTGCTAAGAATTTCGGATTTGATGAGTTTTTGTCGCGCAAGCTCTAATGAGAACTTCATCACTTCGATGAGATGAAAAATTTCGAAGTTTTCAACAGATCTGTACGTATTTAAGAGTTGTGCCCGGGCGTTTCCCGATTCCCATGCTGCTACATTCTGGAACTCATACATCAATCGTCATGAATCGGGTGAGGACTTGTTTGACTGTCTGAGTTTGAAACCCGCTGCAACTGCTGCAACTCACCGTGCTCCCTCCAATCGACCTAGACTTTTATCTTCCATTGGCGCGCCGGCAAAATGGCTCCTACCGCCGAGCTCACCACCTCTGAGCTCACCAATTCGGGAATGCGACACATTGTAACCAAGACAGCCCCGTCAATCACCGCTAATGGCTCTTCCAACCACATCAACGAGCTTGACGCTTCAAAGCTCATCTTCACCCGTAACAACAATCCGAAAACTGTCCCGGAACCGAACTCGCCCGAAGTTTACGCCCAAAATGTCTGCACAGATCATATGATCACCTGCCAATGGAACTCCTGCGTTGGTTGGGCATCTCCTCACCTCCACTCATATGGCCCTTTACAACTCATGCCCACCGCTTCTTGTCTCCATTACGCCACTGAGTAAGTCACCCATACAAGGCATCTCTTCCCTAATTTGATCAGCTGTAAGTATCGCTTTATGAGTATGGCACTTTGAAGCCTTCGCCGAGTCCTAGGGATGATATTGTAATAGAAGGCTGATCTAGGGTCCTAGGTGCTTTGAAGGTCTCAAGTTCTACCGTGGCTACGATCACAAGCTTCGTCTCTTTCGTCCCAACCGTAACACCCGCCGCATGCTTAACAGTGCTGCTCGTATTGCGCTCCCGCCTTTCGACCCCGACGAGCTGCAGAAGCTGATTGAGACGCTCGTTGCCGTAGATGGCGAAAAGTGGCTACCAAAATCTCGACCGGGAACCTTCCTGTATCTGCGGCCTACCATGATCGCGAACGGGACATCGCTAGGTGTGCAGAAGCCGAAAGAAGCTCTCCTATACATCATGGCTTGCTGCTTCCCAAGCTTTGACAATGGAAGAGGCGTGGCCGGATTAGATGATGCTACTTTATCACTCCAGAACGAGCGACCAGGCCTGAAGCTTCTAGCGAGTAAGGAGAACACTGTTCGGGCATGGCCAGGAGGATTCGGCTACGCGAAAGTAGGTGCCAATTACGGACCAAGTTTGATCGCGCAGGGTGAAGCGAGAGCGAGGGGCTTCGACCAGGTCCTATGGTTGTTGGGGCAAGACTGCGAGGTGACCGAGGCGGGCTCAAGTAACTTTTTTGTCGTGTGGAGGACAAGGGGGGGCAAGGTCCAGCTTATCACCGCACCGCTTGGGGACAAGGTTATTTTAGAGGGCGTGACCCGAGGAAGCGTGATCGACTTGGCAAAGGAGAGGTTGGAGGAGGAATTAGAGGTTGTGGAGCGGAAGTATTCCATGTGCGAGGTCGAGGAAGCCCTCGAGGAGGGAAGGCTTTTGGAGGCCTTTGTGGCAGGCACCGCAGTATGTGATTTCCCTCTCCATACGCGATGACGAATCCTCAACTTAACCCGTCAATAGTTCTTTATCGCACCGGTTTCGAAGATACATTTCAGGGGCAGAGATTTGGATATACCAACTTCGGAAGGCGCTACCGGAAAGTATGCCAACATCCTCAAGACGCATTTGTACAACATCATGTACGGCAAGGAACCGCATGAGTGGGGTGTGGTGATCAAAGAGAGACAACTTGATGGATGAAGAATAGTAGCCGTCATTTTGTATAAGGCAGATGTATTATTTTGAAGTTTGATAAGGGCCTGTCGTAGACGGCAGTAGATATTGGGTAGGCGCTCTGGTCAAAACGTACAAAATTTTGGACTAGAGTACAATCGCGATGATGCAAGCTATATTATGGACGACCGCACACACCACTCTGAACCACAGGCTTCAAGATTCTCCAGGCAAGTTAGCGCTGCTAGCCACCTAGTTCAATGCTTGTTCCCTCCCAAACGATGCTGTGCCATGTACTCGCTGGTCGAAAGCTCTCTTGACTTGCCATCAGACATCACAATAATCCTCTCGCAACACAGCGACCAACTGGTCCTGGATTCGCTTCTGCTTAAGATTCAATTCCTATGGGGAGAGAGAGACTGATCAGCAACCGTGGGAGAATCCAAGCCGCAAAGACACATACCTTCTCGCTCTCCTTCATCGCCTTCAAAGAGGCTTCGGCAGCCTCCTTCATCATCTTTTGGAAGCGGTCCACTTCTGCTTTAATTTCATCCATCATCTCTCTCTCATCCGCGCTAAGGGCGAGGTAAGTGTGCACATTCCCTGCTACTGCCGGGGCAGCAACTTCAGCAGCCAATTGATCGAGTTCAGCCTCTGAGTCCACCCATTCGTCCCACTGACGAATCAGTTCTTTCTCCTCAACATCGACCGTCTTCTGCAATTTCTTCATACGGTTGCTGAGTACTACAGTGCCGGATTGCTTGCCGTCTGTGGAGGTCCATCCGAGCTCTTCGGTCTTGAAAGGGGCTGTGATTTGACCGGCGAGGTTGACTACTTCTTGCTCTTTTTTGTCGTACTGTTCATTGGTTTCCGTCAAGCGCTCCGAGAGGCCGGTGTACGCGGCATCGCAGCTGCTGACTGCTGTGTCGGAAATGTGCTCGCGCGATTGTTCGATGCTAGCTAGAACACGATCGTGTCAGTAATGGACCACAAGGACGTGCAGGGTGAAGTAGTCTGACCTGAGAATGCTGCAGACAGTTGATGCTCTGGACGCTGCTTGCTGGCCTTGGGAACCTTGCTAGCCTTGACCGTACGGAGTGCCTCCTTCGCAGGCTTTTTGAAGATTGCGTTGGTCGAGATGGTGGGCTTCTTTTGAGGACTGCTAGTCTTCCCCATTTTGATAATGAAAATTGTGTTTAGTTAATAGAAGCGAATTCGATGGGCAGGATTAGTGGCGAGTACGAGAATGCTGGTGTAGATGATTGGGTGTTTGAATGGTATCGACGAGCTTGATGCTGTACAGTGTTGTAATGAGGAAGATTGATGATCAGAATGATATGGATGTGTGGAGACGCTTGGGAAAGAACAAGGTTAGATCGATAGGGGGAAAACCCCAACCTCCTTTTTTAGATGGCAAAGTGAATGAAAGTGATATGCGAAAACTCCAGCCTCGCAATTCCTGCTCCGTAGGGCGTGACTACCACGCTAGAGGCATCTTCACTCACTTGTCTCCACTTCAATGCGCAGTGACACAGAGCGCAACCCTTGATCTTTGTATATCACCTTTTGCGTGCTCGGGGATTAAGGCAGGGGCAGAGTTCACAGTGTTCAGGCTCATTGACAACGTACGCAGCAAGAAGACTCAACACAAGGAGCTATTTCCTACAACGTTACCAATCTATTAGTTGCACGAGCAATTACCTTGATGTCTTTATACAAATCTTCTATTTGAGAGGACAGAAATTCATGAAGCTGGCCCAGATGCCTACGAGCCTGTCTCCGCCGGCACAAGCACCCCTTTCTCTTCGAGCAGCTTTGAAAGCTCTCCGTTTTGGTGCATTGACATCAAGATATCACACCCGCCAACGAATTCACTTCCCAAGTATAACTGCGGTATCGTAGGCCAATCAGAATACTCTTTGAGCCCTGATCAGGAGATATTAGTCCGTTACCAGTAGTAAATCTCTTGTGGGAGCAGTCTACCCTGCCTGAGCTCTTCATTCTCCAATACGTTGAAAGCAGAGAACTTGTTCGGATCCACACCTTGCAACCCGAGAATCTGTATGCTGGCTCTCGAGAAGCCACACTGCGGTGTTTCGGGCGTCCCTTTCATGAACAATACCACAGGTTTCGAAGCTACAGCTTTGTCTATTGCTCCTCTCGTCTCCGTGGACAAGAGACAAAGCTGCGAAACTGTAAGGCGCATGAAGTGAGGTTTGGCCGACGCTGCGGCCGTTGGCCGTAACGCTTGCCGGAGCGCCTTCTACAGATCAGCGACTGAGATACTACGGCGATTTGACAGGACTTACCGGCGCTTGCAGTGTCCGTGATAACATTTCGAGAGTGATGGTCTTTACTGTTCAACGTTAAGCTTGAGGAAGAAAAAGTCTTGGCGGAGAAAGACGGCTAAATCGGCCACCTACAATTAGCATATGCAAGTTTATCGGGATTCCTTGGCACCCTTTTCTACACTCAACCCCACCCCGCGCCGCCCCGCGCCGCCCCGCGCCCGCATATTAGAAAAAGAAAACCACCGAAATTATATTACCAGCAGACTTATTAAAAGAAAAACCGTAACTAGGCTTAACTAAAAAGTGCGAATTATAGCTTAAACTCCTCCGAGTATATATTATATAGCATATTACCCTTTATCTTATATTATTATAGTACTATTAGGGTTTTTCGTAAAAGTTACTCACTTTTATAATTTTCTTTTCGGACTTTTTTCTAAAACGCGGGCGCGGGGTGGGGTTAAGTGTAGAAAGGGGTGCCAAGGAATCCCGATAAACTTGCATATGCTAAAACTACCTTAGTTCTAGGTACGTATCAAAAGACATGCACTTTAAAGCTGCCGCTTTTAGCGGGTGTGATGGGCGACACTCAACGCTAACCACTCTTGAGGCACCAGCCTTCAGAAAGGGATGCTTAGAATATGGGAATTGAGGGGCGGTTCCCGCATCTCCCTTGGCAACCTCATAGGCTGCCAGTCTTCAAGCTGGGATGCCAGATGGACACAGAAAGCGGGCGTTTCCATCTCAGACGTACGAAGGAATTTTCAAAAAACTTACCACGACCCTTGAGACTTAGGTACATGGCTACAAGGCTGTTGCCGTGATGCATAGGCGTGCTTGTGGGGCCGTCGATGCGATCTGCGGGATTGCAGACAGCGAATTACCTCTTGCATGACCGCTGTCCCGCACCAATGAATCCATCTACGAGCGAGTGTAAGGTCATTGCGAATAATGAATGTTCAACAACTCTCAACCCCCCCTCATCTTGGTATGATTTGGCAATCCGACCTTTTGCAATAAGATGTGCTACTTCTTTTGGATCATTTTGTCGACTTTCTTCGTTTCAGTGACAGTCGCCACACAGTCTAGAATACGCAATGTCGATGTTGCTGTCATTGGCGGAGGAGTCTCAGGAACCTACGCGGCCGTCCGTCTTTACGATCAACGAAAAGATATCGTCCTCATCGAGACACACGATTACCTAGGCGGAAATACAGAAACCTACTCAGATCCCTCGACCAACACTCCCGTCGATATTGGTGTAGAGATATTCGAGAATACCTCGACCGTCCTTGACTACTTCGCTCGCTTCAAGATTCCGCTGGCAAAGGCAGACCTGACCGTCCCGGGAACCACCAAGTACTTGGACTTTAGCACCGGGAAGCCGGTCTCGGGTCCTGCTTTGTCCAGCAACCCCCAAGACCAAGCCGCGGCCTTTGCGATTTACTCAGCACAACAAGCCAAATATCCCTATCTATCCTCTGGCTATCACCTCCCTGACTCTGTCCCTCCGGATTTGCTTCTTCCATTCGGTCGCTTTGTACAGAAGTATAATCTCACTGCCGCTCTTCCCCTTATTTCGCTCTTCTGCGAAGGCTTCGGCGACCTTATTACCGTCCCAACCCTCTACATCCTCCGCTACCTCGACTCCGATTTCTTGGACTATGTCTCCTCGAATAAATTCCTCACGACCGCCGCTCACAACAATAGTCTGCTCTATTCTGCCGCCCAGTCCCTCCTTGGCCAATCAGTTTTGCTCCGTAGTCGGGTCATGTCCGTCTCCCGGCCCACTCAAGGACGAGTAATCCTCTCCGTTGCCACCCCTACAGGCATGGAGTCCATTCGTGCAAAGCGAATTCTTGTAGCATTCCCACAACTTCTGTCAAACTTCGCCGGCTGGGATCTCGACGACACCACCGAACGCTTTCTCTTCTCCAGATTCCACGCAACAGGCTGGTACACCGCCCTTCTGCAGAACACCGGTATCCCTGCCAACCTCACTCTGCAGAATGCGGGTTCAGAGACACCCTTCAACCTGCCATCACTGCCAGCGGTTTATAACATCGGCCCCTCGCCAGTTCCGGGACTTTTGCACGTGTACTACGGTAATATCGCTAACTACACTCTAGCGAATGTCCAGAATGCGCTCGTGGCGACTTTGGACCGTCTCCGTGGGTTTGGAGTTATTCCTAGTGGAGGAAAGGTGCAGATACCTATCCTAAGGAGCCACACCCCCTACGCCCTTCGAGTGGATGTGTCTGACATCAAAGCGCGGTTCTACGACCGTCTCTACGCTTTGCAAGGGTACCGAGGGACTTACTACACCGGTGCTGCTTTCCAACGGCCTGTTTCAAGCTCTATTAGGCAATACACTGACGAGGTTCTGGAAACCTTACAATGGGACTTTGAATAGCATTCAAGGTGAGCAAAGATCAATGCTCTGTAGCGGGTTGTTCTGTATGCAGTACACGTCCCGCAAAGGGACAAGGAAATGAGTAAGAGAAAGGCTTCCGTTCTAGTATGAAGGACGGAGCTGACAGAAAACGGCGGGGACGAGAAGTAAGATATTACCTTGCAAATATCTTCTCGAATGCGTCACCAGAATCCATGTGTCTTTCAGCTGCTCAATGAACTGAGATCTACCCTGCATAGGTACTAGCTCTTCCAAGTAAACCCTGAGCGCCGAGTACCACTATCTAACTAAAGGGATGACGCTCATTGAGGAACAGTGATGAGAGGTTACGTAGCACTAAGTTCTGGTCTGAGCAAATCTACGCAAAATGCAGGAACAAATCGAGGTGGCCTGCAAAGATTTGTCCCGACATGCGCGGCGGCTCGTAATGTGGTTCCGGAGCTACGAGACGCTCCTAGTAGAATAGCCTATGACTGCAAATGAGGCTCGATGTCGTGACCTGGAGGGAGTGAGGGCTCAATTTGTATACGACTGACCGAATCAAAGTGTCCTCAGGTTCGTATGATGGACTTCAAGCAAATTGGCATAATGTAGCATCAATTTTGAATAGAGAAAGAATATTTGTGCTAAGTCGAGGTGGTTTAGATGGACCAAGTGAAGAGCCATTTGATCCGTACCTCGGTAGTCGTTCAGATACCTGATCATGACGAGAAGTGCTCCCATCAAGCGTATTACAAGAACCGCAAGCTCGGGCTCCTCGAAACAACAATAATAATGTTTAGCCCGCTACTTCTCACTTCTCACTCTGCAATAGAAGGTAAAGTCGTGAACCTGTCTAGCACAAATTAAAGCAGTCATGAGTATGTCAATACTGCCGGGTCAATCCTCAAGCATTTCTACTCCTTTCGTGGCATCCGAGCATTCGAACGACGGCAAGAAGCATCTGCTTCTGGCTGCCTCTGGCAGTGTCGCAACGATCAAGCTGCCAAATATCGTGAGAGCGCTGTCTCGCTACCCAAATCTGTCCATCCGAATCGTTGTGACTAAGACTGCTGAAAGTTTTCTTGCAGGCCAAAGTGCAGAGCAGCCACTGCTCAGTTCGCTTTACCGGGAGAGAAACGTTGATGGAATCTACCGTGACGAGGATGAGTGGGCCAAGCATTGGGTCCGGGGAGAGGCCATATTACACATTGAGCTACGACGTTGGAGTCATCTCTTGGTCATCGCACCATTGTCAGCCAATACAATGGCGAAAATGACCATTGGCTTCGCAGATGGTCTGCTGCTGTCCATAGTCAGAGCTTGGGATACGACAGGGGAGATCGATGGGGACTGTAAGAAGCGTATAATTGTTGCCCCCGCAATGAACACAGCCATGTGGAGGCAGCCAATCACGAAGAAGCAGATAAAAGTGCTTGAGGAAGACTGGGGTGCAAACGCAGATGCCGATGGCTGGATAGAAGTCTTGCGCCCAATTGAGAAGACACTGGCATGTGGTGATAACGGGGACGGAGCTATGAGGGAGTGGAGTGATGTCGTATCTTGTATCGAGGAGAGACTGAACCTCAAAGACAAAGACATCTGAAATGGCCACGACTGCTGATTCATACTAGTGATCCTCCTTGTGGGCAGCAGCCAGATCTAGAGATTCTTCTGCTTTGCCTAGCTCTTAGTCAAGACGTAGCTCTAATTGCCAGTTGAGGGTCTTTGATCAATGGACTTGAGACCTATCTCCGGCGATAAGAATAAAACTTGGAACTATGCGGAGAGCAGAACGTGAAAGGACTACCACCTCTTGGATGTCCGAATCCTAAGGCAGCTAAGGCAGGGCCATTCCTAGCAAGAAGGCAGGCTCCTCGATGTTTTGATGCTGGTAGCTTCAACCGATCAGTAGCCGGACGGACTAGAAAACGGCGTGCGAGCACGTACCTGAGAATCCCGATGCCGCCGGGCTCTAGCATCATTGACAGCGAAAAGCTCATGGGGTACCCAAGCCCTAATAGCATCTCTTCCAGTCAGTGCACGAGCCTTAGAAATCGATATATGGGTCAATTTCTATGGGTGGTAGAATCCTGGAGTGTGTACTTGACACGGAGCAGTTCATGGTAACGGCTTCGAGATTTCGGTGCGGTGGGTATACCTACATCTTCTTGTAAAAGCCCGAAGAATGTGTCCGTGAGCGACCTAGCAAGTCATCATCAATTACACAAAGCCGCGGGTCACTTGCGTTGTTGACTCACAAGGAGAACATCGGCATTTCCTCCATGCATACATGGTCCCTGAATATCACGTATCTGCTTGATTATTCTATCTACTCTCTCGGACACTTCTTCAGGTGACCTAACAACGGTCTTATGAGCGGATTGGAGAACACACTCGATATTCCCAATTACTTACTCTCCACCTTGACAACCATCTCTGAAATGGTCCCAAGTCTTGCCATCCAGCCCTCGTTGCTCCCTTAACTCCCGAATCTCTTTGGTCAACATACCCTCGTAATCACCATAATCCCACTCTACTAGATCTTTCGTAAAGCGAACTTTTCCCTCTAGTAGAGTCTGACGGGTGGCAGGCTCAAACATCAAGTCATATGTCTTGCGAGCGCGCTGCATAGGGCTCACGAATGTGAGAGCGAGCTTTGATGGATCAATCAACATGCCCGAGCCAACTAGAGCTCGTGCGGACTTCGAGACTTGAGCCTCGCCGGCTGGAGTGAGTGGTAGGTCTGTAGAGCCTGTCCAACGGCCGGTGATACTCCATTCGGTCTGACCTATTGTGGATCAATTATCAGGATGCAGAGAAGGACAGCCTCCAACGGACCGTGACGTGCAAGGAAGACTCGAGGAGTTCCAGAGTCTTTGTCGGCTGCCATGCTCGCAGCGCAAAGTCTGAACGTTGTTTCCACAAGGCTTTTTGGAGGTTGGAGGGCGGGGTTTTGCTGCCCGCAGGCTTTGGGGATCACTTTTTGTGAAGAGTGTCAGAGCTCACCAGGAAGAACCACAGTGTGCTGGAAGCGAAGTGGATGGTGACACCATGCTACGCCAATTCAGAACACGACGCAGTTTGTCTCCTTTGCACGAAAATAATTCTGATCAATGCGAGGTCAAAGCGGAGGTGATGACTCGATTTCCTCGCTGATGCTTGTTGGTCTCACACGAGAGGATCAAAATACTTCGATTCGTTGCTACGAAATGCAATGGTCACAGACATAATTACGCCGAATGCGAAGCATCCACTTCACCCCTCCGCAAAGCCAAAAGAGCACGGACATCGGTAACGTATTGCAGAGCTTCCAGCATAGGGACCAAATGCAGGAGGTCGTTATCGGTCGGATCATTGATCCAGCCTTCGATGGGAATGGCATTGTCTGGATATGATTAGCGAGAGCCCTGGAGCGTGCGATGAATTTGCGTTACCCTCGTGGAAAATGTAGCTCAACGGGCTATTGTCGAGTATCATGACTTTACTCAGGTCTGGTTCAACCGAGCTTAGATCTTTGATGTATGCGCCATTCCTGAACGTGCAATGCTGCCGATAGTATCTCCCCGAAAAGTACTGCCGCTCTTGCTCGAGCCAGTCAATGACCGGGTCTGCGTACTCCTGAACCGAGGCCGTAAAAACAACGAGATTATACCATTTACACACTTTTCGAAGGAAATCATCGCAATGTGGTCGTTTATGTACATAATAGAGGATTGGATGCTGAGGGCCGAGTGTGGCACCTCCGTAGCCGACTGCGGTGTTAAGTTTGACTTCGACCATATGGCCACTGCTCATTCTGCCACCCTTTGCCAGGCTGTGTATTAGGGTCTCGTCTAAATCTATCACCAGTGTTTTCTGTGTAAGTCTAGAAGAACGTGCAGTTGCGGGCGCGGAATAGGATGGTTGGCGCCGGGGAATGAGAGGTCTGGGAGGAGCTGGCGCACGAGGGTATTTAGTCATCTTCAAAGAGGGTGTAGGTGAAGTGGGTGACTTGAGGTTAGCTACTGTTAACGTAGGCTCTGGATTACCGCCCACAGGAGCCATCGTCTCCTTTTTCTGCTTTCTCCTTCGAGTCGAGTCTTCGTTGTAGAGCTTTATGCGGATCGAACGCCTAGTTTGGGGGACATCGTCCGAAGAGGAGGATGTCTGAAGCCTTGGTCGGCTCTCCATTTGTGTATCACGACTCACAGGCTTGGCTCCTATTTCCGCCTCAGACTCCGAGGTCACCGCAATGGAATCCACACTTCGTGGTTTGCGCCTGAGATCCTTGGGTGGTACCTTTCGCCGTGCGCTCTTGTTCTCTGCATTTGAGTTGGCTGCCGGCTCAGAAGGGTACGAGTAGCCAGAGAGGCCCACGGCTTGTGCGGTAGATCTTCTTCCATTTTTTTTGGGCAGGATGCGGCCAATCTTTCGTATAGGTAACAGAGGAGAGAACTCGCCCTTGTCGTCGTAGAACCTACCCACAATATAAACTCCGGGCGACGCCAATGTAGACAGAACCCATTCTAACGATTCCGTTAGGGCGGCTACTAATCTCTCTGCTGCTAAACGAAGCTTGGTGTACCGGGGACTCGATTCCTCAGAGGGGTCAACATCCTTTCCCTCTCCTAACAGCGGCGTCTTTTCATTCATGCGCAGTGGCTCCGCATCAGTACTCGCGTCTTCCTCGTCCTTGTCGCTCGTGACAGTGTTCTCCTTCTCCTCAACCGCATCTGCTTGAGCTCCTTTGACATGCTGGCTGGCGCTGCGCCTCGGCTTGCCGGAAGAATCCGACTTCTTCAAAGTTCCGTCGCTGTAAGACCGACGTCTAGTTTTCGTGGGTGTCTGTCGCGGGGTTGGACCGATCACGCGTGCGGAGAGAATGTTCAGAGAGTTCATCGTCTGAAACGAGCCATTGAAGTTCTGCAAGAAGTAGAGCAGCTCTGAAGAGCTATTCGGTTACCTCTACCTGTTGAACGAGCTGATGCACAATGCGGATGGGTCACTTTCGGGCAGTGTTGGATGTGAGGCACCCAGCCCAAGAGTAGGAAGGGATGTTTCAGCTGCTGGCCAGGCTCAGCGACAGCTGCCTGACGGTCCCGAAAAAGCGTGCTCAGTCGGCGATTTTTCCGTTTTGATTCTGTGTGATCCGGAGGATTGGTAGCTTGCTATTGAGAGCTTGGAGGCCTGAGGGTGTGTTGCACGGCGTTACCGGGACAAACCCCGTAGAACACCCTATCATATTTCCTCATTCGGTCTATTCGATCTTCGTACAGCAACACTTGCACTCGTCCACTCTAAGCTACAAATCGCAGAGAAAGATCCTCTCCGCCTCCCACGATTTATCTATGTCACTGTCATCCAAGCTCAAAATTGACTGCCGGACCTTACCACCCTACAGTCGTCTAGAATACAGCACTACAATTTCGTTGATCTTGGTTCCCTTCAGCATTACACAATTTTTTGTCTCGCTGAGCCTGGTCGAGCGAACATTATGCCGTCAGCCACAGGGATCGCAGCTCCTGGTCTTGTGAGCTTCAAAAAATCTGCTCGAACTAGGGGAACTCCTGTAGAGTCATCTATAGAGAATCTTATCTCGTGAGACTAATATGCGTATTTCTAAACTTCTAATCGTCACCAGCTGACCGATGCAGTCTCCTGAAACGACGCCAAATTCGAGACTCGAAAGATTGCGCAATAGCAACAGCGACCCTTTTGCGCCGGGTGGTCGAATGCTTCAAAGTCACAGATGTCACAAAACTGATTGAACGGGTACAGCGAGTGGGACGACGACTGATTGCGGCACAGCCAAGAGAGCTGACCATCGGCAATGTAGTCCGCCGAGTGCTTGGTGTCATTCGCGAAGAGGCAGAGGACGA
>JAABUH010003433.1_pt1 | contig 13619 bp, 14 predicted proteins | sample 5559121 | NCBI WGS metagenome assembly JAABUH01 (sample SAMN10711871, study PRJNA513364) | rock metagenome | isolation source: Antarctica rocks | place: Antarctica: Victoria Land, Battleship Promontory nord | collected 2015-12-28 | reverse complement strand
TGCAAATGGGCCCAGAGGTGAGAGGGATAAAGCGTATGGAGGGTTATAGTTGTCCAGGCTGAATGCATGAAGAAAAATATGATTTTGAGCTTGACTGAGTGTGAATGATGGTTTGCATAGACAGGGTGGCACGTGCATCGAGTGTAATCTTACAATCTGTCATACCAATGATTTGGAGCGACACCAGGTGGCAAGCCCCTCGCAATGATCACAGCACGCACGCCATGCCCAGAGCGAGGCAGCGCTGCAGCGCTGCGCCGCAGGCGGGCTTGACAGCGGGCTCGGGGCGTGCCAGCGTGGCACGCGCCTGATGGGAGGCCACATCTGCTGGGCGCTGGCGTGCATTTTGTTGTGGGCACTGCCCTGCACGCCGCAGATATTCTCTCCGCAGGTGACCCCGCCAGGAGCGAAGCCCGCGTCCCCACCCACGGCCGCGCCTGCTGCGCCAGCAGCTGCGCCCCAGCAACCCAGCGCGTTCCGGGTGACCGTCAACGACGCGAGCAACGACACAGCCATCCTGCAGCAGTGGCGCAGCAGCCTGACGAACTTGGACCAGGCCGCGGCTGCGAATAACCTGAGCGCATGGAGCGGGGCCAATGTGTGCGGCTGGGGCGGCATCACGTGCGGGAATGGCACGCAGCGCGTCACGGACATCGCGCTGGTGGGGCTGAACCTGCAAGGTGACGCCGCAGCGAACCCTCCGACAGCCAAGCGGCCCCTTTGCCTGCGCCTGACGTGGCCTTTGCCGGGGCGCGCTCACCGCTATGGCGCTGCTGGACCACTGGGAGCACCCGCTCTTTGTCGCTCTGGAAGGACGCTTGCGAGCACTGAGCTCGGTGCTGCACTGCATGTGCGTGACTGCAGCCTCTTGCTGCCATCCGTTGGTGCTGTATAGACTTGTTGCCCGCATTCGCAACCAGACACCTCCTGGCAGGCGCCATGGACTGCACTTGTGCGCTTTGCGTCCCGTGCAGCACACAACAAAGCACTCCGTAAGGACTCCGAGGCTCAAAGTGCAGCATTTCGCTGAGCTGGCTCGCCTGCGCCTGATAGCAGCGCGGGTGTGTGCGCTGCAGGCAGCCTGTCCGGCGCGCTGTCGGGGCTCACCGAGCTGCGCACGCTCAACCTGACGGGCAACGCGCTGACCGGCACGCTGCCGGCCAGCCTGGCGACGCTGCCTAAGCTGCAGACGCTGGACCTGTCAAACTGCACAGGCCTGCAGGCGCGCCGAGTGGCTGACGGGGAGCTCGGCGTGCTGGCGCACGTGCTACGCTGGCTGCCAATGTGTGGGGCAATGCTGATTTGCCACCGGCGGGCATGGCCCCTCGCATTTGCTGCATCTGTGCCCGACGCGCGTGTGAGACGACGTGCAGGGCACGCTGCCCGGCGTCTGGTTTTCCAACGCCGCGTTCCCCGAGCTGCGCGCGCTGCGCGTCTCCAACAGCCCAATCCAGAACACGTTCGCGTGCTGCAACAAGGGCGCACTCACCGGCACGCTGCCGGACGTGACCGGCGGCGCGCTGCACAACCTGGAGGCGCGCGCGCACCTGCCGCCGGCCTCCTGCCTGCTGGCCTGCATGGGCTGCTTAGACGGTGGTGCGGGAAGCGCAGCCGAGCATCTGTGTGTGTGGCTTAATGCGCTTCTGCTCACACGTGGGAGTTGGGGACGGAAAGGCGGCGGCCGCGGCTGTCGCACTGCACATGCGTCCGCGCCGACACCAAAAGCAGGGCTACTGCCAGGGGCGCGGGGCGCTGCTTGGCGTCGCGCGAGCGGGCTGCAGACGCGGGACACGAGGCTGGTGCGGTGGACATGCAGTGCTGCATGTGTGTGAGTGCGGCAGGGGGTGCTGGGCGCGGGTGACGTGCTGTGACGCGCAAGCGCGCAGGTGTTCCAGATACAGGACGAGCAGGTCTCTGGCACGCTGCCGCCGGGCTGGGCGCAGGAGCTGCCGCACCTGCGCCGGCTGTCGCTGGGGAGCCTGCAGCTGCAGGGCGCGCTGCCGCCCGAGTGGGGCGCCTGGGGCTCCCTGCGCCACCTCTGGATCTTCAGCTGCCAGGTGCGGGCTTCGGCAAGCCCTAAGCTTGGCAAGCCCGAACCCTATCGCGTCAAGGCAAAGGGCGGCGCCAGGAATGGGTTTGCTCCGACCTCTGACGACGGCACCAGGGGGGCTGATGGAGGGTGGACTTCTAATGTCGCGTTCAGGGCCAGCTCCGCATGTGCATCGTCCCGCTCTGAAGTCTGGGGCCTGGCTGGCAGCGATGCCGAGCCTGGTGCTGCGGGCATGCTCATGCACTGCCTGTGCACAAAGCAAGGTCCCGAGCCCTGGCCTTGCCCGCAGCGCACGTCGTCTAACAGTGGCTCGATGCGCGGCCGCACGCACTGTGCTGAGGCGGCTGCGTGCCGAGGGCGCAGATCGGCGGCCCGCTGCCGCCGCAGTGGGGCGCAGCCAATGCGCTGAAGCAGCTGCAGGACATGGTGTTTTGGGGCAACCACATCACCGGTGCGCCCCCCCGCCCTACCCTTGCCGTGAAAGTCCCCGCCGCCTGCCCGACCATGAGCCCGATGTCGTTCTGCAGCACTGTGCGGCCAGCGCAAGCGCTGACGCGGGTGTGCCATGGGTGCGCACAGGGACGCTGCCGGCGGCCTGGTGCGCGCGCGGCGCATCAGCAGTGCCCCATGCGTCTGTTGCTGCCGCGCGCTGCCCCAGCATGTTGCGGCAGGGCCTGCCCTCTTAGCGCGCGCGCTCGACAGCAACCGTGGCCCTGTTGCCCTCCAGCGCACGGTCTCAATGCAGGCCTAAACGCGCCTTTGGATACTGCTGACTCAGTTGGGTGCTTTTACAAACCCTACCTGGACCCCGGCCGCGCAGGGGCTCCAACGGCAGCCTGACCTCCCTGTACTTCATCAACTTCCACAGTAACCTGCTGTCCGGCAGCATCCCGCCCTCCTGGGGGTCGAGCTTTGCGCCGCTAGGAAATGCATACCTCCTCGGGCTGGGCGGTGCGCCCCCCCCCCCCCCTCCCCCCCCGGGATCGACAACCAAGCCGCGCCGCCCACATAGCACCAACGCATGCGAGTACAGGGCTGGCGCCTGCAAACACCTGTGAACGCACCAGAACTGCCAACCGCACTGGATCCTACGCCAAATCGTATGTACTGCCTTACGCGGAGAGTCGTCTTCCACTTGCGAAGCCATGCAGGGAGTGAAGAGCTTGTGGGAAGGGATAGGGTGATCTGACACTGTGCCTTGCATGCGCTCAGGCAACGAGCAGCTGTGCGGGTCGGTGCCCGCCAACGTGCCAGCGAAGATATACCCTGACGGCCCTGCGTTCGCGAGCTTCAACAGGAGCTGCTCAGGGTGTGTGCCTGCCCCCACGTGCGCACAGTTTGCGCGCCACTTGCATTGCTTGCAGTGTTAAGAACTTGGTCCCTCAAATGGGAAAGACACGCTGTTTGCATTGTAACGGCAGTCTGTAACCGTTTCTTCGTGCAGGCTCTGAGGCATGCATAAGCCCATCTGACAGTGCTCGCAAGGCCCGCGCCTGCGAGCACGCAGGCGTGCCCGCCGAGTGCGGCTGCAAGTGGTGCTGCGGCCGACAACCCGCCTCCGAACTCCTAGTCGGCCCAGGAAGAGGCTGCATCTCAGCGCGCGCGCGTGCGCAGGGCGCCGGCGGCCGCGCAGGCCGTGTCGGGGGGCGCGCCCGTCGCGGGGTTGGTCGCCGGCGCGGTCTGCGGCGCGGTGCTGCTGGCGCTCGCCTTGCTCGCAGCGTACGTCCTGCTGCGGCGGCGGCGGCGGCGCCTGCGCGGCGCGGGCAAGGGCAACAAGGCGGCCGGCCTGCCGTTGGTGGCCGGCGGCGCGCCTGCCGGCGCGCCTGTCAACGGCCGCCCGTTGCCCCCCGACAAGGACAGCGCCGAGGGCTGGCAGCCCGCCGAGCGCCGCGGGTCGCGTCTGGAGGTGCGCTGCCCATTTTGGCCTGAGGTATGTTGTAGTTGCAGGCACTGAAGCCAGGGCAGCAGTGACAGCTCTGCTTGGCTGTCCGCTCAGAATGACGAGCCCGCCTCTGCAGTCATGCTCCGTCTCCTGCAAAGCGCACGTGCTGAAGACCCTTCTCCAGAGCGCTGCACTCACCCAAACAGGGGCCTGAACAGCATGCGCAGCCACGCGGGGGGCAGCGGCCTGCTCAGCGGCCGCCCGCACGCACGTGTGGGCCATGAGAGAGGGCGCGGCTGCAGCAGACGCATGTCTGCGTACTTGCTGGCAAAGTGTCCACGTGTGAGTCGTCTCAAGCCGGGGCGCTGGACCCAAAGCGATGTGCCCTGCGTGCAGGAGCTGCCCAGCAAGCGGAGCCAGGCAGGCAGCAGCAGCCGGCTCAGCGGCGCGCCGTCGGGCGGCTCGGAGGAGGCGGCGGCCGCGGCGGCCGCGTCCGCCGAGGAGCGTGCGGCGTCTGAGCGCCTGCTGTCGGAGCGGCCGCTGCGGCCGGAGGACATTGAGTTCACGCCCGGCGTGGACGGCCAGCCGCTGCTGCTCGGCAAGGGCGCGTTCGGCGAGGTGCGCCGCGGGGCGCGGGCGCGGTGCGCAGCGTGTCTGGCCTGTGCGGGCCTGAAGCGGGCGACTCGCGGCGTGTCGGTTCAGCCGCGCGTGGCGATGCCGTGTCCAGGCGTTAGACGCGCTTCTGACTATGGTTTCATACATGTTGAGCAAAGCCGGTCTGGGTAAAGGGACTCCGGCATGTTGGGGTGCATGGCGGGTCTGCTAGCGGATGAGGGGAAGGGCGGGAGTGTCACTCGAATGGCATCGCCTGCTGACGCGAGCAAGCGCCTGCCAGGTGTTCCTGGCGCGGTGGCATTTCACGGAGGTCGCCGTCAAGGTGCTGTACACGGGCGGGGACGTGCGGCAGCAGGAGGACTTCCGCCGGGGTGCGGCGCCCGCACATACGGTTTTGGTGCTGAGCTTTTGTTGCAGGGTGTAAGCATAGCCTGCCAAGGTGGCGCGCGCGCCGTCTGAGATCACTTGATGATCCACTGGAGGGTTGACCTTCCAAAACCTGAAAGTGCTGTGTTCCTGAGTTTTGCTAAGGCGTCTTCGCCAAGATTTCCAATATCGCACGCCGCCTTGACCAAGTAGTCAAGCGTGGAACTTAGGTGCGGCACAGTCATGCAGCCTGCAGTCGCTACTTGGGCCGCTAATGGCGGAAGGGCCACGGGCGCTTGCGCATGTGTCAAGGCAGGCAAAGGGCGCACATGCGTCGCGTCTGCTGTATTTGCTGGCACCGGCGCTCACGCGCGGCGGCCGCCGGGCCGGCAGAGGCGGAGCTGCTGCGCGCGCTGCGCCACCCCAACGTGGTCATGTACCTGGGCGCCAGCCTCGTGCCGGGCGAGCAGGTGCGCAGCCGCCGCGCCTCGGGACCCGTCGCATGCAGGCGCTGCGCGGCTGCCCTCTGCTGTCTGTGCACCTGCGCGCCACGCCGCGCGCGCAGCGCATAACCGCAACGAGCTCGTGCGGCAGACCGCGCGCTGACAGGCGCTTGGTCGCGAGCTGGCTGGCTGGCGCGCTGCGCCGCCGCAGCCCGCTTTGCCCCTCGGCGCAAAGCCGGGGCGCAGGCGGGGCCCCGCCCTCCCGGCCGCCGCGGCCGACCCTAGCCCTAACTCTTAACCCGGCGGCGCGCGCGCGCAGCAAATGGTGGTGATGGAGTACGCGGCCGGCGGCACGCTCATGGCCAAGCTGGCGGCCGACGGCATGGACGGCGCGCCGCGGCGCTTCGGCTGGTACGGCCGCGGCCGGCTGCTCGCGCACGGCGTGGCCACCGGGCTGGCGTACCTGCACGCGCACAAAATCATCCACTTCGACATTAAGAGCTCCAACGTGCTGCTGGACCGCGCGGGCCTGACCGCCAAGATCGCGGACGTCGGCCTGTCCAAGATCTCGCGCGGCTCGGCCGTCTCGCAGACCATGCGGTGCGGGGCCGCGCGGCGGCGCGCGGCGCGCGCGCGGCGCGCGGGCTTGACTGCTGCGGTTGGGGCCAGGGCACATCGGCTTTTGCTTGAAAAAGAGCCAGTCTCCATGCGCCCCAGGGACAGGAGACCAGGCTGCACGCAGAAGCACCTCTGTCCAACGACAATTGCACGTGTGTTTGTTTTCTTGGTCAGGCCTTAGCGCTGCAGTCGATGAAGCTATGCGCCTGCTGCCGCCGCTTGAAACCCCTGACGTCTCCTGGTGCTGGTGCGGACGGTAAAAAGGTCGCATGCTGCCTGCTGCAGGGGCACAGAGAGCTACCTGGCCCCGGAGCTGTATGGCTACAGCTCCGAAAAGTGTACCAACAAGGTGGACATCTACAGGTGCCGCCCAACGCCCCTGGCCTCCTGCCTCACCCTGTTTCCTGCTCGTCTGAGCTGTGAGTCCCGTGTTTGAATAAAGTCAGGGCTAAATTTGCTCCTTCTGTAACATGCACCTGATATGCGCTCCCGCAGCACACCTTGCCGGGCAGAAAAGGGCTTTTTTTTGGCCGTGCGAGCAATCTGCCTTGCGGGATATGCATGCATGGCACCCTGTCCGTGGGTGCGCGTACGTGGAGGCATGTGATTAGCTGTGTGGCGCGCAGCTTGGGGGTGCTGCTGGCGGAGATCATTACGGGCGAGGCCCCGAGCAAGCGCTATGGGCTCCGGCCCCCGAGGTGCACTCCCCGTCCGTCCAGCAGCCCTACTCATCAACCCCCCTACAGGGTAGGCAGGCATGCGCAGCGCGCAGTACTGCTGCGGTCCACATGTGGCTGAGAGCTGAGTGCGACTGACACGTGTCACAAAGGCGTGTGCTTGCTGAGCGCCACCGCGGAATGCGCAACCCTGGAGTTTCACCCGCCCAGCGAATGTGGCTTTGCCAGTGCGCAGTCGGCCGTGGCACATAGCGCGTCAAGGGGCTGCAGCATCAGGCTCGCAACTGCTCCAACAAGGAGCCAAGGCGCGTGCGCGGAGGCGGCAGAGGAGCCGCGCACCGCGCATGCACTCCCCGCCGCTGCAGCGGGGCTGCGCACGCACACGGCCCCCCCCGCAGGCTGCAGAGCTGAGAGCGCCGCCCCCTGCGCCGCGCGCAGCGTGCCGGGCGAGTGCCCGCAGCAGGCGGTCGACCTGTTCCGGCAGTGCATCGAGCGCGAGCCCGAGCGGCGGCCCAGCGCGAGCGAGGTGGTGCTCCGCCTGGAGCAGCTGCGCCTAGTCAAGGCGTCCAGTGCGCCGCAGGCGCCCGCGCAGGCCGCGCCCGCGCCGGCGGCGCCCGCGCCGGCGACGCCGACGGCCCCGCCCACGCCGCTGGCCGCCGAGGCGGCGCTCGGCGCGGAGCCGCGCGGGCCTGCGGGTGCGGAGGGTCCGGGTGAGGGTATTGCGCCGCGCGAGAGCGCCGCAGGAAGCCCCCGGGAAGCTGGCGCCCTGGGCGGCGCGGCTGCGGGCCCAGCGTTCACCAACAGCTTGGGCGCGATGCAGCCTGCGGGCTCCGGCGCGGCCACGAGCCGAGGCCCGTTCGCGGACTGCCCCGCCTCGGACGCGCACGCGGGCGCGGGGGCGGGCCTGCGCGCGGGCGGCGCGTCCGCGCGCGAGCCGGGCGAGGCGCCGCCGGCGCGCGGCCGGCAGGCGTTCGCGCAGCGCATCAGCCGCGCGTCCGACCCTGGGACTGGCCAGGACATGCCGGGGGCGGGCATGCCGGGGGCTGCGACCGCACCAGGCGCGCCGGCCTCGCCAAATGCGGTGCTGGGCCGGCCGAGCACCAACTTCGATCCGCGCATGAAGGCCGGCCGCGTGCTGGAGGAGATGCAGACGAAGGCTGCGGCGCGCGCGGCCGCGCGGAGGGCGCCTCCCGGCGGCCCAGCGTAAAGCAGGGTTCCTGTCCGTGCCGGGGCGGGCGCAGAGGCGGCCGCGGCCACACGAGCACTGCCAGCGGCGCATGCAGGCAAGCCGTGCACGTGCTGCGGTTGCGTGCGCATATGCAGCGCAGGATGCGTGCTGACGCGTCTCGTGAACCTGGGAGTTTTCAGGGTCTGTACGTGAACAGCCACGGAGGGCGCCCCGGGGGACTGGCGGGACGCGCTACGCGCGCAGGACATGGGGAGAGGTCATGCGCACATGAGATTCCCTAGAGTCCCCCCTGGTGAGGTTGCGTGTTGACGAAGGGTCTGTTTGGGGTTGTTTCTTTGGCGACCGCCTGAAGAAATGTATTCAGGCTCGTGGCCGTTGTTGAGGATGTCTGTGGCAGGGGCGGGATGAGGCTCATCTCAGTGCTTGTTGAAGTGAACATGTTGTCGCTAGCTGCCGTGGCACAGAAGTGGTGTCTGCTTGTTGCATTCTGTCTTGTTCAGCACCTGAGACGTCAAACCTTTTACAGCGAAGGGATGGCGGCGCGGAAAACCTCAATGATAGAGGCACCATAGGCATCTGGCATGTCTGCGTGTTATGAACGCCGCTTGTGCTTGACGCTGGATACTAGCGTTTTGCAGCATGGTCCTGCATACTGCTTGGCTTCCATACCGCGTACTTGCGGGTTTTTTTGTGCTTTGTTCCTCTCCTGCGGCAGGAGTCCGGCTACATGCTCCTGCCACAAAGGGTTATGTGAGCAGACCAGCTGGCATGAACCATGCTCGCTGCCGCATCGACATGTAGGCCATGCCAGTCGGGCCGCCCTTGTACTTGGCAATGTGTTGTTGTAAGCTGATTACCTGTTCACCCTTTTGCCTCGCTTTGCACACCTTTTGCACATTCTTTGGCCGGCCACAAGTAGGTGCTGTGATGGTTCGCCGCCTCAGATCCAGACTGCTGCTTACATGCGAGACAGCCGCGCACTGCAACATGCAGCGCGCCGCCGCCCTCACGCCTTCCACAGCTTCCTGTACTCCGGCTTTGTGAAGACGCGCATCATCCGGCCGTCCTGGCCGCTCGTCGCGCCCTTGGGTATCTGCGCGGCGCGTCACAGCACTGGACCAAGACGTTGATGCCGCAATGCGCGAAGCGTTGCAATGCATGCAGACACAGCTAAGCTGTGACAGCTTTTCCTCGCAACAAATTAAAGACAGGGTGTTGCTTTCAAAGGCACCTTGAAGCTCGCCAGTGCCCGCTGCGCACATATTGGCAGCACAGGTCATGAGGCTGATGGGATCTGGAAGCAAGCGGACGGTGCAGCACCTCGATCATGTCATAGCCGTTTTGATCGACCAGGTGTGGTGTTGCATGCCGTGCCGCAGCTATGGCCTCCGCGTTCGCCTCCCTCAGGGCCTGCGCCAAGTTTGTGACTACCATCTCACCCTTGCATGGCTCTGCGTGTGTCATCAAGGTCTGTCAGAGTCAATGGAGCAGCCACCCTGGCCGATGACATGCCCGGTCATTGTCTGCCCAGCTGTAACTAGGATTGCAGTGGGATGCCAGGCATGCGTCGCAAAGGACATCAAATGCCGTGCATGCTGCGCATGGGCTGCGAGGTCAAACAGAGGTGGAACTGTATCAAAATTGTACAGAAGAAAGTTCCATGTCACAGATCACGATGCAGTGCGGGTCCAATCTCGTTTGTGGCCTGTGGCAGCTCGCCCCCACAAGCAAGCGCCTACCCTTACAGGCACGCCTGGGCAGGGGAGCGAGTAGAAGGCGCACCCGCAGGTCGCCGGTTGTGATGCGGTGCGGATACGTCTCGCCCAGGGCCACGCCCGCAGCCTCCAGCGCCGCCGCCGGCGCGGCCCACGGCGTGCGCACCCACTTGCGCGGCAGGCGCGCCAGCTCAGGCACCCAGCGTGTGACGTAGGAGGCATCGGGGTCCTGAGCGTCCCGCCAAACAGATGTCTCCCATGCTGTAAAATTTCAATGCAGTGCCATCTCATACCCTTCTGCTTCCCCTCCGATGTTTCGTCAAAACCTTCCTTGCGAGCCCACCAAGCAACCTTCAGGACAAGGTGCGAGGCGGGCGCGTGCGCGCGCCTGCGACGAGCTCGTCGGCAGCAGCGTAAAGTTCCACTGGTCCAGCCCGCTCTTGCCGGCGTTCTGCCTGTTCAGCGGCCGGGTGGATGAGTGCATCGCGCAGTCAGGAGTCAGGCCTGTGCTCGACACAGACAAGCCAGTTTCTGGTCAAGAAAGAACACACACAGACAATCACACACACTCACACCACAGGTCCTCACAAGCTGGTAGGCAGGAGGCAAGCAAGCCAGGGGCGATCAAGCCAGGACGCGCCACATCATCGAGTTGATGGCGAGATCCGCGTCCACCAGCGTGTAGTGGAACCACCTGCGCGCGCGCATGAAGGCTCGGCACTGCCCAAGACGCCTTTGACAAGACTTATAAGGCCGCCGGCTGGCAACCCTGGCACACTTGGGCATGCCTGCTCACTGCTTCCGCCGCAAGTGCGCCAGAACCACATGCATCCAGAACCACATGCATGAGCTCCGCCCCAGCCAAAAGGAGTTGCACCAGCAACCGCCACAGCCTTCCATGACGTCTGTGGCTCGCGCACACTCACGTCGCGCACCACTGCGCCATGTGCCTTCGCGCCCAGTGATGCCACAAAGCCGTCGTCGCGTGGGGCGCGGCTGAGGCACGCAGCGGGCGAGCCGCACGCCGGGCACGCACGCCTACGAGCCTGGTGAGGCTCTCTGTGCCCTCGAGGCGCAGCCCCAACAGAGCCAACGCGCAGCCCAACGGAGCCTGACGCAGGGGCCGGGGCGCGCCGGCAGCCGTGCACCCAGTGCAGGCTCAGGTACTCGACCAGGAAGGCCGCGCAGACCATGCGCACGCTCTGCTGCATCCAGCCAGTCGCCCAAAGCTCGCGCATGCCCGCATCCACCAGCGGGAAACCGGTGCGCCCGCGCTGCCACGCGCGCAGCTCCGCGGGCGCGTCGCGCCACGCCTGCGCGCGACGCGCCGCACGCCTTGTTCACCACCCGTGTCACATCTCAGTGCGCTACGCGCACCAGTGGACCACATGGAGCCAACATGCACTTCAGATGAAAACGCGGGCTGCACACCATATTAACCATAAATCTCTTGTCGCATGCATGCGCAAACAGTCGCGTATCCGGCACAAAATGCGCATGAGCCCAGCGCCCTGTCGCACACTGGGTGGCGGCACATCAAGCGCGCGAGCGCGCCTGGCGCGCGTAGTGCGGCCGGATGGGCTCCGCCGCCATGCGCGGCCAGTGCAGCAGCTGCCAGCTGGCCAGGTCGCGCCAGGCCAGGCGCCGGCTGAACGTCTTGCTGACCGCCGGCCCGCCGCGCGCGCGCGTCTCCTCGGTCAGCACACGCGCACTCAGCTGCCCGAAGTGCAGGTACGGCGACAGGCGCGACACTGCGCGCGCGTCCGCAAACTGCCGCTGCGCCTCGTACCGCGGGAAGCCTGCGCGCGCCGGACATGGCCGTGCAAATGTGGGCGCGTGCCATACTGCGCATGCGCGTTGCCTAACCAGAGGATGCAGCAGCTGTCACACTTAGCGGGCATGAGTGATGCTTTTCTAGTGACTCAGTGACAGCATGCCACAGAACCTCAGCCTGGGACCGCCGTGCTGCCGAAAGCCGCTACATGCCAGCAGGATGCTTGCAAATCGCCAGCTGCAGAGGATGTACCGCCCAGGGTGGTAGGCTGTACCTGGCAAGCTGGACATCCTTGCCAGCACACAGCTTTTGCGCAACAGTCCCGCACCTGATTCTTGCATAGGCAAGTGCACAAACAGGCACCTGAAGCCACCCTGGCGCACCGGCATCCAGGAACACGGCCATCTGGCACAGCGCGCCCGCTTCGCTGATGTCCCACGCGCCGCGGATGCCGGCCGCCCAGTCCACGGCGGAGCCGTCCGCGCGCGCGGGCATCGGCGCCAGCCCCAACTCGTCCAGCGTCAGGCCTGGCGCATGACGCTGAGCGGCTCTCGCAAGTCCTGCAACTCATCACCGCTCCTAGAAGTCGAGCCTTCTGCATGTGAGCTTGACAGTCTCTCCAGCGGCTGGCTGTCTGGCATGTAGTGTCAAGCTGGCTGGCACAGTAGCGTCATGCTAGCCCAATGAGAAGTGCCTATCAGCCAAAGGCTGAATGGGAGCCGTGCCCTTGCAACCAGGAAGCGCTGCGAAAAGAAGAAAGAGGTGTCTGGCTATTGCTTGGCAGCAAGCAGGGCCGCAGGAGGCACTGGGCAGGGCCTGCCTTCTGGCGCCTGGGCGGCGACAGGCAAGCGCTGCGGCGGCGGCAGCGACTTGGCCAGCTTGGGCAGCCGGTCCGTCGCCCTGCCGCGCGGGCAGCCGCGCGGTCGGTTGCATCAGCTGAATCGCATAGCAGAAACGAACAGGCCGCTCACAGTCCATGCGTGCACGCACTCGGTCTACAGCACGGGAGCCTTGCGGCAGCGGGATGCAACCAGCAGTGCCGCAGCGCTGCCCGTTATGGCGGCATGGCGGCGCGCCTGACAAAGGGCATGAGCGTGCCAAAGTGCCCATTGTAGCGCGCCATGTCGACCTGCACCGCGCCCGGCTCGCGCAGCAGCAGCGTGTTGAAGCTGTGCACAGCCAGGCCGCCCGCCTCCAGGCCCGCGGTCACAGCCGCGTCCGTCGCCAGCATGGCCGGCTCGTACCTGGCGCACGCATGTGTCAGCATGTGGGCGTGCTTGGGCAGTAGGGTACCTGCTGACACACGCGCAGCGCCGCCTTGCCACAAGGACTCGAACAGGCAACTGTCACAAACTAGTACATGCACGAAAGGCTGAGTTGCTTGTTCGCCGTTGACCATCCACTGTTGCCTCAAACACCGTCTCCAGGATCCTTGGGGCCTGAGGGATAGCAGCACATGTGCGCGTGCGCCAGACAGGGACTCACACGGTGCCTGCTTATCGCGTCACACGCTCTGCGCCTCCTGCGTGCATGTCGGCTGCAAACGCGACACCAGCAAAACCAGCACACCCCGCTTCGAGCCACGTGTCGACCCACAGCATGACAGTCAGCACAGGCGGGCATACACAGGACGGCGACGGGCGCGGCCCACCTGCGGCCCATGAAGACGGCCCCGGCGCCCAGCTCCGCAGCCGCGCCCTGCAGCGCGGCCAGGGACGGGCCGCGCCGGAACGCAATGCCCGCGCCCGCGCCGAAGCGCGCGCGCAGGTCGCCGTCCAGCGAGCGCAGCGCCTCCTGCAGCCAGAACACGGTCGCGCCGGCCGGCCGCCACGAGGCGCCCTCTGCGCGCGCGCGCGCGGCCGCGCCGCTCAGCGGCCCCGCGGCGCCGCGGCGCCCTGGGCGTGGCAGCCGTGTGTGCAGCGGCCTCTGCTGCGAGGCGCCTTTTCGCAGACTGCATCCAGGGCGCGCTGCCTCTTGCAGCTGACACCAGCTCCTGCCGACCACCTGCCACAAGGCATCGAGCAGCACACAATGCGGCGCGATGCAAGTGTACACGTGCAGATGCATGACCACCCATGCACACATGCATCTGCCATGCGGCATGACACAGTCGCTGGACACACAATCAGCTGAACGCGCCAACCCCGCGCCGGCTGGCTGCGGGCGGGGTGAGCGCCGGCGGCGACCAGTCAGGCTCCCGCCCATGCAAAAAACCCTCTGGGCCAGGGCGCGCGCCGCCGTGCAGGGCGTCGCCGTCCTCCTCCGGCGAGTGCACATACATGCAGGTCAG
>JAABUH010003432.1_pt1 | contig 13620 bp, 6 predicted proteins | sample 5559121 | NCBI WGS metagenome assembly JAABUH01 (sample SAMN10711871, study PRJNA513364) | rock metagenome | isolation source: Antarctica rocks | place: Antarctica: Victoria Land, Battleship Promontory nord | collected 2015-12-28 | reverse complement strand
TCTTCGCTAGAATTTACATAGCTCCATGCCTGTGGAGCTAGAGCGACGGATGGTACCATGATCCGAGGCCGGATGGTACCACGATCCGCGGCCCGTTGGAGCCCCCGTCGTACCAAAATAGCGCCACGATCTGAGGCCCCTCGATGGGCTCGTCGCACCACGCCGGGCGGCGCTGTGGCGCGTCCAGGAGGGCTAGGGGCGGCCGTCCAGACGAGGCCACACGACGCGCAGGACGGCGCGGGCGCGCAGGACGGCGCGGGCGCGCAGGACGGCGGCGAGGGCCGCAGGACGGCGCGGGCGCGCAGGACGGCGGCGAGGGCCGCAGCCACGATGTTGAGGGCCGTCAAGGAGGCATGGGCCAGCGGAGTGAGGAGGCCGGCGAGGGGGCCGGTGAGGGCCGCGAGCACGAGGGCGTAGAGGCAGAGCGTCCAGACACAGGCGCGGGCTTGGGTGTCAGTCATGAGCGTCCTCCCTGCCTCGGGCCGGGCGTTGGTAGGCGGCGTGTCGTTGGAACCAGTCATCCCCCATCGTAGCCCGCAACATGGCCCACTCTTCTTCGAGGCAGACATCGCAGCGGAGCTTGCCGGGCGGGGCTGTCCGCGCGCATGTCGCGCAGGTCCCCGTCTGTGCTGGCACTGTTGGCCCTGTTGTCGTCGTACGCGCGGCGGTTGTCGCGTCGGTGGTCACGCCGTCGTCCTACATGTTGTTACCCCCATTGCCGCGTCGCACACGGTCCGTATGCTAAACATTATGTTATGTTCCCGTGCGGTGCGTGCCTACCTCGTGCAGTAGCATAGGTCGGTACCTTGCGGTACAGCTACCATGACACTGGGCCGTATTAGGGGGCAATTCCCCACGACTCTCCACCGGCCTTATCGACACAGCCGGCCGTGTCTGATCAGCCGGCCATAGCGCTGTCTTTGGTAATCTGCACCTCCACCCGTCCTTCCCGTAAAGGCAGTTCCCCGCTGGCCCCGATCCCGGCTAGCGTGGTCTCGGCTTCTCCCAATCTGACCTTGATCATGGCCGGGTACGGCGCCTCTCGCAACGCGGCGCTCAACCTGGGGCCAACCGAGGTCACCTCGACCGCAACCTCGACCTGGAAGCCCTCCAGGTCGACTGTTAGGGCCGTCGGTTCACGCGTACTGCCATCCTCCGCGGATGAAACCAACGGATCATGGTTGCGCAACGGGTGGGTGGAGCGAATCGTGCTGGCAGAGAGCATCACGGTGCCCTGGAATGCAGGGGGGAAACCGACCAGCGTCCCCTGAACATCCTTGACGAATGCTGTGACCATACCCTTCAGTGCGATGCATCGATCGAATCGCAGCAGCCCGCGCCATGAGGTCTGCGGCTGCGCACTAGCGCTTAGTTCCGCGGCCCAATCCCGCGCCTCAAGATAGGCACCGAGGCACGACAGGCAATTCTGAACATGGTCCCATTGGTCGGGATAGCGACGCGCGGGGTCATCCGCGCTAATCAGGTCCGCCAAGTAGAAAAGTTGAATGTCTTCGCAAGTGTCAGGCAGTTCCTCCACATCGCCATTCATGTCCGGCACCCCTCCTAATGTAGCGATCTTGCCACGGGTTGAATAGGGAGCAGAGAGTTGCCCCTCATCCATCGGCGGCCCATCCTCACCGTGATGGTGCTCCGCCATGCGATGGAGCGTGGCGACCACGCTACGTATGCCATCGCACAGAAAATGCTTCGCTCGCTCTTCGTCGAACAGCGTATCGGGGTCGTGTTCGCGCATGCCCGGTAGCTCCTGCCACTGTGCGTACAGATGCGCCATGCGCTCAGTAAGCAGCGACTGCCACATGCGATGCCGGGCCTGGTGGATATTGTTGCGGTCGTCAGGTGCATTAACACAGATGCGGTTGACCATCGGGTCTGCGCTAGATGGACGTGCGATCCGCACCTCTCCGGTGTCGCGGTCGATCATGCACATGCATGTCATAGCGTGGCGCTCCTCATCGCTCCAGCGCCACGAGAACGGTTGCCGAGGCAGCAGCGGATCGGGCTCTGCGCTCAACCTATCCCACCAGTACGCGAGCCCCTCCAACTCGAAGCCATAGATGCGTTTCTTAAGTGGTCCTGTCCCCGGGCGTGCCGCGACCGCCTGGTAAGTCGCTTCGATTTCCGTCGCCACGCTCTCAAGAAGCGCGATCATATTACGAAAAAGGCGGGGCGGCGCGCTTTCCACGGTCTGAGCGTCGGTGCGGTGGCTTTGGCGCTTGCGTTCCTCGCGTGTCTCTGTTACGTCATCCCAGGGCTTTTCCGTGTGGCCGTTGAGGAGGCTCTGGATGTAGTGGCGCTTGTCACCGACCTCCCTGACCGCCAGGAGTCTGGTGATGAGCCGATCGCGCACGGTCTCCTTTTCGTTTACCCAGTTCCGCGCCTGCTGGCGCACGGCGTCTCGCACGTCACTGCGCGCTTTTTCTAGAGCGTCCTTGAGCGTCTGTTCGACGTCCTGTTCATCTCCGAGTGCGTCTGTTACCTCGTCGCGCGACACACATTTGTTAGGCATTTGTTTCCATAGATGCCAGAGCCAGACGGGCAGGTACGCGACCGCAAGGGAGTCCTGCGCTAGCAAGGTATCATTTGCTAGCAGGTAGCGGGAAGCACTCCATAAGTCTTTCCACAAAAGGGCGCGTTGTCGCGTAATATCGTACGTATCGTTAGCCCGGCCCTGCAACGCGGCGGTCAGTGGCAGCCCTTTAGGTTCCGCACGGGTTAGCACGGCTCCGATCCACTTATCGAAAGGAACGCCATAAGTGTATTCGACGGCGGTGTATCGCCCGGAAGTCATCAACCGTCCATTCTCGCTTGGCGCGGCCATCCGGAGGCCATCGGTCAGGCTTTTCGCCAATTCCGTCATCAGGCGCTGCACGAGATCGTCTGTATTGATCCACCCTGTAAACCGCTGGACCCGGGCCTCAATCGCCTTTTGTTTGTCCGCCATCCAACCTGTGTCCGTGTTGCGCCGAATGCTCTCGACAACGGGACTATCCTGCTGGAAGAAAGCAGCCACCCGATCGCCTACAGCGTTGATCGGCTTTCCCTCGACGATACCCTTTAGATCGTTCACGCAGGAGGGTAAGGACAACGTGTGCGCGAGCCAGAAACGGATTGCCCCGTCCCTAACCCCGCTCAGATACGCTAGGAGCATCGCGCGGTCGGCGGATGACCAATCGCTGTCGAGCGTCGTGTCGCGCAGATCACGGTCATGCCATACACCCCGCTGTAATAAAGCATTGTTGGTGATGTACGCCACTCCGTACTCCGTCAGATCCGCCGTCGATCGTCGTTGCAGCGCCGCGATAAACCCTCTATATCGCTGCCTGACGGCTGGCAAGTCGACCTGTCCGTAGTCGAGGCTGCCATCTCCGTTGGGCAAGATATGGGCGAGCAGGGCGCCATCCTCCACCAGGCTGCACACGAACGCGCCCTCTAGCGCATACCGATGCACCCCCGGACCGAGCGCGTCGTAGTTCCAGTAAACCTTCGGCAACACCGGCGCCCCCTCCGGTGCGAGCGGTGCGGCTTCGGTCGCTAGGCGCATGGTCTCTTCAATGGCCACCGTGGCGACGCGTTCGATGATCAGCCGCAGCGCCAGAAGCTCGATCTGCTGCTTGCTATGGCGTACCCGTGCGTCGTCCCGCCCCGCGCGTCGCCTCCACAGCGCATTGATCCATCGCTCGATCGCCCTGTTCCCGAACGCTTGCCGGGCCTCCTCCATTGGAGCCATGCGCACTTCCCTCTGCTCCCGCTCGACGTGCTCAAGGGCGCTCATCGTGGTGCCTCCTCTTGCTATATGATGGGTTGGATGCGATCGAAGGCGGCGCCGTGGACGACGAAGGCGCCCCAGCGCACGGCGTGGTCCAGCGGTGCCGCTGTATGGTCGTAGGGTATCTCGTTTGGGGGCAACTCCGCCAGATAGCGCCACACCGCCGTCCGCATCTCCAGCTGCTCCAGCGCCTCCGCCGAGATCCCCGGCGTCGCGCTCAGTTGCGCCTGTACACGCTCCGCCCGCGCGGCCAGCCAGGTCAACCCGCCGTCCCGTCGTGCCCGCAGCACTGCCCGCAGGCAACGGTCCGCGCTCTGTCTCGTGCTCAGGAATACTTCCCAGAAGGCGTGATCGAGGACGGCAGCCTCGGCATCATCGATGGCCCATAACGTGGTCAGGAGGCTGCGGCAGCCGGCGTAGAGCAGTGCCCGCGTCAGCCCCACCAGGTTGTCCCCCGCAAGGACCGCGGTCCCGTGTGCCTGGCAGGCAGTCAAACTGAGGTGCTCCGCTCGTAGGCGAACCCGCAGGATCAGCTCGAGAGGGTGGAGCGGACCGTCGTGCAACTGTATCTGCCCCCAAGGATCTTGACTACCGTCGATCCAGGCATGAGTCGCCCAGACTTGCCAGCGCGCCTGAGGACCCCAGACAGTTAGCGCATCGAGCGATGCCGAGATCCCATGTAGCGATGCCAATCCCGGCGCCAGGGCCTGCACCGCATCGGCCTCTAGCGCACTGAACGGCAAGTCCTCTTCACACGGCGCGAGCGCAAGCAGATGGGCTTCGGGCGCGATGGGATGGCGCAGGCAATAGTAGGGGGTATCGGCGGTGACCGCGTAAGAGACTGCGAAGCGGTCGAGGAGTTGGCCACTGCCATCGGGCAAGGACAGCAGGTGCAGGGGCCAGCGGTGCAAGGGGCCGGCGGGTACCAGCACGAGGTGCGGCACGGCGTCATCTGCGACGGGATCTAGCCAGCCGGGGTAGGCGTGGTCAAGCAGGGGAGCCAGTTTCGGCCAAATGATCCTGCCGAACTCATGTAGGGCGTGGCCCAGGCTAGTGGAGTTGGGCAAGGGACCTGCCGGTAGCATAGCCTGGGTCAGTCTCAAGAGGGTTGCTTCAGGGATCTCTATGCCCGCCATGAGCAGTTGATCGGGAGTTACCACGAAGAGCACCACACCCTCTTCTTCGACGGCGCATATATCGATGAGCACGGTATCGGGCGGCAGAATGCGCTGGACCACGGCGAGGGGTTGCGGCGCCACGGTGGCAAGAGATGCCAATTCGGGATGCTCGCGACGCAATCGCTTCAATAGGGCCTGATAGGCGTCTTGCAATTGCCGTATTTCCTCATGCTGTGCCGCACGCGCAGCTGGAGACAAGGCGCGTAGACCATCGATAGCGTTGCCGTCCTGATGGCCATAATGGCGCGCGAGGCGGCGCCGCAATTTCGCAAGCTCCGTGAGCAGGGCGGCCGACGTGTCGTCGCCCGGTCCGGCAAGGGCCCACTCGCGGGCGGCGAGCAGCGCGACAAACCAGCGGCCCTTCTTCATCTCGGCGAATTCGAAGGCGTCCGCGCGATAGCGGGCGGCGACGATGGGATCGTGTGCCCGTTGAGCCAACGCCAGCGCCAAAACCATGGCGAGGGTAAAGGGTTGATCTGCGGCGGATGCGCGCAGGTAGGCGATACTCTGCTCCTCGGGCAGGGCGCCGACGAGATCGGCGGCGAGCTCGACGGCGGAGCGTGCGGCCTCGAATGCATCGTTGAGGCGATCGGTCTGCATCAAAGCCTCCGCCAAACGGCTGTAGGCCTGCCATTGCTGGTGCTTGCTACCGTACTCCCTAGTAGCGGTAAGGGCAGCACGATGCGCGGCGATGGCCGATTCCACATCCACGTCGCGCCCCGTCCGCTCGTGGTACCGCAACCACGCGTCACCCAAGTCGCGCTGATAGCGTGCGTAATCAGGTCCACCTGATGGCACTGCGGCGGCAGCAACCTTGCACGCTTGCAGCGCCTGCTCCAGGTCTCTCTCATGCTCTGTCCGCTCGTACCGCTTCAGCCACGCGCGGCCCAGGTGTCCATGATGGTACGCATAGTCCCTGCTGTCAGGGCGTGTAGCATCGACAGCCGCCCGGAAGGCTCTTAGCGCCCGATTCCAGTCCTCGTCGCGTCCTGCCAACCCGTATTGCCGCAACCACGCGTGACCCACGTATCCCTGACAGCGGGCTGATGTCGAGCCGCCGGGGGGAACGGCGTCGACGGCAGCCTGAAAGGCTTCCATCGCCCGCTCCAAATCCTCCTCAAGCCCCGTCTCGTCACACCGCACCAACCAGGCGAAACCGAGGAATGTCTGGTTCCAGGCATAGTCCTCTAAGCTGCTGGGGGGCGTGGTGTCGACAGCGGCCCGATAAGCCTTCAGCGCTCGCGCCCAGTCTTCGTCGCGCACCGTTCTCTTGTAGCGCTCTAGCCACGCGTGGCCCAAACACTCCTGGTATTCGGCATAGTCGCGGCTGTCGCGGGGGCTGGCGTCGGAAGCAGCCAGGAAGGACGCGATCGCCCGCTCCAAGTCCTCCTCGTGACTACTCCACTTGTAGTACCGTAACCAGGCGTGGCCGAGGTACCGTTGACACCTTGCGTAGTCTCGGTTGTCGGGCGACGTAGCCTCGACGGCGGCTTGATAGGCTTTCAACGCCTGCTCAAGATCCTGGGGCCGCCCCGTCCGATCATGCAACTCCAGCAACGCGCCACCCAGCAGTCGTTGAAAGCGTGCGCAATCTTCGCTGCCAGCAGGGGCGACGTCGACAGCGGCTCGGAAAGCATTCATCGCTCGTTCCAGGCCATCGAGACGGCCCGTCTGCTCGAAGTGCCGCAACCACGCGCTACCCAGACGCATGTGGCGCCAGCCGTAGTCCCCATTAGAGGGGGAGGTGGCATCGACAGCGACCTGGAAAGCTTTCATCGCTCGCTCCAGGTCGTCGGACAGGCCACTCCAGGCGTGCCGCCGCAGCCACATCTCGCCCAGTTCCTGCTGCCGATCGCGATAATCCCGGTCGTCGATCGGCGTAGTCGCAGTGGCATCCCCGAAAACCTCCAATGCTCGCTCCAAATCCTCAGCCCGCTTGCTCCAGACGTACCGCCGTAGCCACGCGCGGCCTAGGTCGGCCAAATGGCGGGCAGCTTCCCCGTCGCGGGGGGGGGCGGCGTCAGCGGCGGCCTGAAAAGCCTCCAGTGCCTGCTCCCAGTCTTCGCCACGCCCCGTCCGATCGGCGCGGCACAGCCACGCCTCGCCCATGTTGTGCTGACACCATACATATTCCCCGCTGTTTGGGGGACTGGTGTCAACGGCAACCCGTAAAGCCCGCATGACCTGTATCCAGTCCGCCTCGCGCCCCGTCCGGCTGAAACGACTCAGCCACGCCTTGCCCAAAACGTTGTGCCAGTGGCTATAGTCTCGGTCATCGGACGGCGTGGCAGCGGCGGTCCGGAGGGCTTGCACGGTCCGCGACCAGTCCTCCTCGCGCCCCGTCCGGCTGAAACGGCCCAGCCAAAGCCTGCCCAAGTAGCCTTGAGACCAGCGGTGATCCCGGCTTTCGAGGAGGGCGGCGGCGACGGCGGCCTGATGCGCCTCTAGCGCGCGCTCCCAGTCCGCCTCGCGCCCTGTCCGATTGAAACGGCCCAGCCACGCGTGCCCCAAGTCATGCTGGCGTCGCCCGTAGTCGCGGCTATCGGGTGGGGAGGCGGCGGCGACGGCGGCCTGATGCGCCTCTAGCGCGCGCTCCCAGTCCGCCTCGCGCCCCGTCCGCTCGTAGCGCCGCAGCCACGCGTCGCCCAAGCGTTTTTGATACGGATTCCACGCTCGGCTGTCTGGCGAGGTGGCATTAAGGGCGGCCTGATGCGCCTCTAGCGCGCGCTCCCAGTCCGCCTCGCGCCCCGTCCGCTCGAAGCGCCGCAGCCGCATAAAGCTCACGGCACCCTGATATCGGATGTAGTCGTAGCGATTTGGAGAGGCGACCGCGGCGGCCTGATGCGTCTCTAGCGCGCGCTCCCAGTCCGCCTCGCGCCCCGTCCGCTCGAAGCGCCGCAGCCACGCGTCGCCCAAAACGTTGTGCCAATGGGCATAGTCCCGACCATCGGACGGCGAAGCGGCGGCCTGGAGGTCTTGCAACGTCTGCGTCCAGTCCGCCTCGTGCCCCGTTCGCTCGAAGCGTCGCAACCAAGATGTGCCCAAGGAGCCTTGATGCCAACGGTAGTCTCGGCTGCCTGGCGAAGTGACGTCAAGGGCGGCCTGATGCGCCTCTAGCGCGCGCCCCCAGTCCTCCTCGCGCCCCGTCCGCTCGAAGCGCCGCAACCATGTAGCGATCAGAGCATGTTGGCGTCGCCCGTAATCGCAGCTATCGGGGGAGGCGGCGGCGACGGCGGCTTGATGGGCCTCTAGCGCGCGCCCCCAGTCCGCCTCGCGCCCCGTCCGCTCGAAGCGCCGCAGCCACGCCTCCCCCAGCCTGCCTTGGATCTGACCCCATGCCCGGCTGCCGAGCGCGGTGACATCAAGGGCGGCACGATAGGCCTGCAGCGCGCGCTCCCAGTCCTTGGCGTCACCACTCCATACGTAGTGCTGCAGCCATGCCTCAGCCAAATGGGCCTGAAACTGGCCGTGGTCTTTGGCAGTCGGTACAGAACTTGGGCTGGTCTGATAGGACTGATAGACTTGCTCCCAGTCTTCCTTCCGCCCCGACCACTCGAAACACTGCAGCCAGGCATAACCCAGGGCGTGCTGGTGGTCAGCTCTATCCCGACTGTCGGCGGCTGCGGCCGCGGTCTGGTGAGCGGCCAGGGCTTGCTCTAAATCGCTTTTACGCTCCGTTTGCTTGTAGCGCCGCATGTGCGCGTTTCCCAACCTACCCTGATCGCGAGCATAGTAGGCACTGCTCGGCGTTGTTATCGTGGCGGAAACGCGGTAGGCATTGATCGCGCGCTCCCAATCTCTTTCGCCCCCGCTCCGCTCGTAGCGTTTCAACCAGACATCGCCCAGGTCACCCTGGTAGCGGGCATGATCCGTGTCGCCGGGGGCGATTGCATTGGAGGCCGTCTGGTGAGCTTCCAGTGCCCGCCTGCAATCGTCTTCAACGCCCATCCAGTCGTAGCGCTCGAGGTATGCACGACCGAGGACGTTCCGCTGGTGGGCATAGCGCGGGCTATGGGGTAAGAGATGCAAGGAGGCCGCCTCGAGGAACCGCACGGCTATATCGAGCAAGGGGCGCTCACCGGTGTGCCGCGCTGCCTTGAGCCACCGTGCGCCGCGATCGCTCAACCACTCCCCGTCCTTCGGGCGCATCGAAGACAGTATGCCCGCGAGGAGCTCTAAAGCAATGGGACGCCATATCCACCACTGGCTCGCGGCGGTGATGCGCAGGATCTTGTCCCGCGTCGCTTCTTCCACTACCGCCATTGCCGGCATGAGGGGCTCAGGCAGGCTGTGGGCTTGCGCTTCCGGAACTAGGGCTGCAACGCTGCCCAAAGCCTCTAGCAGCATTTCACGGGCCTGCTGGTCCCCCGCTCCCAACTCGGAGGGCGGCGGTAGGGAGGCGACTACGAGAGCGTATGCCACGACCTGCGTCGGCGCGCCATGCGCGATGAGGTGCTGCACCAGTGTCTCGCCCGTGAGCCCGATGTTGGCCTGTATCCAGGCCACTGCGTCGGGCACCGGCAGCTGAGCCATGCGCTCGACCAACTCGTCGGTCCACATCAAACTCGTCTACCTCCATCGCTGAAAAATCTCTTGCGTCCCCTGGCAAGCCCCTCTGACGCCTTCTAGCCCCGTGCCTTTTACTTATATTCCAAAGTTTAACAGGGACGCTGACGTAGCCACGTCCGAGGGTGCCCCGCGCCACCTTATTACTGCAGCAAAGCCCCCTCTGTCCCACGCTGTCAGGCGCGCAACAGAGAGGGCCCTGAGCGTTTGAGTGGCTCTAGCGCGTCACCAGCGGGCCTGGTTTACGACCGTCCCGTTCGGCGCGATCGAGATGCGGAAGCCATGTGACTCGCTCGAGTTGTAGCTCTTGTCGAGCGAGACCGCGATGGGGCCGAGCGTCACGGTCACGTTGAGTTTGTCGGACTGGGTAACGGAATAGTTCGCCCCGCACGAGAGGTGGTAGCCCGTCCACCAACAGTCGGCCCAGCCGACGTGGATGTCAGCGCCGTTCTCGTGCATGTCCAGGGTGAACGAGGTCACGCGCAGCCTGTACCCGGTCCAGTTATAGAAAACGTGGATGCGCAGCCAGCCCGCGTCACAGCCTGCGTACAAGGGCACCCACTGCCTATCGGGCAGGCAGGTGCTGCCGATAGCATCACTCTGTCTTTGTCTGAACTGCACAGTGGCGGCGTGAGCGGCGCGGGGTGTGTCTCCTACCCCAACCGCCGTGCCGATGATGACCGCTGCCGTTGCCAGATATCGCCGCGTTGCATGTGCCATGATATCCTCCCTGTTCTGACTAACGCACCGCTTTGCTTTTGGCGAGATGCCTGCTCGCGGTGCAGCGTACGAATGCGCGACTGAGATTCGAAGATCCACTCACATCGCTGATCGTGGTCGGTGGGCCTACACGTTGTTGAAGTGGCGCGTTGGAGTGCCACCCGAGATCCCCGGCTCTGCGTGGGTGTTCCACGCGGGCGTGCGCCCGTAGGCTCGTGGTTAGTCAGGTGGCGCACGGGGGATGGCGTAGCGTCCCATGTTACATCCCTTTCCCTTCAACAACCCCGTTCCCTCGCTGATATGTGCAACAACGAAAGGCCGGCATTAGCAGCTCTTATCTATCCTTGTGCTGACCCGCAACGAGACCTGACACTACGTTACCGGTCGGGATATTCGTGCTGGATCGTGCTGGATCGTGCTGGCTGGACCGGCAAAGCCAACCTGCAGGATGCGACGCTAATCCATGGACGAGCGCGGGCGGCACAGGGAGGCCCCTGCCTATGCCGTCCAGGATGACATCCCGTAGCCAGGATGGCAGGGGGGTAGATCGAGGTGTGCGCGAAGGTGAGGATGTATGCATCTGGCGAGGCGCTGCCCGTCGGCCGGGCGGTGGCCGACGGGCAGCGCAGACCTCGACGCGTGACGCGCGTTGCAGCCGTTCGATCGGGCGGGAGTGCACGGCCTCGTCGTCGAGCGGACGCGCCGCCCCACTTCGATCGGGTTGTCCCGATGGGGTGTCAGAGGATGGGCGGGGTAGCCACATACCTGAGTAGGTGGTCATCACCTAACCCACTCGCGCCTTTGCCCTTAAGGAGGATGTTGATGCACGATACCGCGTAACCTCGTTCGCCCGCGATCGCGCGCCGCGACCGCCAGTGGTCGCCGGACACGTACACACCTACTCATGATAGAAGGAGCGCACACCATGGCTCGTCGTCATCACCTCTATGCAGCCCTCGGCCTTGCCGCCGTGCTCGGCCTCGGCCAGGCCACCCCTATCCACGCCCAGGATGCCCCTGGCGCTGCATCAGCACTAGGCGCGGGCGCGGCCCCACCCATCAGCGCCGGTCCCATCGAGAACTCGGCCACCCTCGACATGTCGCCGCAGAACACGGTCCTGATTGACCAGGGGCCGACCGCGCCCACCAACGCAACGTCTCCGCTGCCTCTGGGCTGGGTCCTGCCCACCTATGCCGACGGGGGCTGGGACCCTGCGGTCGAGTTGACCTGCGATCCTGCCACGGCCGATCCCGACCTCGGCCGCGCCTGGCCCCTGCCCAGCGCCTACTCGGGTGACCAGCCTGCCACCGAATTTTACGCTGGGCGTTTCAGCTTCGACCTGAGCGACACGGCCAAGAATTTCGTGGGCTCGTTGCTCACGGTCGGCAACGCGGGGGCCCTCACGGGTTTGTGGGTGAACGGCCTGCCTTTGACGGGGGGCAAGGGCCTCTTCACGGTACCTCAGGAAGGCATCGCGCAGATTCCCGTCGGACAGTACCTCGTGCCCGGTGCCAACGTCCTGGCCTTCCAGCTCGCACCGGCCAACCCGACCGGGCCCAATCCCTGCGCCGGGATCTTCCTGCGTCTCAAGGCTGTGGTCAACATGCCGGTCCCGGCGGCGTCGCCCACCCCCGGTGGCAACGGCGGCGCCCCGCCGAGCGGCGGGAGCGGCGGGGTCGATACACCGCCGCCGGGTGGCGGCGGTGGGGTAGGCGCGACCTACGGCAGCGTCGGCTACCATGCGTCGACGAAAGGGCGCGCCTCGGCGAAGAAAGGACACGGCAGTGCGGGCCGTCCCAGCGCGTCGGCGCATAGCCGCAAGACCGCCCCGAGCCGCTCGCCGCGGCCAGCCACTCCCGCTGCCGCGGCGCCGCCCTACCAGCTGATGCTCGTGAGCACCATCATACCGCGCCAGCACGGCCGGGGCTGGCCGGGGCCGGGGCGGCCGTCTTATCCGCTGCATCCGCACCGTTAATCCGGCGGCCATCGAGTCGCCAGGTCGTGCCACCTGGGGAGTTGCGCCGCATCGCGCTCCCCAGGTACGCCCCCACTCATCGCTCTCCTAGGAGGTCACAACCATGTTCGCGCTCATGCCCAGACCCACCGCAAGGGCCGCCGTAGGGCGGGCCCGCGCGCTCAGCGCCGCCCTCTACCTCCTCAGCGGTGGTCTATGCGGCCCCACGGCGGCGCTGGCCGCCCCGCCGCATGCTCCCGTCATTATCGGGGCCGCCTTGATGACGACTCAGATGGCCGACCGCTGGCACTATCAGGAACCCATGCCGGTCATGCCGCCCGACGCCATGTTCCCACAGACGGTTGGTCACCTCTGGTTCTGCCTGACCTATACCGGCACCGGTAGTCACGATACCTACGACATCGCGCTGCTGCACGCCGACGGCAGGCAGCTCGAGTCGATCGATAGCATGCCATTTCACGGGGACTGGGCCGTTAGCGGCGACGCGACCGAATGCGTCGGGTTCGATTTCGCGGGGACACTTGCCCCCGGACGATATCGGGCGGTTCTCCGGGTCGACGGCCGCGTGGTGCGCACGCTGCCCTGGGCTGTCGCCGGCGTGGCCGCCCCTGTCCCGTCGCGGCAGACGCACAATGCGCCATCGCGGCAGACGCACAATGCGCCATCGCCGCACGCGGCGACCGGCTACGGCACCGCTGCCGCTCTTGTAGGAGCGATCGTGCCCCGCGTGTTGCGCGTGGACGTGGCCCTGCCGCACGACCAACAGGGCACGGGCACGGCATTCGTGGTCCGCTCCGACGCTACCGGCACCTACCTGCTCACCGCCGCGCATGTCCTCGCCGGGGCTACCGTCGCGGGGACGCGCGTGCGCCTGCCCGGAGGCGGGTCGTACCCGACGCTAAGTCTATGCGCCAACGGCGCGTCCAGTGGGACTGGCGATCTCGCCGTTGTGCGGATCGCCCGGACGGTGCTGCGCCCCCTCGCCTTCGCCGGAGGGCCGCCCGCCTCCGGACAAACGGCGCTGGTGATCGGTTATGCACTCGGCCTGGATGGCCCTCCCACCGTGACCACAGGCGTGGTCTCGGCGGTGAATCGCGACCTGGGCGACGGCAGCGGCCCGGTCTGGTTGCAGCATACCGGGCCGCTCTGGCCTGGCGACTCGGGCAGCCCGTTACTGAACGACCGGGGCGAGGTCCTGGGCGTCAACGTCGCGGGGCTGGGTAGCGCGGGCGGCCAGGGTGAGGGAGCCTCCGCTATCGATGTGGCGATCCCGGCCGCGTTAGCGCGGCCCCTCGCCGACCACCTAGTCGCCCGTTGTGCCGCCGCGTAGCTGGCCCGCAGTGTCCGTCCCCGGCCGGCCGGGGACGGACACTGCGGACACTGCGGGCATAGTG
>JAABUH010003426.1_pt1 | contig 13637 bp, 8 predicted proteins | sample 5559121 | NCBI WGS metagenome assembly JAABUH01 (sample SAMN10711871, study PRJNA513364) | rock metagenome | isolation source: Antarctica rocks | place: Antarctica: Victoria Land, Battleship Promontory nord | collected 2015-12-28 | reverse complement strand
GTTCGGCCACGTGTCGCGGCGGCCGAACCGCCCGCGCCCCCACAGAGACCAACTCTCGATGAAACGCCGCTACGGAGCCCTGATCTCGCTAGCCCTCCTCGCGATCGTGGCGATCGCCCTGGTCTCCGGCATAGTCGTGTCGCCCTTCGCCCGGGCCGACCCCGTCGGCCGCGTCATCCCCGTCGGCGCCCATCCCACGAGCATCGTCGTCGACAGCGCGACGGGGCGCGCCTTCGTCCTGAACGAGGCCGGCAATTCGGTAAGCGTCATCGACACGGCCGGCGGGACGTCCATCGCAACAGTCCCCGTCGGAGTGGGTCCCCGCGCCCTGATGGTCGATGCGAGGCGCAGCCGCGTCTTCGTGCTGAGCAACGCCGAGCAAACGGTGATCGACGGGCGCTACGTCAGCTACATGAGCCCCAACCGCCCCGGCCAGGTAAACGCGCTGGACGCATCGACCGGGCAAAAGATCTGGACCAGGGACGTCGGGATGGCCCCCGACGACATGGCTCTCGACGCGCAAGGCGCACGCGTCTTCGTCGCCAACCGCCTGAGCAAGACCGTGAGTGTGCTGGATACGCGCACGGGCCGGCCCGTGCGCACCGTGCGCGTCCGCTGGGACCCCATCGCTGTCGTGGTCGACGAGCGGACCGGCCACGCCCTCGTCCTGAGCGCCGGGGGCGGCTCCGTCCCCACGCCCGCGCCCGACCGCTGGGCCTGGCTGCCGGGTCCCATCCGCGCGCGTCTGCCCTTCCTGCCCCGGCCGGCGGTCCCCGCCCCCTCGGCGCGCGGCAGCGTCACCATCGTCGACGCCTCGTTCTAACATCTATCAGCTATCAACCGCTGACAGCTACGTTTCGCAACAGGCGCCCCCGCGGTCACGGCTGACGACCCCCACGCCCGGATGGGCGATCAACCACGGGGCAAAGGTATCGGCCGTGCGATCTGGCAACACATCGATCGGGCGTCGCCGCTCGAGGTCGATCAAGATGGCGACGTAGGAGCGCCCGCGCCGCCAACTCCAGTCGTCAACGCCGAGCACGCGTGGGGTCGGAAGAGGCGATGCGGCGTCGGCGCGCACAAGAGCGTTTCCAGCGTCTTCTCTTGCTGTACGTCGGCGACCAGCGCAACCAAATCCTTCACCCAAGCACCCCGGCGGCATACAGCGTCGACAGGTCGGTCTGGCCCCGCCAGTCCCGTAGCGCCGGGCGCCGATCACCCTCGACGACGTGGACAGCGCCAGACGAGTCTTTGGAGAAGACGAGCAACTGTGAGGGCTCGGCCAGACCGAGGAACAGCGGCGAGTGCGTCGCGACCAGCGCCTGCCCGTTGTAGACCGACGACAAGGATTGGTAGACGCCCTCGATCGCCTTGGGATGGATGCCGTCCTCCGGCTCCTCGACGAGATAGACCCGCGACTCGTTCGGCAGATACGGCAGTAGCGTCAGGGCCATCAGGCGCAGCGTCCCGTCCGAGACCAGCCAGGACGGCACGGGCTCGCTGAGACCGGTGTACGTAATGGTGAGATACAGGAAGCGGTCTTCAGGGCGCTCGTAGACCTGGATGGCCTCGATGTCCGGTAGTATCGTGCGGATGTGCGCGACCCAATCACCGTACCCGGTCGGGTCGTTCTTTTGCAGATCCTGGATGGCCAGCGGCAGGTTGGCGCCCTCGACGTCGAAGGCGCGACGCCGAAGGACTAACCGGCCGGCGCATCGCAGCGCTGTTCAGCGCCAGCTTCAGGACACCGTCCCGCAGCAGGTCGCGCACCCAAATAGCGACAGGGAATCGCTCCGGGTCCTCCGGCAAACCAGAAAGCGCAGACCGTTGTGCGCCCACGCGGTTCGTAATCTCCCACTGCTCGGTCTCAGCAAAGTAGGACGCGTCACCGCGTTCACCGCCTCTGTGGATCACCCGATAGCTGGCGGAGGTGAGATTATCGCTTGAATCTGTTCCCAGCGTCCCAGGAACCAGCCCTTTCGGCGACACTAAAATACTAGCGCCGTCACTCGAAGCGCCAGCGCGACGGTGTTTGCTATCAACCAACCAAAGCGACTCGCTTAACACACCCGCCTCACCGCTCTTTATACGCCCAACAATGAGCGCGTATCGGACAACGTCGTAGCGATGCTCCATCCCGCCGATGCTATTGAGTCGAATAAGACTGTTCGGAACAGCTAACTCCACGGCTAGGTCGAAGCGATCGGTCTCTTGATTGAAAATTAATTCGCCCAGACGACGCGCGCGGCCTGTACCGTTCTCCTCGGTAAACAGCGTTGCCTCTCTTAGCCCATCGCTTACGAGGTCACTGATGAAAGCCGGCACGTCGAGGAACGTGGATTTGCCCGAGGCGTTGGGACCAACGAGCACCTCGAACGGGCGCACCTCCTGCGAGACCTGGCGCAAGCTGCGGTAGTTCAACGCTTCGATCCGGCAAATCATGACATAACCCTTACCGTACGCACGATCAATCTCTAGCTTGTAGTGTAACCCTGGCAACCGCTACTACACCTTGTTATACCCTGGCCTGACCTTGATGGCGCATGTATTTCGGCCTTGTTATACCCTGACCTGACCTTGACAGGGCATGTATTTCGCGCCCGAGCATACAGCCCGTAGACGTTTCGACTACCGGGTATACCTGCAACGGCCCCACAACCGTCCGAGACACTTCAGTGGCGTGTGTTTGGCGGGGGTCCGGGGGGAGGCGTCTCCGGGGGAGCCCAGAGACGCGCCCCACTGTCGGACCCGCCCGGCTAGGGTCCGGGAGACCAGTCAGCCAGGGGCGGGGGGCGAGAGGAGGGGCGGCAAGGCACGCGGGGACGAACGGACGAACCATAGACAGTGGGCAGGAAGCCCATCGCCAAGCGAACACGCGCGACGGGTCCCCTACCCCATATAGAGCGCCCTCTCCAGCAAGAAAGGGCAAAACGCGCTACTACGCGATCTCTTTGCTCAACGTGGCCAGGAACTCGCGGTTGCTCGGCGTCTTGGTCATACGCGTGAGCAGGAGCTCGGTACCCTGGTTCGGGTTGTCCAGCGCGCCCAGCATGCGCCGCATCAGGTAGACGCGGGCGAGCGTGGCGTCGTCCATCAACAGCTCCTCGTGGCGCGTGCCCGAGCGCTGGATGTTGAGCGCGGGGAAGATGCGCTTCTCGGCCAAACCGCGCTCCAGGTGCAACTCCATGTTGCCGGTGCCTTTGAACTCCTCGTAGATCAACTCGTCCATGCGGCTGCCCGTGTCGATGAGGCAGGTCGCCAGGATCGTGAGCGAGCCGCCGAACTCGATGTTGCGCGCCGCGCCGATGAAGCGCTTAGGCGGGTAGAGCGCCGCCGGGTCCACGCCGCCCGAGAGGGTGCGTCCCGACGACGGTACGGCCAGGTTGTAGGCGCGGGTCAGGCGCGTGATGCTGTCGAGCAGGATCACCACATCCTTCCCACCCTCCACCAGGCGCTTGGCGCGCTCCAGGGCCATCTCGGCCACGCGCACGTGGTGCTCCACCGGCTCGTCGAACGTGGCGCTCACCACCTCGGCGCCCTTGACCGAGCGCTCCAGATCCGTGACCTCCTCGGGGCGCTCGCCGATCAGCACGAGCATCAGGTGCACGTCGGGGTAATTCTGTTGGATGCCGGTGGCGATGTGCTTGAGCATCATCGTCTTGCCCGCCTTGGGCGGCGCCACGATGAGCCCGCGCTGGCCCTTGCCGATCGGCGCCACGAGGTCGACCAAGCGCGTCGGCAAGATCTCCTTCTTAGTCTCCAGCATAAGCTGCTGGTTGGGGTAGATCGGCACCAGCTTGTCGAAGTTGGGGCGCTGCTTGGCCACCTCGGGGTCGAGCCCATTGACGGCCTCGACGCGCAATAGCCCGTGATACTTCTCGGTATCCTTGGGCGTGCGCACCTGGCCCGAGACCATGTCGCCCGTGCGCAGCCCGAAGCGGCGGATCTGCGAGAGCGAAACGTAGACGTCGTCGGGGCCGGGCAGGAAGCGCGCGCGACGCAGGAAGCCGAAGCCCTCGTCGACGATGTCGAGCACACCGACGCGGAAGATGTTGCCCTGCTGCTCGGCCTGCGCCTGCATCACGCGGAAGACGACATCGGATTTCTTGAGCCCGGTAATGCCGGTCAGGTCGAGGGCCTTGGCCATGTCGCGCAACTCGGTCAGCGTCTTGCCCTCGAGCTCGGAGAGGGCCGGCCCACGGCTGGCCTCGCGCTCGCGCTCGCGCTCGAACCGATCGGTACGGTCGAAGCGGTCGCCGCGCTCAGTGCGCTCGAACCGATCGCCGCGCTCAGTGCGCTCAGTGCGCTCAGTGCGCTCGAACCGATCGCCGCGGTCGCGACGCTCGAAGAAGGGCCGGCGCTCAGCGCGGCCAGTGGCTCCGTTCGGGGCCACGCCGTTCGAGAGACCGTTCGGCGCGCCCGCGGGCGGCGTGGGGGTCGGGGTCGAGGACGCAGTGGGGCTCGGGGCCGGGGCCGGGGTCGAGGGGACGGTCATCACCTGGCTATCGGCCGCGTAGACATCGGCGTAGCCGTTGCCGGCGTGGCCATTACCGGCGTGATCGGCGTGGCCGTTGGGCTCGTCATCGCCGGCGCGTTGGTCGGAGGAAACGACGGTCGTGGCTTGTGGGGAGAGGAGGGTTCCCTCTTCGGTCTCGAGGGGACGGGGGGTGCGGGGTCGTCGGGTACGTGGCATCTATCTAACTCTTTTTACCTATTTATCGGAGTGAACGCGGTGTCGCGCGCGTGCGATCGCGCCACACCTGTTGGTCGTAGGGCGTGCCGGATGTGCCGGCGTACGCCATCAGGCGCTCCCAGCGGTGTTGCGCCTCGATCCAGCGGGCGGTGCCCGAGCGGGATCGCATCATCAGGGAGTGGGTGCGCGCGCCGCGCCCGAAGTACTGCACGCCGCGCAATAGTTCGCCGTTCGTGACGCCCGTGGCGGCGAAGAATACGTTGTCGCTCTTGCACAAGTCGTCGATCGTCAGGACGCGCTCGAATTCGGACGGGTCCAGCCCGCCGGCGATGGCCTTCTTCTTCTCCTCCTCGTTGCGCGGCCACAGCCGGCACTGCATGTCGCCGTCGCAGCATTTCAGGGCGCACGCGGCCAGCACCGCCTCGGTGGCGCCCCCTATGCCCATCAGCATATCCACGCCGGTGTGCTCCTCCATCGCCGCCATCAAGGCGCCGGCCACATCGCCGTCCGAGATTAGCTTGAGGCGCGCCCCGGCCTCCCGGATACGGCGGATCATATCCTCGTGCCGCGGACGGTCCAGGATAATCACGGTCAAGTCGGAAACGTCGCAGTCCTTCGCCGCCGCCAGCGCGCGCAAGTTCTCTTCCGGTGTCGCCTCGATCGAGATGCGCCCGCGCCCGATCGAGCCGACGGCGATCTTCTCCATGTACATAATGCTGCGGGGATTGTACATCGAGTCGCGCTCGGCCAGCGCGACGATCGTGAGGGCGTTGGGCAGCCCCTTGGCCAGCACCGTCGTGCCGTCGATCGGGTCCACCGCCACGTCCGTGCGCGGCGGCTGACCATTGCCGATGAATTCGCCGATGTAGAGCATCGGCGCCTCGTCCTTCTCCCCTTCGCCGATGACCACCACGCCGTCCATATCCACGCTGTCCAGCGCGAAACGCATCGCGTCGACGGCGGCCTGATCGGCGGCCTCTTTATCGCCTTTGCCCATCCAGCGCCCCGCGGACAGGGCCGCGGCTTCGGTCACGCGCACCAATTCAAGGCCAAGGTTACGGTCCAGGTGCTCGGTCATCTACGCGAAAACCCTTCCTACTCGCAACGAGTCACGCCCGCGACATTGTAGTCTGGAGGCGCGCGCTGCGCGGGATATATCGTCGGCGGGGTCCGAGCTCTTTCGACGGCGCCGCACGAGCGCAACCTTCAGTGGGCAACGCCCGCGGCAGTACAGCCATAGCCTGAAAAGAAAGCCCTCACCCCAGCCCGCGCTTCGCTACGGATTGGCCCCTCGGCGACGCCGACGGTCCACCCGGCCTCTCCTGACTGCGAGAGAGAGGGAGGAACTAAGGATGAGAGACCGGCAAGACGCGCCGGCGTCGCCGTACTATACAGAGACCGACGAGGAACTTGCGTATGCAGATAAGAGGTTATGGTGCGTTGGAGGAGCGCGAGGACAACCTCAGCCAGCATAGACGCAGGATTTTGGATGGCTAATAGTTTAGTGACGTGAGATGTGCGCACAGATGCGCCATGGTGTGAGGAGAACCACCTGTTGTCAATTATATGCACTCTGGCGTCGCTTGTCAAGAGCTGTAGGCCGCGACGCAGGGTCTGTGAAAAGTCGCCCAAGCCCCTTTCTTCTCGCCCCCTCCGCCCCTGGCTACCTGGTCTCCCGGACCCTAGCCGCGGGTCCGACGTTGGGGCGCACCTCCGGGGGAACCTGGGCCTCGCTCCTCGCCCCCTCCGCCCATGGCTAAACTAGTCCCCCGGACCCTAGCCGCGGGTCCGACGTTGGGGCGCGCCTCCGGGGGAACCTGGGGAGATGCCTCCCCCCAGACCCCCGCCATCCACGATAGGGGCGGGCGAACAGGCTCGGCCCCCCGACAATGCACAGACCCTGGGCCGCGACGACGCGACGACGCGACGACGCGACGACGCGTCGTCGTGTGGGCGCCCCCCGGGCCGGCGAGCGGCGTATCACGCGCGCACGACGCGGCCATACAGGCGTCGGGCGCATCCCGCCGCGCGTGACTCCCCGGCGCGTCGACGCTCCGCCGCAAAAGCGTGGCCGCCCCTGGCCGCGATCCGCCCCTGTGCGGCGCGCCCGCGCCGGCGCCCGATCGCTATACCTCCTTTACCCGGGCGCGCCGAATGGGCGACGGTCCCTGTCGCCCGCGGATGTGGCCCATGCGCCGTCTTCGCCCGATGAGGTGTCCGCCCGTGCGCGGGGATCGTGACGACCCCATGGGCGGGCCGGGTGGGCGCGGCCACGGTGGGGCGCGTCACCATCGTCGGCGCCGTCTTCGCATTGGTGTTGGGTGTCGGGGACACGGTGGACGTGGCGCCATGACCGTCCTGTGCGGGGAGGGGATCGCCCCCCGCGGGGGGCGATGACGCAGCCTGTCCCACCGCTGTCGCCGTGCTCGCGACGGCCACCGCCGTCCCCTGCGCCTGCGGCCTAGCCGTGGCCGTGGCCGTGGCAGCCGGCAGGCTCATGGCGGTCGCCACGGGCACGGCTGGCGTGGCGGCCAGCGTAGTGGTCGCGCCGGGGGACGCTGGCCCTGCGAGCGGGTGGATCGTCACCGCCTCCCAGGCATATTGGTCCACGAACGACCAGCTCAACTCGACCCAGCCGCCCTGCCCCCAACCCGTGCCCCACTGGTTCTCGACCCACAGCCCGTTGGCGTCGTAGCGCGTCGCGAACACGGCGTGGTTCCCGTAGCTCGCGCCCGGCGCGCCGTCGACGTAGGAGTGGCCAGCGTCCGCGTTCCAGAAGTTGTCGTAGACCGGGATGCCCAGGCCGACCGGGTCGCCCCCCGCGATGCTCGCCTCGATCGCCGCGCGCGCGGCGTCGCCCTGGTTAGCTCCCTGGAACAGCACGGCGTAGCCAGAGATCTTGTACGAGGCGGCGCTCGCCCGCTCGGCCGCAGTGGGCCCGTTCGTGTAGTCCTTGTCGCCCTGCGCGTAGTCCGCCCGCGTGTCTATCCCCTGCGCGACCTGCAGGTCCAGCGTCTGAGCGAACGACGTTGGCGCGTTCTGGCCGTTGGTCAGCTGGCTGTACAGATACATCGGCGCGAAGCTCCCCGCGCCGTCCGCGCCGCCCCCGGGGTAATAGCCGTCGCGGCGGGCGTACCAGCCGCGCATGTAGTAGGTCGTGACCCAGGCCACGCAGGAGTTGATGTCGCCCTGATCCGCCACGGGTGGACTGTATCGCGAGATGTCGACGCTCGCCGGAGACGCTGCGCCGTTGCCCGCGGCTGGCGCGCCTTCGCTGGACGCGGACGACACATCCGCCGCGACTCCGGCCAACACCGCGCCGGCGGCCCTGTGCGGGACCACCCGCGGGACCACCCGCGGCCCGTCCGCTTGCGCGAGCCCCAGCGCGTGCGCCCGGCCACCAGGCGCGCCCTCCGCTCGCGCCCGAGACGTAGCCAACGGCAGGGAGGCGCCAAGGAGCGCGAGCGCGAGCAGCGGCGCCGCGACACGGCGGGGGGAATAGATAGGGCGGATAGGATGGCGCATGATGGAAAGACTTTCTGTTTGTTGGCCCGCGGCGCCGTGGCGTGGCGGGCGTGGACCGATAGATTCACGGCGATGACTCCGGGAATCCGCGGCCAACGCGGGAGATCCTCGGTTCGGCAGCCGGGCTAACTCACCGTCCGACGGGTTGGCGGAGTCCCCACGCTTTGCGTCCCCACCTCGCGGCGGGTTTGCCTTTATCGCTCGATGCGCGCCACCGTCACCCGGTGGCGCCCCATCACTATCGGCGGCCAGGACGCACCCATTCAATAGCCCGGTGAGGCTGCCCAAGACGTGCTACCGGGCGCTGAGACATTAGGCCCGGCCCCGTTGCCGGTGTCGACCAGGACCAGGCCCGAAACTCCTACCAGCTTTGTCGGATATATGGAGAGGATGCTACCATGAGGTGGCCCCCTTCGCGATAGGCGCACCCACGCGCCGCGGACGATGGCGCGCTGTGGAAAGGCGCAAAGGCGAGAATGGGGCGGAGGTGGTGGTGAGCACGACGGAAACGGCGACGCGCGAGCGCGTCCCCGCGCCCACGGGCGACGTAGGGACGCCGCCGCGCCGCTCGCTCACGCCTCTCCTCGTCCTGCTCGGACCCGGCCTCATGGTTATGCTGGCCGATACCGACGCGGGTAGCATCATCACCGCCGCGCAGTCGGGGGCCCGGTTCGGCTACAGTATGCTGCTGCCGCAGCTCCTGCTCATCCCCATCCTGTACGGCATTCAGGAGATCACCGTGCGCCTCGGCATCTACACGCGTCAGGGCCACGGCGCGCTCATCCGCGACCGGTTCGGGGCGGGCTGGGCGCTGCTCTCGGTGCTGACCCTCTTCGTGTCGTGCCTCGGGGCGCTCATCACCGAGTTCGCCGGCATCGCGGGCGTGGGCGAGCTCTTCGGCCTGCCGCGCGCCCTCACCGTCGGCGCGGCGGCGGCGCTACTTATAGGGCTTGTCGTGACCGAGGGCTACTCCCGGGTCGAGCGCATCGGCATCGCGGTCGGCCTGCTCGAGTTCCTATTCATCCCCGCCGCCCTGCTGGCCCATCCGCACCCCGCCGCCATCGCGCGTGGTCTCGCCACGCTACCCGTCGCCCATGAGGAGTATGTGCTGCTCCTGGCCGCCAACGTCGGCGCTGTGATCATGCCCTGGATGGTGTTCTACCAGCAGGGCGCCGTCATCGACAAAGGCCTGGGTCGCCGCCAATTGCGCGTCAGCCGCTGGGACACGCTGATCGGCTCGGTGGTCACCCAGGTCATCATGGGCGCGGTCGTCGTGGCCACGGCGGCGACGATCGGCGTGGCCCACCCCGGCCAGACCCTCTCCACGGTCGGCGACATCGCGCGTGGGCTGGCGCCCTTCCTCGGCCGGGACAGCGCGCGCGCGCTCTTCGGTCTCGGCCTCGTCGGCGCGGCCTTTGTCGCTGCGCTCGTGGTTTCCCTGGCCGGCGCCTGGGGCGTAAGCGAGGTCTTCGGCTGGCGCCACAGCCTCGACGACCCACTGCCCCGCGCGCGACGCTTCTACTGGCTCTACAGCCTGGCCATCGCGGGGGGCGCCGCCGTCGTGCTGCTCGGAGGCAACCTCGTCGACGTCTCGGTCGACGTCGAGGTCATGAACGCCATGCTCTTGCCCATCGTGCTCGGCTTCCTGCTCCTGCTCGAGGCCAGGGTCCTCCCCGAGGGCGAGCGCATGCGCGGCCCCTGGAAGCTCCTCGTCTGGGCCATGGCCGGCGTCGTCATGCTCCTCGGCGCCTACATCGGCGTCGCCACGCTATTCAGCGCGTTGTAGGCGTAGGCCTGCGGCTGCCGTCCCGCATGCGGGACGGCAGCCGCAGGCCTACGTGACCACCACGTTGACCAGTTTCCCCGGCACGACCACCACATCGCGGATCTCTTTGCCCGCGACGACCTCGCGCACGCGCTCCAGGCCCAGCGCCAGCGCGCGCGCCTCCTCCTTCGAAACCGTGGCCGGCGCCTCGACGCGGTCGCGCAGCTTGCCGTTGACCTGCACCACCAGCGTCACCGTTCGCGCCTGTATCCGCGCCTCGTCGTAGGCCGGCCACGGCTGCTGGTGCACGCTGTACTCCCGGCCCAGCAGAGACCACATCTCTTCGGCCAGGTGGGGGGCCAGCGGCGCCAGCAACAGCGTTAGCGCGCCCACCTGCTCCCCGCGCGACCCCGCCGGCAGCTCGTCGCCCCGCTCCTTCAGCCACGTCGTGTACTCCATCAGGCGCGCGATCGCCGTGTGGAACTTCAGCCCCGCGATGTCCTCGCCCACCTGCTTGATCGTGCGGTGCATCCACACCGCGCCCTCACCCCCCAATCCCCTCTCGCGCACGTTAGGGAAAAGCGTCTTCTCCCTCTCTCCCTGACGCGGGAGAGAGGGATAGGGGGTGAGGGCCGCCAGGTCGTAGCATCGCTCCAGGAAGCGGATGATGCCGGCGATGCTGCCCTCGCGCCGGACCTCGCCCGTCGCCGGGTCGCGCACCTCCTTGAACGCGCCGCCCTCCTCGTACGGGCCGGCGAACAAGAGGGCCAGTCGCAGGATGTCGGCCCCGAAGCGATCGATGTACTCGTCGGGCGTCACCACGTTGCCCTTGCTCTTGCTCATCTTCTCGGCCTGCCCCGTCTCGGGATTGACCGCGTTGATCAACCCGTGCAGGCGCAGCCGCGCGAACGGCTCGGCGAAGGGCAGCAGCCCCCGGTCGTGCAGCGCCATCGTGACGAAGCGCGCGTACAGGTGGTGCCGCCGCACGTGCTCGATCCCGCCCATGTACATGTCCACGGGCAGCCACTTCTCCGTCAGGCCCTCGTCGAAGGGCCGGTCGTCGTACTCGGTCGAGGGGTAGCGCAGGAAATACCACGCGGAGTCCAGGAAGGTGTCCGAAACATCGGTCTCGCGTCGCGCCGGTCCACCGCAGACGGGGCACGGCGCGTTGACCCACTCGCCCAGCGCCGCCAGCGGCCCCACCCCGGTCCCTGTCGGGCGGAACTCGTCGATCTCGGGCAGGATCACCGGCAAGTCCTCTTCCGGGACCGGCACGATGCCGTCGGTCGGGCAGTGGATCATGGGGATGGGCGGGCCCCAGTAGCGCTGGCGCGATATGAGCCAGTCGTGCAGCCTGTAGGTGGTGCGCTGTGCGCCCACGCCCCGCTCGGCCAGCCACCGGGTGACCTCCCGGATGGCCTCCGGCCCCTTCGGCGTGCCGTCGAACGGCCCCGAGTCGACCATCGCGCCGCCGCGCGCCATGGCCTCGGTCATGCCGTCGGGGTTGGGCGTCACGCCGCCTTCTCCATAGACCGGGCGGATCGGCAGGCCGAACGCGCGGGCGAAGGCGAAGTCGCGCGCGTCGTGCGCCGGCACAGCCATGATCGCGCCCGTGCCGTAGCCCATCAGCACGTAGTCGGCGATCCAGATCGGGATGGGCTCGCCCGTGGCCGGGTTGAGCGCATACGCGCCCGTGAAGACACCGGTCTTCTCCCGCGCGTCCTCGGCGACCCGCTCGCGCTCGGTCTTGTTGCGCACCGCCGCCGCGTACGCCTCGACCTGCGCGCGCCGCTGGGGCGTCGCGATCTCCATCGCCAGCGGGTGCTCCGGCGCCAGCACAGCGTAGGTCGCCCCGAACACGGTGTCCGGCCGCGTGGTAAACACCTCGAAATGTCGATCGGAGTCGGCCACCCGGAAGGTAATCGCCGCGCCCTCGGAGCGCCCGATCCACTCCGCCTGCAGGGTCTTGGAGAGCTCGGGCCAGTCCAGGTCGCGCAGCCCGTCGACCAGCCGGTCGGCGTAGGCGGTGATGCGAAAGAACCACTGCTCCATCTCGCGCTGCACGGTCGGCGTGCCGCAGCGCTCGCAGACCGCCTCGCCGCTCGCGCTCTTCTCGGTCTGCTCGGCCGCCAGCACGGTCAGGCACGAGGGACACCACGTCACGGCCGCCGTGGCGCGGTAGGCCAGCCCCGCCTTGTATATGTGGAGGAAGACCCACTGCGTCCAGCGGTAGTAGTCGGGGTGGCTGGTCACGACCTCGTGCGACCAGTCCCACATCGCGCCCAGCCGCCGCATCTGCGTTTCGCGGAAGCGGCGCACCGTCCTGTCGGTCAGGCGCATGGGGTTCTGGCCCACCTTCAGGGCGTAGTTCTCCGTGTGGATGCCGAACGAGTCGAAGCCCATCGGCTGGAACACGTCGTCTCCGTTCATGCGCCGGAAGCGACCGTAGGTGTCGGCCCCACAATAGGTGTAGACGTGCCCCACGTGCAGCCCTTCGCCCGACGGGTAGGGAAACTCCATCAGGTTGTAGAACGGGCGCGCCGCGCCGCGGATGTCGGTCTTGTATAAGCCCGACTCCTCCCAGCGCCGCTGCCACCTGGCCTCGATCATCTTCGCGTCGTAGCGCGCCATCGTACACCTCCAACCAATAAAAAACCTCCCGCCCCGCCAGCTATACCTGCTGGGGACGGAAGGTTTCCGCGGTACCACCCCGCTTGATCGTAACCCGCGCAAACACGGACGCATCTATAGGCGCGCGCATAGGCGTGAGACGATCCGCTCGTCGGCGCGGTAACGGGCGCGGCCGGCCATGGGCGTGAAGCCGTCAACTCGTAGGGGCGTAGCGCATACGCCCTGGCTAATCGCCGATTGCTAACGGCTCGAAGGGCGGGCGAGTTCGGGCGCTATATTACTGGCTCGCAGCGGCCACCAGCTCTCTGTCGGGCGCGTCCTACTACTCCCGCCTCTGCCCATGGCAAAGTTTTATGTATAGAGAGGATTATAGCAGCTTCAATTGAGCCCCGGTGTCGGCTCGCGACAGCGTGTTGAGGCCGTGCTCCGAGGCCTGTGCGGGCGTCGGACCCTCCCAGCGGTACAGGTCCAGCGGCACGAGCCCACGCGCGTCGAAAGCGACTCCCTCGGCCTCGAGCAAGTCGCGCTGGCGCGGACCCCGCGTGCTGATACCACCCTTGCTGTTGATGACGCGCTGCCACGGCACGGCCCCGGCGCGCCCCTTCGGGATTTCGTTGAGCGCGTAGCCGACCGTCCGCGCGTCGCACTCACCCCCGACGATTGCCGCGATGTCGCCGTACGTCGCGACCTTACCCGCCGGCGCCAGCTCGACCGCCGCGTATATCCTGTCGTAAAGCTCCCGCCCTGCCGCGTCGCCCATAGGTTCCTCGTTTCTCGCTTACGCAATCAACAAAAACTGTAGCCGATACTCTTAGCTAGCTGCCCGACTGGTCAACTACTCTTAGCTAGCTGCCCGACTGGTCAACTACTCTTAGCTAGCTGCCCGACTGGTCAACTACTCTTAGCTAGCTGCCCGACTGGTCAACTACTCTTAGCTAGCTGCCCGACTGGTCAACTACTCTTAGCTAGCTGCCCGACTGGTCAACTACTCTTAGCTAGCTGCCCGACTGGTCAACTACTCTT
>JAABUH010003424.1_pt1 | contig 13647 bp, 18 predicted proteins | sample 5559121 | NCBI WGS metagenome assembly JAABUH01 (sample SAMN10711871, study PRJNA513364) | rock metagenome | isolation source: Antarctica rocks | place: Antarctica: Victoria Land, Battleship Promontory nord | collected 2015-12-28 | reverse complement strand
GCCGTGAAGCCGCAGGATGTTCTGCCTGAACATCTGAGCCAGAAGTGGTGCGTCAAATCCCTTTGCTGTATAAGGGACAAAGTGGGCTTGTTTGGTGAATCGATCCACAAAGACCATGATGGAGTCATAGCCTTGGGATGGCGGGAGCTCAATGATGGCATCCATGCTGAGGGACTGCCAAGGATGCAATGGAAATAGGAGTGACTGGAGGACAAGAGCTCTTGAAGGATATTATCCTCGCTTATTCTTCTGCTCATCAACTAAGAAATTCGATTCCGTCTCTGCCGAGTCCATTATCAAATCACACGTGTCAATACAAAACACTCCGTCCAACTTCCCCATTCCCCTTCTACATCATCCCCAAACGATGCTTCCTCAGGCGCTCACCCCATTCCACACCTCTCCTCTCCAGCGTCGTCCCTTTCCTTCCGACACCACCCAGCCCCTCGTCCATAACCACCGCGTCAGAACGCTCTCCCTCGATCACATTCTCGCCTCCCACCACTGGCGCTTCCTCCAACGCGGCTTTTGTCACAGCCTGATACGTGATGAGACCCAGCTCCACAAGTTCCTCGGCAATGTTCTCGAGGCCTTTGTCGACCCCAACGATGCGAGTGAAGATGTGGACAAGGTCACGATCTGTGGCAAGGCAGCCCTGGATCTACGCAAAGTATTTGGGATAAAGCCAAAGGCATGGGTCGAGATGAAGGAGGTACAGCTTCTCCGGGGCTTGGAGGAAGAGCGAGGTGTGAAGCTTAGGGTGGATAAGGAGGCAGCGGCGAATAGGGCGAGAGAAGGGGACAAGGGGGAGAAAGAAGCGGCGAGGAAGGCTTATGGGCGGGGCGGGAAACGAGGCCCCGAGCGGACACCAGATGAGACCAAGAGGAGCAAGACCTCACTACGCGACAGCTCATCTCAATTCACCCCCACCGACTCGGTCGCAGCCACCTCGGCCACCTCCCACACGGAGGGCCACCACCACCCCGACATTTCCGTTCAGGTCGGCCCCTACCAGCCAGCGGATTCAAGTCTCATAGGAGAGATCAAGTTTGACCTGAACGAGGACGGTACGGTGTACCTGGCGACTCACCGCGAAGGGCTGTACCAGCTCTTGTTCTACATCTGTGTGTGCAAGAGGATGTCGGGGACGCGGCTGGGGCTGCTGGTGTGTAATCACTGGTATCAGAGATGTGTCGTACTGGACGACGGGAGTGTCGCCATCGAGCGGCCGCCTGAGCGGCCACCAACCTCACCTGATGCAGCGCACACCGGACTCGGCGACGACCCCGGAAGCCCTCCGTCCGCCCGCAACATCACCGGTAATCCTGACCCTCCCGTCTCCCCTTCCGCCCTCTCCCACCCCTCGATTACCATTTCTACGCTCGAAAGCGACCAAAATTTCTGGTCTGCCCTCCCGAACGACCTCTTCTCCCCTTCCGGAGATGACTATGACCCCATATGCCGCGAACGATTCATCCACTTCCTCCTCTCGGCAATCTACGTCGGCGCCAACATGACCCGGCATCAGACTGGCCCTTTCCTACAGGTGAGTGCTCCCTGCTGGTTTCGACGATGACGGACGAGCTCATAGACACTGCCCGCGGGATTTGGGGCGCCAGATCGATGCGTGAAGGTCGAGGCGACATCTGAGCAGGCGGCATCGGCCGGGCTCCAGCGGGCGGCGTGGAGCGAAAAGCGAAGGGTTGTGAAGAGGACGATGGCGAGGAATTCGAAGAAGGACAAGGAGAAGCGGGACCAGTCAGCAGAGGGGTTTGAGGAGGTTGATGAGGGGAGTGAAGGAGAGGGATTTGGAGGTGGAGAGGGGGATGGGGCAATGCGACAGGACGCTGATGGTCATGGGAGTGGAGGAAGATCTGCCGGTCCGAGTGGAGGAGACGGTGGAGTGGGAGACGGTGGAGTGGGACACGGTGGAACGGGACACGGTGGAGTGGGATCTCAAGTTCGGCCCGGCGGCAGTGGAGAGGGCCGTCATGATGACGGACATTCGGAGAGAGATGTTGAGGGACAGGGCGAGAGAGATGCAGAGGGACAGGGGGAGGGGAAGAGGGAGGAGAGGGAGGACGAGGGATGGGAGGATGGGGCTCAGAGCGAGAGTGCTTGGTCGGTGGATCCGGGTGGACAATGTGAGCCCATGGGTGATTTCCCATTCGGCTTGATACACCATCCCCGATTTCCCTCTGCAAGTTCCGAGCTAATTTCCTTCTCGAGCCAACATTTCTTCAGGACGAATCCTAACCTGGCTCGCAAAGTCCGTCTCTGCTCTCCCGATCTCGCCGGACGACGTTGCTCCCCCCTCGCTGCCTTGGCCCGCTCTACCTCCACCTCCTTCCCCTTCCGACCTTGGTTCTCACTCCCTCTCCCACCTCCTCGCAGCCGTCAGGCTCCACCTCGTCTCCCCGGTACAGTTGGACAAGCTCGTTTCCGCCCTGGTGGTGGGTCAACCGCTGGTTCTCGCTGTGGAAGCTGCCGCTGCCGAGGAGGAAGGTACATCGAGCGCCTCGACGGATGGGGTGTTTCCTGTGCTTGAGACCCCGCCGTATCTGGCTCGAAAACTGCCCCAGGCTTGGCTAGACAAAGTCGGTCAAGGTGGAGATTGGGGAGGGGGGGAGGCGCGGGAGATACGCCGATTGGCTTTGCTTTAAAGCTACCTACGTGGCGTGGCATCATGGACGACGGAGACGATGGGACAGTGCGTGAATGCAGTGTTTGATCCATGGAAGAAGCTGCAGACCACGGAGAGGGGTCCCTGTGGCACTCTATCAGACCACACGGAGCGGCCTCGGTATCACTATCAACACGGGGTGGTCTGCCCCCATCAACTCACCTTGAACTTGATTTCGTCTTTTATGGACCCGTTGGGTTTTCTCTTGACATTCCATGACCTCGCCTCATGGCGCCCGGGGGAAGTCCTACTCGGCTCGCTCTGGGATCACCCAATGCTCATCGTCTTTTATAGGGTTTGGCTACTCGTCACCGGTTTGCCGCTAGCGAGTGGATTCTGCCTCCTCTACGCGACGTAGATCACCCGGGCCATCAACCAGAGCATCCGAGTGGCCGTCACCTTTCACCGCTCACTACATCATCCAATACTCCCCCCCCCCCCTCCCCAACCTCAGCCAATTCCATGTTCGGCCTCTGCTTCCTCCTTGGCAATCCAACAACGTAGCCCATCGCTCTCACAGACCTTGGGTGACCTCACCGCAGATTTCATTCAATGGGGAGTTCAGCCATTCGGTCAATTCGGTTCATGAGAAGAAATTCCTTGGTTGGGCGTGGTCGTGGTTGGGGTCGTGGCGCTTTACAACCCGTCAGGTATGGTCCTCGCTACCGTCATCCGGCTGGCAGTTTATGTTTCCAAAGAATGGTATGGTTTCGTTTACCACCACCACCTCCCCCCGTTCGTGTCAAACACCCTCAAACATCTCAAAAGGGAGACAGCACTTGGTCTGGTTTGTTCAGGATATATGTGTATTGTACATAGAGTTTGAGGATTGTTTTGACGTACCTTGCCGGCGACTGAGAAGATATCTTCGAGACTGAAAGACGTATCCGACATGATCAATGATCTATTGTGCTGTCGCTGTTGCTGTTGTATCTGAATCTGACTGGCTTCTCCGTATGAGTACTTCTCCCACGAGGTATCTTGATCCAGCCTAGGAATATGTCACATGGCCTGGGATGTCCCGCACGGCCAGTGTATCAATCGGTAGAGAAGACCCCGTCACCGCAGACGGCCACAAGCTCCAGATCAACTACGAAAACGGAGCAGTGAGTGGTGCCTTCATCTACTCCAAATCGTCACGTCAGGTCGGCAACCCCATCCCTTCCTCGTGCAGTACAGAGCCACCGTCAGGAAGCTGTCAACTTCCGGATGAGGACGACGACCAGCTTTTCACGATGCAACAAGATCCAGACCCTGCACCAAGGACGTTGCAAACCGCTGAAGCAGCACAAAGGTCTGTTGCCGGTGCCGGTCTGGGAGAGAGCTTGCTCTCGGAGAGGAGTGTAAGCTGGTTTCTTGTTCTTCAAGCCGGAGTGCTCACACTCACAGACCTGCTTGTCCGGTCTTGGAGCGTACAGCGAGAACCGTTCTCTCCCCGGTTGGATACACTTTACCTCTCCATTCAATAGTCGATCGCAACTCTCCAACAGGACCATATTTGACATACTCGTGTTCATAGTCAGCCCATTTCTACTGTTCTCCTTGTTCTGGCGCCAAGTAGTGTGCTAGTCTCTTTGACATCCAGGAGAAGATGAGTGCGACTGCGTGAGCGTGACTCGAGTCCGAACCAAGTCCAACAATCAGGACCAGAATCACTAGGGCGGAGGAGGGACGAGGAAGGAGCAGCAGGCCAAATGAGAGGGAGAGAGGAGTGCACGGGGTGATGGGAACCATCCCTCGTCCCATCCGTATCCATATCCTTTTTCTTCTTTGCACTCCATTCACGGCGTGCTACTCCGTCCGTCTCGACCTAAATACTCGAGTGACGAGCAGCGAGTGACGGACTCCTTGACTCATCAAGGGCCCTACGGAGGGCCCTACGGAGCTCTTCTCTTTCTGGTTCAGCCTCGACCCAGTGGACTCTTCTTGACCTGTGGGGAGAGAGGTGGGATCGAGGATCAGCGGAATGAGGACTGGGGGCTGAAGATGCTGAGCTTTGAAAGTAGGTAGTTTGACTGGAGTTGGGTCGAGAAGCTGAGTACTGGATGGAGGGTAGTAGCAGAAGCAAGGTTGGTCTCTTACTGGAACAGTCTGCATAATGGTTCCTGCCGATTCGTGATAGACAACAAGGGACGAGCCGGAATTGGTCATCAGAGGTTGGATCACTACTTGAAAGTTGGCTGTTGAGAGTCGGGAAGCAAGGGTATATCGATCCACACCGGGCAGCGGGTAAACTCTCTTGGCTACTGCGCCCTAGCAGCTTCCCCACAGACCGCGCCACGTATCGCCCTCGCCACCGCACTCGTACTCATCGCCTCGGGCATGGCCCACGCAACCCCCTCAAATGGGCCGGGTCCGACTATCGCGGATGTTCATAGGTCTGGCGGACGAGCAGAGGACAGGGGTTGGAGAAACCACTAGAGCGCTGTAGGAACGGGGAGAAGGATCATGGAACCTCGGGCTTGGAATGGCAAACGAGCGGAAGAGACCAAGGTACGCAAGGTATAATCGAGCAATCAAAATTGACTGATGCCCACTAGAGATCTAGTATCGAAGTTCTTGTAGTTAGTCTATGTAACGACTTGTAACCAGCGGACATACCCTACCGACGACCAGCCTGGCTGTGGAAGTGTCCACCCTCAGGTTGAGTGATATCTCGTGCTGTGTAAGGTGCATTTGTCGTCGATTGTGCTCGACAGTGTTGACTGAGTCGACCTGTCTTTAAGTTTTTCTACTGTAGTCCAAACCCGCGATGATGTTCAACAACAATATCCATTCATTGATTGTGATTGTCCACGGGGCATGAGGGTTGCTTGGGCATGAGACCGAATCAAATCAGAATTGGTTGGTTACGGTCATAACAAGAGCACGTTCACCTACCCAGAGCAATTGAGATTGCTTATGCTCATTCGTGCAAACGATGAGGAGTATGCAGGCAATGATGATTCTCACCCGCCATCCTCGCAGGCGCAACTCCCACCGTATGTCAGTCCGCTCCTCGGGAGGGGACAAGGGAGCGCCGAGGGATTGAGAAGAAGAGGGAATCGAGGACGGGTGAGGTTTGATGCACAGCGTAGCGGAGAAGGTGTCCAGCGTTTGTGCCGTGACGCTCTTGCCCTCGCCACGATGCTGTGCGTGATCACCATGGGAACATCGAATATCGCCATGTTTGTGGGGATGACGAAGCGGGAGGGATGGGATTGTCGGCTTGGGAGGGAAAGGAGTGAAGGAGTAGTCAGGTGAGCAGTTGTTGTGACGGGATCCGGGGACGTATATGAAGGAACATCGAGTCATTGAAGGCAAGAAAGGGACCAGATCATCCACGGGGATTCCTGCGCGCCGGAGAAGAAAAGCTCGAATTGAGCGAGCTTCAGGAGAGGGCTGCTGGAATTTGACGACTGGAGGAGGAGTGCTCAGATCCATTGGCTGGAGGAGGAGTTGCCCAGATTGACAAGTTGATCATTGCGTCACAACGGAGATGACGCCGATCCCCGCTCAGGAACGCTCCCACACACCTTGAACCTCCCCGTCCCCATTTTGACTAGTCCATCCAGCCGCCCAACTAACCCTGTGCTCTTCATCTCCATAACTAATTCAAAGCTATGCCGGATCAGTATTACGACCGTTTGGGTCCCGCAGGCGTAGCCGAATTGATCCTCGGGGACGAATCTCGGAAAGGCGAGGGCAAATACGTTCCTCCTGTGGATCCTTCAAGCAAGAACTTCCCTCGCGCCTCCTGTTTTGACATCATTCTTCACGGCCCCGATATCGTCAAACACTGCGTCATAGAGCCTCCTCCACACAACCTCGACCTCGATCAAGCTTCCAGCCTCGACGAATACCTCAATAGCTTTCGCATCCCTGTATATTCGAAGCAATGGGCTGATGTCAGTGAATCGCTAAACTATGAGGATCCCGACAATGCTCTCTCCCTGCTTGCGAGCGATCTTCAAGGGACCGACAACGTCATTCAAGAGAGACCCGACAAGTATACACCCCGAGATCTATCCATCCCCAAGCAGAAACAGCGTCCATCTCGGTCGATACCCAACTTGACACCCGCACAAACTTTTAAAAAGAGTCGCAAACGGTCGGAAACCATGATCGCGTCAAAAAAGAGTGAGATTGTCTGGACGGTCAGGATCTGGGCTTTCAATAATCTCGAGGATTGGAGTCAGGGCTCAGCCAAGCTGTGGTTCGGTAAGTCCATCATCGACGGTCCCCTTCCCATCCCTTCCACTCTCACCTTCATAGCACTCTGTTTCGTCTCACCAGTGACCCGGTAATCGCATTGAAAGACCCTGATGGCTGTACAGGCTTCCCGACTTGCTGGCCGGGACCGAGCATGAACGAGCATGACCTTCACACCTTCGTGTACATGATGCTCCAGTACGATCCGAGAAGAAATGGTTCTAAGGACTGGGCGCTGTTCAGCTTTGAAGCAAGACCACGTAAACTCGACTGGAAGAGCACAAGGGAAGTCACCGATGGGTCATATGTAATCCTGACACGTGATGGTAAGTTCCATTGGAGGACTTCGTCCCATGAGCGTCCGGTATGGGTTTGCCGCTGAGCAGTCGCAGGTTCCGGCTATTATCATGTTGTCCTAGACGACCGATGTCTCATCGATCGGGTAGACGACGAGGATCAGAGAGACGGCAGCAAATTCGTGGCTCCAGAGAAGGTGCGGAATCGCTGCATAACCCGTTGTCGGGGAAATCTTATCCTCTGCGGGACTCGAAGGGTTGTCTCAGTGCTGGCGGAGAAAGCTCTGTCAAGGGCTCAGGTCGGTCTCGCTCTTCGTCGGCTTTTGAAGCAGTCGCTGACGATGAAACAGGTTCTATCGGTCAAAAGCGGAGAGGCGTATGTATTTCCCTCTTCTCCGATCAGAGAACAACGCCCAATCTTCCTAGGTCGGACTCACGTCTCTAATCTTACGATCCAGAGACATGGTAGACAAGAGTCTCAGGTGTCGCGTGACCCTGGCGCAATATTTGCAGCAGTCGACCAGGAAGCCAGTCGGGGCGCACATCATTCCCCGCTCCACTGGTGCGATTGTGAGCCGAATAACCACTTTCTAACATCTTATACGTCTTGTTGTTCAGGTCGGTTGGCTGCGGTACGCCTTCGATCCGTATGCGTATTTCAAGCAGTCCATCCTAGAAGGATACGACATTACGAAGCCAGCGGACGACAGGCGACCTTCACTCGCCAAAGACAAGTGGCAATCAAACGCTGTTACTGCCCTGCGCGACCATCCTGCCAACATTTTCGCCATGAATAGTCTGGACGAAACGCTATTCGACAGCTTCTGCTTCACCATCAGTCCGTTTGACTTTCGCAAATGGATCTTCACGCATCGATTCGCCGATCAGGACTCTTTCCTCCAACAGCGTGAGGATGCATCGCCCATAATCAACCTTCATCCCCGGGCCTATCTGAATTCCGACGGCAACCCATATCCCGCTGTATATCCGTCTCGACTGAGCCTTCTCGTCCATTTCAGGAGCGTCTTGCGGTATTGGTGTGCGTGGGGCGAAATGAACGGGGATGATCAACCCACTAAAGGCGGCATACTGCATGAACAAAAGGCGGCATGGAACGCATGCGGTCTTGGTCCGGAATCAGGCAAGGGGAACAGCTTCGACGCACATCCAACGGGCGATTGGCGGAGCACAGGCGGGGGCAACGGGGAAGGCGGCGGCGGTACTGGCGGAGGTCGGGCCGAGGGTCATGACGAGAACAGCGGTGTTGGAGCGGATAGGAGCGCCGCTCATGGGGGTTCGACCGTTGTTGATTCCACCAATATCGGCAGCCCAGATTTCGGACACGACGCGGAATGTCTCCGGACCCGTCGCAACATGAAGAACCAATCCTCCGCTACTTTCCGCTCAACGGTTACGAAGCACTACAGTCACGACATGTTCGACCACCACAGCCAGCCTTCCAGCGACAGCGCCAACACCGACGACCGAATAGACCCTTATCAGTCCCATCGATAACATGCATCGTGCTTGGGAGGCAGATGTCGAGGCTGTGCGCGAGCGATACAGACAGAAAGACTTCGACGGCAGCCTTTCCATGCAGGCCTGGTCTGCTGACAATCCCCTATCCCCCTCATCCTTCAATCAGGCCATAGACAACGAACAGTATCTGTTCAATGGACGACACCGCGAAGAGGTACTCGAAGATGTCAGACGTTGGAGGGGCTTCGATTGTAGGAGGGAGTTCCAGAGTGTGAGGCGGGTACCAGCTCCGCAAGCCAGCCTCTACGGTATTGTGACCGACACCTGTCTGCACCTTGGATAGCCACGCTTCGTTCTGCCATTCTACTCGACCAGCTCATTCCGTCCATGTAACCCGCTTGCTCTCTCTCTCACGTACTCTTGGTGCTCTACATCGACCTCCGCACAGCTTCGATATACGACAGAGCCCTCAACTCGTGTCCCTTGGCTTGGAGGATGTCAGCGGCAGGTTTGGCTCTCCTCTTGAGGGGTTCTTCCGGCCGATCGCCACGAGTTGCTCCTCTCATGCGTGAGACTATCCCTATCTTAGTCGGGCGTTGCCCAAACACCGGGCCTCTCACATTTAGACTCCCTTCGAGCCAGGGAAAATGGTTGAGCGCGATCGAGGTTCATGATACCTCATTCCTCTATCATAGACAGCATGCTGATCGAGACATAGCGTCATGTCCTCTGCCCGCGTCAGATCACTAAGGCGTTCGACTTGGGGCCGTACCTCTACGTCGCTCTCCTCATTGTGTCACTACCTCCTCGGCTCCTTTGTTGCGACTGGAAATCATGGTCAGCGGCAGGGTCCGAGAAGTGGTTTTCACTGACTGTCTGGTTACGCCAGTCTCGGGCCTTCCGCCATGAAGCGATCGCGGACCTGCAAGCGTTAGAAAGGGCGAGCCAAAGGGAGGGCAGGGTACTACTGATCCGAGGGCTTGCTGGTGATACTGGGAGTACGCGTCTAGGTGGCATAATTAAGTAGCTACAAGGTAAGGCGCAGAAGGAGGTTTGCAAGTCGCCTTTGATCCCACTCCCGTACTCGTATGGGATACTCCCCGTCTTAGCCCCGATTCCAGCGGATTGATCGAACTTTCCTCTTCCTTTCCCTAATCTCTTCAAACCTGTCTCTCACCGCGCTCACCGCAGGCAAACTCGTCCATCCGCCCGGTACGAGTCCCTCGTGACTGAGATCGATCATGTCGAGGTGAGTGACGGCGTGCAGATCCTGACCGACGACGATGAATCTCGATCCCAAAGCTTGAAGTCGTCGCGTCAATTGATCCTCCGTCTTGAAGGTACCTTTCTCGAAACCGGATCGGAGCGCGTCCCAGTCGAGCCCGCCGAGGCAATCGTTCGACGACCTGTGGTGAGACGGGGGTGGATCAACTCGCCCGTCTCGGACTCGAGCACATTCTGGCTCGAGCTCGATCCGACATTCATAGCCGGAGGGAGGAAGAGGGCGGGGAGAGTGGAGCTTTGGAAGGGCAAAGGGGAGTCGTTGATGGCGGGGAAGAGCAGAAAGCAAACGAGTAACTTATGCAAGGCGACAGAAAGCGGGAATATCGAAACGCCGCGACCGCAAACGGCGTGGCGGTCAACATCAGATGACGCGCCCTGATTAGCATTCATGCACAGCCATCACATTTGTAGGTCAATCTCAGCTCTGGATCATACGTCAACCGTGGTTTTTGATACCACACCTCTTGTCCTAGTCTTAAGTCCACCTCATTGGGTCACAGCCCCAATACCTCCAGTGACAAGTCAGAGACACTCCGTGTTCCAGTGGTATCGTTTGTCAATTTGCTATCCAGAATGGCTTCCACTTCGTATTCTTCTTGTCCCTCTACCACTTTGGGTGGAGGTGGAGATTGAACTCGTCCATAAATAGTAATGCCCTCAAAGGGTTTCAGGATTTGGACATGGAAGACGTTGTGGTTACACATATTGCCAAGTCAGTATGCGTGTGTCAAAACCTTTTTTGTTGATTTTGTATGGTCCCAGGAAGCGGTGATCTAGCTTCTTGTAGGTCGGGTAGTCTTGATGTGTTTTGCTGATAGCCACACCTCTTCCCCATTGTGTATGTGGGAGTTTCGGTGCGTTCCTAGTTGAAATTTGCTGCAGAAGCCTCATTGGCTTTGCTAATTTCCTCACAGAGGTTATCGTGTAGTTTAATGAGGTCCACAGTGAAGGAAGTAGTATTTGGTGATGGGACGGGGTTGATTTGCCGGCGTGAGGTTGGATGGAGGGTTATATCCCTTGTTGGCGGAGGACTGTGATACTGATGTAGTCAAGTGAGGTGAGTTGTCGTGCGCAAACTCAGCCATTGAAAGTAGTTGTGCCCATTGGTGTGGATAGAGAGCCGGAGGTACTGTTCCAGAACTTGGTTGACTTGCTCGATTTGTCCGTCCGTTTCTGGGTGGAAGGCTGTGCTGAGGTGAAGCTCTATACCCCAGAGCTTGGTGAAGACACGCCAGAATCATAGTATCGTTCCAAACCTCCCCAGCTCTCCACGGCTCGCGCCCATCCTTATCCCATCAAAACATCCTCAGCAGATGCCTCACCAACTCCATCTCCTCCCTCCTCTCCGCCTCTCCGCCCGGGTACGCTCGATCGAAATCGATGATCCGGAGCTCGGTCCTGTCGTCCGACCACAACCAGTGCCGGACCTCCGCATCGCCGTGACAGACACCGGTGCCGTGTAGGAGATGATAGTGATCGATGACGACTTGTCTATCGCAGGGGAGGGGAGGGGAAGGAACCGAAACCGTCAGAAGGGGCGTTCACGTCGAACAATGTATGTTGTTGAGTATGCTCACTTGTCGGCCTCTGTATACTCCTCGATCTGAATCGGCTTGCCCGCATGTTCCATCACCATCGCCCACATCTCCCTTCCTTCCTGGACGCTGCCAAACAGCCCGAGCAGCGCCGGAACGACGTGGTTCTGAAGATCCAGGAGTGAGCCCGCGAGCACATCGTGCTCGGTGGTGATGCTCCTCCTCGCGTCGAGTTCGGTGAAGCGCTGGCCATGGGTGTCATCCTGCCTGATGCGACTGAAACTTGTCGGACAAGTAAGCTTGACGATCAGAGACGGGTCCGACAGATGAAACGCATCCCAGATGGCTCCTCGGTTGAGGAAGTCGGTGATGGCGAGGAGGGCGACGTCGCTCTGAATAGGAGTGGAGGTAGCGGTACACTCGACCAGGGCGGGGAGATGACCGTCGGGAGTGTAGGGGCCGGTGAAGTCACCATCGAGGGTCCAGATGTACTTCATCGAATGCCAAGCCTCGCCAAAGTTTCTTGCGCCTTCGAGGACGGTGATTAGAAGACGGATGATGCCGAGCTGTAGTGGGAATCAAGATCGGAATCAGTCATAAGGCATATTCGTGATTGTAGCACCTACGTCGCTAGAGATCATCTTCGGCGGGTCCACCTCGTTCGAGATCCGGACGAAGCTTGTTGCCGGCGGCAGAGGCAGCACGCGGACCTGAATCAAGTCAGCTGTCGGTGACAGCGAAGGGAGACAGCTCCGCACCTTGTCATCGGATGTCCGACTCCACCCGGCCCCAGAGGCATTTGAGGAGAAGGACTAGGGGAGCCAACTTGTCAGCTCTCATCGCCATGGTTCTGACGCTGACGCACAACCGACTTGTAGATCATCCGCTCGGGCTAGCAAAGGCTCAACAACCACACAAAGGTATTACAAGTAGGGACCTACCGAGTCTGAAGCTGACGACGATGGCTACAAGACAGTCAGATGCTGTTCTTCTAGAGCAGTCTGTTTCGCAGAACGAACCGAGTGAGTTGATACGATCAGAGTGCTGTTCTAGATGGCCAAGGTTAGGGAATTCCCCAGTATTGCCCAAAAGAAAGAACGAACCCTGCGAGTACTGCCACCCGAGCGGGTCCACTAATCCCAAGCAGATGAGTCACCTCGTCCCGGGAACCAGGGGAAGGGGGGCAGCTCACAGTCTTCGTGAGAGGGCGTCTGACCTCCTGCCAAGCAGTCAGCAGTCGGCAGAAGTCCTGATTTTCCAGACCTTGGGACTCACAGGACCAGCCGCAGCGCTAGAAGCACCTGTACCTGGGCCACTCTGCCGTTCGCTACTCCTCGCGTTGCCAGCTTGCTCGACCGAAATAGATAGCGTGGGCGGGTCGTAGAAGTCAAGTGCGGCGTCGGGGAGGAGAGTGAGGGATGTGAAGAGGAGGAAGGGTGAGGAAAAGGGGTCGATGGATTCGAAAGCGTCTTGAGAGAAGTCGTTGACGGTGATTGGTGCTGACCCGTTGACCGGCTCGAGAAGGGATGTGGAGTCGTGCGAATACACTGGGGAGACCTCGACATGGTCATCAGCCGCGTGGAACACGAGCCAGTCCTCATAGTTGTAGAGGACCGCCCAACGAGCACATCGCTTGGCCATTTGTGTCCTGACCTGAAGCGATAAGGAGCAGCATCCATCAGCACGGCACGATCACCATTGGATGGATCGTAGGTGGAGAAGGTGTGGCTCATCTCACCTGCACCACAGCGTTTTCAGCGTTATCATCGCGCATATCCCCCTCGACCACCTGCTTGTTGGCCGTCCACTTGATCCTCAGCCCGCCCTCCACAGCCGCCCTGCTTCGAATCTCCTCCAAACCCGGCCGTCCGACCACCCTCTTCTCCTTCACCTCCACCGTCACCTTGGTGCCGTCCTTCGGGGGCTTCTCCCTCAGACCTTGAACCGGCCTGCCTCCCGGACCAGTCCCGATGCTGGCATAGTAGCGTGTCCTACACTCCGGCTCGACAACCGTATTCGGATCCTGAATCGTTCTGTTGATTGGATCAAGCAATGTGGTGTAGATATGGGTCTGGAGACCGATTTCTCCGTCGAGCGGGAACGAGCCGACGTTGCGAGCGTCTTGGAAATTCTGGTCGAGGACGGCGATACGGGTGGAGGATATCGATCCGAGTCGTGA
>JAABUH010003423.1_pt1 | contig 13647 bp, 13 predicted proteins | sample 5559121 | NCBI WGS metagenome assembly JAABUH01 (sample SAMN10711871, study PRJNA513364) | rock metagenome | isolation source: Antarctica rocks | place: Antarctica: Victoria Land, Battleship Promontory nord | collected 2015-12-28 | reverse complement strand
CTGCGCATGCCTTTCAGGCTAGCAAGATCAGGCGCAATTGTGTTTGCCCAACTTTGCTGATAGAACTGGCTGGTCCCAACATGAGTCTTTCTGGTGCTGTGCTTGCTGACATGGCCTTGTGGGATCAATTAACCCCTATGGTCTCTCTGCTTTGGCAGCCTCATAGCCACTTGATGTTGCAAGCTGCTCGGTGCTTTGCTGCCATACGAAGGGCATTCCCCCAACTCCGCAGCTTTTACGAAGCAATGGATCAACAAGACCGTGAGCATCAGGCACCTCAGCGACAGCTTGAATACCCATACTCAACAAGCTTCGCTGGGCCGCAAGGACGTGCAATATCTCTGTACTATGAGCAAAAGATTTCTAGTACATGCTTTAAGGCAACACTGGACAACCAAGAGGGGCACTTGCTGGTGAAATATTGCAAGTCATACAGTGTAGAAGCCCATACCTGTCTAGCATCTAGTGGGTTTGCTCCAAATTACTTAGGCATGGCAAGCCTTACAAACGAATGGATCATGGTGGTGATGGAGTATGTGGATGGGTGCTTGTGGGATGACGCAGCAGAGAAGCCACTTGCAGCACTCCAAGATGCTGTGCAACTGTTGCATAAGGCTGGCTTTGTGCACAGAGATTTCCGCTCTAACAACATTATGGTGGTGTCAAGCGGCGTGCGCCTGAATTCAACAGCTAATACATCTTGTAGGTGCAAGTAGAACTCCAGCAAGCTAGTGTATAGCATAACTTTTTTTGCTGCAACACAGCCATAGCCTCAAATGCCAAAGCGACCTGCTTGCATGCCATGAGGGGTGGATGGGACAAGGGGGGATGGTGGGTTAGCGCGCACAGCTTGTAGCGTGCAAAATACACACCCACCCTATGCAAGACCCGGGGCAAACGAGTGAGTGACTGAGTACCCAAACCACATGATCCAGAACACATACATGCAGCTCCACTTTGAACATGTCACACTGAGAAGCACTTAAAGCGCACTCAAAAGCAAGTAGCCTGCATGATTACAGACATGATGGCGCTCATGACAGCATCAGCATTTGTTTTACTGATGCTGACCTTGTGCCTCACATTAATGCTGTGATTGCCCATGGTGTCCCACTGCTCAATAAAGGGCCCCGTGTCCCCCAGAAACTGAGCCTCAGGTGGGGAGAAGAATCCAAGTAGGGTCACACAAGCCCTAGCAACCGATGGAGAAATGTCCTGAAGTTGCTTCTCCGCTCACTCAAGGAAGACCCACCAATGTGAAGTTGTGAAGAGGCAGATCCCGAGGCTGACCCAGCATACCCCGAGTGAAGCAAGGGTTTTCTGCCGACGCTGGGACAAGAATACAATGAAAAACTGAATGGAGAGATGCAGCCCTGCTGCTGCTGCTGCTGGGACTGCCCTTGGGTTTTTGTTGAGGTGATGGGGAGAAGGTACGAGTACCCCACCGCAAGGCAATTGAGTAATTCTCAGGGCTGTGACTTTGCCTAACATTGCAGCTGCCAGTGCTGGCAACTGCTCTTAATTTCTACTGTTGCTGCCTGTGTGTGCTAGAGTAGCATGCTGCAGAGTAGCCGCTTAGGGTTCTGCTGCTGCTGCTGCGGCTCTTGAGCTGTTGCTGCAATGCCAGAAAGTGCCTTTGCACGAGCATGCTTGACAAAGTTATGCATCACCAGTGCTGAACCAATGTCACTTCATGTCCACATGTTGGCATTGGATGCTGCAGCTGTACTGGGAAGGTGTGCAAAACAGAGCATGCTGGGTCTCACTGTCAAGCCATGGTACACCCAGCAAAGCAGCTTCTGACGGCCTGAAAAGCAATGCATGTTGCGGACTATGACTAACCAACTTTGTGTCCATTGAGGTTGACATATGGCTTGTGACAAGAGGCTACTCAGGCACAAACCATATGGCAGTGTTCACACAGGCAACATACAGATGGTTATGCACCAGCAGGTCAGAGGTGCGGCTGGGTTTGCAGTGTGACAATGCATGTGCCTAGCTTTGCACACATGCAGGTTGTGGTGGTGCTGGCCTGTGCTGCACTGATAACACCAGCTGAACGCTTGGGGGCAGAATCGCATGCCTGAACTGCTTGTGGATTCTGGCGATAAAAGAATGACCAGACGAACCATAGGTTGCTTCAGCCTTAAGGCACCCTATGTTCCAGGTTTCCAAGGGGGAGACTGAGAGGTGACCGTTATACTGCGGTTGGCCGAGGGATGTAACGCGCTGCAGCCTCTCAAGCCGGCGTAAATTATATGCACGTGGGTTGAGAGGTGATTTGCAGTGCCGTGGGCGTCACAGCAACTGGACTGACCTATCGCTGTCGCCAGCCGAGAAATGTATCGCCGCCTGAAGGGACAAGTGTAGTGGAGGTGCACGATCGTCAAACTGCATGCAGGTTGAGATCGACGGCACACAACAGTCTAACTACGCCGACTGGAAGTATGCGGTGCAGAACAGGAGGTTAGGCAAAAACTCGCACCAACAACACGCCGATAGTGCTGCATATGTCGTACATGCAAGGGGAACAGGTCCGAGTTGGCTGAGCGAGCTGGATCTGCCTGTGTGACGGACCGCGCGAGGTTAAGTGAGTGAGGCGCAAGACGCTGACAGGCACAACGGTGAAGGCGAGCGTTACGCCCTGACAGACATTTCCACGTAAAATCTCTGGTTGACCGACTGGACCGACTGCCATTGCCCTGCTCTGTACCTTTAGCATCCTGACCTTCTAAATAGCGAGTCCGAAGGGTTTGTTGATGCGATTCATGTACAAGGAAAGCCTTCGGTTTCGCTACTTGCTTGTGTCTCCTCTCGTGTGTACGTTCACCTGCTTGTTTGACAGGCCAAAACGGGTGGGAGGCTGGCGCCTTCATCAATGCTGAGCAGATTTGTGTGTCACATCTGTCGTGCCGCCTTTTGGCCAGCTAGGCAACGCTACGCTATGCAACTGTACATGCTGATCTCTTGCACCTGTCTTTTTGTTGAGAAACAGCCATCGCACACCTCTGCTGACGATCTTCTTGTGTACAGCTGCGCGGCTTGTAATGAGCATGTTATCACTGTGAGTCACACACAGCATTTGCAACTGAGCCCTTTGCTACCACGCTACGTGTGACAGCTGCACGTGCACAAGGGTATATGCAGAGTTCATTTTGCCTTGACTGCAGTCAAGGTTGGCACATCTTATCACAAACCAGGTCCTGTCCTGTTGCTATGCTTGACAGTCAGCTTTTGTGTAACAGCAAAACAGGCTGCAACCACGCAAATATGGTTTGTGGCTTGCTGTGTTGAGGGTCAGCCTGAAGCCTGAGCATTGTTTGCTGCAACACATGCCTGTGTACAAAGCAGCAAGCCAGTGATGTTACATGCTACAGTAGCTCCAGGGAAGCCAGCCCCCAAGAAAAGTATCAGGCAAAGGGTGCAGCAGGCATGCTTCTGGCTATTATCACCAATTATGCAGCTGGGATGTTGCTCCTCAGGTAACAACACCAGCCCATGATGAGTGCACTTTATTTCAAAACTGTTGTTGACACAAGGCAACAAACATACTGATGCTGAGACACGCCATGACTCATTACGGCATATTCAAATATGTTCTGTTCATGCGCAATAGCATGCACAAACAAACAGACCAGGCAGTGTCATTTTAGGTCGACATGTTGACATTTTAGTTAGTCAGACTCGGCCTTACAGCATCCTCCTCATTTCTTGCCATGCTGCATTTAAGTACAAAGCAACAAACGGATGTTGACTCGATGTTTGATAGGTCTTTCATAGCAGACAAATGACAAATGCTTTTGCTGCAAAGGCTTGAGCTGTTCGGGGCAGGTTTTTACAGCATCAGCAGCAGCTTGGCCATACACAGACTGTCTAGCAGCCGCAGTGACTTGTCCAACTTCTTGGCTAATTCCTTGTGCATACACCTGTTGCAGGCAGTGCGTTGGATCATTTGGTTCAGGCTCTGCCTGCATTCACGAACAGCCTTCAAGACAAATGATGTGCAGATTGCCAAGTTAAAGGACACAAAAGATGATACAAAAGAGTCATGCAAGTGAATCATACAGCAGTGGGCAGAGTGTGACCGGAGTGGAACAACGCCAACTGAGGAAGGCAATTGGCCAATCGCCATGGCATTCCTTTATGCTAATGGTAGTGCTTCTGACCATGATGTGGCATTAGCTACCAGAATTCACAAGCATGTTGGGCACATTGAGTGTGAACTCTGGTCATTGTGCATTTATGCATGCATACTTGCTGAACCTGCAAGCCATAAACAAATGGCACAGCAAATGATTGGCATTGCAAGCCACATGATTCTGGCCGTACTAGCCAAAACGATGGCATATTTCACGCACCTGGACAAAGCCTTGCGTGATGCTGTTGATCTGCTTGGCTTCCATTGCAGCAGCAATAATGATGTCAGGTGCCTCAGTCCCCGCTTGAGTGTTCATGGCTTGTCTAAGAGCTTGATGCAAAAGCTTGCCCTTGGATTTCACGAGAGATTGCTGCTTGATTTAAACCTGTCACAATCATTTGTGCAAACATTTGATCATTTGTACCATTGGATTCATGTTTATAGTAACTTGTGTAGGGAAGACCAACAGCTCTTGCCAACATTGCAGTGTTCACCATCTTGTCCGCAACGACGGTGACATTGCCTGCAATCATGACCCAAAAGATTCATCTCCACATGTCACACAGTGTACCAAGCAAGTGAGCAAGCAGCAAGAAACGTGTTTGAGCATGTTGAGCTCAGCTTCAATTTGACAGAGGTAATAAACAGGCAGAGACGCATACATTGACAGGGGGGCAGTTGCAACACACATGCAATGAACACATGCATTTACTGCTCTCAACAGGTAATTGTCCAAGTGGTCAAGTTATATACAACAGGTCGATGCAAGTTAACCTGAAGCTTGTTGAAGTGATTGTGCAGAAACCCCAAAGACGCCACTGGCTGCAATGGCCACTTGAAGGCATTGATCATTCGCTCAGAATATCATCACCGCCGACGACGGCGGCTGATATTTGTTCAGCTTCAGCGCCCAAAGCCTTGGCTTGCAGTAACGTCAACATCAGTTACAGTTAATTAGAAGTTTAAATCAACACTGCGGATTAAAAGAGCACACACCTGCCATAACTCGCAATGATAAAGTGCAATCACATATGCTCATCGTGCATCAACACAGGTTGTCTGTGCAATGCATGATGCCACGTCATATTGTGCACAATGTGACAAAGAACTGTAAGTGAGATGTTCTGTGCACGTGGCCATACCTCGAGCTTGCAAAAATCATGCACGTGTCCAATATGCATGCATGAACTGTATTCTACATTAATGCTTACAAACCACACTTGCCTGAGTGAGCGTTGGCGTCAATTGTCCTGTACTACTGTTTGAGCATCGACTGCAGCATTCACGCCGTCGATAACAAGCATGACATGAATCAGCCTAGACTGGGCTTGCAAAGTCAGGTTGCGAGGGTGGGCCCCTACCGTTGGCGATAGCTTGCGCAGCGGCATTGGTGCTGTTTGCAACAACAGCTTGCGCAAACGCGTGTTGCTTTGCATTGCTCGTAGAAGCCAATGCCGGTGGTGATGACGACGCGAGTATCAAAGTCGTCAACAACGTTCCAACGACCATTAGCCGCAGCCAGGTGCAGAGACAAAGCAAAACGGCCGCCATTGAATGATTGCGGAGAGTCACTACAGTCACTCTGTGGCAAGCAAGAACGTTGCAGTTTGTAGCCAACTCAATTGCAGACAACGCGCAACAGTTCAATGCAGTTACAAGTCCCCACGATCGCCAGAATGCAGTTTGGCGACGCTTCCAATGCAGGTATGTGCTGTTTCGGACTGCTTCACGTGGTTGCGTTCAGCTTCGTTAGGAACATGATGGCCCTCGTGGCTTCTGGCAGTTGATAGTCATGGTAGGAATGGCAGCCTCTGCAGTGCTGTATGACGGTCATACTATGACCTGCACACGTGCACATGTTACACGCTCCAAGACTCTTTTGCTAGCGGCGAGCATGTGAAAGGCAGCACAAATTGAGCATGAGGTGCATTGACAATCGATATGTGGAAGGATTCTGCAAACCAAAACATAATTACGCTTGCAGTCGCAAGAATGTCTGACCTCACCGTCAGGCTCATTCAAGGCTTCTCTTCAATGAATGCCAAAAGGCATACCGGTACCATACGTGGTCATTTCTTCTCTTTCCTGCTTAAGCTTCATTAAGCCTGTTCAAAAAGATGTCATGAACGTCGACCAGTCAAACTATTTGCAGTTGCATGGAAGATGTCAGCTGCAGGCTTTTGTGCAAGAACACCTAGCAGCATTCATACTAGTTAAGCAACTTCAGAAATTTCAAGAAAGCAACTGCGTTGCATCTGCCAAGCTTGCATTGCATTGCACTAGTGCGCAGTACTTGCCAAGCTAGTCTGCTTGGTTTTAGCACGAGTGGGACTCAAGTCTGTATCATGTTTTTGCCTGGTCTATGGACAGATCTAGCATAGATCTATGTCATGATCACCAGGTTTAAGCTTCGAAATTCTGATATCCTATTGCTGCTCACGTTGAGATTTTGGCACCTGAGGTGTAAATGCAATTTGAACAACATTGACTAATTGTAAGCTGGAAATTTTGTGCCAAGAAATCGGGTTCACAGATTCGACAGAAAGCACAGTAAAAAGCACATATACATGTTGTTCACACTCGGATCCGATCGGGGGGGGGGGGACGGGGGGTGCAGGTTCACACTGTTTTGTGTTGAGAATGTCATTTATCCTTCAAGTCAAGTTTGATCTTTTTGTAGGTGTCTTCCCCATGTATGTGTTGTAGATGCATAAACATAAATCAACTGTGATAACAACAGGCTACCATATACAGTGTAAGAAATATTGCAGAAGTTATGCATGACAACCTGCCCTTGGCTGTATCCTGGCATGCTGATAACGAAGCATGCCAGATTGAGTTTCAGCCAGGGTCTGCAGTCAGTAAACGGCCATTGTCTCTGCTTTTTCTTCAGTGGCATCACTTGACCTCCATGCTGCTGCCAATGCCGAGCCCATCAAAGAATGCAAGCAAGCTGAAAGTGCACACGGCACTGCAGTCAATGGGTCTGAGAAGTGAACCGCAGCAAGCACCGCACCCAGCGCACTGTTCTGCATGCCAACCTGCAGTCGTACCAGAACATGTCAGCTGTGTGACAGTCCATGCTGATGGCGCTGTGCATCAGTGCCCGCTTGCCATGTCAAAATGTTCATTGACACTCCACATGAGCCGATGACCCACAGCCATGATGCTTATGAAACTTCTTGAACACTTTGGCTGCATGTTGGAGCAGATACGCTGTTCAACTCAGCTGTAACATGCCAGTACGTCAGCATGCCGCTCAGCAGCAAAATGTACAACATGTGAGCGTTAGGCTGGGTGAGAGGCAAAACTTGTCCTGCAAGTAGCTAGCTCATCATGGCCAAAAAGCAATAAATTTATCAATATTACCATTATTGTTATTGTTATTGTCACTGTCACTGTCACTGTTTATCGTTGTTGTGGTTATCATTGGGGTGGGAGACACTGTTGCAGCACAAGATGTGACCATGCAAGCAAAGGTCCTTGCATATGTCAGTAGATTTGCCACTCCACAGCAGACTGAGGCAGTGTGGGACACAAGATTACCTCTATGCTGTTGGTCCTGGCAGCCTTCTCAGGAAGACCTGCCAGCTTGGAGATGCCATACCCAAATGCAAAACCCCCTGCACATCAAAGCACTTGAGACTTATTGTTCACATCCTGTACTACCTGTCATTTGGCAGTTTTCATTCTATTCGATGTTGGATTTGTTTTTTAGCTCATAGAGCACTGTGGCTGCTACAGTGTAGCGCACATAGCTCCTTGCTGCACAAAATCAAGGACAACACCAAGACATGCAGGTAAATGCTTGTTAGTACAGACAAAACGACAAACGTCACAAACGTGAGGTCAGCCTATCTTCAGGAGCATTAGACCAATTCAACTAGGCAACAAGCCAGCAATGAGCAGGTCTGAACAGGGCGAGAATGCAATTCTGACATGCCAAGTCTCAAAACACCTAGACTATGCATGCCAAGAACCACACAGCGCTCTCAACACACTCCTTGTTTGCTGACCTGCATGCAAAGTTATGATGGCTCCAATCAATCTGGGCCCCGCCAAGGTGACAGCTGCAGCATTCTGAGCCATCACACTTCCCAGAATGAGGACCACAGCAATGACTGCCACTAAGGGCGCAAAAGGTGCCGTCTGCTTGACAGCTCTTGGGAAAAACTGATTCAATGCTGCCCCGAAGATGACGGGAACCAGTACCACCTGCAGCAGCGCTTAGATCAAAGTAGATCAGCATTGTCAAGAAACAACAGAAAACAGCATAGAAACATGCAAAGTCAGATTTCTGTCATCAATGCAGTTTGACTTTCATCAAGAAACAACAATAGTAGAACAATGACATATTGACTGCAAGCATGGCACAGTGAGTGTACTTCAGCACTGACAGGAGGACAAACTGAGCCACAACATCTCTTTTCTGCCATTGATGGAAGAAACAAAGCTAGACGGGACCAGAATGCTGGAAGTGTGGTGTCATCAAGGAGGGGTGTTTTGGCGCAGCTGTCACTCTCTATGTCTGGTAAGCACCATAGATCAATGATGCACGGAAGTCGTCATGACTGACAACAGCAACCTCAGGTCTCAGGTCCTTTGAGCCATGTTAGAAGCGTGTGACTCAGACAAAAGCGGCAACCATAGCGCTGTGCAGAGCCTAAAAACTCAGGGTTTTAGGCACATATGAGACCACAACAAAACTTGCCTGCAGTGTGGACACAAACAGTGCCTTTGCATCCACAGGTACCATAGCTGCGACAAGGGTCTTAGTCAGCAGTGGCGTCATGACCACTGCAGCAAAAGTGCTGACTGTAGTCATCATCACACTCAGCGCCACATCAGCATTTGCCAGGAAGGTGACTACGTTGCTGGCTGTTCCTCCAGGACAACTGGCCACTAAGCATATCCTGGAAATCAACTGCATAGGCTAAGATTGTGCAGGAGCAACAGGATGAAATTTCCAGACCTGTCCTGATAATGTGGAAGATTCCCTGGCCTGTTCTTGCCCATGTTGAAAAGATCCCACACACATTATTATTGGACCTTGTCACGCAAGTGGAGTCACAGAGCATGTGCATGAAGGAGGCATGCAACAGCCAAAATGTGCATGCGCACCTTGCCCATGCTGTCTTGCCAAAGTAACTGACAAGGCAGAGCAATCAGCAATCATGAAGGCATTGCAGAAAGTGCAGCAAAAGTAGACAGCAGACGACCTGCCAGGTCCAACAGCAGGTGCTTTGTTGGTGTTTCACCAACATTGGGATATACGCCATACCTATATATATATACATGAATTTAGGCAGTTGGGAAAGGCTTTACCCTATGACAAATGGTGTGGGAAGCCCTGCCAGCCTTGATACCACAAACCCCATCAAAGGCATGATGGTGTACTGTAGCACTGCTCCCAGCATTACTCTGCCAGGTGCTGCGAAGACATTCTGAAAGTCCTGCACTGCATACGCCCACAAAATATGGAGCTTGAAAATTGGAGTGACGTGTCACAAGGACTACGGATGAAGGAGGTTGCAAGTCTGTCTGCAAGAATGGTCTTGAAACCGGCATCCAAATGTCAGTCAGGTGCACTTCAGCAGAGCAAGGCAAGCAGCATTGCAGCATGATAAGAGCAAACCATCAGCGTTGGTCAGGTTTTCCACGATGAGCTACTGTTGACACCTTTCCAGCAACATTGTGTGTCAGCACAATGATCTCACCTCCAAACTCAATGTTGTTCCCATGGCCAGCATGGTCAACGCTAGTCCAGCTGTGACATAGTCCTTTTTGAACCAGAGAAACAAGGGTGGATGCATGACTGCTGCAGTACATGCAAATGCCACCCAGACTGGGAAATACCTTGTCAAGAAAGCTGAGGCTTTGGCAAAGCCAGTTGGAGCTGCAGGGGGCTCAGATGGACTGCCTGCAAAATGAGTAATATGAGCTGGCTCTTTGTGCCAAAAGCATGCTTGCTGAGTTTTGTCAAAGCTGCAAGTTCTGTATACCTTCAGAAGATACAGCAGCAGCTAGCTGCAGGCTTGCTCTGCCATCGCAGGAAGGCTTGCATCTAGGCAAGGAGCGATAGAGCAAGCAGCGTCGACCAAGTACAGGACAGGATCCGCTTGCAAGGGGTTTGTAAATTACACAGTGACTGGTGAAGTCTGGTGGGGCCTGGCAGCACTGCCTTGGACGGGAGAAGCCAACGCAGCCAAGCCCGGTGAATAGGCCTTGCATTGTCCGATTGACAGCCGCTTCTGTGCACAAGGCGCTGCGCAAAAATTAGGAAGTCGTGGATCACATCGGCGTGTCGTTCTCGCAAGCAGGACGTGGCTGTTCAGTCGGTCGCCTTAGCTAACAAGGCCAAACTTTCTGTTGAGTGTTCGCGTAGCTGCTCTTGAACATCTGATGGGAGCTCTGTCCCTGCGCAACCTTTCGAAGTCGGAAGTACCGGACATCACCGTCAGGTTTGACCTAACAAAGCTGAAGAAGACCGCGGTCTTTGCGTTTTGAAAGCAGTGTTCGCCCACACGTTCGCGAGATAACATCGGTCTGGCGCAGCTCATGTGCGCAACAGCTGTTTGTTGCAGCGGTCAAAAGCTGATTACAAATGCAAATGTGCATCGACTGGCCGAGTATCGCTATTCCTGTCGCTCGCGTGCCCTGACCTGCAGGTCGAACTGGTCAACGGACAGGCATGCACGCTCTAGGGAGGTGTTCTTTGCAGTTGAACGTCAATGAAGGATGTCTTCGTGTCCGCTCTCGAAGAGAAGCCGTGGCCGGCGCGCGAGGCTCATTAGGTACAGTCTCTGCTCGTTCTTACCAGGTTATAACTTGATCAGGTCGTCAATTCAGTCTGGAGCTAGCACGTCACGATTGCAGACTCATCCAAGCGAGCAGTGGTCGTGGGAGGCGGGTGGGGCGGTTTCGGGGCTGCTTACGCTCTCCTCAAAGCCGGAGTAAAGGTGACCATCTTACACGCCAGCGAAACGCCCGGCGGGCTGAGTGCTGGCTGGCGTACACCCGGAGGTCGGTCTGTCGAGGCAGGCATCAAAGGGTACATCACAACTGTCCCTCCACCCACAGCTTCAGCTCGTTCAGCATGCACACCACGGGATGGCACCCCTGGCATCATACTGTGCGCATGCTGCAGGTTTTGGTACCAGTACAGCAATATCAACGCTTTGGTGGGTGAACTTGGCATTGACAATCCCTTCACAGAGTGGACACGCAGCAGCTTCTGGGCTCCTGATGGCCTGCAGGTGATGCCTTACCTGTTTGAGCATGTTGCGCTGCAGCTGTTTGCACTTGATGCGTCCAGATCACATGTCTCTGTTTGGTACCATTTACTTTACAGCAATGCATGATGGCTCATTTCTGAAGAAGAGCTATCACCATAGACTTGAGATTCACATACATCTGCGCTTTGAAGCCAGGACATTTGATGAGTCACATGTGTGCCCCCAGACTGAGAGACAACAACAATGCAATGAAGCCATATATGAAAGCAAAGTACTGCACAACATGAAGCTACTGTATGAAGGAAAAGCTTTTTGCAAGCAACATAGCAAATCCTCACGCGTCCCTGCTGCCCATTCTTGGCAAAGTTCTGCTACATTGTCCCATTCTTGTTTACATCAAGCCAACTATCCCTTGCTATGCAAGATACGTGCATTGACACACATGCTTTTGCAGGTAAAATGCAATCCAGTGACTCCAGACAATGTAATGTGCAACAGGTACAGTCCCCAATCTTCCAGAATCAGCCACGGCTGCCAACTCCTCTTGGCAGCTTCCTCTATACCTCCCCTTATTTCACCAAGCTACCCATTTGGGACCGCCTAACAGCCCTGCCCTTGGTAGGCCCATTGCTGGAGGTGGACAGCAGTGAGGAAGCTTACAACCACTATGACCAGATATCTGCCTTGGACCTTTTCAAGAAGAAGGGAGTGTCTCAGCGACTACTCAGGTGATCTGATCTGGCAGCAATCGCGACACAACCTCATGTACAATGTCCCACCTTGATGCAACTCTATGCACAATTCTACAATTCACCCTCAGCATTGCATCGCAAACCTGAAAAACAACCCAAAATCAGATATCCCTACATCATATCTGACTTCCCTTACAAAACCAAAAATAGGGGTCTTTGGAAATCTAAAAGGCCCAGATCCAGTTCATTCAACGCTGGGAAACTTGCACAATGTTACTGGAGAGCGCGTTTGGTAAGCTGTGATCTACCAGGTTCAAAACACTGCAGGATGCCAAAACACTGCGTTTGGTAATGCAAAAACCTACCCTAAAATAGAATAGGTTTTGCAAAGTCTGCAGCAGGCATCATTTGAAGTACATTTTGAGGCCTGGGCTCTCTTGCTGACTGCAGGGAGTTTTTAGAGCCCATGCTGCTGGTCACGTTGTTTGCTCCAGCCAGCCAGCTATCAGCAGCAGCTGCACTGGCAGCTCTGTACTACTTTGTACTAGCTCATCAGGTGATTCACAATCATTTCAGTTTCGCGTGCTTTTTGCGCTTTAGTGCAGACACACCTCAAACTTCATGCCTGGATTTCTTGGCGTGCACAAGCTCTAGATGCATTGAATGCAGCCTATGCTCTGTCTGTTGGAACTAGACTCAGCTGATACCTGCGTCTCCTTTGGCAACAAGCAGACCTCAAACTTTGTGCCTGGACTTGATGGCATGCACAAGCACAGAATGCAGCCTATGCATGCTCTTTGTATTGGTACTGGACTCAGCTGATACCTGCATTTCCTTTGGTAACAAATGTAAGGGTCCCATGCAGGCAGACTTTGATGTGCGCTGGTGCAAAGGACCCATTGTGGAGCGCCTTTTCCAGCCCCTCATTGCCAAAATCGAAGGTATGGGAGGGCAGATACTTGGAGGATGCAGGGTGCAGCAAGTACACACTCAGGGCAGACTAACAGGCGCTAGGTGACATCTCTAATCCTCCCGGTCTGCAGTGTCATTGTGTTATATCAGGCTTTTACAAACTGTCTGAGATGAGGTAGGGTGCTAAGCTGCATGGCTGTTCTGTATTCCTTATTGGCCACTGGAGCAGAGCAACTCAACATTGTGGGGTTGTGCACACACAGCATCCTGTTGTGAGTTTCTGCATGAAAAGCAGGTCAAGTGGACTCTCACTTGAAGCTAGGTGTAGGACAAACTGGTCTGCATCTCATGTTTTCATGCAGAAGAGACTGGTCTGCATCCTATGTGTTCATGCAGGTTGCGTGTGATCAGCTCTTCAGGTCAGGAGGAGGCCTTTGATGCTGACGCTGTGGTGTTTGCTGTGGGCGTGAAGGCCATGCAAGGCATTGTCAGGAGCTCGCCTGATCTAGCTGCATGCCCTGTAGGTATTCCTCTCACCAACATCCTCCTCTTCTCCCTTCGTTAAACATGACACAAACAGGGGGGGATGATACCCCCTTGGAAAGGATGCTTTGGTCTTCTTCTGTTTCCGCTTCTCTGAGTTTTGCTACACGTCTCCTTTGTCTTTGTT
>JAABUH010003422.1_pt1 | contig 13655 bp, 14 predicted proteins | sample 5559121 | NCBI WGS metagenome assembly JAABUH01 (sample SAMN10711871, study PRJNA513364) | rock metagenome | isolation source: Antarctica rocks | place: Antarctica: Victoria Land, Battleship Promontory nord | collected 2015-12-28 | reverse complement strand
ACCTCCTTGAGCTGGGCATGTGCACCCCAATATCTCAATATATTTTCATCGAAGTTTATAACCCCCATCGCGCGCTCGGTCAAAACACTGACCACTCACAGCATAAAATATCTTCGCCTCTTTCCGCAATTGCATCCCCGTGATGTTAGCCAACTTCCCAAACCACGCCTCACCTCACCTCACCTCCCTTGCCCGCGCGTCTGAATCTAATGGCTCATGCCTTTTGGAAATGATATATCGCTTGTTAATATTGAAACCGTGTTTTTGAATACTCGCACCTACCCTCATGAACTTGCCCGCTTGAAGTAGCCGGATGAATCCCTTACCGCCAGATGTAAGAGGACAGTGTGCGTCTCCCCTCTGATAGATTAATGTTGCGGATACGTACTATCTTCTATGCCATCGCCTCATCAACTCTTCGAGTCGCATCCAAGGTGTGATGCTAGATCACGCTTATATGCAGGTTCTGGGGATCGCAGGCGCAGGAATCAAGCGTGGTGAGGTGTTGAAAAGGGTTTTGTTGAAAAGGGGGGTTGAGGGCGTGGGGAAGGTTGATGGGTGCTATGGAGAGAAAAGGGGGTAGTGTGGAGTGGGGAGTGTTTGGGAAGTGGGGGGTCGGGAGTATGGCGAATGAAAGCATGGTAAGGGAGAGGAGTGATGCCCCGGGATACAGCGAGGCGGATGGATATTGTATACCGAGAGGAACAGGTATAGGATTCAGACGTACAAATGCATTTATATCCTACCAGGCAACGACCCTACCCTCCGTCCCAATCCAAATTCTCACTCTTACTCTCACTCAAGCTATCCCCTCGTGAAATTGTCTCCCTCGCAAGTTCTTGGCTCTATGAGTACGTTTCCTCGGCTGAGACGGAAAATCCGGGTTCTTGCTCGTCTAGTACGTTTGACAGTTTCATTTCACGTAATCATGAAAGCTTTTGGTGCTTGGGTGCTCGCACCATGAATAGTGTTTACAACCTAGCTGGTGTGATACCAGGGAAGATGTCGCTTCGGTACCCCTGGATTTGGGTCTTGTGCATTTAGTGGAGCTCGGGTGAAGACGACGTAGCCTGGGAGTGTGATTGGGTTTACTGTGAGGAGAGAACAGGATTTGAGAAGGTTTCGGGGAAGAGAATTACAGCTAAGCACCAAACATCATGATCACCGGGAGATCGAGCTTACCGAGAATCCTGTGCGTGAATGACTTCCATGAGAAACGAGATATCTTTGTGACCTTTTGGAAATTGACGCATGTGGTTCTCCCCAGAGGCTGTCCGACGTCGGGTCTCTTCTTGTTGTCGAGAATAGAATAGGATCGAAGCATTTGTAAACGTTCTGTCCTTCCATTCTACAAATTTGCAGATTAGATCCCCAAGTTTCCTCCCAATATATGGGACAAACCGGGTCCCTCGCTTTCCACCCATAGGTGATAACTTGACGCAAGGATCAACAGACGGTTTGGGAAAGCGGTGGACATGGCAAACTACCTATGTTGGAAACCGGATGACTTCTGGGCTCGGTAGGGCATTAACTTCGTAGCCTGACTCTGTGATACTGCAAGACCGGGCCAAGAGCAAATCTCCTATAGTCGACGAATCTGCAATCCAATTCGTACAAGTTCCAAGCCTTTTGAGACTCATCGCATTCTTCTAGATGTTCAAGCTATCTTTCAGGAGTATACATCCTCCTCCAATCCAGGCTGTCACGGCCCCTTGTCCTTGTACTGCTCCCGGCATACACCGCAAGAAAGCCCCCTATTCTAAGATCCCTGCAGTTTGATTGAACCATGGTGCATGGATGATGCTCATAAGATTAAGAATGTTGTTGCCTTCTCTATCAAATTTGAGTACGTAGTCACGACTAGCTGGTCTTGGCAAGACTACTTCTTCCCTATGTTCGAGTTACCGACGTTGCGGGTACTTTGCTCTGAAGTCCGCCCTTTTCGTGATTTCATACTCTTCCAACTTCTGGTCTGCGCCGTGAAGCATCAGTTCAGCCCGGTAGGCGGACCAGCGATCAACCAACGCTACTCTCATACGACAGGCCTTTTCAAGAATATAATAGGAACAAGGAACACTAAGAACGAACGGTCGGTACAAAGGGTAATGTCATGCTGTCCAGGCCATGTCGTCCTCTAGCGTCTTGGGGAGTCAACTGCAAGGATTCAATGTCTCTCATCAAACAGAGCTCACAAATACGACAACCAGTGAAGATGTAAACAAAAGGCCCAAAATCATCACAACTAGCACACGCTGGAGAGCGGAAAGAATTGTAGAGAGTCCTACATGAAAGCCAAGACGCAGTCTGCATGCTGAGAGCGGCGCGAATAATGCTTGGTGCATGTGTAATGCGCTCTTTGTATTGTGGGAAGTTGTTGATAGAGAATTTTGCCCGTCGGTTGACTGCTCGAAATAGGGTTAGAGTCTGCAGGTCGAGGTCGAGTATCTAATATGGCGGTGCGAAGTTCGACTGGCAGGGTGTCCAAGCTTCCCAAAGTCGCAATCAACGCTTGAGAGGACTACTCAATATCATTGTGTCGGCCATTGTCAAGGGGATAACAGCGCTCGAGATTATCATGATTGAGCGCAATATCCCAGAGGTCACGGGGGCTCGTAGGTCAGCGAAGAGAGCGTCTGGTTGACAGGAATGTTCTCCTGGGATAGATTGGACATGACTGTTGACGCTGGTGAAAATTGTCTGATTTCAGCCTGGCAAGATGGCTGCTGAAGGGTAAATTGGGAGCTGGAAGGGATGACTGATTTTAGCGTATGCAGAAAGGTTTAGAATCCTTGGCATTCATTTTCGCTCTGCCCCACGGTGATCCGTTTATAGAAGGAATTCAGAAATCAACTTCATCGCCTTCCAATTGCCCGAAATTGAAGCTATTCAGATCTCTTTGTTTGTTGACGTTCCTGACGTTCTTGTAATCGATCGTTTTTATTCGAAATGTCTCAACGTCGAAGTCAAAATCTATCTCTAGATGATTCTCTCATTCTCTCTAGAGCATTCAAAAGACGTAGAAAATCGATGACTCGAGCTGAACAGTCGAAGATCACTGATCGAGCTGACTCTCTCGATCGAGCTGCTCTCTTCGATCGAGCTGTCTCTTTCGATCATCATTGTAGACGAGCTCTCATTTCATCGAATGTAGATGATCTTCGATTGTCTTCAACTTCTGAGCTGTTTTCAACTTCTCAACAATTCTCGTCTTCTGAATCTCAGTTATCTTCACTTTCTTGATGATCTGAATTTTCTTCACTAAGATGTTCACGATCTGATTCACTTTCATCATTATCACGTTCTAAATATTGAGAGAATGAACTCGACATTTCTAAGAATAGAGCTGAAAGATTAATAACTTTTTCAGCTGCAGAAATTGCTGTGCATGCAAAGCATCAAAAAGAACAACAAAATTGAGTCAATGCTGCTTGAAGATTGAAAGATAATAAAGCTCGTGAAGAAACTTTATGACAGACAGAAATAAAAGAGCATGATGAACAAGAGATTATACATCATCATCGTCTGAATTGTCAGATTAGAAAAGAGACAGACAAGTTGTTTATCTTTGAGCTTGAAATTATGAACTTTGAAGATTGAGTTAATGATTCTATGCTGTTTATATCAATCTGTCTTCATGTAAATTGAAGACTTGAATGATTTAATCACATTGCTCAGATGCTGACTTCAAAGTTTCAGATTTGAAGCTTTGAAGAGATTTTAAATGAGACTATTAAGATCAAAAATGATGATGTCAAGAGTTGAATTATCATTAATTGAATGATCATCATCAAAGCTAATAGATCAAAAGTCACTTGAAAGCAGCAGTTTATTAATGACTTTAATGAGTTAGAATGAAAAAAGATCTTACTCGCTTTGACTGAAGAGAAAACTACTGACTATATAATCAAGATAGAAATCAACGTGAAGATTGAAAAGTCTACTTGTAAAAGATTTGCTGAGATTGTTTCTGAAGATTCTGATGTTGATGAAAGATCTTGTCAAAGATACATTTGCATCGATCAGCTTCTGAATCAAGCTTGAATCAGAGCAGAAACACTTGCTGACATTAACAATTTTAATAAAGCATTGCTGAATCATTGACAATGCAATGATGAGCATTGTAGAAATCAGAATGACTTCTGTTTCGTGAATTTTGCAGACAAGCACTATAATATGAATCACACTCAACAGTCTTTATGAAGTAAAATGATATTTAACAATAAAGTAAACATCAGCATTGAATGATCTTTTATCTCTTTATATAACTTTTGAAGTGATAAACAGAGCTCTGTTATCTTGTTGTCTTGTTGATCAGATCTGTATGAGAAAAGATTGAACATCAAAGCAAAGTGAGTAAAAAAGAAAGATTTTATGACGAGATTTACAAGATTCAATGAACAGCAAATGAAAATGCAAATGAGTGAAACAATGATTAATCAGATAGAATGAATGAACTTGCATCAGAAAGCTTCAAAATCTCATTCATCATTATCTCAGTAATCTTTTCTTTCGCAGTGATCATCATGACAACAATCATTTATTTATTCTTTCTATCAATTGTCTTATCAATCATGACAGCAGTCTTCATAATCTTTTTCATGACAAAAGTCTTTACAATCTTTTTCGTGACAACAGTCTTTGCAATCTATTCAGTGACAGCAATCTTCATCATTTCAGTTTACTTCTTCTTCTTCTTCTTCTTCTTCTTCTTTTTTATCATCTCAATCTGCAATTGCAGCTTAGTGATCAAGTTTCATTGAAAAGTCAAAAAAGATGAAAAAGGTATTTGATCAGTTCTTCATCTGAAAGATAAACAAGATTTCACATCAAACAATCAAACAAAAGCTTGCAGAGATGAAACTCATAATGAATGCTCAGATGTGATTTACAAATGATTTGAAAGATATGACAGATTTAACGTCTGCTATCTATTGAACTGCTATACAAGTAGAAGTATCAGATGAAATGACTCGTGCATTTAAGAAAGATCTGAAGCTCTTCAAGTTAATTTGACGTGAGATCAAGACTTTATTAAAACTGAGTCATTAAATAAAGTTAAATTTCTGAATCAAATTTCTGATTTTCTATCTTCAATTCTCATTTCAAAGCTTTGATGTTTATTTCAAAGATGTAATTTGAATGCTTAAAGTGCTGTCTTGAATATTTATCACATTCACTTCATTCAACAGCATAATGAAGAAAGTCATCAAAGATATTTTCAAAATGAGATCATGTTTCATCAAAATGTCTATGAACTCAGATTTTTAATACGCTGAAGATGAGTTCTATGAGTTTGTAATTCAACAAGTAGAGAGATAGATATCACATTTAACATTCATATCAATGATAAATTATTAATTCAATAAAATAAATAACTTATTTGACATTCATGTGAGATGATAAACTCTTCAATTCAACTGTTGCAATGAACACTTGCATTATTCATGATGATCACACTTCTTGAAGTTGAAAAGAAACTGCATAAAGATAGCAGTTCATCTGCTAATCATCGAAAGAAAGTCTTGTCATTGAATCAATTCTTGTGAATATTGATGCAAAATAAATATTCATCTTTCATATAAATTAAAAGAATATTTTAGCAATGTTCTTTCATTCTGAAGACTTGATAGTGAGTTGATTGATCAATGAAAGCATAGATCTGATGACATCAGTTCGTGATCTTATTAAATAAAAACTCATTCATGAACATGAGCTGTTCAATCATTAAACGAAGCATGTCTGCTACTCAATTCAAACGAAGCTCATTGTTTTATCTGATTTCTACACGCTGTTCTTTTTTAATACTTCAATCTCTTCTCTTCAACATTCTTGATATCATGAATTGATGCATGTTAATGTTTCACTTCTTTCATATGTATCAGATCATCTCTTTCTGCATGACTTACAACTGATCTTCAAGATAGACTATGAGATCATTTTCAGCAATCTTGAAGATCTTTTGAGAAGCATCTTTGAATCGAAATTGAGATCTAAAAGATGAGTTATACATAAAGAGATTCTCTTGAACATTGTATACAGTGACAGAGCAACAATGAATCTCTTCAGCGATTGTTGAAGAAGTTCAATGAAGTAGCAGAAGACGTTGTATTTTGAAGCGCAGGCTTGCAGAAAGTGATCTCGACATAGCTGAAAGAACGTCAGGAACGTCAACAAACAAAGAGGTCTGAATAGCTTCAATTTCGGGCAATTGAGAGGCGGTGAGGTTGATTTCTGAATTCCTTCTATAAACGGATCACCGTGGGGCAGAGCGAAAATGAATGCCAAGGATTCTAAACCTTTCTGCATACGCTAATTATGTTCCCTCCGCTCATACATTAGAGTCAAGTAACGCGCGTAAACTTTGGTGGAGAGCACTGGGGAAAGACTACCCAAAGTCATGATTCCATACCTGGTCTTAGACGCGCTGGAAAGCATGTGATACAACATCTGCAGGCTTTGAGTTACTCATTTCCTGTTAATTTACAAACTCCGCTTAGACAATTACAAAAACTGTCAAAATCTTGACTATGTCCTAAAACGAGCCGTTTACACAACCTCCCCTCAATCCATCCCTCTCCCCATTTCCTCAAACTCCCCACCATCCATCTCCGAACTCCTCAAAACCCCCTAACACTCGAGCGAATACGCAACAACCCCCGTATTACACTCTCCAACACTGATCCCCCTCCCCCCAATCGTATACCCTGTATTATCCCACGCCGTCACTACACCCACGCCATCAACATCATCTCCCACTCTCCCACTCTCCCACTCTCCCATCTTCCCCCAACCCCAACCACAACCACAACCACAACCACAACCCCAACACTTCAACAGAAGGAAAAAAACACCACTCACCACTACACCCAGCATCCACCGCCGTGACCTTGGAACTCTCATACGCCCCCGGAGTATCGTAGTAGCTCGAAGTATGCGCTGCAGCGCTCAGCACAGTCGTGAACCAGAAGTTTTGGCAGGTGTCGAGTTCGTAGTTGCTGATGGCGGCTTCGCCGGCGGAGGCGGTGAGAGCGAAGAGGACGAGGGGAGGGAGGGTGAAGGACAGGAGGTGCATGTTCTGGTGGTGGGTTGGGGGTTTCGGAACTGGCTGCTGTGAGATGAGTGGAGGTGAGTTGTTGTTCGGGTCTTAAGGAGGGCAGATGAAGAGGCTTTTTGTAAGTACGGAAAAAGATTCAATCTCAGAGATCGTGTTCGTGATAGTTCGTATCTTGAAGGGGCGTAGATTGTCCTGGGCCGGAGATCATCCATTTCGGGTCGAGTAGCACGAAATGTATAGTAATCACAACTAGAACCGAAGACTGATCAATGACCAAGGTTGTTCAACCGTGATGGTTGCAACAAGTCGCCTCCGTCAGCACGACCAAGCAATTAGCTGACAGTTGTGTGTTCCTTCACTCGAGCACTCTTTCAGCGGATCAGTGATCTTGCTTCAGTACCCAGCAGAAATTCTCGCTCTTTCTTTTTTGAATGCTCATGAATTGTAGCGGTAAGAGCCAAATCTAAATAGAGTGTTACTCATCGACATCCTTATTTCATGCCATATATTATCATTGCTTCGCACATGAATCCACCATATCCCGTCGTTACTCCGTCCGCTAGGTACCTAGCAGCCATGATGTAAGTTTGTCATTGTGAAGAACCAGGTTCGGTATATTGCGATTTGAAACCGCCTGAGCCATCATTACCGCAACCCTCTATTGCCCATACTCGGTTCATTCTCCTTCTGGCCTCAACGCGCCTTACCTGAGTTCCAATCCACTGAGCTCGTACCCGTGATACCCGTCTCCACCGAACATTCTTTCCCCCTCCTGAGACCACCCCGATTTCTTATTCAACCAATCACCACCAAGGAACTGGCGTATACAAGTATCATCCGGCTTCTTCTGAGGCGATTCGAGAGGGACGAGACGGTAGAAGTTTTCGTCCATGGACGTTGGTTCGCAGGAGCAACGGTTGGAGGAATGGGGTGGGCAATGTCTCAGAACGGATCAGCTTGTAATGGATGACGGAAATTGGGACTATTCACCGATTGATATCATGTTGATACCCAATATCCCTGAAGAACCAGATCTCGCTCCTAGGCAAGAACATAGCTACGCTTAACGTATGTATTGGCGCATCACCAAACCTCTCATAATAGAAGCCACCACCCCTATCGAGCCAATTAAAGTACTTTTCATTAGCTTCCCCCCGAAAATAGTTGAGATCCCCAATCTCGAAGTTTGAGAAGAACTGGCAATTATTATAGTCCCCATTGTTATGTGCATCAAGCAGCCAGCCGAGGTCAGCTTCTGGGTGGATCAGCTCGGGGTGTGCGTTGATGAAAGAACGGGTGCGAGACCACAGGGAAGGAAAGGAGCGAGCGTCGTCAAGAATGTTCATATTGAAGCCGTATTTCATGTTGTTATCACGCATGAAGCGGAAAACGTCATAGTCAATGTCGCAGAAGAAGTGAACCTAGATTAAATCTTTTAAGCATGAGAGCAGCCCCAAGAGACCAGTACTTACATCGGGCTCAACACGCCAGTACCAGTCGAAATCCTTGAGCCGAGGGTGTTTGTAAAAGAAACCACTATTCCAGCGGCACATGTGCCGATAGCTTATCATCCAGCCCTTCCCAACGCCGATAGCTCCCAGGTACTCCAGGCTGTTCATAAACCTGCCTTCATCGATCCAGTCGGGGAGAGACCAGTGCTCCCGTGACACGACTTCGTAATAGCACTTTGCCGATGTAAGGTTTTGCGTAGCCGCCTGATCCTGCATCAGCTATGGGTATTTTTAGGGTAGACCTTCCTTACCTTGAATTCGTCGCTGAATGGCTCGTCGTTGAAGAAAACCCATGGGTACTGGTACTTGCGGTTCCACTGGAACTCGAGCTGGCGCATGCTCTGCATTAATCCTGGTAGCTCCGAATTGCGGACTAGGCTTATGAGTGCAGCACGAGGCCTCATGGAGACGTCACTGAATCTAGGCACCGAGTGGATAAGGCCCGACTCAGTTGAAAGCGCATGCTTATTGTTAGAATTTCGTGAGAGCCAGCGCAGTGGATCAGGTGCATGTTTCTTTGTTGTTTGCGAGGTGGGGCGAAGCACTTGATAGGGATTGGAGGCTGGTTGTGGTATTGTAATGTGGACGACCCGATGTCGTCCCCAAGTCGATGGCGGTGGTAGAATCCAGACTAGTAAGCCGAGCACAAAGCATACCAGAACTGCTATTTGTCTTTTCGACACTGTATTTCGAAAACTGGGGGGTAGGTATCTGCTTGGCGACCACCGTGATGGAACTTGTGGGGACGTCCAGAACGTAGACGAGGACGAACGAGAGCTAACTGATGAAGAGGATGACGAATGCGAAGGCAAGGAGAACTTAGAGACTAAGGTCTTGGAAGGCGTCGCAAGAAGCTTAGGGGATTTATCCATGAATGGATCTCTTGATGGCGAATTGAAAAGCCGCCATACGGTGGATTCTAGGAAGCCCATTGTTGACTGGATAAGGCAAGGAGTGGAAGGTAACGTAGATGAGGTGGTTGCAAATTTAACGACTATGTGTGACCTGACGTTCCATGAAGAAGTTCACTCAACGAGTGTGTTGATGTACTGCACCGATAACACAAATATTGAGAGACGAAGAGCGAAGGGAGCGACATTAGAGAATCTACATATATCAACAGAAGACGGAAGTTTCCGCTCGCTTAACTTAGGGTGTTGTGCTTTCTAAGAGGAGTGATTATCTGGAATTGTCAACTCGAGAGGAACGAGTTGGTCACTTGAGGGCTATGAGGGCAGTGCCTTGTACGAGAAGTCGTGGCTAAGGGTATAGACCTTAGGCTTGCTGCAATTGTTAGCACATCCATCTCGAGCCTGCTTGATATATGCGGTCGTATTTTTGGGGAACAAGGGAAAGGGACGATTCAGCCGTTGAATTCCAAGAGAATACGCTCACGATAGAATCTCTTTACCAACAAACAAAATCCGGCATTCCCTTCGAACACTGATGGATCAATTGTATTGACTTGGTGAAACCGGATATTTCCAACAACATTTTCAACGTACGATGCCCAAACAGGAAGTACGTTGGGACTCAGAAATCTGAGATGTATATCTACAGCGAAATTAGTCACCTTTCCGCATGATCATTGCCGATTCTCCAAGGGTATAAAACGCCGTGCTGGTTGCAGACTCGAGACCGCGAAACTGAAACTACGAATCGACGCTCATATCACGGTCCTCCGTAACTCCAAGAACTTTTGCATATGGTACAGTGATCCGCTGCAGATCGCGGTTTTTCCCTGTCTTGTATTAGCATTGTCCTTAGATGATATGTACCAAGGTAAGTACCCAAGATCAGGACGACGCCTTTCAAAAGGTCCCTCCTAGGCCATCCACATAATAAATCGGTGGGGTTATTCCAATTCCGATCTTCAGCATTTCTTTTCGACGCTGACTCTACCTCCGGATCTTCGCTGTTTTCCTCATAGATGCCACCCAGGAGAACTCGAAGCAGTTCCTCGACCTTTGCCTTCAACCCCTCTGCACCTATCCTCTTAGTATACATGTACAAATACACTTGGAACTCATCTTTTGCTCCCAACATCATGGCGGCCGCAATCCGATTTTCCAAGTGCGCCACGGATACGCTTGATTCAAAACCTTCGAAACCTTCCCGGGACAGAAGCTGCTTAATTAGCCGTTGAAGAAAGTAGGCCCTTCCTCGCACAAGTGTTTCGTTTGTGGTGCTCCGCTCTAGGAACGGTATTATTCCGGCGGATATCTTTGATTGATTCGACTCCTCACGAGTTTGGGTAGATGAGGAGCGCAGGTTGCCGACTGACGAATCGGTTGTGTTCCAGTATTGACTGCCTACAGCCCACCAAAGCTCGGAGAGTCGTTGCCAGGCATACATTGCCGGCGAATATGAGTAGCCATCGCCGTTCGAAAGTGTTACTATGATACGCCCCTCGGAATTGAGGCGTGCGGAAGTGACAGATGGGGCTTTAGTTGTATGGTCTTGCAAACTGTGAATCGCAATATCTAGAATTGGAGCTAAAGACACAGGAGGGTGAGGCGACGAAAGAGACTTCATATTCCAAACGTAGCACATCCCAACTGCTGTTACGCAAAGCAGCCATTGATCTTGGCATTCCAGTACCACCGGCTGACTTTCAAGAATCAATGCGTTGATAAGCCTTCTGCCGACCGGAGTCCAGGCGTAAACGCTACCATCCTCGCAAGCTGCAGACCAGAAACTTTTGTTACCCGTGACAAGAAGGATGCTCCTGGGCAAAAAGTCTTGCCATACAGGCTGGCCTCGCTTTATAACCGTTATTCGGCAAGGTTCTTGATCCTGGGGCCGCCCAGTGACTGGCAAGTGGCTGGGATTGCGTGCTTCAATCATAGCATCTGTCTGGGTGCCGACGCTCTGTGCCGAATCAACATTATTTGGGGCATTGACTGGAAGACCAGTCTTTTGGTTGGCACTAGCTACGCCAAATGTCTGTATGATGTGGGACCGAACCTTCGGCACCGCCAGTCTCACTTGACTCACCATCAGACTTGGATTTGTCACTGCAGGTCGGATGAATGTGGGCGTCGGCTGTTGTCCCGTGGGTGGAGGAACCGGGTGAGCAGGAATGATACCGTCAACGGTGTTCACCAACACAGGCACGGCTCCATCTTTACCAACAGCAAGTTTCTTTTCGATATGGCCGTCCTCAGCGCCTTCAACCGCTGCTAGCTTTCGTTTATTGCCTAGTAGAAGCGCTGCCAGGCCACCTTTAGGTAGGCCGTCGAAAGGTTTGGATAGATCAAGGATCACCTGTGGAGTGTCATTTGAGGCGCTCTGTCCGTTAGCCGAGGCTGACATCAGTTGCGCTCGCGGTAATGATGACTCTTGCGCCGCAGAGGACGAGACCAATAGCGGTGCTATGCGTTTTTTGCCGTCTTTGGTGATGGTAACTCGTTGCTTGAGCCTTTCCAGTTTTGCTGCATTCGGATCCTCCGATCCTTGAGGCTTTGCTGGAGCAGCCTCTAAGTGCCCTAAGTCTGAAACCTTGCTCTGCCCATTCCGAGGATCCGAAGGCACGGCTAGGCCATTGGCAAGCACATTTGATGTTTGAGTTGGAGGTCCATTGCCATTTGTCACGATTCCTTGGGATCCTTGAGAAGGCGTAGCATCTCCCATAAGAGCACCCATGCGGCCCTCAGCACCACGTATTTCCCCTTCGCGGCTCTTTTCTTCGAGAAGCAAGCTTCCGGTGCCTTCAATGATCCCTGCACCCCTTCTGCCAGCCCCAAATTTTGCAAGCGATTTCTCATTCTCCTCCCAGCTTACTTCGAAACCCAGTTCGCTGGACTCGAAAACAGCAGCAACAATACTGCCATCCAAGCTTGTGATGAAGAGCGTCTTGCCATCCGGGGTCCATGCTAGATCTGAAATGGACTTAACCGCTAGATCCTGGGTAATGACAAGTGGCCTAGGGTTGCTTGTGATCCATACACTCAATGCTTTATCCTGGCCTGCGCAGGCAATGACCGTCACGAGATGCTGCATTGGCTGGCCTTTTGCGTCTAGAGGTGTCTTATCTGGCGGTGTTTTGGAGAATAGCCTCGGAGAAAATGCGCAAACTTCAACGGGGCCTTCGTGGCCTATCAGGTTGATATCGCCATCCCACGACCCGCGGTTTATAATAGCGACAGAGCTAACAGGCCCATTGACAGCATTAGCCGCCGCAATATGATTGCCATCAGGCGACCATGAGCACCGCCGGAAGTATGTGGTCAATGGAGAAGCCACGAAGGGGGCGCTAATGGTCTTTTCGATTATGAAGTTGTTCATCTGATCATGAGCAGTAGAGTTTGGGCCTGGAGGTGTGAAGCGCCAGATCTTAATCGTTCGGTCATCGCTAGCCGTCGCAAAGTATTTGTTGGCTGGGTCGAATGTGAGACCCTTGACATGGCTTTGATGACTTGAGATTGTTTTCAATTTCTCAAAGGTATGGCCTGACCAAACAACGACCTTGGAATCCAACCCGACAGATACCAATATGGAGGAATCGTAGGACCAGCCCAAGTCTTGAACGTCATTGTCGTGGCCAATAAGTCTTCGGAATATGCGCCAGTTCTCTACCGGAGGAGGTTCATCCGTTCCTGTCCGTCTTATCAGCGAAGCATTCTCGACCTCATCTCCATGTACCCAAAAGCAAGTGCGTACCGAATGTTGCTGAGTGCGAGGGAGGGTTAGGGTCAAGGGTGTAGACGCAGACTATCTTATCGTCGGCTCCCGAGGCTAGAAACCGTCCACTAGGTGAGAAGCGTACTGTGTGTATTGTACCGGAGTGATAGCTCATATGAGCTAGCTGTTTGGGCTTGGTGAAGCTGGCGTCGGCGGCGTTGTAGATAGCCTCAGTGGACCAGATACGAACATGGCCATCTGCAGAGATATTGTGAGCCTGGCCCTTGGAATCATAATCTGGAACATACCTCCGGCTGCGGTGACAAGCCTTTTGCCATCGGGGGAAACATGACAGCTGTACACCTCATAGTCCTTCTTCTCCCCACTATGTGTCAACCATACCGGCCGAATGAAGCGCATGACAGCAAGCAGTGAACTGCAAATTGAGGCGCATGTCTTGAAAGAGA
>JAABUH010003419.1_pt1 | contig 13666 bp, 18 predicted proteins | sample 5559121 | NCBI WGS metagenome assembly JAABUH01 (sample SAMN10711871, study PRJNA513364) | rock metagenome | isolation source: Antarctica rocks | place: Antarctica: Victoria Land, Battleship Promontory nord | collected 2015-12-28 | reverse complement strand
CGGCCGTGCGCGGCTGGTCCCCGGTAGGCTGCGCGGCCCCTGGCGTGCCGTGACAGCACGCCGCACCCCGGGCGCCCGCACATGCATATGCTTGCCACGCCATCGCTTGCTGCAGTCCTACACTGGGTGCACCGGTGCGCTTGCTCTCGTTTGGGCGCCGGCGCGACGCTGCACGTGCACCCACGCAGCTTGTTCGGTGCTGGGGCGGGTGCGCTTATGGTCGGTGTGCGCCTCAGGTTGCAAGCACGGAGTGGCAGCGTTTGGAAGCGCAGTAGCACCGACACGCGCCGCTGAGCAGGCCGTTCCCATAGGTGCACGGGTGCGTCCTCCCCAGCAGCCGTGTGGAGCTTCCATACAAGCCCCTTGCCTTCCCCACCCCCTACAGCAGACTTGTGCTGGGGAGGCAAGTGCGCTGAGCTGGCCTGTGTTCGTAAGGTTGCCAAACTCTGCACCAGGCTGTCGCGAGGGGCACATCTTGAGATATAGACGGCTTGCGCAAGTGCACCACGCGCGGCAGCTGCGCGCCCTGGCAAAGTCCCGCCGTTCCAAGCCGGCGTCAGTGGGCCAGCCCGCGGAGCGCACCCCATGACATGCGCGCGCCGCGCTTTATCGGTGACGCCCTCGCGCGTGTGACCTCACCGCCGCCGCCGACGCACGCGCCGCGCCGCCGCGAGCACAGAGGGCCGTACGCTCCGCGCCGATGCGCGGACGTCCTGACGGGTTGTCGCACGCGCTGCAAGCCCCGGCACGCCTGTCGCAGCAACGTGTGCCCACCAGGCGCCTGGTGCTGCGTTGCGCTCAGCAGCGGCGCACGGCGTGCAAGGCGCGCGTGCGGGGAGGATGCGGTGGATGTTTGGCTGCTGGACAGGCGAGGCAAGAGTTGCGCAGCGGACGCAGGCACCTGGGCGGCCTGCTGGGCTGCAAGAGCTTCAACACAGGTCCGCAAGCCGGCATCAGGTGTGTCCTGGGAGCAAACCAAACGGCAACAAGAGGGCTGGCAGGGATTACTGCTCGCATGCTTCGAAAAGTGTAATCAATCACAACGCCACGGGCTCAGCAACGCTGTGGCAGGTCCGTATCTCTGCACAGCGCTTGCCTGCCGCAGAGCGCAGGACTTGGCTCCTGCTGCCTGACCGCGTGCGCATTTTGCGCGCCCCGTGCGCGCAATGGGCGAGCCCACGCTGCTGAATGTGACGCCGACCGAGCTGAAGTTCCGCTTTGAGCTGCGCAAGAACATCCCGGTCACGATTAGCCTGCACAACCCGGGCAGCGAGCGGGTGGCCTTCAAGGTCAAGACCACCTCGCCCAAGAAGTACTGCGTGCGGCCGAGCAGCGGGTATGTGGAGCCCGGGGGCGCCAAGGACGTGCAGGTCATCATGCAGGCCCAGAAGGAGTACCCGCCGAGCCTGGCGGACTGCAAGGACAAGTTCCTCGTGCAGTCGGTGCGGGTGGGGCCGGAGGTGGTGGAGGCCACGCCCGACCTCTTCGACGCCGGCAAGGGGCAGGACGTCAAGCAGGTCAAGCTGCGCGTGGTGCTCGTCGGCATCAAGCCGCCCAGCCCGGTGCCGGAGGGCGTGGAGGAGGAGCACATGGCCTCGCCGGGCCGCGCGGCCTTCCGCGAGAACGGCGCAGCCGAGGCCGCCTCGGCCGTGCCAGCGGCGCCGCGCGGCATCAGCGCGCCCGCCGCGCCCGCCGCCGCGGGCTCCGCGGACGACCTGACGACCGTCACGCGCGAGCGCAATCAGCTGCGCGAGAGCCTGGCGTCTGTGGAGAAGGAGCGCGGCGACGTCGCCAAGCGCCTGGAGATGCTGGAGGTGCGCAATCGCGCGGTGTACATGGGGAGGTGCCGGGATGCTGTAACGTGTCAGTGCCTCTGCTTGCCGACGTATACTATGCAGGCCCGGGGGTGCTGCAGGAGAGTCGTTGCCATGGTCGCAGAGCTTACTACCTGCGCGTAAGCGCATTCGGCCAGGACGTTGCCTGCGCGCTGTAGCTTTTTCAAGTGGTGGCAACACTGCTGAAGTGCTTGTGACGGTGTGTGGCATAGGGCGCAGCCTGCACCCAAGTAGCCGAGCCTTTGTGTGTCGGGGCGAGGATTGAGGCAGCACCCTCTGCGCCGCGCAGGCGGAGCGGCGGACGAGCAAACCAGGCGCTCTGGCGCAGGCTGTGCGGCCGGGCGCGCAGTTTGCGCTGTACCAGCTCATTATTGCGTGCCTGATTGCCTTCGTCCTGGGCCACTTCACAAACTTTGCCCGCTGACCGTGCGCCCCTGCGGTCCCGCTTGCGCCTGGTTTGAGGTCTGTGTGTGGCCATTGCTGTGCGTGCTGCCTATGCAGTTGCCGTTCATGAGCTGCACCAGTCAACTTGCTTGCCTTGGTCGTATTCACTCTGGCCCTGGTGGCCTGTTGGCTCTTGCACGTGACCTGGTGGCTCTTTCGTGCGACCGACCAGCACCCACCACGCACAGATCTGCGTCGTGAGGCACGCTTTGTGTATGCAAGGGTACACAAACAGGCGGCGTGCAGCAAGCTGTGGCCTTGGCCAAGGTCGGCCTGCAAGCCCCGCAACGGTTTGATAAGAGCGCGCCAGGGCGCGTTTTTTACTCACGCTGTGTGTCAGCGAGCGCCAGGCTGGGGAGAGGGAGCGCGGCGAGTGGGGCCTCGCCTGAGGGGCCGCAGCGCTGGAGCAAGCGCGTGGGGCTGGGGTGTGCAGCCCGCTGGTACATGCTGCAAGCCCGACGTTATCCTCGCGATATGTGCATCTGGGGCTGAACGTGGCGCCTCTGCGGTGCATAATGTCTTTGCCGGCGGGCGCCGCTCTGGCAACGCTGCAACGCAGGGGTGAGGCGTGGGAGGGGCGGGTGTCGTATTGTCAGGCTTGAATGCTTGTTGGGGCGTTGCTGATATGCGCACTGGCAACATGGCTGGCATGTTTGAGGGCGCGCAGAGAGGCGATGTAGCATCTGTGTGTCATGTGCATGTCGAGTGTCGCATAGGCTCATTGCATGCACGTTGCTATGTTCAGGAGCAGGCTCTGTCTGTCTTTTGTTGCACCCAGGGCGGCTCATGGGGCGGAGTCAGTGTGTGCAGCAGGGTCTTATCGTTTAAAGGCGTAAGGCGTAGCGTAGATAGGCTTCCTTCCAGACTCAAAGACTTTTGGTGCATGTGGATGTGCCACTTTTGGATGCCAAATGGGAAAAGGACGCCGGACTCATCCGCACAAGGTTCCGGGTTGTGCGTGGTTGAAGTATCTGAGCAGGCTTGCAGCAACTTTCTACACAAAACACAGCACACATATGGATGTGCTTCACAGGTTGTAAACTGCTCCACTGCAGCGTAAGCAGAGTGCATGAGCGCCATACAGGTACACAATGTCTACATGCAGCATGCACGCACGGCTGCATGTCCCCTATGTCATTAACATGTTCAAACGGGCAAAGCAACGCTCAGACCAAATTTGACAACAACATTCAATTCAGCAGAGGCCTACATACAAGTTTGCAGCATAGAAGCAAACTATGCTAGGCAGGTTTCACATTGATACTACCTAAGCTTGTCCAAGCCTGACATGCTGCACATGCGTACAGCCTCACTCGCTGGCTGTCTGGCCAGCAAGGGCGGCCTGCACCTGCTCTGCTGGCAGGCCCGCTGCTGCTGCTCCCCCAGCCTCACTCAGCCCCTCGCTGCCAGTCCCACCAGATCTTGCCTCTGCGCTCTTGGATGCGCTGTCCATGCTGGACCTGCACATAATTGCATAGGTTTGGCTGCCGCACCTCAATGACCACAAGACAGACATGCAACATATCTGCCCCCTTCAATTGCTGTAAGGAGCACATGCAGCAGCCACTTCCTGCGTGTACAAGCATGGCACAAAAGCGATGTCGCCTGACGCGCAGCACACTACGCACTCACAGCTGATGAGCTATATGCGGCTCAATTGAGCTGGTTGGAATCAGAAATCTATGGCAAAAAGTATCACTCAACACCCAACGCTTCACGGCGTCATGACAATGTCGCGCGGTGCTGCTGGGGGCACGCCTGACTGGGGCGGCAGCAGCGCTGGCGCCTCCCAGCACCTCGCGCAGGAAGGGCGCCACGGCCGCGCAGAATGCTTCCGGCTGCTCCTGCATGGGCACATGGCCGCACGCCGGAAGCTCCTCGTAGCGGGTGCTGCCATGCGGCCGTGCGCGCAGCAGCTCGGTCACCTACACGCCACAAGGGCAGCGTCGGACAGACTGCACCTTTAAGTGTTTCATGCGCAGCAACCATTCATGTCCGGGCACCTGGGGGCAGGAGGGGAGCACATAGAGCAACAGCTACACTGAACCCATGGCACTGGCTGGGCGACATCATCAAGCCTGCGGAGTTCAGCACAAGCAGAAGCAGACAATGCTTGTGCACTATGATCTCCAAAAGTTCCAACGTCGACCTTGCGCAGTTGAGCACTTTATTCAGTCTTTTCAACAAGTGCTTGACCTGCCTGACACATCAAGTTCAAGCTAGGCACTGCATCCCCCAATATGCATTGCATTCCGCAGACTCGCGGTGGTTTGACCCAAACTCGACATTGTCTCAAGAGCAGCCGCACCTTGTGCGTGGACTTCAGCAGCATGCTGTCCTGCGAGCCGATGACGAGCAGCACCGGCTGCGTGACCGCCTCGTACGGCAGCGCCTCCGGGCGCTTCATGGCGCGGAAGGACAGCAGCGCGCCGCGGTCCCAGTCGTGTGCGCGGAGCGGCCGCAGGTAGGTCTCGATCATCTCCTGCCCAGTGCGCACGACATGAACAGGGCGGCATCCTTGGGTGTTTGTGAATCAGAAAACGACAGCACGACGACTTCCCATGCACAATACAGGGACTTAGGAGCTCTGACCGCGTCAACAGTGCATCCATGCACAACGAGCAGCCCATCGCCAGCAGTGGCTACCTTCAAACAACCAGCCCAAGTAAACACAATCACGTAAAGCAAATATCCAGCAACAAACAGGAGCACTGCATGCATGAACGGGTGGCAAAGAGCGCTCGTGCACTGCCCGACACCGCAAGAACACCATGATACAGAGCAGCCAGACTCTAAGGCAGCACAAGCACGCCCCGCGCGGCCCCAGGGCGCCGCACCGGCGTCGCGCGCGTGATGTCATGGAACACGCCGCTTAGGTCGCCGCCGCGGACCTCCTCCGCCTTCTTCAGCAGCGTGCCGCGCACGTAGTGCAGCGCCGGGCCCTCCGTCTGCAATAATCAACTGTCCAATTGAGCAAACCCATGCCCCATGGAGTTCCTTGGCTTCATGAGGGAAGAGTTCTTAATTTGCAGCTTCAGAGAGCGGCTGATAAAAGCAAAACAGTATATAGAAATGAACAGCCACGAATAAACACGGCAATGCAGGGCCTGCCATCAGCACCCATCAGCACCCGTGGCACCTGCAGCAACGCTCGCGAGTAGGCCATCCGCAGCTGCCAGCTCAGGCTGCGTCGGCTGGGCGGCCCGCCGGGCTCGTTGGTCGGCAGCGCAGGCGCCACCAGCACCATGCCGAGCACGCGCTCCGGGGCCCTTGGCCCGAACAAGTGCTGGCCATGTCAGCATGCAGCACTCCCCAGGTCTTGAGATCAGACAGTGTCTCTGCAAGAAGTCAATAAACATTGTTCCAGGCTTCTGCATGCCCAAAGCAAAAGCAGCACAGTTGCTCGGCGAGTGGTATAACACTGTGGGCCAAGTCTGTTGAACCTGTACCCTCCGTGCTCCAGCAGAACGTCATGCAAAATCTTGCCATGTTAAAAAGCAACCCTTCTTCCTTGCGGACAACATGCCCGCACCTCTTGAAGAGCTCCATGGTAACCAAAGCACCTGCCCATGCTCACACCCAATCAGTACGCTCTGTCTCGTGCAATGGGATTTGCTCAATTATGCTTGAGCAGCTACACATACAGCAGGGCAGCAGTGCAGAATAGGAGTACAGCACGACTTAATAGCACGCCACAGCTCTGGGAGACGGGGGCAGGAAGAAGGCTTACCAGCAGAGTGGCCCACAACGACAGCCTTCTCAACACCCAGAGCGTCCAGCAGCCCCTCTGCAAGCCGCGCCGCGCCCTGGACAGCACACATGTGATTAATCATGCGGCATCCCGCAACCACAGCTCTCATACTAGCACCGAACAGCTTGGCATGCAAGACAGCCAGCCTCAAACCTGTTTGTGCAATTAAAAAAACACATCATGTCTTGTGCTGTGCTGTGCTTTGACGCTACTGAGCTCAGTAATGTGCTAACAACAGCTTTTCAACACCCCAAAAATATCAGCCATTTTCGATCTACAGCCTGCAACCATATTCAGGTCGTTGGCACATTGACCCTCATACCGGCACATTAAAACGATTGAGATAGGAGCACTATCACGGCGCACCGAGGAGGTGTAAGGGTTGTCCTCCTCGCTACCTTGCCAGTTGAGAGGTCGCTCACTCAGGCCAAAGGGCGGTCGGTCAAATGCAATGACTCGCGCGCTCTCGCCAGCCGCCTCTTCCAGCGCGGGCATGACGCCCTGCCTTCACAGGACAGGGCACTGCTGGGTCTTCTGCAAGACCCAGGGTGCATTTGAACATGTATTGTTCAGTGGTTGTTATGCCAGACTCACTTCACATGCTTGATACCTGCCGCTTACACGTTGAACAGTCAAGCAGCCAGGCGCACTGGAGTATTCCAGACATCATAATAGCGGAGCGTTACCAGTTGAACACACTGCCGTTGAAGCCGTGTATTAGCAGCACGGCAGTCTTGGCGGTCGCTGATCCAACCTGCAGCAAAACCGCGGTATGTTTTTTAAACACACGGCACGGCAAGCATCAAAGAGCCATCACTACAGATATTAAATTGCAGACATCCAGGTTGTCATATACTGACAAGGACACTGCAGCGCAAAAGGCAGTCCGCGCCTGCTTGTAGTGGAGGTCGATGTCGCTCACGCGCACCCACTGCGAGTCTGAATCCCCCAGCGTTTGCGGCGGCACTGTATCCTTCAGCGCCTCTGGTCGCCCGGCCAACCATGGCCGCACCAGTTCGCCAACCTGGGCCGTTGCACCTTCAGCTTAGCTGACACCATACGCAACCAGCAGGCCGTGCGGCACACCAGCTCCGCAAAGTGCCCACCTGTACTAAAGCTAAGCGGCCTCTTTGAGGCTGCAAGTCACAAAAAGCCTATAGCAGTATACCTCCAGCTGTTGCCTCCCTTAAAACTTACAAGCGCAACAAACATGCCAAACATGTCTACACTAGCTGAGCTATATTAGCTCAAAGCATACGTCCTACACACTTGCACTGCAGCTATGCGTCCAGGTAGCACAGCACACTATTGTGCGCCAAATTCTTCAACCAAGTTGAGCAGGGCTCCTTGCCTGCGTCAAAGCGCGGACGACCGAGCTTTGAGAAGGTGCTGACTTGCTGTCTGCCTTCGGCAACCTGAGCGCCAAAGGCGTATGGCTACAGTAGCAGCTGTAACAGTCTAAAGCAATAGCCGCAAAGCCAGCAGGCTGGCGTACTTGACATCTTATATACTGGATTACAGGACCTGCATACTGTGTTGGTTGGCCTGAGAGGCATACCTTGCACTTGTGAACGTTCGTTTCCTGGCAGGGCACTTTGCATATGACTGCCTTACCAGGCACGGTGGTTGGATTTGCAGCCTCTGGCCTGCTGCAAACATGGTTGTGCTGCAAAGCACAGCAACTCACGCAACACACACGGGTTCCAGTGAGCGATATTCTGCTCTCGGTTCAAGAAAAGGGAAGAAAAGACACAGGACAGCAGAGGAGAGGCTGTCGTGGTGCCAATGAATACCCTTAGCAGGGTGTGACATGAAGGGGTGCTCACAAGGCCTTGGAGTGATGTTCACAACATGCCGTCGATTACACAGTTCTGTACACCGCTAATAATACACGTACAACCTGGAGCTGACGTACAGCACATCATCAGGCGCGTTCTGTCCTCGCAAGAGCAGCCTGCCTCCGTTCCATAACATGCCGCCTCCCAGGTGCTACTCTGGCTTCCCAGTCCCATGTGCCATGCACGCCAGTGCTGCTACCTGCGCACAGTCGCAACGCCCTCGCTGCATGCATACTGCCAGTGCGCTCCGCAGGCAACGCTGCGCTGCAGCCTGGGCCCCTGCCCCGTCCATGGCCCGGAGCTGCTGCAGGGCTACCAGGATGCGGCAGGGAAGCTGCCGAAGCGTCTATGGGTGCAGCTGCCGCATCGCCGACATCACCATGGCCTCCAGGAGGGCCAGCACATTGCCTGCCGTTCACGGCGCTGCCCATGGGCCCAGATGGCGGTCCAGCTGCTGCAGCGGCGCCCTCTGAGCCACTCCTGCGGTCACCAGCTGTGGCAGTGCCCTCGGACGTCGTGCCGCGAGCGGCACGCAGCATTGCCAGCGGCACACGGCTGCCATGCTCTCCACCAGCTGATCGGCTGGCGCTAGATATGCCGCCGATCCGGCCGCGAGAGCGCCCGAGCGCCTCCACAGCCGCGGACGCAGCTGCAGGGTCGCCGGCGCGCGCGGCACGCAGCGCCGCCAGGCGAGCCGCCTGCGCGGCGCGCTGGGCCTGCCAGAGCGCGTCGCGTGTGTGCGCGAGGCTGGCGGCCACGCCGGGGCTCTGCGCGCGCAGCGTGCGCTCCATCTGGCCCACGCCCGCCGCGGCCCAGGCCCACTGCGCGGCGCGCTCGCGCCTGGCCGCCTGCCTCGCAGCCTGCCGCGCATGCACTGGCTCACGGTGTGCTGCCCATGCTTCCTACTTTGGCGCACACCAGCTGACACTGACTGGGACAGGCCCCACCACCGGGGAGCGGCTTTGTGGGAATTAAGACACATTGGGTGCAGCACAGAATGCCGCCGTGTGGGTGACCCTGCACGCACAGCTGTCAACATGGTGCCCAGCATGGGCGAGAAAGACCATCTGGGGACACACCGTGCGCATCTCTGCAAGCAGCATTAGCGAGGGCACATAGCCAATGTCCGCGGGCGCACTGGTGTCCTCCTGCGCGCAACCCGCACCCCAGGGTGATGCACGGTGCATGCTCTCAAGGCGTCCCCTCAAAGTTAAGCCGCTGCAGGGCATTGTGTATTTTTCGTTTAAGACTGGGAATCAACTGCCTCCGCCTCCGCAGGAAACCGGTGACCTGCTCAAGGCTTCAATGCCAGGCCTGCTCGTGTGCCTGCTCGAAAAATGAATGCTCGCGCACTGTGCTCTACCAAACCACCCCCCTGCATGCCCCGAAAGAGCTCCTGCTGTGCCACAGCTCCCACAGCACACACATGCATTGAGTGCAGGATGTGGCTTGTGCACAGCGCCCTATGCAGCCCCCGCCGAAACCCACACCCTGCACAGCTGCCAGCCGCGGCGCTGCATTTTCCTAGCACTGGCAACAGCGCCCCCGCGACCGCGCCTGCACGTCCGTGTCGTTGGTGGCGATCATGACGCGCGCGGCGCCGGCCCCGCGCCGCCGGCGCGCCTCCTCCACCAGGAACGAGTCGGCTTCGCACGCGGCGCAGTACACCACCTCCACGCCCCCGCGGTCCGAGCGCAGCCTGCCCCCCGGATAACATCCCTGGTTAGCGCGGGGCACTGCGGTGCAGGAGTGCTGCTTTCACGCCTTCTATTGTGTTTTCAGATTTTCAGCGTTAGCTGCCCACATGGGTGGCTGCGAGCGTTACAAGTACTAGGTGCACACGATGCCATGGTGTGCTCCTAAAGCGGGCCAGGATGGAGCCAACAACCCATCGCCAGAGCTGCTGCACACCCAGGGACGGGGTGTTTCAAGCAGGGCGCTGCACTTGTGCACGGGGCACAGAGGCCTGTCGGTGTTGCCCATGGCGTCGAACGCGACCACCGCGTGCACCATCCGGTCCACGGCGAAGTCGCCCACCTGGCGCGCCGCGTCGGTGCATTGAGCGCGTTGTGACGCTGTCATCCATGCCGGCAGCGTGGTGAATGACATACTGTGCGGTGCTTACTGTGCAGCAATTTCCCGACTCGTGTTGGCAAGCAACACGGCTCTGTGCAGACTCAGAAGCAGGCCTCTGCAACCGGGGGCGCACGACCTGCGCCCAGCGCAGCCCATGCACCATCACTCCATCCATATGCTGTACCAGCCCGCTCGTCCACATTCCATTGGCTTGCCATTCTTGTTCCTCTTTCATACAACAATGTTGAGAACACGCAACAGCTCCTCAGCCCAACTTTGTCGTCTCGTTGTCGATGCCATTCATTAATATAGGCTTCTAACCTACACCGCCTGCGCCGTCTCTGTCGCACATCCCTCGCACAGCGCGCACCTCGTTGACCAGGCGCTCGCGCGCGGCGTCCAGGCCGCGCAGGCTGGCCAGCCGCGCCAGCCGCCGGCTGGCGAAGATGATGTTGTATCCGTCCACGAGCAGTACGGGCGCCGTCACGCTGGCCAGCGCCTGCACCCAGCGCAGCTGCGCGTCGGCGCGGGCGGCCCCACACGGTGCGCAGCGCTCGGCGCGGGGTGCCGCAGCACGCGCGAGCAAGAGCTGTGAGCCGCGTATGAGAGCATAAACGTGAGTAGAGACTGCGGGGCCCACAGGAGCAGCAGACACACGCATGTCGCTATGACGGTCACAGCTGCATGTGTAATAGCGCAGCGTACCATTTCCCCCGTAGCAGCACAAAAGGGTGGACATGGGGTGACCATGCCAGCCATTGCTTCTTCTCTGTACTCCGCTCTGGGAGAATAAGCCCAGTTATTGCACCTGACAAAAGGGAAACTGTGCAACACAAGAGCGCACCGCGGTGCGGTACAGGCTCCGCAGGGCGGCGTGGGTCGCCATGCGCTTGGCAGCGGCAATCGCCTCCACTGCATCATCCTCCGCCTGCGCCGCGGCCTGCGCGCCCACGCGCGCTCGTGGCCATGCCTGTCGTGAGCACGCCAGGCACCACACACACCAGACTTTGCAGTAAGTGTGGCAAGAGCCTTGCACACACCGCCCTGCACATGAGCGCACACCTATGAGCTACCCAGGCCTGCAGCCACGCCTATCATGCATGCCTGTCATGCATGCCAACCGTGCCTATGCATGCATAGTAGGCGCATGCATGCCCATGGTGTCGCATGGTGAGTACTGACTTGCGTTCAATGCATGTGCTGCTCTGCAGCTTTGTGCTATTACTGGAATTGAGGACATTGCTGCCGAGTACACTGACAGCAGGTGCATGCAAGCAACAGCTTGTAAAGCAGCGTACCACACGCAGGCCGCGCACTTGCAGGGGGATGATAAAGGGTGACTGTATGCAAAGTGAGACTCACAGCAGGCGCAAAGCCACCACTGCAACCACAGCAGCAGGCTCGTGCCTGAGCAGCGGCCTCCTCCGGCTCGAGCTGCTTCTTACGGAAAGCAGTACGGGGAGCGGCCTTGGGCGTGCTGCTGCGCAGGTCCTGGGGCGTGCAGCAGAAATGCACACAGTCAGTGCCTGCTCCGCGAGTGTACTACCCCGGTGATCGTGTATACTACTCCGGTGAGCCTGCACTCACGCTGGTGCAGGTTGGCTCTAGCAGGACGAGTTAACAGTGGCAAGGCAGGCACTTCAACAAGCATATCGACCAGGTCCAAAGCAGCTGCCGCGCACCGCCAAGGTCCGCACAAAGGCGAGCTCCTTCCTGAAGTTGGGGCCCATGATGCGGCGCGGAGCGCCCAAGCCGTGCCTCTCCGCTTCCTGTCTCAAGTCACACAGTCGCGTTTGCTCAGGTCACTGCACGACAACAAGGCGACAACAAGCAGAGCGGACCGTTGCGTCGATGCTTTGCACACCTGCGGTGGTGCCGTGTCCTTTGCTTTCTTTGGCTTCTTTGCTTTCTTCGCTACTTTGTCGCCGCAGACCACCAGGGCTGGGTGGCGCGCCGCAGAGGTGCAAAGCGGCAGCCCGCAAACACGGTGACTTGGCAATGGGCAGCTCCAAGGCCCACAGGCGCGCATGCTACTTGCGCAGGAGCCTTCCCACACACCCCCTTCGCCCTCCTTGAATGTGCGCGGTGAACTGGGAAACTTGCATTTGAGGCGACGTTGCAACAAGAGGAGCCCTAGGGCGTCGGAGGCAAGCGGGGGGCACACGCCAGCGGGGGGCACACGCTGGGAGCATGCCCACTCATCAGGCGCTCCTGAGCCAGGAACGACTCGATCAAGTTGGGGCAGCTGCCTCATGTCAGCACAGGCACCGCGCGTGCTGAGCGGCCTGTTCTGCAGCACGTCGCGGCCTGGCGAAGGCCCGGCCCTTAGGTGTGATGCGGCGCGGCCGAGCGGCAAGCGGGGGGCTGCCAGCAGGCAGGAGCCGCGGCCGGCGCCGCAGGGGCCTGGCGGCTGGCTGGGCGCCGGCTGCAACCTGCAGCGCCGGCCGCACATGCCGCAGTTGCCGAGCAAGGTGGGGGAGGGCGTCGCTATCGTGCAGGGCCTGCAACCCAGCACGAATGGGAGCAGTGTGCGGCTGGAGGGCGACAGCTTTATCAGCACGCAGTTTGTGGCGGAGAGCCTCATACCCACGGCGAGCGGCAAGTACCGCGTGCGCGCATACAGGCACTCGGTGCGCGCCCTGTCGGCGTGGTACAAGGATGAGGCTGCGCCTGTTCCTATTCTTGTACAGGCGTAGAAGCCTCCCGCTGTATAAGCGCCGAGCTCAGTTGCGTGTGTGGCCTTCTGTGGCGCAAACGCACGGATGAGCGAGCTGAGCCGAGTGGTCAGCCTGTGTCTTAGTGCAGGAGCAGGGCGGACATCACTTTTAAGAGTGTGAGTCGAGGTGCTGCCGCGGCGCAGTGCGATGGAGGCAGGACGTGCTCGGAGCCGACCTGCATTATGACGGGGAGGCCGGAGGGCGGCGAAGCGGTGCGGCCCCTGTGAGCCTCTGCCTGAGATTGGTGCAGCTCCGTGTGTGGTGCTGTGTTGTCCGTGCTGTCCTTGCTGGTCCCACTCAAGCGTCCAAGGCCGCGCGCGTCCCAGGTGCCTGTGCGCGTGCACGACGCGTGCTTCACCTCAGGTGTGCGCCGGCACGCTTCTCGCCTGGTCACACACCGTGTGCTGGCTCTTGATGGCAGACGAATGGCGTTAGTGTGGAGGGCACTCTTGTGCTGTTTGTCACTGTAGGTGTCCCAGGATCTTGAGGCCTGGCGCTCTTGCAGCATGGCCATGTATCCGCTGAAACGCTGCTGATTGCAACAGCCGGCTCGGCGCCGACGCTCTTATGGCGCCCGCAGAGGTGCTGGGGTCCCTGAAGTGCGACTGCGCGGACCAGTTCCGGCTGGCGCAGCGCTACATACAGGAATATCCGCCTGGCATCCTCATCTACCTGCAGCAGGAGGGCCGCGGCATCGGCCTGGCCAACAAAATTGCGGCCTACGCCCTGCAGGCGCGCCGCCGCTCCGGCCGCACTCTGGCCTTTCTGCGCAACCTCGCCATCATCTGCAGTCGCACAGCGAGTGCATGCCCTGCCGTGCTGCTTTTTACGTTAGGACGTTTCTGCTGGACGTTTCTGCTGGGTTACATGATATGCAGCTGAATACACAGGCACCAGCTGGATACACAGGCACCATGTCTGTGTTGTTCAGGGGGTCGTAGTCGGATGTTGTACTTATACAGGCAAGTGCGGACGGAGCGGGGTGATGCGGGTGCAGGAGGAGGG
>JAABUH010003418.1_pt1 | contig 13666 bp, 10 predicted proteins | sample 5559121 | NCBI WGS metagenome assembly JAABUH01 (sample SAMN10711871, study PRJNA513364) | rock metagenome | isolation source: Antarctica rocks | place: Antarctica: Victoria Land, Battleship Promontory nord | collected 2015-12-28 | reverse complement strand
TCACGGCACCCACCGCCCCTCGACGTGGGCGACCCTCCGCGCGCGGGCGCGTCCTCCCGTTCTCGCCTCCCGCCGTACCACCCGAGAGGTCCGCCGCATGATCACGCTTGCGTGTGGCTATACCCTCATTTCTTAGCCTGATGCATATGGGGCTGCGCGCCCCCACACCCCGCGTCCTTAGGAGCGCAGGCGGGGTAGTACAGGGCATGACGGCACGCCAGGCGCGGCGGCGGGTGGTGATGACGAGGCGGCAGGACGGACGTCTCTTACGCGGCGCGCGGGGCGTGGGCCTGCTGGGCCGCCCGAAAGATCGCCGGATCGTAGGTGTCGTGGTTAGCCCACAGGGCGTAGATGAGGCGCACCCACTGGTTGGCCAAGGCGCGCACGGCCATGGCGTGGCTCTTGCTTGCGGCGCGCTTGCGCTGATAGTACGTCAAGGCCCACGCCTCCTTCTGGGTGCTCTGCCAGGCGAACTGGTGCAAGGCGTTGCGCAGGGGCTTGTTGCAGGCGTAGCGACGATGCGCTTTGGCGAAGTTCCCGCTCTGGAAGGGCGCCGGCGATGTCCCGGCCAGGGCCTGCACGCTCGCCGCGTCCATGTAGCGCCCCCGGTCGTCGCCCCATTCCGCCAGCAGTCGCGGCGCCAACCGCTGTCCGGCCCGCGGGAGGCTCGCGAAGGCCCTGCTGTCGGAATGCAGCCTAAAAAGGCGCGTGATTTCCTCATCATAGGCAGCGATTTCGGGAAGGAGCACCCGCAACTGGGCGACCAACGTCAGCATCAGGCGCGTTTTGGTGCGCGTCACCACCGGGTCGGCCTCCAACTGCGGCTGGCTCAAACGGTCGTGGATCTGCTGGGCTTTGGCCGCCGCCGTCGGGTGACCGGCCGCCTTGAGGGCGACGGCGATCTGCTCCACTGTCGCCGCCCGCGCCTGGTCGGGGGTCGGGAACGCCTGCACGAAAGCCAGCGTCGTCGGCTGTTGCAGCTTGCCGAACAAGCCCAGCGCCACCGGATAGTAGGCCTTGAGGCAAGCCGTGAGCTGGTTGACCAGGCGGGTCTGGCTCTGGATCAAGGTGTCCTGGTCACGCGTGAGCGCCTTGAGTTCGGCGCGCACGGGGCTATCCGGGGTCAGGCGGCGCAAGTCATCCAGATCGCTGCGCCCCGTGCGCGCCAACAAGTAGGCGTCGATAGCGTCGGTCTTGGCCCCGGAGGGCTTGCGGTGCCGATCAACGGTCTTGGGGTTGACCGGATAGACGGGCACGCCCGCTTCCAGCAGGGCGGCGATGAGCAAGCCCCGGTTCGTTTCGACGATGCAGGCCAGGTGATCCGGGTGAGCGGCGACATCCCCCAGCCCTTGAAGGAACGCCACAAGCGTGCCCAGCCCCTCGGCTGTATGGGCGACACGCAGAGCGCCCACGCGTTTGCCCCCCTCGTCGATCACCACAGCATCATGATGCTGATCCGCCCAGTCGATGCCGGCATACCACATAGTCATAGTCGATGGTCACTTTCTAGAGATAGGCGAGAGATCCTGGGCGGTCGTGGCCTTATACACGGCGCTCGAAGCGCATCCTTCTATGGTCGATTATCCCCAGGAGTGACGGGAAGGAAGGTCAATCTCCCTTAAACGGTCGAGCCGCTAGGAGGGAATATCCTTTCCTCCCCCGCCCGCAGTCCGGTGGCTGTACACCCACCGAGTCCCTCCGTCGAGGGGGGACAATCTGAGTTTAATGTATAAGGGAGCGGATGGGCCGCTACGTGTTGGATTTCCAGGAGATCGACCAGACGCAGGTCGCGGTCGTCGGCGGCAAGGGCGCGCACCTGGGGGAGCTTTCGCGGATCGAAGGCCTCCGCGTGCCGGCTGGCTTTTGCGTGACGACGGACGCCTTCCAGCGGATCATGGCGGAAGCGCCGTCGATCGACGATCGGCTCGATCGGCTGTCGCGCCTGAAGCCGGACGACCGGGAGGCGATCCGCGCGCTCAGCGCGGAGATCCGCCGGACCCTCGAAGGGATCGCCATCCCCGACGATCTGGCGGAGGCGATTACCCGTCCGCTCGCCCGGCTCGGCGAGCAAGCCGCCTGCGCCGTCCGATCTAGTGCGACGGCGGAGGACTTGCCGACGGCCTCCTTCGCGGGCCAGCAGGACACGTACCTAAACGTCGTGGGGCCGGCGGCGATCCTCCAGCACGTCAGCCGGTGCTGGGCCTCGCTCTTCACCGAGCGGGCCGTGATCTACCGCCTGCGGAACGGCTTGGACCACCGGAAGGTCCACATGGCCGTGGTCGTGCAGCAGATGGTCTTCCCGCTGGCGGCCGGCATCCTTTTCACGGCCGACCCCGTCACGGGCAACCGGAAGGTCGCCTCCGTGGAGGCCAGCTTCGGCCTCGGCGAGGCCCTGGTCTCCGGCTTGGTGAACGCGGACGTCTACAAGGTGCGGGACGGCGAGGTCGTCGCCAAGGCGGTTGCCACCAAGCAGCTTGCCATCCACGCCTCGCCGGCAGGCGGGACGCAGGAACAGGCGATTGAGCCGGAGCGGCAGGAGCAGCCATCGCTGATGGATGCGCAGGTCGTGCGGCTCGCGCAGCTGGGTCGGCGGATCGAAGCGCACTTCGGCCGCCCCCAGGACATCGAATGGTGCCTGGTCGACGACGAGTTCCAGATCGTCCAGAGCCGGCCGATCACCACGCTGTTCCCCATCCCTGCGGCCAGCGACCGAGAGAACCATGTCTACGTCTCCGTCGGCCATCAGCAGATGATGACGGACGCCATGAAGCCCCTAGGGCTCTCCATGTTCCAGCTAACGGCCGGAAGGCCCATGTACGAGGCCGGCGGGAGGCTGTTCGTCGACGTCACCCGGGGCCTGGCTTCGCCAGCGAGCTGCGCAGGCCTCCTAGAGGTCCTGGGGAAATCCGATCCGCTGATCAGGGACGCGCTGCAGACCATCCTCGACCGCGGCGACTTCATCCGGTCGCTCCCGGACGAGGGTCCCGGCGGGGCGCCGGCGGGCGGCGCGCCAGCCCCGATCGAGACCGATCCGGCTATCATCGCTGAGCTGATCGGGCGCAGCCAGGTCTCCATCGCCTCCTTGAAGCGCGACATCCGGACGAAGTCGGGATCGGCGCTCCTCGACTTCATCCTGACGGACCTCCAGGAGTTGAAGCGGATCTTGTTCGATCCGCAAAGCCATCAGGTGATCATGGCGGCGATGGAGGCCACCTGGTGGCTCAACGAGCAGCTGCAGGCGTGGCTGGGCGAGAAGAACGCGGCCGACACGCTCACGCAGTCCGTCCCCCACAACGTCACGTCGGAGATGGGGCTGGCGCTCCTGGACGTCGCGGACGTGATCCGCCCGCATCCGGACGTGGTGGCTTTTCTGCAGCACGTCGAGGACGAAAGCTTCCTGGACGAGCTGCTCGAGCTCGCGGGCGGGCGGGAAGCGCGAGACGCCATCCGGGCCTGGCTCGACACGTACGGCATGCGCTGTGTCGGCGAGATCGACATCACGAAGCCGCGTTGGAGCGAACGCCCCACCACGCTCGTGCCGATCCTCCTCGACAACATCAAGAACTTCGAGCCGCGCGCCGGCAAGCGGCGCTTCGCGCAAGGGTGGCAGGAGGTTTGGAAGAAGGAGCAGGAGCTGCTAGAGCGCTTGCGGGCCTTGCCGGACGGGGAGCGGAAGGCCGAAGAGGCCAAGCGGATGATCGACCGGGTCCGCACCTTCATCGGGTACCGGGAGTATCCGAAGTACGGCATGGTCAGCCGCTACGTCGTCTACAAGCAGGACTTGCTCGAAGAAGCCGAGCGCCTCGTGCAGGCCCACGTGCTTCGTGAGAAGGAAGACATCTTCTACCTCACGTTCCAGGAGCTCCACGACGTCGTGCGCACGAACCAGGTGGACGACCAGCTCGTCCGCCAGCGCAAGGACGCGTTCAGGTCGTATCAGGCGCTCACGCCGCCCCGGGTGCTCACATCGGGCGGCGAGGTCGTCGCCGGGTCGTATCGACGCGACGACTCGCCGGCCGGCGCGCTGGTCGGCTTGCCGGTTTCCGCCGGGATCGTCGAGGGGCAGGCCCGCATCGTCCTGGACATGGCGGAGGCCGACCTCGAACCGGGCGACATCCTGGTCACCGCCTACACGGACCCCAGCTGGACGCCTCTGTTTGTCGCGATCGGGGGCCTGGTGACGGAGGTGGGGGGCCTGATGACCCATGGCGCGGTGATCGCACGGGAGTACGGCTTGCCGGCCGTCGTGGGGGTGGAGCATGCCACCCGGCTGATCCGGGATAGGCAGCGGGTCCGCGTGCATGGAACAGACGGGTACGTCGAGATCCTGCCCTAGCGGGCCAGCCCGACAGGTAGCCGGGCGGCACGTGGTCGGTCAGCCAGACGCCGTTGGCGGTCTGGTAGAAGGCGTGGCCGGCCGCGTGCATGGCCGCGGCGTCCACCGTCAGGATGACGGGCTGCGCAGACGATTGGCCGCGGAGATGTCCGGTCTGGACATTCGTTACGACCTCGGCGAAGGACACCCGCTGCTCGGGCGCCGCATGCCTGATCTCGATCTGGTCACCGCAAACGCTCCGCTGCGGGTATTCACCCTGCTGCACGAGGCCCGGCCGGTGCTCCTCAACCTCGGTGAGCCCGGCGGCTTCGACATCACTCCATGGGCGGATCGGGTTTAGGTGATCGACGCTACATATGGTGGTCTGTGGGAGCTTCCGGTCCTTGGCGCGGTCATTGCTCCCACTGCCGTGTTGATGCGGCCCGATGGCTATGTAGCCTGGGTGGGAAACCTCACCCACCTGGGGCTCCCTGACGCGCTAACCACCTGGTTCGGACCGCCTACTGCGGCGTAGCTCTCTGCTCACATTCCATGCACTGCACCAGGATGACTCTGGCGTTTGGATCAGGACGGCTTCCAGCCGCACCGGTCTGTGCGGTAGCCTCGCTTGGGATGCGGCGCAGATTCAAGCCCGCATCGACACTGGATCGCTGATCATCGAGACTGCGGGAGAGCCCCGACAATTTACAGGCCCTGCCCGCGGGGTCCAGGGCTCGTGCATTGTCGGGGCAGGCGTGCCCGTGTGTGCTCGTTTGCCCGCACGCGTCATGGTTGGCGGGGGTCTGGGGGGAGGCATCTCCCCAGGTTCCCCCGGAGGCGCGCCCCACTGTCAGACCCGCGGCTAGGGTCCGGGAGACCAGTCAGCCAGGGGCGGAGGGGGCGAGGAGAGGTAAGGGCGACTTTTCACGAGCCCTGCCGCGGGGCCGAAGGACGTGGTAACATAGCGCGAGATATGTCACACTTAGTGGCGTGCCGATACACATGCCGATACACATACTGTAACCGTAGTGGTCTATTGCATAGCATGGCCGTAGCATGGCCGTGGTGAGCGAAGGGTAGAGCAGCTAGCTTATGAAAAGAATCGCGGTTGTAGGGGGGACGGGGTACGTCGGGCTCACGACGGGCGCGTGCTTCGCCGAATTGGGCAACACGGTCGTCTGCCTCGACACGGACGGGTCCAAGGTCGAGATGCTGCGGCGCGGCGAGATACCGATCTTCGAGCCCGGCCTGAGCGAGATGGTCGCGCGCAACATCGCGGCGCGGCGCCTCAGCTTCACCACGGACTACGCCGAGGCCGTCCCCGACGCCGAGATTGTTTTCATCGCCGTCGGCACGCCGACGATGCCGGACGGGCGCGCCAATCTGCGCTACGTGCGCGCCGCCGCCGAAACGATCGGTAACCACCTGCGCGGCCACACCGTCATCGTCAACAAGAGCACCGTGCCGATCGGCACGGGCGACTGGGTCGGGGGCATCCTGCGCCGCACGGCCGATCCCAGCGCCTCGTTCGGCGTCGTCTCCAACCCCGAGTTCCTGGCCGAGGGCACGGCCGTGGCCGACTTCATGAACCCGGACCGCGTGGTGCTCGGCAGCGAGGACCGCTCGGCGGCCGAGGTGGTGGCTAGCCTCTACCTCTCGCTGCAGTCGCCCATCCTCATCACCGACCTGCGCACCGCTGAGATGATCAAGTACGCCAGCAACGCTTTCCTGGCCACGCGCGTCAGCTTCATCAACGAGATCGCCTCGATCTGCGAGCCCCTCGGCGCCGACGTGCGTCAGGTGGCCATGGGCATGGGCTACGACAAGCGCGTCGGCAAATACTTCCTCAACGCCGGGCTCGGCTACGGTGGCAGCTGTTTCCCCAAGGACGTGCGCGCGCTCGCCCAGATGGCCGAGTACGCCGGCTGCCACCCGCAGCTGCTGCGCACGGTGATGGAGATCAACCAGGACCAGCGCACCGCCGTGGCCGATAAGGTGCGCGAGGGCCTCGGCCGTACCCTCAAGGGCGCCCGCATCGCCCTGCTGGGCCTCGCCTTCAAGCCCAACACCGACGACATGCGCGAGGCGCCGAGCATCGACCTAACCGACCAGTTCCTCGCCGACGGCGCCACGGTCGCCGGCTACGACCCGCAGGCCGGCGAAACGGCGCGCCAGGCCCTCGGCGACCGCATCGACTACGCGACGAACGCCTACGAGGCCACGGAGGGCGCCGACGCCGTGGTGCTGGTGACGGAGTGGCCCGAGTTCCGCGCGCTCGACTTCGCGCGTATCAAGGGCGGCATGCGCGGCAACGTCTTCGTCGACGGCCGCAACCTCTACGAGCCCGAGACGCTGCGCACGCTCGGCTTCGCCTACTATGGCGTCGGGCGCGGCTACGCCCCGCAGCCGTTCCCGGCCGATGCCGAGGATCTCTACGTCGAGCAGGCCCCGATCGCCCGGCCCGAGATCGAGCCGCTCGCCGTGGAGAGCGTCAACTAGTAGCACTATGACCATGGAGCAGAGCGGCGCTACGGGGCCGAGCGGGCGCGCGCTGGGAACCAACCGGGGCGGCGAGTTCGGTGATTGGGCGCCGCCGCCCGAGGCCTGGGCGCGTGTTCTCGCGGCCTGGAGACCGCCCGCGTCCGCTGCGCAGGAAGACGTCCCCCTCCTCGAGGCGCGTGGCCGCGTCCTCGCCACCGACGCGCATGCCCCGCTCGACTCGCCCGCCTTCGACCGATCGGCCATGGATGGTTACGCTGTGCGCGCCGCCGACACGGCCGGCGCCTCGGACGACACCCCCGCGCGCCTGACTTTCGCGGGCGATGTGCCGATGGGCGCGGCCAGCGCGATCACGGTCGGGCCGGGCCGGGCCGCCTGGGTCGCCACCGGCTCGATGATCCCCGCGGGGGCCGACGGCGTGGTCATGGTGGAGCTCACGGCCCGCGAGGACGACGACGTCCTGCTGCGACACCGCGCCGCGCCCGGCGACAACATCGTGCGGCGCGGCGACGACCTGCGCGCCGGCGCCCTCGTGCTTCGCGCGGGTCACACGTTGCGCCCGCAGGACGTGGCGGCGCTGGCCTCGATGGGCCTGGCCGAGGCGCCCGTGCGGCCCCGCCCGCGCGTCGCCGTCATCTCCGGCGGCGACGAGCTCGTGTCGCCCGGCGCGCCGCTCCAGGCCGGACAGATCTACGATTCTAACTCCTACGCCCTGGCCGCCCAGGTGGCTTCGTGGGGCGGCGAGGCGCGGGTGCTGTCGCGCATGCCCGACCAACTCGAGGCGGTGCGCGAGGCCCTCGCGCGCGCGATCCGCGAGGCCGACATCGTGTTGCTCTCGGGCGGCAGTTCGGTCGGCGTCAAAGACTTGACGGCGACGGCGATCGACGCCGCGGGCAAGCCGGGCGTCGTGGTCCACGGCGTGGCCATGCGCCCGGGGCGGCCTACCATCGTAGGCGTGGTCGATGGCGTCCTGGTCATCGGCATCCCCGGCAACCCTGTTTCGGCCATGGTCGCCTGTGAGGTCTTCGCGCGTCCCGCCGTCGAGGCGCTGCTCGGCGTCGTCCCCGCGCGCGCGGCCGGCGCGGTCGGGGACTACTCTGCCCGCGGGACGCTGACGGAGATTGTGCGCTCGCAGGCCGGGCGACAAGACTACGTGCGCGTCGCGCTCTCCCACACCGACGACGGCGCGCTCGCCGTCACCCCTGTCCCGGGCGGCTCGGGCGTGATCCGCTCCATGGTCGACGCCGCCGGCCTGCTCGTCGTCCCGTCCGAGCGCGAATCGCTGCAGCAGGGCGAAACAGTCGAGGTCCGGCTGTTCTAATACCTACATTACTAGGCGCGGACCTGCCCGAACAACCGATGCCCGGTGTAGGCGCGCGCCGTACAGTGTGTGTAGATGGTGTGGGCCCCGCCGCCCCGCCATACCTGCGACACAGGCGCGGGGCTTTTAAGAGTAGGTTTTTCATGAAGGAGGGAGGGTCGGAGGGCGGCGCCCTCCGTGCCTCCTCTCGTGCGGAGGGGGGGGGGGGGGGGCGGGGCACCCCCCCCCCCCACCCCTCCGCACAAAAAACCTACCCCCAGGTAAGAGGGGCACAGGGCTCGTGCATTGTCGGGGCAGGCGTGCCCGTGTGTGCCCCTGTGTGCCCGTCCGGCCGCACGCCTTGTGGTTGGCGGGGGTCTGGGGGGAGGCATCTCCCCAGGTTCCCCCGGAGGTGCGCTGGACCGTCGGCCGCAGCCGAGGGATCAGTCAGCCAGGGGCGGAGGGGGCGAGAGGGGCAATGGCGACTTTTCACGAGCCCTGAAGGGGGCGGGGACACAGAGACTATGACGCCGACTTTCTATTGGCTGATCGACGATGCGCTGGCCGGGTGCTCGCGGCCGGGCGAGCCGGAGAAACGGCGCGCCCATGCTCGACGCGACGAACAGGACGAACGGGACGAGTTCGATGGAGCGGACCCGCGCGACGCGCTGGATCGCGACCTCGCGTGGCTGCGCCGCCAGGGCATCGGGGCTGTGCTCTCGCTTACAGAGACGCCGCTGGCCGAGGATGTCATGGCGCGACACGACCTGGCGACGCTGCACCTGCCCGTGCCGGATCTCACCGCGCCCACCGCGGAGCAGCTGATGCGGGCGCTCTCCTTTATCGACCTGCACCGCGCCAGGGGGCGCGCCGTGGCGGTGCACTGCCTGGTGGGCGAGGGCCGCACTGGGACCGTCCTCGCCGCCTACCGCATCCGCGGCGGCGCCACGCCCGATCAGGCGCTACGCGAGCTCCGCGGCCACCGACCGGGCGCCGTCGGCAGCAAGGAGCAGGAACGCGCCCTGCGCGCCTTCGCCGCGCGCCGCGACTGGATCGTGTGAGTTGCAGGACTCCTATCCATTGAGTTCGTCGAGCGCCGCCGTCAAGTCCGGCGGGAGCGGCGAGGAGAATTCGCGGTAGGCGTCGTCGGAGGGGAGGCGCAGGCCCAGCAGGTAGGCGTGCAGGAACTGGCGCGTCAGGCCGGGGAGCGGGCGGCGCGCGCCGTAGAGGTGGTCGCCCGCGACGGGGTGGCCAAGCGCGGCGAGGTGCACGCGGATCTGGTGCGTGCGCCCGGTCTCGATCAGGACGTCGAGCAGGGCGAAGCCTCTGTACTCACGCTCGATGCGATAGGTCGTGCGCGCGGACCGCCCGTCGAGGGTCGGGGCCATGCGTTTGCGGTTGCGCGGGTCGCGCCCGATCGGCAACTCGATCGCGCCCTCCGCGGCCTTCGGCGTACCCTCCACGAGCGCCCAATAGCGTTTTACAACGGACCGCTCGCGCCACTGCCGGGCCAGATAGGCGTGCGCGGCGGGCGTGCGCGCCACCACGATCAGGCCCGAGGTGTCCCGGTCCAGCCGGTGCACGAGGCCGGGGCGCGCCGTGTCCCCAGTCTCGGCGATCGACGGGTCGTGGCCGAGCAGCCTGTTGACCAGCGTGTCCTCGGCGTGCCCCGCCCCCGGGTGCGCCGTCAGGCCCGCCGGCTTGTCGATCACCACGACATCTTCGTCCTCGTACACGATGGCCAGCTCCCCGCGCGAGGGCGCCAGCGCGGCGGGGCTGGGGGCCGTGAGCGCCGCGAGCGCCGCCTCTTGTACCATCAGTGTCTCGCCGGCCACGACCGCGCGGGCGGCGCGAGCTTTGCCGTGGGCGAACGCGACCTGACCCTCGTCGACCAACCGCCGCGCGGCCGTGCGCGTCGTGCCGGGCAACAGCGCCGCCAGCGCGACATCGAGTCGCTTTCCCTCGAGCTCCGGCGGGACAATCAGGGTCTGTATGGGCATGGCGGCCTCGGCTTCGCTACGCGCATTTCGACGGTGAGACGGTGGGGACAGGCGGGTCGGGCACAGCGGGGACGGTACCCGTCCCCGTCCACGATCAAGGGATGGGAGAGCGATAGTACGGCTCCCCCGATAGGCTGGCGCGGAGGGCCTGGCCGTCGACGATCGTGTCGAACTGTAGCCGCTCGGGAGAGGGGGCGGCGCCGACCCGGAACACGCCCGCGCCCAGGGGGGCGAGCGGCTCCTCGCCGCCGTCCGGCCGGCTCAGCAGCGCCGCGCCCTTACGCTGAACTACGCGAAAGTTGGAGGTCCAGGGGTTGTGCGAGCGGTAATGGCCTGTGTATGCGGCCCACTCCACGGGCGCGTCGAAAGTTGTCGCTCCGGCGTAGCGATCTCCAGCGTACCAGTCGGGGCCGTGGAAAGCCTCGACGACCCGGCCCTCCGCACGCCCCATGCGCAGCAAGAAACGGGCGAAGTCCGGGTGGTCGACAAAAAAGGTGTCGCGGCCGCGCCGCTCCAGCGCGACACGGCCGGCGCCATGGCCCAGCATCAGGTGGCCGTCGGACGCCTCCAACGTGAGTGTCCCGGCCTCGCCACGATACATCCCCGCGTAGTCGGGCGCATCCTCGACCACGGCCGGGTCGTGCACGGGCGACGTGGAGGGCAACGGCGTCCCCGCGACGACGGCCCGCAGGAGCCCGAGCGCGGCGTGCGCCATCTCGACATACAGCGCGCCCTGCCCGTAGTTGATCAACACGGCGACGCCCACGCCGGCGTCCATGTCGGCCATGACGGCGGACTGATAACCCGGGGCGCCCCCGCCGTGGCCGAGATAGGTGTGGCCGTCCACCTCCTGGATGATCGTGCCATAGCCGTAGGATAGATCCTGTCCGAAGGCGCCGCCGGCGGCGCGCCGCGCCATCAGGTCGAAGCTCGCGGGCGCGAGGATGCGCCCCCGGGGACCCTGCCCCCGATTCAGGATCATGCGCGCGTAGGCCGCCAAGTCCGCTGCCGTCGAAACGCCGCCGCCGTCGCCGGTCGTGAACTCCGTCCACGCTGCCGGGAGCGGCGTTTCGCCTCGCCGCGCCGGGCGGTCGTCGTAGCGGGCGGCGTAGCCGACCGCCATGCGGTCGCGCCGCTCCTGCGTCACTATCGCAGCCGACGCTACCATGCCGAGCGGATCGAAGACGCCTTCCTGGATCGCCACGGCGCGCGGACGCCTCGTCAGGGCTTCGAGCAGGAAGCCCAGCGTCTTGTACCCTGTGTTCGAGTAGTGGAAGTGGCGGCCCGGCGCACAGGCTAGCTCCACCTCGCGCAGCGCCGCCACGTCGTAGCGCGAGCCCGGCGTCTCGGCGTAGGCCGTGGCGAGGCCGGACGTGTGACTGAGCAGGTGGTGTGTCGTGATCGGCGCGAAGCGGGAGCGCACACGGAACCAGGGCAGATAGTCCCCGACGGGCGCGTGCAGGTCCAGGCGGCCGGCCTCGTGCTGCTGGAGGAGGGCCACGGCGGTGAACCACTTGCCGACGGACGCGATGTCGAAAAGGATGTCGGGCGTGAGCGGCGCCCGTGCCGCCACATCGGCGTCGCCGTACGTCGCGCTATAGAGCGTGCGCTCCCGGTCGGTTAGCGCGAGCGCGAGGCCTGGCGCCGATGATAGGGGTAAGCGCCGCGCGACGACGTCATCCAGGCGGGCCAACGCCCGCGCGAGGGGCGTCATGCCGTCAGCGGCGATCATCGAGCGGCGACTGCCGGCGGACCGGCTCCTGGCCCGACGACGCCGTCGCGCTCGCCGCAGGTGATCGGGCGGGCGCGCCCTGCGCGACCAGCAGGTAGTAGGCCAGGATGACCACGCCGACGACGATGCAGGAATCCGCGATGTTGAAGATGGGGAAGGATTTGACGGAGACGAAGTCGACGACGTAGCCCTGGCGCAGCCGGTCGATCAGGTTGCCCAGCGCCCCCCCGAGTTGCAGCCCCAGGCTGAGCTTGAGCCACGGGCGGTTGGACGGCAGGAAGCGAAAGTAGGCCACGATCACGCCGACCACGACGACGGCGATGAGCACGAACAACAACGTTTCGTTGGGCAACACGCCGAACGCCGCGCCCTTGTTCCTGACGTAGGTCAGGCTCAACCAGTCCGGTACCACGATCTGCGCGCTCGCGTACTCGTTGGAGAAGCGGAAATGATCCTGCACCCAGTGCTTGCTCTCCTGGTCCGCCAGGAGCGCCAGGACGGCCACCAGCAGCAGCGACACGCCGCGCAGGCGAGCCGCCCTGGATGGGGACGATGGGGGTGGCGTGGGGCCGGACACCATCAGCGTTGGGAGACCTGCTGCTTGGCGGCGTCGTCGATGCACAGGGCCGCCTGCGGCATGGCCTGCAGACGCTCCGGCGCGATTTCCCTGCCGCAGACATCGCAGATGCCGTACGTGCCCCGGGCGAATTTGTCCAGGGCGTGCTCGACGTCGGCGAGCTGCTGCTCCAGGTTGCGCTCCAGCGCGAGGTTGCGCTCCTGCTCGTAGAGCTCGGTGCCTGCCTCGGCTTCGTGGTTGCCGTAGCCCGACTGCTCGGCGTCGTATTGCACGCCCGCCTGCACGTCGTTGTTCGCGATGTCGTCGATCTCGACGCGCAGGCTGTCGCGATCACTTTCGAGGCGCCCGCGCAACTCGTCGAGCTGAGTCTGATCCAATCCTGTCATACGCTCGTTCTCCTCACCCTCGGTTCCACCTAAGATATCATGTGAATCATGCCAGATGCGCCCCGTATGTGTCGAGACATCTTACTCCGCGAACGCTGTGCCCTTTACTCCGCGAACGCTGTGCCCTTTACTCCGCGAACGCCGTGCCCTTTACTCCGCGAACGCTGTGCCCTTTACTCCGCGAACGCTGTGCCCTTTACTCCGCGAACGCCGTGCCCTCGACGCGCGCCTCTACCCGACCGGCCGAGAGATCGCGCACGCGCTCCTGAAAAAGCGCGACCTCGCCGGCGGGCGCGAGGAGCGTCAATGTCGCGCGCTCGCCGTACTCTATCTTCGGTGCGCGCAACCCCAGCCGGTGGACCTCCTGCTCGACGGCGCCCAGCAACCCGTACTCGACGGTCAGACGCAGGCGCGCGTGCGGGCGCAGCGTGACGACGCCGGCCGCGCGCACCGCCTCGGCCGCCGCGCCGCCGTACGCCCGCGCGAGGCCGCCCGCCCCCAGCAGCGTGCCGCCGAAGCGCCGCGACACCACGACGGCGATGTCGACCAGCCCCTCCCGCAACAGCGCCTCCATCATAGGCCGCCCCGCCGTGCCCCCCGGCTCCCCGTCGTCGCTGAAACGCGCGATCTCACCGGCCGGTCCGAGCCGGTAGGCGTAGGCATGGTGGTTGGCCTCCGGGCGCCCGGCGCGCGCCGCGGCCAGCAGGGCCTGGACCTCGCCCCCCGTCGCGGTGGGCACGGCCCGCGCGTAGAAGCGCGATCCCTTTGTCTCGAGCACCGCCTCGCCCACGCGCGCCGGCGCGTTGTAGCCCGTGGTCATATCCTGGTTATATTCACTGGGAGCGCGAGGGCGTCGC
>JAABUH010003416.1_pt1 | contig 13680 bp, 8 predicted proteins | sample 5559121 | NCBI WGS metagenome assembly JAABUH01 (sample SAMN10711871, study PRJNA513364) | rock metagenome | isolation source: Antarctica rocks | place: Antarctica: Victoria Land, Battleship Promontory nord | collected 2015-12-28 | reverse complement strand
CGCATTGCATCACGGTAGATCTTACTTTCGCGGAGATGTTGCCTCACGAATAATGTAACCCGAAGCGATCGTGCCACCAGCACAGCGGAGGGGAAAAAGAGTGAGGTCCATCATGAGTTTCCAGGCCAAGCGCGCGCTGTTGGGCCAGGTCGCCCCGCGCTACCGCGAGGCGTCCGGGGTACAGAAACACCACATCCTCGATGAATTCGTCGCAGCGACGGGCTACGCGCGTACGTACGCCATCCGTGTCCTCGGGCAGCCGGTCATCCCTGCCGCCGGATCCATCACGCGGCCACGGGAGCCGCGCTATGGCCCCGCCGTCGTCGCGGCCCTCGACGTCGCCTGGGCAGCGGCAAACTGTGTCTGCGCCACACGCCTGGTGCCGTTCCTCCCCGATTTGGTGGCCTCGTTGGAGACCCATGGGCATCTCGCGCTCCCCGCCGCTGTCCGGACGCAGCTCCTGGCCATGAGCCCGGCCACGGCCGATCGCATCCTGCGGCGGGTGCGTGCGCACGATCGGCCGCACGGCATCGGCACCACCAAGGCCGGCACACTGCTCAAACACCGCGTGCCCATCCGCACCTTCGCCGAGTGGGATGACATCCGCCCCGGCTTCATGGAGGCCGATGTGGTCGCGCCTTGTGGGACCAGTGCGGAGGGGGCTTCCCTCTATACGCTGACGCTCACCGACGTCGCCACCGGCTGGACCGCGTGCCTTGCCTTGCCGTACCGCAGTCCCGAGGCCGTCATCCGGGCGCTCGACCACGCGCGGCGCCTACTGCCGTTCCCGCTGCGAGGCCTGGATACGGACAACGGCGGCGAGTTCTTGAACAACCACCTGCTCGCCTACTGCGCCCGGGAGGCGATTACCTTCATGCGCGGGCGGGCGTACCGGAAGAACGACCAATGCTACGTCGAGCAGAAGAATGGCTCCGTGGTGCGGCAACGCGTGGGGTATGACCGCTTCGCGGGCGAGCGTGCCTACCGCCCGCTCGCCGAACTGTACCGAGCGGTGCGCCTGTACGTCAAATTCTTTCAGCCCTCGCTGAAGCTCCAGCTCAAGCGTCGGGAGGGTAGCCACGTCTATCGGCGCTACGACGCGGCCCAAACCCCGCTCCAGCGCTTGCTGGCCACAGAGGTGCTCGACGACGCGTCCCGCGCGCGGCTGCACGCGTTCTATGACGCGCTCGATCCGGTGCGGTTGCTGCGGCAACTCCAGACCGTGCAGGATGCACTGTGGCGGCAGGCCGTCGTCAATGGGCCGCTCCCCCTCCCCGTAGGACCGACGGAGCGGTTCAGCGCCGGGGCGTGCGGCCTGGCACCCGACGCAGGCGCGGAGAGCGACGCACTGAGCGGGCTGACGCGCACCGGCCACACACACGCGTATCGGCGCACGGCCAAGGCGCGGGGGCCACGCACCTAGCGGACCCGCGAGGATTCGTTCGCGGGCGAGTGGGATGAGATCCACGGGTGGCTCGCCGAGGAGCCGGAGCGCACGGCCACGTCCATCTTCTTAGAGTTGCAGCGGCGCGATCCCGCGCGCCACCCCGATGGGCAACTCCGCACCCTCCAGCGGCGCATCGGCGCGTGGCGCGCCAAGGCCATTCTTGAGTTCGATGACGGGTGGCTCGATGAGGACACCACCCTTGGCCAGCGGGAGCCAGGCACTCTCCGGCTGCGCAGCGACAGCACCAGCGTGGCCGCCGCAGGGTGAGCCGCGCGACGGCCTATTGCATGTTACGCTCGTTTTAGCTAAAACTAGCGTAACAACGAAAGGAAGGCTAGGGCGATCAAAGAACGGCGCATCACATGCGCTACTTGTGGAGAGCGCGACACGGTCATCCGGGGCGAGCGTGGCCCTGTGACCGCCTACTGTGATGCCTGTCGGGAGGAGCGGAGGCGTGACCAAGCACGCCAGCGTATGGCCACCATGCGCGCCCAACGACGCCTCAGTGGGGACCGACCGTGAGAGCATCCGGCGCGAGACACCCTTCCCTCGCTATCCTAGTGGCCTGCTCGCCCACGCCCCCTGTCCGGCTGCGCCGGACCAAGGGGTCTACCCCTTGAACCCCGTTTCGGCTGCGGCGACCACGTGTCAGGGTGCTGCTCGCCACGCTCTCGTCTGCCCTGACACGTGGCCGTCCTCGCCGACCGTTATGGCTCGGTTCGGGTAACATATCTCGTGAGGCAACCACCCGCTCATGGGTAAGATTCTTTCGTGAGGCAATACGCCCCCTGCGCCGAGGTCAGGCCGCAGGCTCCTTTGGCGTGATGGTGGGTAGCGAGTAGCAACGGAACAGAAAACCCGTCTAAGCCGGTCGCGTTGCGGTTCATGGGCTCTTTTGATGATGCCGTTGTCAGGTCGATATGCGGTAGCAACGACGAGAATTTATGCGCCTGGTGGGTGGCTGATGTCGTATCGACAGGGCACATGAACAACAGAAATGGAAGCGGTTCAGGTCTCGCAGCGCGCGACCCCTCGTTTTGTTGCAGGGCGTCGTCGCTGACTGCCATGGTCGGGATAGTGCACGACCGCTCGATCGTTGCGGCTGTCTAACGGGAGACTATCGTCAGTGGTGGAGACAAGCCTTTTGGTTTTCACCCCTCTGGTGCAGACGTCCCTCTCGGACAGCATCATCAAAAGCGCCCAAGAGCCCGCGTTGCGCCCGCGTTAACGTCTTGTCGTGGCCAAAAGGCCCCCCGCGCTTTGGCGTTCACGATGCCTCGGTTGGCCATCCGTCTGCCCTGGTTCGCTCCTCGTTCGACGATGCGGGTGTCTCCGCGCTGGACGCATGCGACAGCAGCCGCGGCCGCGCTCGCCAGACCGCGCGCCGCGCCACGGCCACCCACGCAGCCTGTCCTGATCCCCTGAGCCTACGCGAGGAAGTGCTGTACGAGCGTCACGGTCGCCTCCGGGTTCTCCTCCATTAGCCAGTGCGCCGCGGCCGGGACGACGGCACCCTCCACCTGGTCGGCGACGAACCGCATCAGCGTCTCCACCAGCGCCCCGCTGGACGCCTCACCGCCGACGGCGAGGACCGGGACCGTGAGCTTCCCCTCCGCGAGGAAGCCCCTGTTGTCGGCCGCATCCTGCGCGAAGGCGGCGAACTGCGCGAAGCCCGCCCGCATCCCGCCCGGCAAGCCGTAGAGCGCCGCATAATGCGCCCGCATCTCCTCGCCGAAGGCGGCCGGATCGGCGGAGAACTCGTTCCAGAAATGGTCGAGGTAGATGCGCTCGCGGCCGGCCACCAGCCGCTCCATGTCGGGGCCGCCGAAGCCGAAGTGCCAGAGCCGGGGATTGTGGGTGAGCTGGTCCCACGGGCCGATGCCGGGGAGCGGCCCATCCATCGCCACCCAGCGGGTCACGCGCTCGCGCTGCTGCGCGGCGACGGCGAAGCCGACCAGGCCGCCCATGTCGTGGGTGACGAGGGCCGCCTGCGCGACCCCGAGCGCGTCCAGGACCCCCGCCACATCCTCGGCCTGGGTCTTCTTGTCGTAGCCGCCCTCCGGCTTGGAGGAGAGCCCGAACCCGCGGAGGTCCGGGACGATGACGGTGTGCGTGTCGGCCAGCGTCGTGGCCAGGGGCGCCCAGGAGTCCCCGGTCACGCCGTAGCCGTGCAGCAACACGACGGCCGCCCCGCGACCGCCCACCCGCGTGTGGATCGCCGCGCCGTTGGTCTCGACACTCTTTGTCGCGAAGCCGTCCGGGTACGGCGTCAGTTCGCCCTTGCGATAGGTGGAAGTCATGGTCTTCAATCTCCTGTGGAGCGGACACGGCGCCACCAGCGTCGCTCAGACGAGGGCAGCGCGCAGTTTTTCATGCAAGCGCAGGGGCTTAGACAAAGCGATGCACCGCGTCGCTGGCATTATCTTGGTAGGTTTTGTTCGCCAGATCGGGGAAAATCTCGCTCTGGTCGATCACGGGACCCGTCAGCGTGTTTGCCTTACTCCCGTAGAAAGAACCGCTCTTCAAGGTCTCGTCGTTCAGCCCCTCGATCAGCCGCCTGGCCCCGTAATCGACCGTGTGGACCATCCCGAAGAGGGGCGCGACCACGGGCAGAAGGACGTAGGTCATCACAAGGCGGAGGGGCCACGGAAAGTCCCGCGCGACGTCCGTGCCGCGCGTGTTCCCGGGACTCATCGTGATGAGCCTGAGCGTCGGGTGGCACCGTGCGGCGGCAGCCATCCACATCGCGCCGACATACTTGACCTGGCCGTAGGCCAGCGTGCCGTCGGCTTTGCGCCCGCGGAAGTAGATCCCGTCGCAGAGCGACGCGAACTCATCGGCCGAGGATGTCGCCAGGATCGGCCGCTTCATCCCCAGCCGCGGGAAGCCCCGCGCCGCTTCGCTCCCGGCGAAGACCGCGGCTCGCCCCAACTTGTCGGCCTTGATCAATCCGTCGAGCAACACGACATGCCCCAGGACGTTGGACGCGAAGATCTCCGTCACCCCATCCTTGGTCAACGCCAACGGTGTCTTGCCGCCCGAGCCGCCCGCGTTCATGACCAGGTCGTCGATCGTCTCGTTGACGGACGATAGCGCCGCCCGGACCGAGGCCGGATCGGACACGTCCATGATGACGATCGCGAAGATCGCCTTGCCTGTCGCGGTCTCAAGATCCTTCTTGGCGACGGTGGCTTTCGACGGGTTCCTGCACGCCAGGTAGATCGTCCGGTAGGCGCCGGACAGCGCCAACTGCCGCGCGACCTCCTTCCCGATGCCGGCGTTTGCCCCCGTAATCAACGCGACCTTGCCTTCGATACGATCCACCTTGCTCTCCATCGTTGTATTAGGTAACCTTACATTAGATACCCGTGGGTACAGTATCCAGGGGCTGGATGCGGATGTCAAGGGTTACGTACTCAATGGTAGCAAACGCTGGTCGGAAGCGATCTCCTGGACGCCCCCGCGAATTCGACCCGGACGCGGCGCTCGACCGGGCGGTCGAGCTTTTCTGGGCGGGCGGCTTCGAGGGGGTCGACGTCGCCCGCATCGCCCGCGCCGCCGGCGTGACCAAGCCCAGCCTCTACAGGCTATTCGGCGACAAATCCGCGCTGTTCTTGCAGGCGCTGCAGCGCTACGGCCAGACCATTGGTGCGGCGCCGCTCGCCGCCTTCGACGCGCAGCCGGCGATCGGTGACGCGGTCGGCGCCTTACTCGAGGCGTCGGTCAGGGCCGCCACCACCGAGGGTCGTCCGAGTGGCTGCCTCATGGCCTGCGTGGCCGCCGCACAAGCCGAGGGTTCGGAGGACATCCGCGCGGAGATCGCGCGCGGGCTCGGCGCGTTAGCCGACGTCCTGGAGTGTCGCTTCGAGGAGGAGATGACCAACGGACGCCTGTCCACCGCCACGTCAGCGCGGGCGAGAAGCCGCCTCATCGTCGACATGATGCAAGGACTGTCGTTGCGCGCGCGCGCAGGTGCCCTCCGCGATGACCTCCTCGAGGACGCGCGAAGCTACGTAGCGCTTGTGCTCAGCTGAGGGGCTCGCGCCCGACAGCACCAGCGGCGGCGACCGCGCCTGGGACCGCGACGAGACCTTGCGGCGTACGGCCGCTCGGGAACGCGCCCATCCGTTCGCCGACGTCCCACCCGTGCTGTTGACGATACAACCGAGGAGGCCATCTTGGCCGCCGTCTAAGGCCTGCTGATAATCATCGTTATACGCAGGTTCCCCCCTGGTATCCTGCTGATAACACGCTTTTTAAGCGGTCGTAGCGGGCGCAAAGCGCTTCTGATAACAAGGAGGGGGTGCCATGATGACGGAGACCCGGACACCGGTCGAGGTGGCCGGGGCCTACGCCGCATGGCTGGAGCGCCAGCCGCTCGCCGCCAACACGCGGCGGACGTATCGTGTCCGGGTCGTCCAGTATTGCGTCTACCTCGCCACCACACCGATCGATGCCGGCAATCCGCTGCGCGACATCCATGCGGCCTCCTACGCCGCGCGCGACTACCGCACCTGGCTCAAGACCGTGCGCAAGGCCAAGCCCGCCTCGGTCAACCTCAGCCTCGCTGCCCTCGATCACTTCTACCGCTTCCTTGGCCTCGACCCGCCCGACGTCGCGCGCGAGGACCTGCCCCAGGCCGCACCGCGCGCGTTGGAGCCCCCTGAACAGGTGGCCTTTCTGCGCGCCGTTGAGCGCTCCCGCTCCGCCCGCGACCGCGCCATCGCGCACCTGCTCTTCTACACCGGCCTGCGCATCGGCGAGTGCGCCGCTCTCGACGTCGACGACGTGGCGCTGTCGGCGCGCAAGGGCCAGGTCGTCGTGCGTCGGGGGAAGGGCGACGCCTACCGCGAGGTCCCGCTCAACGCCGCCGTGCGCGTATCCCTTGCTGTCTACGTGAGGGAGCGCGCGGGGCGGACCGACGCCGAGGGGGAGCCGGCGATCTTCCTCAATCTGCAGGGGCGTCGCCTCTCCACGCGCGCGATTGATCTGGTCGTCCGGGAGCTGGGGCGTGACGCGGGGCTTGCCCTCTCGGCGCACGTCCTGCGGCACACCTGCCTGACCGCCCTCGTGCGCAACGGCACTGACCTCGTGCTCGTCGCCGAGATCGCCGGCCACCGGCGCCTGGAGACGACGCGGCGCTACAGCCTGCCCTCCGCGCGGGATCGCGCGGCCGCCATGGATGGTGTGCGGGTGGACTACTGATGCCCGTCGCCTTCCTCTCCCCCGCTCAGGAAACGGCCTACGGGCGCTACGACGGCGAGCCGTCGCCCGCCGACCTGGCGCGCTCGTTCCACCTCGACGACGCCGACCGTGCCCTGATCGCTGAGCGCCGTGGCGACTACAACAAGCTCGGTCTGGCCCTGCAACTCTGCACCGTCCGGCACCTTGGCATGTTCCTGGAGGATCCCAGCGACGTGCCGCCCGGCGTCGTGGCGACGCTGGCCCGGCAGCTCGCCGTGTCGGAGCGCACTGACTTGGAGCCCTACTGCGGCGGCAAGGCGCGCTGGGACCACACCGCCGAGATCCGCCGCCGCTACGGCTACCGCGACTTCGGCGACCAGCCGGGCCATCTCCGTTTCGTGCGCTGGCTCTACGCCCGCGCCTGGACCAGCGCCGAGCGGCCGTCGGCGCTCTTCGACCAGGCCGTGGCGCGCCTGGTCGCCGCCAAAGTGCTGCTGCCCGGCATCAGCGTGTTTGCGCGCCTGGTCGCCCAGGTCCGCGACCGCGCGGCCGCCCGGCTGTGGCAACGCCTGGCCGCACTGCCCGCGCCCGACCAACGCGCCAACGTGGAGCGGCTCGTCCTCGTCGGCGCCGACGACGGGCGGCAGACGCCGCTCGACCGGCTGCGGCACGGCCCCCTCCACGTCAACTCCGTCACCCTCGTCGCCGCGCTCAAGCGGCTCGACGTGGTGCGCGCCCTCGGCGTCGGCGGCCTCGACCTCGCGGGCATCCCGCCCGGCCGGCTCCGCGTGCTGGCGCGTCACGCGACGACCGCCCGCGCGCAGGCGCTGGAGCGCCTGGCGCCCGATCGCCGTGTCGCCACCCTGCTCGCGTTCGCGCGGGTGTTGGAGGTCCGGGCCATGGACGATGCGCTCGACGTCTTCGACCGCGTCCTCGACGAGATCCTGCGGGGTGCGGTGCGTGAAGGTAAGGAGGAGCGGCTGCGCATGGCCCGCGCCTTCGACGCGGCGGCGCTTGTGCTGCGCGACGTCGCCCGCGTCGTGCGCGATCCCCGCTACCGTGATGGCGAGGTGCGCGCGATGGTCGCGGCCGCGCACGGCGAGGCGGAGGTTGACGCCGCCATCGCCGCGGTGGACGCGCTGGCCCGCCCACCCGACGACCACTACCAGCGCGAGATCCTGGCGCAGCACCCGACGGTGCGCCGCTTCCTGCCGGCGCTGCTGCGCACGATCCACTTCAAGGGGACGGTGGGCGCGGGTCCCCCTCTCCTCACAGCCCTCGATTTCCTGCCCACACTGGAAGAGGCGCACCCGCCGGACATGGTCGAGGCGCCGCTCGCCGCCATCCCCAAGGCGTGGCGCGCCCGCGTCGTCAACCCCGATGCCACCGACCGCCCAGACTACCATGTGGATCGCCGCGCGTACACGCTCGCGGTCTTAGAGCAGGTTCAGGCCGCGCTCCGGCGTCGCGACCTCTTCGTCGCCCCGAGCGAGAAGTGGGCCGACCCGCGCGCCGCTCTGCTGCAGGGCGCGGCGTGGGAAGCGGCTCGGCCGCGGATCTGCCGCGCCCTCAACCATGCGCTCGACCCGGCGGTGGAGTTGGCGGCGCTGGGGTACCAACTCGACCAGGCCTATCGGCGCACGGCCGCCCACCTGCCGGCGAATCCGGACCTGCGGGTGGAGCAGCGCGGCGGGCGCGACCGGCTCACCCTCACGCCGCTGGAGCGACTCGACGATCCGCCCAGCCTGCGGGGGATGCGCGCCACCGTGGACGATCTCCTGCCCCGCGTCGAGCTGCCCGAAGTGCTGCTGGAAATCCACGGCGCCACCGGCTTCGCCGACGCCTTCACCCATGTGAGCGAGGAGAACGCGCGCGTCGCGGATCTGTCCATAAGCGTGTGCGCCGTCTTGCTTGCCGAGGCCTGCAACGTCGGCCTGCGCGCCGTCGCGCGCGAGGACGTCCCCGCGCTCACGCTCGACCGCCTCTCGTGGGTCAAGCATAACTACGTCCGCGAGGAGACGCTGGCGCGGGCCAACGCGCTCCTCGTCGACGACCATCAGGCAGTGCCGCTGGCCCAGGCGTGGGGCGGGGGCGAGATCGCCTCCGTGGACGGCTTGCGCTTCAAAGTGCCTGTGAAGACGCTCAACGCCGGGTTCAGCCCGCCCTATTTCGGCGTCGGGCGCGGGGCGACGTGGCTGAACATGTCCAGCGGGCCGCTGGGCCTGCACGGCGTGGTCGTGCCCGGCACGCTGCGCGACTCGGGGCGTATCCTCGACGTGGTGTTGGAGCAGCCGACCAACATGCGCCCGACCGAGATCGTGTCCGACACGGCGGGCTATGCCGACGTTGTGTTCGGCCTCTTCGCCTTACTCGGGTACCAGTTTAGCCCGCGTCTGGCTGACCTGGGCGACCAACGGCTGTGGCGTCTCGATCCCAAGGCCGACTATGGCGTGCTCGACCGTGTGGCGCGCCACCACATCAAGCCGGACCTCATCACGCGGCACTGGGACGATTTGCTGCGCTTGGCGGGGTCGCTGGCCGAGGGCACGATCGCTGGCTCCGAGGCGCTACGCCTGCTGCAGAGTGGCGGGCGCTACTCGACGCTCGGCCGCGCCGTGGCGGAGTATGGGCGCATCGCCAAGTCGCTCTTCATGCTCTCGTACTTCGACGACCACGTCCATCGCCGGCGCGTGCTGCACCAGATCAATCGCCAGGAGGGCCGCCACCGCCTCGCCCGTGCGCTCTGTTACGGGCAGAAGGGCGAACTGCGCCAGCATTACAAGGAAGGGCAGGAGGATCAGCTCGCCGCGCTTGGATTAGTGCTCAACGCGGTGATCCTCTGGAACACGCGATACACACAGCGCGTCCTTGACACGCTGTGCGCCGAGGGCGTCGACGTGCCGACCGAGGACGTCGCGCGGCTGTCCCCGTTAGGCTTCGACCACATCACGATCCTGGGGCGCTACCAGTTCGTGGTGCCTGAGTCGGTCCGGCGCGGCGAGTTCCGCCCCTTGCGTCCCCCCACCGTGCGGGGAGCCACTGAGGATCACAGAGCTTAGACGGGTTTTCTGTTCCATTGCTACTCGCTACCCAAGGTGCGCGCACTGCGCCGCTTGGCCGCGGGCGCCGGCGCCCGCGGCCAAGCGGCGCAGTGCGCGCCCACGTCACCCCGGTCGCACAGACGCCCGCGCAGCGTCTACCGTGGGATGGGGAGATGCAGAGAGATCAGGATGCAGCGCGCGCGTCGTCGCCGATCGCGCCGATGGAGCCCGCGCCGGAAAAGCCCGCGCCAGAGAAAACGGTGGCCACGCCGGACACGACGGCCAGCGCGACGGCGACGGTACCAGCCACGCCCCCACGGACGCCACGGGCAAAGGCTCCGGCGAAAGGGCGTAAGGCCCCGGTGGCGGTCCCCGATGATGACCCGTTCGCCGCGGCGAGCAGGGACGCCTAAACGCCCTATCTTTTCCAAGGAGCAAAGGCTAGGACTGGCGTAAGGAAAAGGGGTAGGGTCGCCTCAGTCGATGGGATGGGGCGGCCCTTTTCCGTGCTCGACGAGGCAATGGCCTGGGCCTCTACGGTCCCCTATCTACTCGTTTCCCATGCCGCTACGCGGCCAGGAAAACACCGCGCCTCCGTGTCCCAGCAGAGCCGCGACCGCTGCCTACTTGGAAAAAGATAGGGGTACGACGCATCGGTTGTGCGGCGTTGGACCAGCGCCCCTGCCCGCACGCTCTTGTACGCGCCAGCCTTCATGCGCTCGAGGATATCGGGGCGGTCGCGGGCAATGCGAGTTGTCAAGTAGTCCGCCCCTCTGTCGCCTTTCAAGGTAGTAACACTACCTTGATTGCGACGTTCCTCCGACTTCCTATCTCCCCCATTGAACGGCAAGGGCAGTGCGGCCCCGGCGCGGTCCTGGGCCGTCAGTCGCTCGCGGACGAGGGCGTGGACATACCGCAATGTGGCGACTATCACGCTAACTCATAGTGAAAAAGCTATGTGACATGCGCTGGCGAGAGCGGGGGCGTTACGTATTGTGGGCGCACATAATACCCCCGACCTGGCTCGCGCCTGTGCGCGGGGACAGCGACCATCGACCAGGCCGCAAGCGAGGCTGGCGTTTCTCGTCGTACTATCTACCGGAACGCCGAAATATATGAAACGTTTTTTGAGGAAAATGCATCCGAAAATGTTGCAGGCGCCTGCAACATTTTACTGCCTCGCGCCTGCGCGCGCGGGGACGCTGCCTTGTCCGCCTCATGGGCCACACGGGCGCTGTCCTCGCGCCTGCGCGCGCGGGGACGCTGCGCTGCGTCTACTCCGGGCGCTCACCGATCGCTTCAAGGGCCACGACCAGCTGCGCGCAGCTCCACCCCTCGGCCGCGCCGAACCGCGCAACCTCGAAAACGGCCGCCACATTGAGAGGGCCTAAAGCGGCTTTCAGGCCCTCTATAGGGGCCATGCGGGGCGACCAGGACCTCGCGCTCTCATTGGTGTCTGACGCGTCCTCGCGGGGTGTGTGCGCCTCCCTGGTGCGAGCGGCCGCTTGCGTGGCGTCAATCGTCGCATCCCGCTTCATGGCACGTGCGGCGGCCGTCGTTTCGTCAGGTGTGAGACCCTCATCGACAGTGACGGTCGTTAGCCTGTGCTGCCGTTCGGGCGATAGTCCGTTCATGGCGCGGGTATGTTTCTCGGTTAACGTGCCGGTGCGCAGCGCCTCCTGCACGGGGGCAGCCAAGTCGGCGACGCCGGCGAGTTGGAGCACGCGACGCTTCGAGACACCGACCCGCTCGGCGACCTCATCCCACGTCGGCGGCTTGCCGTTTGGTGTACCCAGGTTCACCTTGAGGGCCTTGAGTGCGGCAGAGCGGTCCACGACGTTGAGGTCTTCGCGCTGTAGATTCTCGATGAGTTGCAACACGCGGATGGTGGCGTCGTCATCTTCCGACTCCGACGAACGCATGACGACGGGGAGGCGATCGAGGCGCGCCCTCTCCTCGGCTGTCGCCTCGGGATCGGCGCGCACCAGTAGCGCGGCAGCGTAGCGGCGACCACCGGCAACAATGCGGTAGCGGGCGCGCCCATCCGGCAGCGTGCCATCCTCGCGGACTAACAGGGGCTGCAACACGCCGTAGGCCCGCAGGGATGTCGCGAGATCGTCGAGGCGCGCCCCGCCGCCGTTCTGGCGTGGCTGGCCGGGGTCGGGCTCTATCTGGTCGATGGGCACGGCCAAAGCGTTGACGAGGGCGCGCGGGCGCTGCACGTCCGCCGTCGCTTGCTCCGAGGCGTTAGGGCGGCCCGGTTGGGCCGTTCCCATCGTCGGCAGCGCGGGCTTTACTTTAGGCACGGGCCACCTCGGACTCTGTGGCGAGCACCCGTGCGGCGAGCGCACGATAGGCGGCGGCGGCGGCGGTGGGGTCGGACTGGGCGACCGCGACGCCCGCGTTGAGCGCGTACTTGATCGCCACGCTGACGGGAATTGGCTCGGCCACCTGGTCGCCGTACAACGTGCGCAACATAGCATAGGCGGCGCGGTCGTTCCCATCCTGCCTCATGGCGTTCGGGGCGATGACGATGCGCTCGGCCGCGCCCAGCTCCGACAGGCGGTCGCGCAGGGTGAGTGTGTCCGCGAGGGCGTCGAGGTCCTGCTGCACGAGCATCGTGGGCAAGACGGCGATGGACGCCGCCAGCAGCGCGGAGTTGAGCGCGAAGCCGAGCGCCGGCGGTGTGTCAAGCACCACGGCGTCGTAGCCCACGAGCCCGCGCAGCAGCTTACGCAGCACAAGCGGGCCGGTGGGGTCGTCGCTCAACGTGAGGGCGGCGGTCTCGATGCCCCGATCTCCGGGGAGGAGGTCCTGCCCCCCGCGCCCTTGCCGCACGAGGCCGTCTAGCCCGCGCTGTGGCTCCAGGATGCGCTGGCCGATGCCATCCCCCGCCGGGACGGCGCCGCCCAGCACGAGCCGCGTCAGCGACGCCTGCGGGTCCAGGTCGATCAGCAGCGCGCGACGCCCCTCCTCGGCAAGGACACCGGCCAGATTGAGGGCTGTCGTCGTCTTGCCACTGCCGCCCTTCCTGCCGGCCACGGCGACGATGAGAGGGCGTGTCCCCGGCGCACCGTTTATCACACTCACGTTGCCTCCTCGCAGGTGAATTCGACCCACACTGTGGGTCGAATTCAGATTGTACCCACACTGTGGGTCGAATTCAGCGTTCATACCAGCCAATGCCTAGGTCGTCTCGTCGCCATCGGACGCGTCCGCCAACTCTCGCAAGCGCTCTTTGATCGTCTCTGCCGTTGGCAAACGCACCTGGTATTCCGCGACGAATATCTTCTCCTCCAGGCCGGCCAGGGCATAGCGCGCCTCATCGCGGCCGGCGCTCTCACAGATGATCAGCCCGATGGTCGGCTTCTCCCACTCATAGCGGGGCACGCGCTCGCGGTAGTACGACACATACTTGTTCATCTGCCCGACGTAGGCATCTTTGAACGGACCAAGCTTTAAGTCGCACAGCACGGTCGCCGGAATAGCCCTGTTGTAGAGCTCCAGGTCCATGCGATGGAGCTGGCCGTCGATGATGATGGTTTGCTGACTGCGGCGCACGTAGAAGCCGGACCCTAGTTCCTCCAGGAAGCGTTGGAAGTTGGCCAGCAACCCCGCCTCGAGCTGGGCTTCGCCATAGCCTGAGGGCAGCCCAGGCACGGCGAAGCTGTACAGGCTGCGGAAGGCGTCCTCTGGCCGGAGGGCCGGCGCGATCTGCGGGATGATCGCTGCGGCGCGTGGTTCCTGGACGGCTCGCCGATAGAGGCCGCCGCGTATCTGCTCGTCGAGCTGACGCACGCTCCAGGCGTTGCGCGCGGCCTCTGCCTCGTAGAACTCCCGTTCCACGCGATCGTCGATCCCAGCCAGCATCTCGTAGTGACTCCACGAGATCTGCGTCGAGAGGGCTGTGATGATGGGGTAGGCGCGATAGAAACGCACGATGCGGTTGAGGAGCGTCCGCGCCAGACCGAGGTCGCGGGCAAGCTGCTCAATGACGCGGCCGCCATA
>JAABUH010003415.1_pt1 | contig 13682 bp, 13 predicted proteins | sample 5559121 | NCBI WGS metagenome assembly JAABUH01 (sample SAMN10711871, study PRJNA513364) | rock metagenome | isolation source: Antarctica rocks | place: Antarctica: Victoria Land, Battleship Promontory nord | collected 2015-12-28 | reverse complement strand
CTATAAGCTAATTTTATCGATAATATATTATTATATATTATAGAAGCTTACTATTAGTAGGGTATATAAGCTAAATAGGGTAAAATATAATATCTAGTAAAATGCATTTGCTAAGTCTGCAAAAATCGTGCTATTAGTAAATATATTTACTATTTGCGATAAAATTACGATTTTACCCGTGTTTCCGGAGTTAGCAAATCCGGATTTAATATAAACTTTTGAGATTTGCCGATAAACGTTTAGTAGGCGCTTTACGGCCCTATAGATTCTACTCAGACTAACGAGGTTCTATAGATACTTTCACTTTCACCTTCTCCTTCTTAATTCTCTTCGCCTCGGCTATACTATTCTATATAGCCCTAGTAGTAGTATCGCCGATACGTCTCTCCTCCTTACGAGCCTTTTAAGACTTCCGTAGCTATTTTAGAGGTATTCTAACGGCGGCGGCGATAGTGTAATAGTACTAATCTCTATATCTATAAGAGTAGAGAGACTAGGAGCACTACATATCGAGTTATTATAGAAGCTACACTCGCCTAATAGACTACTACTATAGCTCTACTGCATAAATAGTATAGTATATAGTTAGCCCACTAGCGCGCATACGGCGACGGCGAGACTCTAAGGCTATAGAGTAGTCTCGGAGTCGAAACACTAGGGTTTCGAGAATACGCGAGAATTAGAGCTTTAAATTTAACGTATTTACTAGATGCTATAATTAGCTATATACGTCGCAATTGCTCTACATACATTTCTAGAGCTCTCCCACCTAATTTTGGTAGGGTTCGCCTAGATTTTCTGAGGCCACTAGTGCCACCGACAGTGGTTTTACAAAAAGCTGTATGGGTGAGAATATTGATTTTTATGTCACCCGATTGTAATCAAATGACGATACCACGACGATTGGTAGCTTCAATCTAATATTTGCAACTCAATGGATCGCTTTCAATTATACTATGAATGCATCTCACGGGTTTCAAACCCAACCACTGTAGCAATCAGCAACTTCGAAAGCCCAAAGCCAGATACAAGAGCTTATTCAGAGCTTCACCAGTTGACAAAAGTGGCAAATTTGCAGCCCAATAGCGCGTGTGTTGGCTGACTCTCAGATCCATTGACCAAAACAATGTAGCGATTGTTAAGCTTGATCATACATACATTGGCCTTACCTAGCACAAGTGGTAGACTAATGGGATAAGCTATCTTAATTCTTTCTTCGATGGCTATTATATATTCATCTAATTGAGTAAGATCTTGTGAACAGAGATCATATGTTATTCAGTTGTCCCTTCTTTCTTGCCCGTCATCCCACTATTCGACGAATCTTTGGCAATTCCAAAGGTCTGTTCCCTCTGCAAAGTGCCAGATTTCAGGTATGAGCCTAAGAAAACGCCTATTGATCAGATTCACTGTCCTAATATTGTGGTCAACCGGAAGCCAATGTAAGAAGGGATAGGGTAGAATGAGTCGCTATCCGGCGAAAGCATGAGCCATATCAATCACCAGAGTCCCCCAGATTTGCTCCCTGTTCACAATTCGGGATGACTTGTATACCAACAAGAATTTCACATCTCCGAAATCAATCGCGTCTTCCATCTCCCAGCCCTGATACTGACACTTGTCGTGATTCCATTTCAAACATCCCTGCCTCACTTAGCTCTGCCGGTCTTGCAAAGCTCTGATCCATTTCTTGCAAGGAAGCCTGTTGTTCTTTCCCTTCCATAGGATATATCTCATTCGGTAAATTTGCCGATCCAAATTCTTGTCCCGGGCGTCTCTTACGCCTTCTAAGAAGTAAGGTTATACATCCAACCACGACAGTGAGACCGACAACACCGCCGACGGTGCCACCGGCGATGCCACCGGTGGCGGTATGGGAGGACCCTGGAGAGGGGGCTACGGAACCTGTAGCGGAAGTATTTGTTGCTAGACGCGAGATCAGTTCAAGTTTTGTTCTTCCCCAGGATGTAGGGTTGTCAATTGATAACATACTGTTCGCAAAATGCGTAACTTGTAGCAACGCTGCGAGGCCTGCTGTGAGATTTTGACTATAAGTTCTAGTGTCAAATCAGCAAGCGGCTTTCCAGATTTCGTGGAAACGTAGCGCAGTACTCACTGTTGCGCAACTTCGTAGAATTGCTTGATTGGACTTGACTGCTCATATGCTGGAGCTCCAGCAGTGTACTGAGTCATCCAAGTTAGGGCCGTCATGTCAAAGATCGCTAGACCCTGCGCATTAGGGTCGGGGCTGTCATAAGTACTTTCAATGATCGAAGCATGCGTTCCGTAAGTCTGGTTCGGGTTTCCATCCCTGCCACCAATAGTCAAGATCTGGCTTCCTCCGACGGCGTTACATGTGAGACCTATTCGGGGATTTTTAGGGTCGTTCGGGACACTAATCCAGTGGAAAGCTGGCAAGGTAAGGATATTTATTGTGTCAAATTGGACAGAAGCGGCACCAAGCGCCGTGCCCCAACCTGCGTAGACAAACCTAATGATCCTATCAGCTTTGCACGCAATGGGTCATCTGAGACAGCGATGATCTACTTTCGCGTACATTTCATAAGTGCCATTGGTTGAATTGATGCCTGCAGTGCAGAATTCCAGCCTGCTCGTCGGCGGGCTTCCTGTAGTGGTCTGATTGAACCATTCCCGTTTTGCGGGATCAAACACAGCGACTGTGTCGAAACTTATGAGCCCAGGCACGTTTTGAATGATGTCTCCTCCCATTGCGACGAACAAGCCTTGAGGCCCGAATGATGGCACGTAATGCATAGCGCCATTTGTCACCGCACCGCCGTTAGCTAGATTGGCTGGAGTGCTGATGTTTGCGAATGTCCTGGACGACATGTTGAAATGCACCATGCTTGGTAGATACGGATACTGGCCTGGGTCATATGAGTCAAAGCCTCCCAGTACCCAAGCGCTGTTATCACCAAAGGCTTGGAATGCCTGACTGGGGCGGTTTAATGATGCTAGGGCGGACGAGCCAGAGGGTATCACATCTTTCCAGGCGCCGCTTCCAGTCCCATCAGGCGTGAAGGTCCAGATTGAGATGTTGTTGAGACTACTATCCTCGGTAAGGAAATTTGACGCCCAGCCGGCAAAGCCCGAATATAGGGCACCTTCCTGAGGATTGTACCAGAGTGAAGGCCCGTTGAGGCTAGCACAATCAGCGGGTTTGGCGGTAGACAGTATCTTAACGGTCGAATTTGTCCAGCTTTGAGAGAGATCAATGGAAAGAATGGTATTTGCTAAGACATGGAAGTTAGTAAAGATAGGAGATCATCATACTTCGGATTCAATTGTACAGTACTCATAATTTGGGGTACCGTTATTCAGGAAAGAAAATTCTCCTCCGTCAACATATATGAAGTTGTCGACGACAGTAGCTGCGAAATCAGTCGTTGCCAGGATTCATAGAGGAGTCGCCAGCTATTGCTTACAAGCCTGATACGCTCGTCGAAGAAATTGAGACGTGCCGACCACACCGGAGACTTGACGGGCCTCAAGATTCGTTGCAGAGACTCGATTGTTATCCCTATAGCTAAAGAGAGACATGATGGAGACAGCCATGGCCAAGGAAAGCATGCCTAGAGCAGGACTTGTGCGGTGAAAATATCGCATTGCGCAGGTATACGTTTAACAAAAATGATGTACGACTTCAACGAAATGAAAAGCAAACAAGGATGGATGAGAGGAAGGGCAAAGGTCAGCCTTGGCAACCTCGTCTTCAAACCGAAGGACAGCGAATTGCTGTTTCAGCCTCGCCCGAGGGGAGGCCTTTGCACCATCTATGTGACTATGTCTTGAGTCAGGGATATAACCGCTGTGCCTGTGCCGCTCATCCACAGAGGGTCTACCCGGAATAGCGGAGGTCGACATCTGCCTGGTAAATGTGTCTAGCTTGAAACGAGTGGAGCAAAAGATCGACTGTGTACTCTGGTCCCGTGCAGCATTGTCCGTCACTCACTTGGTCCTATCTCAGGCTTCTCAGCGCCAGAGATTTATGAAAAGGGACTGGAGTCATTTGGTTAATGGGAACCACTACCTAGTTCTAATGCGCTCGAGTTCGCGCGAAGGAAGTGAACCCTGGCACAGCTGGCAAACATGACTGCCGCTTGCACTTCAATCCAATCCACTCCAGGTCCCGCGAACAAATGCAAGTGTCGATCGTACGGTACCAGATCTGGCATCCGTCAAGAGAAAGCGGCCAATCCCGACAGCTTTCTAGCCGCCGAGCTGCCCTAGGGGCGGCCGGGATCACATCCGATCGCCCCGCCCGAAGCCCGAAACATGGAGAAGGGGTGAGCGGTCGAGCGGTCACGTCTTCTAGGTGAACGATTCTGTAAATCCGTCGTTCTGCCTCCCTCCCTCCTAGACTTCCTTCTTCATCATCCAACATGCGCAAACATTGACATATACTATATCTGGTGCGCTTTGATCATGCAGTTTATAGCGTGCAAGCCAGCAATCAACACCAAATGGACATGGACCGCTCTCGGCCTCGTCTTTGTATCCGTCCTTGTTTTCTTTTATCAGTTTCTCCCCCGTGGCTTTACTACGAGCACCTCACACCACTCAAAACCGGGGCAGACCACCAAAAATATTCTCAAGGATACGGAGAAATCGATCGCAGACCGCGTCAAAATCCCAAACATCGTACACTTCGTCCATCTTGTGAAGCCATCTCCCAATCCCACCTTCGAATTTGCCTTTCGCCAATTCATCGCCATCTATTCCGCGTTCCACTATCTACACCCAGAAATTATATACATTCACACAAACGTGGAGGAGCACCTCATCGAGGAGACGCTCAAGAAGAGTACCAGTCCTTGGACCATGGCGGCCAGCAAGCTACGTGCGGTCAAGTTTAATCACCAGACGCCCCCAGAACACACTAATACTGGACTACCTATTGACAAGCTCCCCAATCAATCTGACTTCGTTCGCACTGGCGTCCTGGGGAAATTTGGCGGCATCTATCTTGACATTGACTCTTATGTCCTCGGAGATCTCGAGCCTCTTCGCCGCACAGGCTTTGAGAACGTTGTAGGGCAACAGAAGAATACGCAGATATGCCCTGCCGTCATTTTGTCAGCGCCCGGAAATAAGATGATGGAAGCCTACCATGCCCTTCAACATACCGCTTTCGACCCTGGTCGCTGGGCACTCCATGCGACTGACCTGTTGACGAGATTGGCAGAGGACTTCCAAATGCCGGACCAAAAAGTCCTAATCCTTCCCCCTAACACATTCTTCCCGTTCGATTGGGTAGGCACTGAGCTAAAATTGCTCTACGAAGTCCACGACGATCAAGGCGTTCCTGCCGTCCGCAATAAAGGATCTCAAAACCTCACCGAATACATTGAGAGCTTCCAGCTTTATGGGCCGGAGACATGGCAAAAAGATTGGCGATCTACATATGTGCTGCACGGGTGGACTTCGGGCATCAACGGGCAATTGAACGACCAGGAACGAGAAGCGATGTTTGGAAACTTCGGGGGTATCACACCAGCATATGTCCTAGCTAGAAATAGCCATTTCGCTATGGCCGTGTACCCTGCAGTGAAGCATGCTTTGGATAATGGAGTCCTTGATGGTATCGGTTACGATCAAAATCAACCATAGCATGGGCGGATCTTGAATGTCTTATAATCCGCCAGCATCATACCCTTTCGCCCTCCCTACTAGACCAAGCATTGGGCCAGAGACCTGCGACACTGGTATGGTGGATCCTCCACGATTGCCTCAATCGCCACCATTGTAGATGCAATGCAAGGTGGTCTCGAAGCCAACAGTCGGCTTCTGAAAGCAGCGGCTCTGGCAGGCTGACTTTTGAAGACCTGATAACCACAAAACCCTGAAGGACTTGCGAAATGGCGTGATAGGCTCGACGGTGGGTTCTTTGACCATAAGGCCGGTCTGCGCATCAGTATACCCGTGTTGAGCATTTGATGTTCAGGATGCTTAACCATATTAGAAAGTCTAGCTAGGAGATCTATTCTAACATACATGAGCATATCAAAGAGATGCAGAGCACAAAGAAGCTGCTCTGCAAGCTTCCATACATGCTAGAAGGAGCCCTGCATGAATATACATGCAGACAGGAGCCCTGCATGAATGCGTCACAAAGGCTCCGTTCTCAACACTCCCCTGAGCCCTTTTTGTCGCTATTCCCCAATTAGGCAATAACGAGCCTTCCCAGCATCTAGTGCCCTTTTTTCCATATTCATCATTCCAACAAATTTGATGAACTTCACCGCCACCAGCGGCTTTGTCACCAATGGATGCAGGTCTTCCAGAAATCATGACACCAAGTGATGAGAAAGCCGAGACTCAACCATCAAGTGGTACCAACAAGCAATTGGTTCATTGCTGTACGCAACAATGCAAACGAGACCTGACATCTCGTACGCGATATCAATGCTGAGTCGCTACTGTTCAAATCCTAGAGTAGAACACCTAGAGGCTCTGGACCGACTATTTCGCTACATCAAAGGATCTCTAGACCTTGGCATCTACTTCCAGAGAGACTCAGACGATGAGATCATAGGCTGGACCGATGCAGATTATGACAGTGTCATTGATGGAAGAAAGATTACTGGAGGCTATATGTTTATGTTCAATGGAGGTCCCATCTCCTGGGCAGCAAAACGACAAATAGCCGTGGCTCTGTCATCCACTGAGTCTGAATATATGGCAATGACGGAAGCCGCGAAGGAGGCTGTATGGCTTCATCGTCTTGGAGTGGAGCTAAAGATCAGGAATGACAATCAGCCAATGCTCCTGAATGCTGACAATCAGGGAGCCATTGCGTTGTGCACAAACCCTGAATTCCACCGGAGAACGAAACACATTTGGTGAATGATGATGCCCTTGTTGGTGCGGAATATCTCAATTCCTAGATATCTTGCTGCTGGGCCCAAATCAGTCATACGAAATCGCTGACTAAGCTTGGCTTTTATGGATGAGATGCGATTTTCATCCTCACCAATCACCAGCAAGTCATCCACATAGATGGCCATAATCACCTTCCCGTCACTTGAGACGAAGACACACTGGTCAGCCTGAGTTGGTTTCAGGCCCAGTGTCTTCAGGAAGGCTTCAATTGTAGCTTACCAGACCCTAGGTGACTGCTTGAGGCCATAGAGTGCCTTAAGCAAACGACACACCCTGCCTGTTCCATCTTCAAATCTAATTGGCTGAACGACGAACACTAGCTCATCCAAGAGTCCATATAGAAAGGCGGTGACGACGTCCATCTGATGCATTAGAAGGTTCCGCTTTGCAGCCATAGATATTATGGTCCGATGGGAAACGGCTTTCACCACTGAGGCAAAGGTCTCGTTATAGTCAATCCCATACTGCTGACGATATCCATGAACAACCCATCGAGCCTTGAACCGGAGCGTTCCATCGCTTTTCTTCTTAATCTTGAAGACCCATTTTCCAGTAAGGGCTTTTTGTGCATTTGGGGCCACCAGCTCCCAGGTCTTGTTCTCATTCAGCGAGTCCACTTCCGATTAAGCTGCTTATCGCCATAGAGAGGCGTCAGAAAGTGTCAGTGCTTCCTTCATTGTCTTTGGCTCGTGCAGTTGTTGGCTAAGCCCGATATTCTCATCCTGGTGGAGGCTTGAGAGTACTCGGACCATATGAATATGACTTTTCGAAATATCGTTATTTCGGTTCAAAGCACCAAATTTATCTCTAACTATTTCCGAGCGGGCTCTTTGAAGACAAACGAAGATCAGAATATTCTCCGTAAAATGTCTGTCGCTTTGATGGGGTCTTCTTCATTGGCCAGCAACCATCAAAATATTTGTGTGTTGAAGTGGAACCACTAAGGTTGAGGGTCGCAAGCCTTAAAATCATGGCACTCGATTCAAAATTCCGAAAACGATGCGCAAGTGTAAAGGATCGACTTGGTTCTTCGCTCAATGTGCTCGTTGCAGTTCGCCGGAGACACTGCTTGACAATACAGGAGCGCTCTTCCCTGTTCCCCGTCCTGTTTTTGATACGACTAGCTTCCCATATCAATCACATCATGTTTGTGACAAAATACAGCTATGGAGCCCCTTGGAAATCATGCGCGGACGAGAGGATCAGCACCGTTCGTATTTCAAGGGGCTCAGTCCTGCCCATCTGAACGCCCATTGTTTTTACTTTCGCACTATTGATTTCCCAATAGAGAATCTGTTGTGACTGATGATCGCAGACTCTGAAAGCCAAAGAAATAAGAAAATCGATGAACCAGGAGATCGACGTCGTTCTTTCCCTGATTGTATTGAACTCTAGACAGGAGATTTAGAGTGCTGCATAATGTCCGAATATTTATGCACGACGGATTCTCTCACTCTGCTTCCTCGTGTATCCCGTGTAGCAATTCACGGACCTTCCTACGTGCGATTCCATCCGCTCAGCTCTCGAACGACGTTTCTCAGGCTTGATGAGCTTCGCTGCGTCGCACGGCTACCACTCTAAGTCACTCTTAGTTGCCTCGTTGCCTTATATCGGATACCTATAGGATGTCTTCTCATCTACTCGTATGTATTTTTGAAGCTTACTAACAATTTAAACTAACTCATACTCTATAGCCTCTGCACCACGAGCCTAAAGAATCAGCCAGACTCTCTTAACCCCTTCACGACTACCGATAGTCAGAAATATCAGCAGTAATCAATTATACCTACGAGGTGGAGGTTACTGTCGAAGATATCACTTCGGGTCCCCTAGCCTCCCAGACGACCTATAAAGTCTCTAACATCTCTAACACTAGCAACTATTCGCGAAATGCTACTCACGCGTTCTCTTCACCTATCGACGTTTTCTATATACACAGCGAGGTAGGTTGAGAGAGGGCCAGGGTGAGAGTTGCAGCGATGTCATCCCCAAGGGAAAGGCCACCGGCACAATGCCTCACCCAAAGATCCAAGCACAAGGATCGGCGAGGGGCGGTAGAAACCAGCTAGGCAGCAGGATAGGGGGTAGACCCTTGCAGCACGAGAAGGAGCAGGGGACGGCCTAGAGATGTGGAAGAAAGACGAAGGGAAGTGGGAAGTGGGAAAACAGCGAGCGGTGCAGGTCTTTATACCTTAAGAAAGCGACGGGCGGGGCAATGCATAGCGCCTTGCCCGAAGGGGCCGCGCCAAACCGAACGGGGTCACGCCTTGGCTGGAAGCAGGAAAGAGCCACCTTTTTGCCGTCCGCTCCTTTATGAAGGAAAGACTAAAATGCAAACCTGACAAAACGTCTGAAAATCTGGAAGAAATATTCGGAGCTCAAAGCGAGCATCAAAAGCTACCATGTGTGGTATCATCCCTCCATATTCCCTTGCTGCCAGCGATACATTCCCATTCACCGATAAAGAGGGCTCTGAGGCAACTCCAGATCCACTCGGAGCCAAATGCTCAATCCGCTGACTGATTGAGGAACATTGCCTTGAAGTCAGCATTACTCTTCGCCTTCCCCTGGTCTTCTCCCCCATGCTCATCGCCATTCAGCACTGCCTCTTTACCCTCTCCATCCTTCGTGGCCCTCTGACCACTCAAGCCGACACCACCCCTCTTGAACCCTAGCCCACCTCTCCCTCCTCGCTTAGCGCCCGGCTGATTAGGCCTTCGTACCGGCGCCGGACCTTGTAGCTTCGCAGCTTCCTTCTTTGCAGCGCCAACGGCGATCTTATCACTTCGGTACTCCGCTTTCTGCTGTTTCAATTCCTCGACGGTCCCCACACCTATGTGTCGGCCCGGGGCTATTTCTTGGCCTTCCAGTCCAAGAGAAGCTCTACCCACACTCGTGACATCTTTGTACTCGAGAATGACGCCCTGGTGGTCAAGCCGGAGGGAGACTTTCACTAGCTCACCGTAGGGTTCGGCCAAGGCCCGGATGCGTGCTTCGTTGACGGTATCAGGGATGTTCAGAAGGGCGATTGTGCGGGATTGGATCTCGGCGCGCTTGCTCTGGGCAGCAACTGGCGGTGTCGGGGATGCCGCACCCCGTCCATTTCGATCAACGGCGACTGGGTGATTATCTGGTCCAGGGGAAGCCGTGGACCGTTGAGAGGATTGAGTGACAATTCGGGTTTCTTGACGCTTGGCTTGGTCGTTTGTGGATACCATGACGTTCAGGATCCGATTCTTGAAATGTGTGAGGTTCATCTCCAAGGCTGCCTCGGCTTCGTCCTAAGTGTAATTCAGCCTATGCGTTCAATGATTTTCCCGAGATCATTCACCTTGTTTGAGAAGACCACAAAGCCAATACCCTTGCTAGTACCATTAATCTTCTTAGGAAGTCTTACCCCCTCTACATTTCCGTACTTGGAGAAGGCCCTCTTCACCTCCCCTTGGGTCGCCTGCCAATCTAGGTTGGCCAAGAAAAGCTCTCGGCCTTCGTATATGGCCCCTTGTCGCCCTTGTTTTTGTCCAGGGTCCGAGATCTTCGCTAGAAGTTGAAGGTCGTCTCCGACAGAGACCCCATCGAGTTGTGTAGCTTCTTGAGCTTCACTTGCCCTCTTGAACTGGACATAGCAGAAACGCCTATGCGTATTGTATTTCAATGATGGGAAGCGTATGTCTACAATTTCTCCATACTGCCAACCAATTAGAGACTTCCAACATATTCGAACTCGGTATGGACCTACCTTGCTGAACTTGTCTCGGATCCAAGCCTCATCAGCAATAGCTGGAAAGTTGCACACATAGAGTGTCGACCCCGAACCTAGCTGCACCTCGATTGCTCTTCCATCAAAGGTTTTCATGTCCTTTGTCTGCGCAGTCAGGACATCCTCTTTCGTATCAAATTCGATCGAAGCATTTACCGACTCGCCACCCTTCTCAGGTATGAGCTTGAGACTATTGATTGTACCGCACTATTAATCAAATCAGTCAATGATCTGCAGGCAAGGAATGATTGAACCTACATCTCGGAAATATTGCCGGAGCCTCGTTTCTGTCGTGTCGACCGGTAGATTCTTTACGACAACAGTCGCGTTTTCACGATCACGTTTGAGGAGTGAGGGGGCCGAAGGGTGCTGCTCTTCCACTTGAGGTTCTAATTCTTCAGAGAGGTCGGGTCGGACTTTCTTACTCATCCCAAGTTCCACGTCATCTTCGCGTTTTCTTTTGCTGGCAATTTCCACCTCCCGATGGTCGCCGGCGACGTCATGCTGAGCCTGTTGCTGTTGCAGCACGGTCTGTGCCTGAGCTGCTTCATACGCTTCGTAAGCTTCCTTTTCTCTCCTCTTCAGCACGCTTTTCCTCGCCTTCCAGATTTGCGCAATCGATGCTTGAAGCTCTTCTGCATCTTCATTGTCTTCACAATGATATTGATAAGTCTCAATGATTTTCTCCGGCCAGTCCAATCTTGGCCTAGCCATTGCACGAGCGAGGACCTTGGTCGCTTCTGTGGGCTTAGAGAGAGGTTTGAAGTTGTGTCCGTTTCCACTAAAGGCGCGTTTGCCCCAAGTGCCCATTTCCCAGAGATAATAGCGGATCCAGAAGTCATAGCTGTCACCTTTTCTAGCAATCAATTTCTTCCATTCATCTCTGGCATTGTCCCAGTATCGCCCTTGGCTCAAAGTTTGGATGTAAATCTTTTCTAGCCGGTACTCTGGATCACCCTGATAATCTTTACCATACTTTCCCCTTCCTAGATTTTCCATGTTCTCGATCGCTGAACGGATACCGACCTCCGCCACATCCATATCCTCATCGGTAGAATCCCGATGGACTGCGCGGCGCCGCAAGAACCCACACCAGGCGGTCTGGATCTTAAGGACCTCCTCCATACCACCCGCATCTAGCAGACCAGAACTCGTAGCTCTGTGTTTGATGTCCTCTACTTCCGTGAAGGACAGATTCTTGTTTTCGGCAGCTAATAAATAGTGTGACCACAATGTCCCTGACCAGGGACAATGCCGCGTTGCTTTATCCAGTAGCGAGAAAGCCGACACATCTCGTTGCCCGTGATTTACCTCCTCAATCAAGAACATTGCGAATCCTTCCCAAAGCTCTGTTCTCGCAGGAAATCGAAGGGTAGCGCGCTGGTACAGCGCACAAGCGAGCCCGAAGTCGAAAATGTTTTTTCTCCGACTTTGGGCAAGCTCCCAATCGATATATTCGTAAAATGACCGTAGTTCCAATCCTTTATCGTTCCCCTGGCTCGCGCGCAGTATACCGAGTTCCATGATTTCTCTTGCAATTGATTTATTTTTGGCTTCGGTGCCAAGCCTCGTTGCTGCGACCATTGTGGTCTCATAATTGAGGTTGTCGTACCTCGACACAAAGCCAGAGTAGGCCTCTAGCGTTTTATCCCAAGTCGCATGTGGAGTCTGAAGTCGAGTGATGAAATGAAATTGAGCTTGGGCGACTGCTTCCTGTGATGGAGAAGACGCTAATTGGTGTAGCAGGAGATCGGTGTATGTATCCCACAAAACGTGGCTATCATTGAGCCGCCACATTGTTTCTCTGTAGCCTTGTTCCCAGACAGCCATCATCTGCTGCCAGCTAAAGACTTCCTTAGCTACCATCCTGTCCTCGTCTGACCATGTATGATCAACTGGCATCGCGCCTATTCCAGCGAGTCTTTCGTCTTCCGGGTAGGCGTTTTTGTACACAAATAGGATGAATTGGCCGTACGACTCCCACAATTTTGTGCTATTCGGTTCTTCCTCCACTGCCTTCTGACATATTTCCATGACCGAAATACGATCCTCGAGCAACCTCGCAATCAGTATTTGATCCTGAACCCAATCTGTCCACAAGTCTTCGCCTAAGGCGAATTTTACGTTCATAGCTTCCCTCGCGATTTGTAGATCTTGAAGTAGATTGTAGGCATGGGGTTCATGATGGGCAAAGGCTCTAAGACCGCGGTGTAGAATGTTGATGAGCTGAACATGAGAGTCGTATGCGAAGGGATTTGTGGCAAGGTGATTTGCCAGTTGAGAAACTGTTTGGAGTTCCTCGGAGGAAAGGGCTTCGGTTGAGTATCTTCGTGGAGAAGGGGTTTCAGCTGACCCGTCGGTCATTGAGATATCTAGAGAGCCGCCTCGTAATTGATGAGGTTCTCGCAGCTGGCTTGATGCCTGTGGTCGAGACATAGCGAGGAGATTCGGCAAGACCGAAGACGATGATGCTGGATTTTCGTAGATCTCAGCGCTCCTCAGTCCGCCTGCATTTGCTCGCGCCGTCTGCTGGTGATGCTGCATAGAGGCTAGATCTGCCAGTGTATCCATTCCAGCTGTCGATGGTTGCCTGCTGGCACGAGGGGTACTGTCAGCTGGAGGTGTACCCACCGCGCTGCCAATACTCATGCGATGCCCCGAGGTTGGGCTCATGTTGGCAGGGGATTGCGCGACATGGTGAGCTTGAGCTGCAGCACTCTGTGGGATCGTAGGTGGGGGTAAGGTGGTATTGGCCAGAGGCGATGGTTGTGACACTTTCGATGCTCTTGGCTTTCGAGGCTTCTTGGTTGCTGATTTGGTAGGTGGGGTGGGTGTCGCCCGTGGTGTTTCCTGCGGTGAAAGGAGCGAATTGATGTCCATGGCGAGCTGCAGCAGTGCCGATCCCCCCAGTCCTCATGCGCCGTCGAGAGAAGAAATGTGTCCAACGTGAAGTCTGCGCAATTCATTGGGAGCCGGGAGTACAGGCGGAGACGTTGTTGGGTCTGTCATGCACAGCTCC
>JAABUH010003412.1_pt1 | contig 13689 bp, 16 predicted proteins | sample 5559121 | NCBI WGS metagenome assembly JAABUH01 (sample SAMN10711871, study PRJNA513364) | rock metagenome | isolation source: Antarctica rocks | place: Antarctica: Victoria Land, Battleship Promontory nord | collected 2015-12-28 | reverse complement strand
CGCTGCTCCACTTTGACCAGTGTGCCAGGAAACGCCCCCCTATCGAAAAAGGCTCCGGACAGGTCATCTGCAACAGCCCTGGTCACGGGCTTGTTGGCGACGCAGATGGTGTCGGTGATGGTTCCTCATCTGACACGACGATTGCTCTCAACCTTGCGGCACCGTTATTGGTGAGGGGTTGGCTGCTGCTCTTCCGTCGAACGGGTGAGCTGCCGCCCCAGGTGTTGCAGCCGGTGGGTGATCTCTTGTGGGGCATCGACGGAGAACTCGGCGCCGAGTGCCGCGATGGTGGCGAGGTACTGCAGCACCAGCTGCAGTGATTCCGCGCTGAGCCGGACGGTGCACGTGTGGTCGTCGTGGGCTTCGATGTCACCGGGGATCGTTCCCCAGACGCCAGCGCGTACGGCGTCGGCGGGCATGGCGATGGTGATTCGCGCGGTGTGACGGTAGCTGGCCTTCGCGAAGGATCGGGTCAGGAACGTGGCCGGGTCCGGTGTCGGCAGCTCGCGCCGGGCGAATCGCCGGTGCGTAGATGCCGGGCCGTTGATCCGATCGACCCGGAATGTGCGCCAGCCGGTGCGGTCGGGGTCGTACGCGAGCAGGTACCAGTGGTCCTGAACCGTGATCAGGTGATGTGGTTCGACGCGACGTGCGCTCGGTTCGCCGGCCCGGTTGCGGTAGTCGAAGGACAACAGTTCCTCAGCGCGGCAGCACGAAGCGAGCACGGCCAGGACGGTGGGATCGACGCGCGGCGCCTCGGGATGTGGCACTGACGCGGTGACACCGGTGAGCGCAGCGAGCCGCGGGTGGAGGCGGACCGGCAGCACCTGTTCCAGCTTCGTCAACGCCCTCAGTGAGCTCTCCTCGATAGCGGCCACGCTGCCGCCGGCTGCGGTGGCCAGCCCGATGGCTACGGCGATGGCCTCTTCGTCGTCGAGCAGCAGCGGCGGGAGGTTGCTACCGGGGGTGAGCCGGTATCCGCCGGTGGTGCCGGTACCAGAGCGCACTGGGTAGTCCAGCGCCCGCAGGCGGTCGATGTCGCGGCGCACGGTGCGCTCGGTGACGGCGAGCCGATCGGCGAGCTCAGCGCCGGACCACTGGCGTCGGGTCGGTAGCAGTGACAGCAGGCGAAGCAGCCGCGACGGCATGTCGTTGCGGGCGGGTTCGCCGATCACGTCGTCAAGAGTGCCACTTCTTCCGGACATCCCTTGTCCGGAATGGCGCCTAGCGTGGTCAGCATGCCGGATGACACGAGACTGGATTCAAGCGACCTCCTGGGCGCGCTGTCCGGCCGGGACCGCCACCCGGTGCGGGCCCGAGGACGGACGGATACGCCGATCATCGCAGCGGTTTCCAGCTGCGGAGTCCGCATAGGCCCGCGGTGGTCCTCGAGGCAGCCCATGCCCGAGGACGGGTGGCGCCGCCGTGGGGCTGGCCGCCAGCTTCGGGGGTCGGCCCACCACGATCGAGACCTGGCTCGACGCAGGCGCGCCAACCAACGCTGACAACTTAAACTGTGAAGGGACGCCCCATGATCACCGATCCACGCACACTCGCCGAGACCTACTTCCGGGCATGGAAGGACCAAGACTTCGATGCACTGCGCTCGGTCCTGGCCGACAACGCCACCTTCACCGGCCCCATGGGCGAGGCCGGCAACGCCGAGGAGTGCATCGCCGGTCTGCAGGGCATGTCGAAGATGATGACCGACATCGTCGTGCTCACCCGGTTGGTCGAAGGACCAGACGTCGTGACGATGTTCGAGTTGCACACCGACCAAGCCCTGCCGGTGCTGACCGCGAACTGGTCCCACGTCGAGAACGGCAAGATCTCGACGATCCGGGCGGTGTTCGACCCCCGCAACATCCTGGCCGGGTCGTGAGCACACCGACGGCGCCCACCGTGGTCCTGATCCCCGGCGCCTGTCACGGCGGGTGGTGGTACGACCCCGTCGTCGACGCTCTCACCGCCGACGGGCAGCCCGCCGCCGCGGTGACCCTGCCCGGGCTGGAGCAGCACCCCGCACTGGATGGGTTGATCACCCTCGACAGCCACGTGGAGCACACCCTCGCCGCGCTGCCCGACGACGGGCAGGTGGTGCTCGTCGGGCACAGCTACGCCGGGATGGTCATCACCGCGGTCGCCGACCGCGTCCCGCACCGGGTCGCGGCGCTGGTCTACCTCGATGCTGTCCTGCCCCGCGACGGCGACTCCTGCTGGGGCCTCATCAACGACGAGCAGCGGCAGTGGTACATCGGCGGGTGCGCCCAAACCGGGTACGGGGTCGACCCGCTGCCCTTCTTCGACGACCGCGCCCGACCCCACCCCGTCGCCACCCTGCTGCAGGCAGTGTCCCTGACCGGGGCCTGGCAGCAGGTGCCCACCAAGCACTACGTGGCCGCGACCTGGCCGCAGGACTCCCCTATGGCCACCTCCACCCACCGCGCTGAGGCGAACCCCGACTTCGTGGTGCACCACTGGGACACCCGCCACAACGTCCTCGCCGACGGACCCCACCGCGTCCTGGACCTGCTCCGATCGCTGTAAGGCCACGGGCCAGTCCCCGCTTAGCGGGATCGATGAAACAACGCGGCCATCATCAGAAGGTGACCGCCGACGAGAAGGGAGGCCGCGACGATGACCACATCGACGACCAGGGGTGATCCCCACACGAGTCCCGAGCTCGACCGGTCAGCGCTGATCGTGATCGACACCCAGGTCGACTTCTGCGACGGCGGGGCCAGCCCGATTCCCGGCACCACCGACGTGCTGGGCGCGATCGCCCAGCTGCTCACCGCGTACCGCAACGCGAAGCGGCCCATCATCCACGTGGTGCGCCTCTACGACGGTGTCGACGTCGACCTCCCCCGCCGAGCGGCCATCGCGGCCGGCGCCCCCATCGTGCGACCCGGCTCCGCCGGCTCGCAGATCGCCCCGACGCTGCTGACCGAGCACACCGACCCCCTCGACCCGGCCACCCTGCTCGCCGGGCACCCCCAGCAGCTCGCCGAGCGGGAATGGGCCATGTGGAAACCACGATGGAACGCATTTCACCGCACCCCGTTGGACGACCACCTCCACGCGCAAGGCGTGACCACCGTCGTCCTCACCGGATGCAACTACCCCAACTGCCCCCGCGCCACCCTCTACGGAGCCAGCGAACGCGACTACCGGGTGCTACTGATCGACGACGCCATCTCCGGGATACAACCCCACCACCTCGACGAAGCCGCCCTCCTCGGCGTCGGCCACGCCCCAACCTCACACACCGCGACCGCACTCACCGAGGCACTCAGGGCCCGGTCGCATGGATGACACCACGAAGCACTACCACGCGGCTCGACCTCATTCCAGCCGCCCACCTCGTCCGGGTTCTGGACCCTGGGCGCGCGCCACCTGGTCGAGCAGTTCGCTGATGAGGTGGTGGCGAGCCTCGTCGGACGTCCCGCAGGGGGATCCTCTTGCGGCCATAATGCATGGAGGTCAAGGCTGTGTCGCGATGGCGCACCGCTGCTGCCGCTTGGGCCGGCCGGTGGCAGTGGGTGTCGTCTGTCAGTGGGCGTATCTGCGGGCGCCGCCGTCGATGTGGATGACTTGGCCGGTGATATAGCGGGCCCTCGGTGAGGCGAGGAACGCGACGAGCGGTGCGAAGTCGGCCGGTTCGCCGATGTAGCCAGCGGGGATGTTGTCCCGTATCCATGCTGCGCGACTCTTTGCGTCGGGCAGCAACCGTTGATCGACTTGGTCGGAATGCAGCCTCCCGGGCGGCAGGCAGTTGACCGTGACACCGTCGTGAGCAACTTCGCGTGAGAGCGCTTTGGACCAGAGGTGCACTGCGCCGTTCGGTGGTACGCCAGCATTGACGGCGCTCGGCTCGTCACCGCCGGTCACGTTGATGATCCGCCCAAACTTGCGGGTACGCATGCCCGGGACGAGCGTGTGTGCCAGCTCGCGGCCGGCATGAAAGTCCAGGTTCATAGCCTCGTCCCATTCGTCGCGGGTGCCCAGACCGGTGAGCGGGCGGGATCCGCCGGCGTTGTTGACGAGGATGTCGACGCGCCTGTGTGCGGCCAGCGCCTGCTCGCTGATCCGTTCGGCTGCCCGGTCGTCGGTGACGTCTTCAGCGATGATGGTCGGACGGTTGTGTCCGGCCGCTTCGAGTTCGTCGGCCAATTCCCGGAGTGGTTCGCTGCGCCGAGCGACGATCGCCAGCGCACATCCCTCGTCGGCCAGCGCGACGGAGATGGCCCGTCCGAGACCTCTGCTTGCACCGGTGACCACGGCGACCATTCCGGCTAAGTCGAGATCCATTCCTATCCTCCAGTAACGTGGGACATCCTCGTCTAGCACGCTAGGACAGGAACCAGCGTGATCGGTAGAGGGCACTTCCAGGTACCTGCGCGGGTCGTCGGCACGTTGATCGGAGGCACGCACAGTGACGAGACCACCGCCCGTGCTCGACGCGTTCGTCGCCGAGTGCCCGACCCGAGACTTGCTGGATCGACTGTCCAGCAAGTGGGTCAGCTTGATCCTGGTCGCGCTCTCGAGCGGACCGTCCGGGCATCGCGCACTGCACCGGCGCATCGACGGTGTGAGCCAGAAGATGCTCACCCAGACCCTGCGCACTCTTGAGCGCGACGGCATCATCGCCCGATGTGTGATCCCGACTAACCCGGTGCGCACTCGGTACGAGCTGACCGTTCTTGGTAGGTCCCTGCTGCCGATCATGGCCTCGATAAAAACCTGGGCCGAGACCCACCTTTACGACGTGAACGCCGCACGAGCCCGGTACGACGAACGCGACCTGAGTGAAGCCGCCGACTGAATTCGTCGTTTCGGTGCGTGTCCGAGGTCGCCGGGCACTTCAAAGTGCCCTCTTGCGCCGCCGACACGCGGCATCGGACCCTTCGAGGAGGACACCCAAACGAGGAGGCAACAAGTGCGTGCAGTCGTCGTGACCAAATTCGGGGATGCCGGTGCCGTCGAGATCGCGGAGGTCGACACTCCGCGACCCGGTGCGAGGCAAGTCAGAATCCGCGTTTCCGCCGCAGGTGTGAATCCAGTCGACGTGGCCACCCGTTCCGGGGCACTCGCCGATGCCGGCCTGCACGGTTCGCCACCCGTACGGCTGGGATGGGACGTCTGCGGCGTGGTCGACGCGCTCGGTGGACAGACCACACGCCTACGCGTCGACCAACGCGTCATCGGGCTGTCTGACCGGCTCGCCGCACCGTCGAAAGCGCAGGCAGAGTTTGTCGTCCTGGACGAGGACGCCGTCACTGCGATTCCCGGCGAGCTTCCCGACGATCGCGCCGCCATCTTGCCACTCGCCGGACTGACCGCGATGCAGGCCATCGACTCACTCGCGCTACGTCGAGGACAGTCCATTCTCATCACCGGAGCGGGGGGCGCGGTCGGGGCGCTGGCCGTTCAGATCGCTCGCCAGCACGGCCTACGTGTGATTGCCGCCGCCCGAGAGCGGCATCGCGGCCGTCTCGCAGATCTGGGTGTCGACGCATGGGTATCGACTGACGGCGTTCTCGCCGAGTCAGTCCGCGACCTCGTGGCCGGCGGCGTGGATGGTGCGCTCGACGCCGCAGCACTCGGCGCGGCATCCCTGGACGCAATTGCCGACAGGGGCGCCCACGTCAGCCTCGTCGTGGGCGACTCACCCGCACCGCTACGCGGTATTCGCTCGACCTCGCTCGCCGTTCATGCCGACTGGCGCGACCTGAGCGTGCTCGCTGGGATGGTGGCAACCGAAACCCTGTCAATGCCACCGACGCGCACGATGCCGCTCGAGAACGTCCGAGACGCGCACGCGAGCCTCGAATCAGGCAGCCTGAGCGACCGCATCGCACTCATCCCAGCCTAAACAAGCCGTCAGGCGAACCAGGCCGCGCAAGTCACCGGTAGAGGATCGGTGACCGGGACGGGATCGTTCGGTGCTCGGTTCCCTGAATTCTCGTGACGAACCCGGCTATTTTGCTTGGTCTGATCAGCTTTGGTCAGGTCGCTGACCGCAGCATTCCCTGCCGTAGTTGAGCAACGATCGCGTCTCTTGTCAGGGCTGTGGTGTCCCTGTTTGGTTCGTGGCCGCGGGGTGGCCGCTGGTGCAATTCACCACCGCAGTTGGGGCAGGTGCGTTCGAGTGGCTCACGGGCACAGTCGCGGCACCAGGTGCATTCGTAGCTGCAGATGAACGCGTCGTGACTGATCGGCGGCAAGAGACGATGACAACGCTGGCAGGCATTCTTCATTTCAAGCATGGGTGGAGTCCTTGATCGTGGGTTGGGTCATCGGTGGTCGACACAGCCGCTGGCTGAGCAGGGCCATCAGGACGACGATGACCGGGATAAGCGCATGTTGAAGCGCCGTGGGAACCACTGCGACGGTGACCGCGAAGGTCATCAGGCCTGCGGCTCGTCCCCACCCGGTCAGAATCCGTATCGCCGATGCCGCAGCAACGACATACACCGCGACGACAAGCGTGGAGGGGACCACCACGAGGGTGTCGGTGCCCCAGCCCCGCCAGGCAGCCAAGACCAGACCGGCTGTGGCGGTACCGCTGACGGCGAGGATTCCACCGACGGGTACCCCGTCGCGGGTGATCCTCGCGACGGGGGTCGGTAACCAGTGATCTGCTGCCAGGGAGCCGGCCAGGCGGGATACCCCGGCGATGAACGCGTTGGTCGTGCCGAGGCTGATCACGACCGCGATCACCGCTGCTATGGAGGTGGCTGCCGGTCCCAGGGCATCCCGCAGCAGAATGCCGACCGCGACGCGGTCCGTGGACGGTCGACCGTAGGTACCGGTGAGCACCACCGCGCACGCCGTGCCCAGATACAGGACGGTCACGATAACGATCGTTGCTGCGACTGCGCGGGGCACATCCCGGTCTGCGTCCTGAAATTCGCCCGCAAGGTGAGAAATCGCTTCCCACCCTGCGAAAGCGAAGAACAGCACAATGACTGCTGATCCAATCGGGGTGATCCCGTGGGGCGCGAACGGTGTCAGATGTGCGGTACTCATGCGCGGCACCGTCAACACAATCGTGATCGCCAACGCCGCCGCGACGGCGCCCGCGAGCAGGAGTTGTGCGCGGGCGCTGACCCGCACGCCCAGCAGGTTCATCACGGTCGCAGCGGCCAGGATGAGTGCGGCCACCACAAACGACGTCGCGGTGCCCATCCCGAGCGCGTCGGCGACGTAGTAGCCGCCGGTGAGTGGAACGATGGTTTGACCGACTGAGCCAGCGACGAAGAACAGCCATCCGGTCACCCCACCGACCCGTGGCCCGAACCCGGCCTTGGCATAAGACGCGATCCCACCGGCGTCCGGATAGCGGCGAGCTAGCGCGGCGAACATCGAGGCCAATGGAATGCCCAACAGGCCCGCGATCGCCCAGGACACCAATGATGCTGGACCGGCCATCGAGGCAGCCTGTCCTGGTAGGACAAGCACCCCGGCGCCCAGGATTGCCGATACATACAGCGCGATGCCTTGACCTACACCGATGTGTTTCACCAGAGCGTTTGACGTCATATCCCACGATGCCCATGTCGCACCCGACACGGAAAGTGGCAGAGTAGCCGTCATGCGCAAGAAATCAGACAGGCATCGGATTGTGGTCGTAGCAACACAAGGTGTGCCCGTTTTCGAGTTGGCCATCCCGTGTGAAGTCTTCGGCATCGACCGGCAGGACCTGACCCCGCACTGGTACGAATTCGAACTGGTGGCCGTGCGGTCCGGCCTGACGATCAGTCACGGGCTGAGCGTGCCACCGGGCCGAGGACTCGCCGCCCTGGGAGAGGCGGACACGGTCATCGTCCCGGCGTGTGCGAGCGTTCACGGCGCCGCTCCTGCGGCGCTACTGTCGGCGCTACGCGCCGCGCACGCCCGAGGAGCACGCATCGCATCCTTGTGTTCGGGGGCCTTCGTCTTAGCTCAAGCCGGCCTGCTCGACGGGCACCGGGCCACCACCCACTGGATGCACGCGGCCGAACTGGCCACCCGATACCCGCTCGTCCAGGTCGACCCCACGGTCTTGTACGTCCATGACGACGTATGGACCTCCGCAGGCAGCGCCGCCGCACTGGACATGTGCCTCGAACTGGTACGCAACGATTACGGGACAGCGATCGCCAACGAAGTGGCCCGCAGGATCGTGATCCCACCCCACCGCAACGGGGGCCAGGCTCAGTACATCCGCCCGCGCCCAACGCCAACCAGGGCTCCCCTGAGCGACACCCTGGACTGGGCACGCCGCAACGTCGACACCGTCACCGTCCCCGCGATCGCGGCCCGCGCCGGAACCAGCACGCGAACCCTCCACCGCACGATGACACGCCTGACCGGCGGATCACCCCAGGAATGGCTCCTGCGCGAAAGGCTGCAATCAGCACAAGAACTCCTAGAAGCAACCGCACTCACCATCGACGCGATCGCTGCACGCACCGGCCTCGGCAGCGCCGCCAACCTGCGCAGCCACTTCGCAAACACCTTCGGCGTATCGCCCAGCGAATACCGCAACACCTTCTCCACCAACGAGAACACCGCCCGGCTCTCGGCCGCGGCAGGCGCTTAGCCAGCAAGACGGCGAGCCGACGCCAACAACGGAACACCGCCGGACGTACCTGGCTGCCCAGGGGCGGTCGAGTTCACCGAAGACAGATGCCGCCGCGGCGCTCATGGCTGCCCGACCTCGAACCGAAGGCTTCGGCCCTACTCATGGGCACTCGTCCCGGTCATCGATCGGTTGTCGGGGCGCCTTGTCCGACCACAAGACAACCTGTCCCGTTCGAATGGGAGCCCAGACACGTGGGCACCGGGGGCCGGTCCGCTCCGCACTCGCACGCGCCGGATGGGTCGGCGTCGCCCAACAGTTGCCAGCGGCCCCGAGCTGCTGGCGCTGCTCGCTCCGCCGTCGTCGTGCGGGCCCAGCGGCATCGTGTCAGGCCGTAGACCCCTGCCGACGCCTGGTCAGCGTTGCGAGCACGGCCGGGTCGGCGCGGAAGTCGATCCTCCGTACGACGCCGTCCTCGACGGTAAAGTCGAAGGCGACCCGGGCCTGCCCTCGGTGGAACCAGGCGGCACCGGGCCGGTCGCCGAGGAACACCGGCATGGCGGCCTTCGCGGCGCCGTTAAACATCGTGGCCACCTGCTGGCGTCCTTCGAGACGGGCCGGGGTGCCGGCCAGGACGGAGGCCTTGTCCCCGGAGATGACGACGTCCGGTGCCAGCAGCTGCAGCAGCCGCTCGAAGTCACCCTTGCAGGCCGCGGCCAGAAAGGCGTCGACGACCTGCCAGTCGGCCCGTGAGCCCTCGGCGCCGGACAGGACTACTTTGCTACGGGCCCGCGACGCGAGCTTGCGAGCGGCCACGGGCGTGCTGCTCAGGATCTCGGCGATGGTCGGGAAGTCGACGCCGAAGCTGTCGTGAAGCACGAACGCCACGCGCTCGGTGGGGCTCAGGCGGTCCAGCACCGCCTGGAGCGCGACACCGACCGTGTCGGCCAGGGCCATCTGGTCCGCGGGGTCCTGGGCGGCCTCGACAGGGACGACGACCTGTTTCGGGACAGGCGTCGTCGCCCGCAACCGGTCCAAGCAGAGCCGGGTCGTGACGGTGGTAAGCCAGCCAGGCAGGTTCTCGATGGTGGCCGTCGTCCCGTGCAGCCGCATCCAGGCCTGCTGCACGACGTCCTGCGCCTCGAAAGAGTCGCGCAGCACGTGGGTGGCGATGCGCAGCAGTCGCGGCCGCTCCGCCTCGAAAGCATCCAGCTCTTCCATTTGTCCCATACTGGTCACACTCCTTGTCTCGGTCCCGTCATTGGGGTGACGTGCACAGGGCGCGTCGTGTGACGAAAGGCCTGAACCATGCCGAGCTTCGCGACAATTCTTCTCCCGGCCACCGACATCACCGCCTCGCGCGAGCTCTACCGGGAGCTGCTCGGCACGGAGCCGACGGCGGACACCCCCTACTACGTCGGGTTCGACGTCGACGGCCAGCAGATCGGCCTGGTGCCGGGAGCCACCGCCGTCCGCCCCCACCTGCACGTCCCGGACATGGACGCCGCCGTGCAGCGCATCACCACGACCGGCGGGTCAGTGCTCGACGAGCCGCGCGAGGTCGGCGGCGGTCGGCTCGTCGCGGTGGTCAGGGACATGGCGGGCGCGGAGATCGGGCTGATCGCCGATCCGGTGACCCGGTGACCCGGTGAGCAAGGCGAAGGAGTCGACCAGCGGGTCGGTGACCGCGAAGAAGATCGACGAGCTCGTCGAGGGCCTGGGTGACTGGCGGGCAGACACGCTCGCCGAGGTCCGCCGACTGATCCACGAGGCGGTGCCCGACGTCGTCGAGACGTGGAAGTGGATGGGCAGCCCGGTCTGGGAGAAGGACGGCATCATCGCGGTCGGCAACGCCCACAAGCAGAAGGTGAAGCTCACCTTCCCGCAGGGGGCACAACTGCCCGACCCGGAGCGAGTCTTCAACAACGGGCTCGGCGGCAAGGCCTGGCGTGCGATCGACCTGCACGAGGGCGACACGCTCGACGCCGCTGCGTTTCAGGGCCTGATCAGGGCCGCTGCGTCGCACAACGCGGCTAAGGCGCGCGGCGGCTGGTCACACTCCCAGGGCAAGGACCGTCAGACAGAGGAAGGCTCACACACCCGAAACACAGCAAGGGAGTGAGGGCATGAAGACGATGACCTGCCGTCAACTCGGCGGAGTCTGCGACCTGGAGCACCAGGGCCAGGCGCCGGATGACGTCATCAAAGCTCAGGACCGTCACCTCAAGGAGGCCGAGAAGGCCGGCGATGCCAGTCATCAGGAAGCGCGCGACGCGATGAAGAGCCGCTGGCGCCACCCGAAGAAGTCGATGGACTGGTACCGCGACATGAAGACAAAGTTCGCGGACCTTCCTGAGTCCTGATACCGGACGTCGGCGTCGGTGGCTCACGCCGCCGACGCCCACAGCACATACGCCGGGATCGCCGCCGCAACTGTCACGCAGAAGAACTCGTAGTAGCAGACCGCCCCGGTCCAGGCGGTTTGCCTCCGCGGGGGGAAAGTGGCCAGATTTACGGCCTCATTGAGGTGCTGGGAGCCCCGCGAGCAGAAGTCTCCTGTCGCGTTGACTCGTGCATTGCCGGGTCATGCGGACGTGCCGGTAGCGGAACGGTCTACGGGCGGTTTCATCTGCTTAGCGAAGGCAGGCCGAAGCGAATGGCAGGATCTGGCGAATGGAGTTGCAGGAACGATTCCGCTGGCGGGGACGCGAGGTCGCGTGGTCGCGGGTCGGGGCGGGCCAGCCGGTGGTGTTCTGTCACGGCACGCCGTGGTCATCCAGGACCTGGGCGCGTTTCGCCGACGCACTGAGCACGAATTTCTGCGTATATCTCTGGGACATGCCCGGCTACGGGCAATCATCCCAACAGCCCGACCACGACGTTGATCTGGCCATGCAAGGGGAGCTATCCGCTGACCTACTCCGGGAGTGGAACCTCGACGCACCGCCGCACGTGATCGCGCACGACTTCGGTGGCGCCGTCTCGCTTCGGGCGCTGCTGCTTCACGACGCCCGGTTCGCGTCATTGTGTCTGGTCGACATCGTGGCGCTGAGACCGTGGGGCTCACCGTTCTTCCGCCTCGTCCACGAGCATGCCGAGGTCTTCGCTGCGCTGCCGCCAGCGGTCCACGCCGGTGCGATGGCGGCCTACATCCAGACAGCCAGCCACGGCGGCCTGCGACCGGAAGCGCTCGCCGAATTGACATCGCCGTGGACCACCAGCGAAGGGCAAGGCGCCTTCTACCGTCAAATCGCTCAGGCCGACGAACGCTTCACTCGAGAGATCGAGGACCGACTACGCGACATTCAGGTGCTCGTGCACATCGTCTGGGGCGAGGAAGACACCTGGATTCCCGTCGATCGCGCAAACCGACTGCTCGACGCCATCCCCGGCGCGACGCTGCGAACCGTTCCCGGCGCAGGCCACCTCATCCAGTACGACGCGCCCATCCCGCTCGCAGACGAACTCCGATCGTGGCTCACGCGGCGTGCCACATGACGATCGGCGGATCCAAGCGGTCAACGCAACAGGAGCGGTCCGATCTGTTCGATCGGCTTCTTGAACGCTAGTCGTTTTCGGGGTCTGTCGTTGAGCTCGGCGGCGACCCAGTCCGGGTCGGCTTCGCTGTGCACCGACAGGTCGGGAAGTACTGACGCAGCAACCCGTTCTCGTTGGACCCCCGCTGCCATGGGCTGTGCGGGTCGCAGAAGTAGATGTCCATCTTGGTGGCCATGCTGATCTGGCGGTGCTGGGCCAGCTCGGTGCCCGCCGCGGGCTCGGCGAAGTGCGGGTCGCCCTGACGTAGCGTCACGATTGAGCGTGGTGGTGCCGGCTCCGGCGGCAACCGTTTGATCTCGATGCCTTGTTCGGGACAGCAGTCGGAGACGAGCTGCACCCGCGTGATCGGGACCGACTTCGACCACTACCACTGGTACGTCGGGAAATCCAGCGCGCTCAACGCGAGGACGCTTGGGGACTACACAATCGCTGTCACCATCGACGACGATCGACCTGCACCGACAACTCGGCTCGCGGATGACCCCGTGACCGCGTGGTGCTCCACGAACATGGCCATCACCGCGGCGAGCTGGTGCGCTTCGATGGATGGACGGGCTGGTCGTCAGTGGTCATCTGGGTTACGGCCGCATACCGAGGTGGACGGTGCCGGTAGATCGGACTTCTGCCTGTCGGGGCCGGTCGTAGCCGGTGCGGACGTGGCGGGTGTTGTTTGGTCGGCGGGGGCAGTGTTCTGGCTGTGGTGTTCTGCCTTGGTCAGGGCGACGGTGAGTAGTGCGGCAAGCAGTCCGAGGGCAGCGCAGGCGCTGGCGGCAGTGGCGATTGCCGGCCCGGTTTGGACTGCGTTACCAGCCATGGTGCGCGCGAGGAAGACGCTGCCGATGGTGGCGATGCCGAAGGCGTAGCTGAGCTGGTTGACGGTGTTGAACAGACCGCTGGCGTCCCGCGCGTTCGCTGGCGGAACGTGGGCAAGGGTGCGGGTGATGACCGGGCTGTAGCCGGCGCCGAAGCCGGCGCCGGCTACAGCCAACAGTGGCAAGGTGAGAGCCTGGTTCCACCCGCCAGCACCGGTCGCGGCGGCCAGTCCGGCGTACCCGGCGGACATGGCAGCCAGGCCGATCCCGGCGGCGCGGCGGCGGGCGACCTCCGATAGCCGGGGAGCGGTCAGGCTGGTTGCCGCGAAGGCGAGCGCGAACGGTGCGAAGGTCAGGCCCGCGCGTAGCGCACTGAAGGTGAGCCCGTCCTGCAGATACAGGCTCAAGGTGAACAGGATTCCGCCGTAGGCGACCATCTGGGCGCAGACGATCCCCAATCCAATTGCCACCGGGGCACGCCGGAGCAGTCCCAGGTCGACGAGCGGGTCGCCGCCACGGCGGGCGAGCCGGTGCAGGTGTCCGGCGAAGCCGCCACCGAGCACTGCTGCCGCCGCCAGAGCGGCCCATACCCACCACGCCCAGCCGGCCTGGCGACCGAAGACCAGCGCGCCCATCACCAGCAGCACGATCGAGGTGAGTAGGGCGACGCCGGGCAGGTCGAGCCGGCGCGGCTGTTCAGCGCGCGTGTGGGGCAACACCCGCGCGCCGACGACCAGCAGAATAATGCCGACC
>JAABUH010003411.1_pt1 | contig 13689 bp, 25 predicted proteins | sample 5559121 | NCBI WGS metagenome assembly JAABUH01 (sample SAMN10711871, study PRJNA513364) | rock metagenome | isolation source: Antarctica rocks | place: Antarctica: Victoria Land, Battleship Promontory nord | collected 2015-12-28 | reverse complement strand
AGCTCCAGCTTGACCTCCGTACTTCGTTCCACCCCTCTATCCCGAAACTCAAAGGTCCTTCCGTCGATGAGGAACAGGGCACAATCCTTGACCACGAATCCCGAGACAGTGAGTGGATCGAACACCTCCGGACAGCAAGGTCCGGTAGAGGCTGCTCTCCGAGAAATATGGGAGGTGAGAATTTGCATGCCGCTAAGCTGTGGCCAGCGGAAGAGTGGCGGAGAGCGGGAGAGGCGCCATGACCCCACACAGCCGGAAAGCTTTGTGTTTCGACTGCAAACGAACGGTCTCGGTGAGGTACAGATCTTTCTTATGGTACATGGATGATTCGTTTGCCGCTGATGTCCAATGAGATCACGTAATATCCTCAAACCTCATGCTTCTCATCGAGAGTAGTGCTTCCCGTTTTAGTGAATGATGCGTTCCCCAGTCTTCCATCCTCACGATTCCGTCAAAGGACGTATGAAGTCTTTCAACTGAGACACAAGCGTCAATACGTGCTTGGATGAAAGAGACGATCGGCCGATCACCTGCGTTGTCCATGTCCTCCGGCTCGGTGCTAAGATAGCGAGATCCTCTGTGCCTTTGAGCCTGAAGCGTCCGCGACATACAGAAGGTCACCATCATCCAGCGCGAGCATCCCCGGCCAATCCGTCTGAGGAGCAAACACCTCGAGCTTGTTCCCGAACGTCTGACCATCCGTACCGGTCACCAATTTCGCTCCCGCACCCGTGATCCACATGTGATCCTGCGTATCCTCGTCCGTCATGAAGCTGACGCATAACGTACCGCCGACATTGACGACTTGAGGTGCGCCGGCATTGTTGTTCGATCCGGTAGGGGCGTAGACGAGTCGACGATCGGTCCATGTGAGACCGTCGTCGGTGCTGCTTACTGCGTTGACTGTGAACGTGCCACCGGGTGGGACACTCTCGAACACCATGAGGAGGTCGCGGCCGGAAACGGTGGCGATCCCGACCATACCGTCGCGTGCTGTGACGCCGTCGCCAGTGACCATGACAGGTGCGGACCAAGTGGATCCACCGTCGGTAGAAACCTGCATCATCGTATTCTGATCATCGGCCGCATCCTCCTCGCTGTAAAATAGCTGCAATGACCCATCGTCAGATATGCGCATGAAAGGCTCCCAGAGCCCGTTGTTGGTGGTCGTCGCCGCGTGTGAGTTCGGCGTGGAGAGGAAACTCCAGGTAGCTCCATGATCAGTGGAAGCGAGCACTGTGATGCGGTACTCGGTATACACCCTCGGACTGCTACCCGGCATGAAGTCGTGATTGCGGCAGGCGAGAAGCACCGTCCCACTGGGTAGCTGGATAGGGAACGGGTTGTCAAGATCGTTCGACGCGCTAGGTCCGCTGGCGGCTGTACCGATCGTCGTCCAGCTGGCTCCTGAATCGGTGGAATGGACGGAGGTGAGGACGTTGTCGCCGCCGGAGAAGGCGGTGAAGGCGCCGATGATGCTGCCGTCGGAGAGGAAATTGATGCGGGGGTACGTACCGCCTTGGCCGGAAGTCATGTCGGCAGTCGGGCCGGAGAGTGTGGGAACAACGCCCGCTCGACGGTGTGAATTACAACTTGAGGTGGGAAATGCAAAGACATCGGTGAGAAGGCTGACGACAAGGAGCAAGCCAGAGGCGAACAGCATCGTGAAGGCTCTCTGATTCGCTCGAGAGTGTATTGCTGCGGGAAGACTGAGGTAGAGCAGGTGCGAGGTGTCGAGGGAGGTATGTGTTCCATTGGGGTAAGCGTGTGACAGTGAGCGGTTTATGAACGCTGTGGAAGATGGAGGATCGGTATATCACGGTGAAGCACCGCATGGGCCCTCCCATCCGCACATGACACGTTGCCGGTGGCTCGCCTGGATCGAGAGTTTGAGCCGCGGGTGAGCTAGAGACTCGCTTTGCAAGGCGCGGGGATACAGACACGGAACACCCCTAGCACGTCCCAGCTGACGATTCGCGCCAAGGGGAGAACAGCACTTGCCGTGCGACTCTTTGGATGAGGCAATCTGCCTAGTTGAGGTCCCCGTCGAATTTCCTTTCAACTCTTTCTTCCAGCCAAACAAACACCACTGGCAGAATCTCATGGACTCGAACAGCATCACTCTGCACATCCATCCATTTGAATTTGCATTTCAACCGCGAATATCATACAGATCCCAAGGCGATAGCGGGTCGATCGTAGGCTGTCTTCATCCTGATGAAGAAACGATGGGGTTCATGTAGCCGGGGTTGGGCTGGGAACTGGTAAAGCTCGTCTGAATCTCCACGGGACCTGCCACGATATTGTCCGCTTTGAAATCGAGGGTGGTCAGCGACGAGTAACGGGTGGTAGAATGACCGCTAGGGGCAGAACTCACCGCTGACCATCGACTGGTCTGACTGAGTGGTGACGACGACATAAGAGTAGCCCTGGACGGGAGGCAGCTTGAACGTCATGTTCTCAAGAGGTAGAACCTGGGTGGCGAGACCGTCTGTTGGGGGAAACATCAGACACGGGGCGTGGGAGTGGAAGGGTTTCCACGTACTGTAGATCGCGGCATACATGGTTCCAGTCATGTTTGCACTCCCCTTGAAGGAAAGCGTGACGTTGGTGCCGGTCGGAGCGTTGCCGGTGAGGGGTGACATCATCACGGTGATCGGAGGGTACGCCATGACGGGTAGCATCTGCTCGCGGTCAGCATGGCTTCCGGATTCAGGACGAGCTCGCCGGCTGGGACTCACCGCGTTCGAGTCTGGGCAGGAGGTGATCAACTGCGAGGCGAGCGTATAGACCATGTCCAGGGTGAGAGGGGTGTCGAAAGGTCCACTGTGAGAATGATCAGATCGGGGTGAAGTACGAGCTTCGGGATGGGGCCGGCTTACGACCAGGGTGCGCCCGAGAGCACGTTGGAATAAAAGAAGGACTGGTGTCGAGCCTCGGTGGTGAGGATGCTTCCGGCGACTGTAACAGGGTTGAAGGGGATGCCTCATGTCTAAGAGCGGGACTGACCAGTCAGGTAGCCGGGATCACTGATGTACTGCGCTGCGCCCTGTTGGATACGGTCAGCACTGGACACGAAGCCGATGCAAAATATGTGGGACAAACAAGATAGGCTGACGTCCCGACATTCTCCAAGGCACAGGCGAAGACGAGGAAGCTCTTGACGTCCGTGTACGGGCTGAGGACCGGCTTCAAGTCAGCATTCGTCCGGTCGCGATCGATGGGAATGATGACTTACAACGTGTAGTTGCAAGGAGCGACACTGTCGTTCCCGAGTGCGGCCGAGAGGACGTTGACATGTACCATCTCGTGCGTGGCGATTTCTTCAATCCGATTGCGGACCCAGGTTGGGTAACCGGCGGCGGTGAAGTCTTGCTGAGAGTACTTTATCAGAGCTTGGGCACTGAAGACATCGGGTGAGTTTTGACGTCTCGTAGAGGTAACGGGTGCGTGGTGACGTACTACAAGGTCGCCTCGAGATTCTCCAGCGTCAACGCATACTGCAGGACCTGGGTATCCGTCGGCATCACCGTCATATTGGCCCGCTTGAATGGGTTGTGCATGACCGGCTTGGCGACCGCGAGTGCCGCCGAACCCAGGACGATCAGGATTTGAGTGAGCTTCATGTTTGGTCAGAGAGGTTATGATTATGGGATGTCGAAGATGGAGCAAGAATGTCAGGGGAATTGATCTCGCCTGTCTCTGAAGAGAGAAAAGAGCATCCAAGGTCGATGACGCGATATTTTCTCATTCGCCGTCATTTTGTCCAGCCCTGACGAGAGAGGCAGTCAAAGGCTATGGTCGGGAAAGCGGAAGTGAATCCTCGACATTGAGACGAGACCCCACCGAGACTCGGCTCAAAGCAGTAAGAGCGAAGGAGTGGTCCCATGTCAAAACGAGATCGCCGGAAATCATTTCGCATGCCGGCACTGATATTACATCATCACCGATCCCGCTTGAGGTGAGGGGCGGGTAGACTGGCATGCGAATCCCATCGAGGGCTCGAAGCGGCAATCCGCAGTTCACCATAGTCTTTCTGGATGGAGGGAAATTGTCGCGTGGTCATCAATTTGGAGGGAAAACGTACGCCGAGCTCACGGTCGGTGTTGTCCTTTGTCGTGGTCTCGCGAGACCGACGGTCAATCTCGATTGCTTCATCGTACAAGGCTGTGGCTACGCCGTTTGTTGCCCATGCCATCCCCGTCTACTTACAAACACCAAAAACACTCACCCACTCCTTCGAGGGCGATCGGTCTTGTCAAGCCGACCCTTAAGCTCGGATCAGAGCAATTCAGCCAGGGATCGATCTTGGGAAGGATTGAGGATGTTACAAGTGGAGGAATATCTCGCCGAAGCTGTGCAGGTCGACATGAAGGCCACGACAGTGGTACTGTTCGTAGGCACGACGATGACAGACGGAAGGAGTGGATCAGGCAATCTCAAATTTCCGCGCAATCAGGACGAGGTCTTTCCGAGAGGTACTCGAGGCGAATGCCAAGAGAATGGTAGTGAGTCAGTCAGTCAGGCTCGGCGGTCGAACTCGGTGCGGGTCAAGAATCTGACACGATGAGCCTTGCTGGCGAGATATCCACACCTCGTTCAATGTCCCGTCGAGCTGAGACGAGGATGTGGGTGCATGGTCGAGGGAGGAGAGTGCGGAAACCATCTGGCGAGATCTGCCGATGACGTGATAGAAACACATGCTTATCGCCGGACGGATTCGGTACACCGGTCCAGCGAGACGTTTCTTAGATTCATGGTTGATTCAGGAGACACGCCGGGATGCATGCTTTCTCCCGTACCTCGTCAGACTTTGTATGCCCAGCTATGACAGAACTTATCGCCAACGAGACCTTGCTTGACTTCGACGATGTCCAGGCCCTTGCGGGGATTTAGCTCGGCATACAGACGCAGACTCACCCACGATCACATCAGCCTTCGGAAACTCCTTGGCCGTCTCGATGGCCCTATCGATATCCTCTGAGCCATGCGCTTTGCAAGACGAGGAGACTACACTCACCATATCCCGGACCTAAAGAGTGTTTTGTCTCATACATGGCTGGCATGGCGATTACGAGGAACACGCACCGGTCCCGACGTCTAGGATCCTCTTCCGGGCGCCATTAATAGTGGAAAGCACACCATGTACCGGAGCGAGGTAGTTTCGATTCCCCAACGTGTGATATGTCACGATGAGCTGAAGGACTCCCGACGTATTGATCTAGGCGAAGAGATCGCATCAGTGCTCCCAGCTCGGGGCAACGCCAGGATGGAGATCACGCTCTGGCGCATACAGTCGACCATCATCACCCGACTACGACCGATGTTCTCAGCCATCTTGTGCGATCATATACACATACCTTCAAGACTGTCGAAATTCAATCAGCACAACCACAAGTCGAGCGGTACTCACTTCTGTCTCTCTTGTCATCGTTTGCGAGGTTGATCTCGTACCGATCGGGGAAAGCCAGATCAATGAGACAGTTCACATGTTACTGACAGAAAGCGAGGCGAGAGACACGTCACTCGGTGCCGGCCATCGCGGCCTCGTTCGCTCCATCCCGGCCCGCGTTGAGAAGATGACCCTACTGTTGAAAGGCGTGTGAAGTATTCCGCCTATCTAGCCAGCTAGCAGGACAGACATTCGATGTGACAGAGGTCACGTGGGTCTGCGCGTCATAACATGCGCAGCCCCGCGGATCCCGGTTATTGACAAGCTTCGGATTCAAAAAACTCTGCGCCGGCCCGGGCCTTTGATTGCATACCCGATGAAGGAATCTCTTTTTCACATCGCTTCGGCAAAAGCACCCCATCTCGACTTCACAATCCAAGACCAGATGGAACTTGGCAACGGAAAGCCGAGCGTCGATCCTGACGACCTCCCAACACGCTTCGACCTGAGCGATGTGCCCTCTTACCGAGATCTGCCCAGTGTCCCGAATATGCCTCACGGATGTACATGGGGCCTTTGGGATAAGCTCCTCGACCTCCCTGCTTCCTCTCCAGACGAATTGGGCACTCTGAACTGGCTCACTCCCGACACGATGATGGCGGCTCGCGACGAGATACGGTTGGGAGTCAGCGTGGCCCTAAACTGGAGGATGGACAACTGTCAAACACCTCATTCTGGTCGACGAGCGCCTGAGCATCGTATATTCACTCTGGAGCAAGGAGGTGGCGAATGGACGGGACACGATGATGAGGTCCATTACAATACACAGGGTGGAAGCCAGTGGGACGGATTCAGTTCGTGATGCTTGCGAGAGTGACTTGGGCTGACACCAAGCAGGACATTGGGCTCACCAACCTACAAAGCTATATTACAATGGAGTTAAACACGCCGACATCACCAATCCCAAGGTACCTCCTCGCAACGGGATTGACCGTGAGTCGAAACACTTTTGATCTTGCGGCTGACGGAGTGTTGCAGGATGGTCGGCTCGAGGAGGCATCGTGGGTCGTGGCGTCCTGCTAGACTACCTCTCCTGGTCCAACTCGCATGGCATCTCCTACTCCCCGATCGGTTGGCACGGGATCACGACGTCCGAGCTCGAAGCCGTCGCGAAATGGCAGGGCACGACATTGCGACCGGGTGACGTTCTCCTCATCCGCTCGGGCTTCGTCAAGTGGTACAATGAAGCCAGTCCAAAAGAGAGGTTATCGGGTACTGCGAATGGTAGCGAATGGGCCGGCGTGGAGGGAAGTGAAGAGACGGTGCGCTGGCTTTGGGACCACCATTTCGCCGCGGTGGGCGGGGATGCCAATGTCTTTGAAGCCTGGCCGGCAAAGGTAGCGAGATGGAGACTGCACGACAACCTAATTGCCTTATTCGGGATGCCGGTGGGGGAGATGTTCGATTTGGAGAGGCTCAGCAGAGTGTGTCATGAGCACGGGCGCTTCAGTTTCCTCTTCACAAGCGCACCCCTGAATTTCCCGGGCGGAGTGGCAAGCCCACCGCACGCGATATGCATGATGTGAAACTATTCACATCTCTTGTTCTGCCCGCGAGTAGCCCAGTCCAAGCCAGTCGAAATCGGAACCAAAAAAGGAAGTCGTGTTCAAAGCCTCGCCCCAGTCAGCTGGGAAATCGAGGGGTACGGTGAGGATAGATTGATCCCATCCGCCAATTGGCATATCATCCTCTCTGGACACCACCATGGGCTGTGCCTGCTGGAGGTCGACGATGCCTGTCGATGGGTCGACCCTACTCGAGCCTTCTGCCGTATCGCTTGACGAAAAGACATCGCCCTGAGGATCCGATAGACTCCGGTCTCGCTGGCCGATCCGACTGACGATCTTGGTGAACAGCATGAAAATCCATCCGCTGACCGGCCAGGTACTCTTGAGTTCCTCCAGTGCGATCATGCACAAGCGGATCCGGACGTATCCAAGCTGTTTCCTTACGCTATTTCCATGGCAGATGTCGATGGTGTGCATCCCCATGGCGGCAAAGAGGGCCGGGACGACGTGAATCGGGCAATGGTGGATCATCGACGAAGAAAGGAGGTTATCTACAGTTTGAGTGATCTTGTCTGTAGCCTGGCCGGCACGGACTTCAGAAAGGGCGCTCGGCGTCGCACCGCTCGGCGATTTGAGATGCATTGATCGATAGATTAGAATGCGGAACCAGCTAAATGGAACAGGGTCAGCGGTGAGCGTTGCCGCGAACGATGACTTGCCAGCTTGCAATATGCAGCATGCCTGCCCACAGACCGTCACTGCTCTTCCGAGCCTGTAATTCGGGTGGCAACCTCGACTCCCATTGATCCAAAAGGGTCTCTGAAGAGTCTAAGGTACTCATTCGATCGGCTGCGAACTGTTCAAATGCGTTGAATGAGCCTTCTATTATCCGCTCGACGATCTTGGACAGCTCGCTCAGGTAGATGACATATTGGATGTGCACTTCCTCTTGCACACCAAAGACGTCCCAGTCTTCTCGAGGTGGGGCATCCTCTCGGCAGTCGATCTCCGCGAGGGGTTCAACATCGCAATCGTTGAGGTGAATGTGAACAGGTCGCCCAAGAGCAGCCGCGGCGTGCTTATCCTCAGTAAAGAGTGACCACCAGATCCGCTTCCATAATCGCTGCTGGCGGACATTGAGTAGAGAGTTCCGAGTCGATCGATGCATCCCCATCGAGACCGCAAGGCTGATTGCATTACCCAACCAATGCCACGTATCCTTTTGATCGGTCGGACTGCTCCACCAAAAGCTCATTAGGAAGATCGCCTGTACGACGATAACTTTGTCGGACTCGTGATCCGCATCGTACAGCGCTTTCGCTCGTCTGAAGAGGATCGACCGGGCCTCGTGCCGGGAGGAAAAGCCAGCTCGTCGGAGCACAGACATCTCGCAGTGACCGGCAGCACTGAAGAGCACCGTCTGAAAGAGAAAGTAAGATGGATTCTCCAATGGCCGACGGTATCTCGCCGCAAAGTCGCCCCTTTCCAGGACTGGATAGTGGGGGTGAAAGCTCGTGAAATAAGCCCTGAAGAGCTCATGGATGATCGTCTCGCTGGGTAGCGTAAAAGCGCCTTGTCGCTCGAGTAGATCATGCGTATACTCTGCGTCGGAGTGTAGTGGCCGAGGAGGAGGACGAGAATCCAAGAGAAGGGTGCGATGGAGTTGGTGATCTGAACGTCGAGCCTCCGGGTTGGTAGTGCGCAGGAGATGAGTCAGATTGAACGTCTCGCCCAAGTAGACGACTTGCGCATTCGGCTTCGGGGGATGGCATGTCGCGGCGGACTCGTCAAACACCACTCGCGCATAAAGTGCGTCTGGTTCATCGGTATCATCGTGATAGATTGTCCTGTCGATGATGACGTCTGGTGGTAGAACCATGCTGGGATCAGAGACCGATTCATTCTGCTCGAGCGTCGGCAGAGGAACATCGAAACTCCCTACGTGTCCTCCTCGCGAACGCTCATCATCCTGCGGAGAATCGAGAGAATCCGAGGGCGGGTCCCGGTTCTTTGTGTTTCTGCTCCCACGCTTGGACTCGATCAGTCGACACTCTTGATGCGTCTTTCGGCAATTGATGCAGGGTATACCCGATTGATGGGCACTACAACGAACCCGCTTGAGGTGACATTGTCCACAGGCGATTGCGGAGCGTTGCCGGGGCTTTCCTCGTTTAGTCGTGAGAGACGAACGTGCAGACGTCTGAGCTAGGCTGGGATCGGATTGCATCTCCATCTCTCCCCGCGAAACGGCAAGAAGTCTTTTTTCAGCGGGGGAGAATGGGGATCGATAGATTAGTTGCCAGCCGATTACGTCAGATGGCAAGTGTCCGACACCCGGCAATCATGACGTCCATAGGCTATTGACGGATTTGCCTCCCATTTATTAAACCAGGAGGGGCTCTTGACCGGATACATCGGAGGAGGACCATCGACTTCTTCGCCTAGATCCCCAGGTTTGCATCCGTCCTCTCCTTACTGAATCATGGTGCGACAGTATAGCGCGTACAACCTTCGGATCGTCTTAGCCCTCACCTTCGGTAGCCTTACATTCGGCTACGGTTTCAGCGTCATCTCCAACACCCTCGGTCAGCCCGGATTTCTCCAGTACTTCAACCTCGGGCAGGACAGCGCGCACGACAATGCAATCACCGGTGCAATCAACGGCATTTTCGTCGCGGGAGCATCTTTTGGCGCTATCATGGTCGGTTGGATGTGCGAAGCGCAGGGACGGAAGCGGACGTTGTACGTCACAGCGGCGATCAATGTCTTTGGCGAAGCCCTCGAAGCAGGGTCGATCAACATCGGCATGTTTCTCGCTGCACGATTCATCGCCGGTTGGGGCATCGGAGCGGCAGTCGTCCTCATACCAATCTATCAGGCGGAGATTTGTGAGCCCATGGATCGCATCATCGGCTGATGTATCTGTGCAGCTCCTCCAAGTGCCCGCGGGTTCCTCGTAGGGCAACACGGTACATGGATTGTCTTCGGCTACGCCCTCGCCGGCTGGGTCGGAGCTGGTACCTACTATGCCACGAACCTGTCCTTCCAGTGGCGGTTCCCGATCGCTCTGGCTTGTATCTTCCCGTTGGGCCTTGTCATTGTCAGTCCTTGGATCCCAGAGTCTCCCCGATGGCGTAGGTGAAGATCTTCACGCGCAAAGGTCTCGGCTTACCAATCATTCGACAGTGCTCACTCAGGGCAGGCGTGAAGAAGCCTGGAAGATCATCTCTCGCCTACATGACGACGGTACCGATGAGACCCAGTCATTCGCAGCCGAAGAATTCAAGCAGATGGAGGGACAGGTCGAGCTCGACAATATTGCATGGACAATCCAGGGAGGGAACAAGCAACTCTTCACCAAGCCTTCTTACCGCAAGCGAATGGTAAGTCAATACTTTTCAACCCCGTTGAGAGACTGTCTGAGCCGAGCAGTGGCAGGGGTTCTTCATCCAATACGCCGCACAAACCACCGGTGCCCAGGTGATCTACGGTACGCTCGATGTAATCGGTTGAACGCGTGATCGCTCATCGTCCTTCCATCCGCAGTCTACATTGTATCTCTTTACCAGAACCTGGGGTTGACCGGCGGGGTCCCTCTCATCATCGGAGCGGCCTACGTGACCGTTGCCACGATCGCCAACTTTGGCGGTGCTCTCGTCCTCGACCGGATCGGACGCAAGCCGTTGTTCATGATCGGCCTCGCGGGTTGTCTCGTCTGTGTCAGCCTAGAGAGTGCCATGATCGCTCAATTTGCCGGTACAACCAACAAGGCCGGGCTCTCGATGGGCGTCTTCTTCTCGTTCTGTTTCATCTCCTTCTACGGATCCTGCATCGATGTTGTCGGCTATGTATGGTGTAGTAAGTGACATGTTTTGCGACTTCGAACACGGTTGACATTCATTGCCAGGCGAGATCTTTCCAACGCACATACGAAGTCAGGGAGTCGCATGGAGTCTGGTCGGGACATTCCTCTCGACCTTGGTATACGTCGAGGCCGCTCCTACGGCTCTCTCAAACATCACTTGGCGGTACTATATCATCTTTGTCTGTTTAAGCTTCGTCAATATCTTCATCGTGTATTTCTGGCTTCCAGAGGTATGATCCCTTCCTCGGCCCCTTTGACCTGAGAAACTGATGAAGGCATTGCAGACAAAGGGCCTCTCGCTGGAAGAGGTTGCGGGTCAATACGGAGACGAGGTAGCGGTCGCCTTCACGGCCGAGAGCAAGCGACGGATTATCGCAAACAGCGAGAGCTTTGCGAAGGGAGACGAGAAACCAGAGCATGCCGTTCACGATTGAGGATGGATATGATCGAGCGGGCGGACAGCGCTTCTAATCACTTGTACATCTATTTCTCAATCGAACCCGCATCAGGATTCCGATCATGAGTTCGCCTGCGAGTGAAGTTTACAAATCAATGAGTGCGATTCACGGGAAACAATTGACCACTCATTTTATGTGACTTGGTATTCGTGGTCGACTGTATCATGGTTCTCTGTCTCAATACGAGAAGCTGGAGATGACGAGCTTGCATTGAACGCAGATCCTCACATACTTGTAACGTGCTCTTGTAACGTGCTCAACACTATTGTGTCCAGATCTGATTGTAATTGTAATTGCTGCACTGGTACAATCCCACCTGTTTCCTGCCATCCATCATCCGATCCTGGACGTCCACACAGAGCCCTCGATCCTTCTGAGCGACTCGCTCGTCGGCGGTATACCAGAAATTCTGTGCGGGGAGACAGTTGAAACATTCCCAGCGAAGCTCCCCGGCGAGGTTTTTCCAACAGTCCAATACCGTTCCCAGCTGATTGAAACGTCTCCTCGTGTAGCGACATGGCCTTCAGGATGGTCCTCCTTGACCCGGTACACGACGATCGAGAACGGCACGATCATCCAGATGGGCACATCGAGCGGGATTGGCCGGATAAGGCAGCCAACGCGGATCATCAGGGACAAGGAGGAGATGTGGATCTGGTTCCAGGGGATCAGCACCCTTGTCAACGCCTTCAATACGAGTAAGAGTGTGCATGCAGCGATGAGGCATGGAAGGGTGTCCGACCAATAAGATGTTTTTCTCAATCCACTCCTTCCACTGCTCGGCGGTAACCGCTTTCGATGCTGACTTCTTCTAATCCGTCGAGGTAGATGGTGGGGATAAACATGGTGGATCTTCCATTATCATATCTTTCCGTAATGGTTTTAGAAAAGCTGCCATAGTACAGTGGGAGTTACGCTCGCCTGAAGCCGATGTACAATCGAGGGACAGCGAGAGGTCGCCTGTTCGAATCAGGCTGGCAGCATTAATCTTTTTCAAGAGGGTCTCGGCGATAACATTGCCGCCGGCCGCGTCTTCGATACTCATTGGAGGTTCAAACGAGATTGGATTCCGACCAAGGTGAGCCCGCTTGATAGGGAAAGGCTTACTGGGTATGCGACCGCCAGCGAAGATAACGGTCTTGAACGAGGATAGGTCCTCGGTGGTGAAATATGGGTATTCGTGTGTCTGTAGAGAGGGTTAGGGGTGATATTGCTGCATCTTTTTTGTCCGTACAGTAACCTTTCTCTAAATTCAACATTGTTGAAGCGGAAGACTGACTCAAAATCGAAATCAACCTTCCTTCTACAAGACCATACTTGAACCGACAGTGTCTTTCGCACCGTAACACGGACCACTTAAGGCTTGGGGTTATACCAAATTCGGAGTCGGCTTCGTCCCCCTTGCCGACGCGTCCTCATCCTCGGCCGTAACGCTCGCCTCGCTTCCTTTCCCCCTGGATCCTTGATGATGTCCCTTTGACACGTCCTCTGACCGTCTTGGTCAAGACGTGACGCGCTGGACATGGATAGCCTGGAGATGGGACGTAACTGACCCTCGTTTCACGTCGACAGTCTCCACCATCACCACGACCATCTCCCGTACCCGCGTGGTAACCTCTACCCTCACCGGGGGAGTCGTTATGTAATCCCCTGACAGGTCGTTCAGAGCTGACCTTAGACAGCCACCACCCTCGCTGTCCCAACCACTCAGACTCTGGTCCAGACTCTGACAGAGACCGGCGGGGAGGTGGAAACATTGACCGTGCTGAGCACCCTCACCCGGGGCGGAACCACGGTCACCTCGGCTATACCCCATAACGCCACGATGACCTTGATCGATTCAGCCTCGAGCACCGAGGTGGCAGCAGGCGCTGGAATCACCACTGCTCCCACCCGTGGAGCGGGCTCCGGCGGGAGTGGCGGGGGAGGCGGGGGATCCGAATCTTCGACGGCGGGCGGACGTGGAAAGGGTGCGGCCGCTGCCGGGGGAGGAGCAAGTGTCGGGTCAAGGCCAGGTGCCGGGAATGGAGGGTGAATCTGAAGAAGTCAGGAAAAGTTACGGTTGCTGAAATCAGTCTCAGTGGCTTGACCGAAACGATCTACTCGACCTTGACCAAGACGTGTAATGTCACCGTCTCGGCCATCACAGTCACAATGTGCGGCTCCGATTGCTACTGTTCGTTCTTCTCCTCTCCCTCCATGCACGTTGCTAATCAGCGTTCTCAGCCTCGACAAAGACTCATACTATCACGACCTCGGCATCGACGAGCACAAAGAGCGCCACAACCCTGACGCGGTGGGGAAGTCACAGTACCTCACGATCCCCAAAAGCTTCCTTTTGATCCCCTCACTCCACTTACCCACTACATTCCCAAATCCTCGCTTTCTCCCTGCCCTTCCCTCCTT
>JAABUH010003410.1_pt1 | contig 13694 bp, 8 predicted proteins | sample 5559121 | NCBI WGS metagenome assembly JAABUH01 (sample SAMN10711871, study PRJNA513364) | rock metagenome | isolation source: Antarctica rocks | place: Antarctica: Victoria Land, Battleship Promontory nord | collected 2015-12-28 | reverse complement strand
ACATGCTCACTGCGGCGGTGCAGACGGTCATCGCCGCCGATCCGGTCGCGATTCCGCTCCTGGAGCGCTTTACGGCCGTGGTGCTCCTGGATTCCTCGACGATCACGCTGCCCGCGGCCTTGGCGCTGTGGTGGCCGGGCTGCAGCACAGGCACAGCGGCGCTCAAACTGCATGTGCGCTATGATCTGTGTCGGGGCTGCCTGAGTGGACTGGTCGTGCAGGAGGGGCGCATCTCCGACCGCAGCACCGTGATGCAGACCGCCCCGTTGCCGCGCGGCGCGTTGCGCATCAGCGATCTGGGCTTCTTTACCCTCGCGGTGTTTGCCGCCATGACGGCGCAGGGCGTCTATTGGCTCTCGCGTCTGGCGCCGGGGACCGCTGTCTATACGCAGGACGGGGCGCGCTGGGACGTGCTGGACCTGCTCGCCGCGCAGGGCACCGCGACGGTCGACCTCGCGGTGACTCTCGGCGTGGACCACCGCCTGCCGGGCCGCCTGCTCGCCGTGCGCGTCCCCGAGGAGGTAGTCAACCAGCGCCGGCGCCGGCGCCGCGCCGACGCCAAACGCCGTGGGAAAACGCCGAGCGCGGCCCAGTTGGCCTGGTGCGCCTGGACCATCGTGGTCACCAGCGTCCCGCCCACGTTGCTGTCCCTGCGTGAAGCCCTCGTCCTGGATGCGTCAGGATTGGGAACACAATTGGGCTATGGCAGGCGTCATCCTGCGGTGGCCCCTGCCTGATGTCACCTACGCCGCCTGCAGCACCGCGCATACCTCGCCCCACCGTTCTACGAAGAGCCGCCGTTGGTCCGCCAAGGATACCGTTTCATTCATGCGCTGGCGATGGCGGAAGTGGTCACGGAGTTCGTCGTGGGCCGTGCAGAAGCGGGCCGCTGACGCGAACGAGCCAAAGCCACGCATGGGATAGTAGCGTTGCTTGATGCCCCGGTGATCCTGCTCCAGCCGGTTATTCATGTAGCGACTGGTACGATGGCGGACCTCCGGCCCCAGGGTCTCGCGGATAGCGCGCGGGTAGGCGTCGTGCCCGTCCGTCGTGACCTTTACCGGCGCATGGCCGACAACGGTCCGTGCCCGCGTGAAGAAGCGCTTGGCCGCATCCATGTCGCGCGTCTCGCTTAGCATCGAATCAATAAGGTTGCCGTCCGCGTCGATGGCCCGATAGAGGTAGCACCAGCGCCCGTCCACCTTCACATAGGTCTCATCCGCGTGCCACTTGAGGCCCGCTTTGCCCCGTCGCTTGGCCCGCAGGCGCTCCGTCAGCAGCGGGGCGAAGCGTTCCTCCCACTCACGGACGGTCTCATGGGTAAAGGTGAAGCCCCGCGTGAGGAACATTTCGGCCAGGTCGCGCAGGCTGAGTTTGTAGCGCAGACGCCAGAGCACGACGAGCAGCGCGATATCGGTGGGGACCTGCAGATGGTTGAAGGGCGTGCCGGTCCGCTCGTTGAAGGTGCGCCGGCAGGGACGACACCGGAACAGGCGATACCCCGACGCTGTCGTCCGCTCCAGCTCTTGTGTCGCGTCCCCCTGACAGTACGGGCAGCCCATCGTCCCCTCCTCAACGCACCTCTCTAAAAGAAGTAGGATATCCGACCCGGTGGTTCCCTGTCACCCGTGATTCTGAGTTCTGATGCAACCCCTCGGAGGGCTCAATCAACGCGTCGCGGCGCGGGCCGACGCGGTGTTCCTGATCATCGCTGGAGTGGGCCTGGAGGTCAAGGGCCAGGCTATCGCCCCCGAGGACTGGACCCCGCCATCGTCGGCAACGGATGGACAGAAGCGCTAAGGATGAAGAAGGCGGAGGAAGATTTGATCATGGACAGCCATATCTCCACAGGTGAATCGCCGGATGTCGACGCGCGCGACGATTTTGTTTTCCCTGACCCATGGCGTACAGGTGTCTATGAGGCGATCTACCGTCGGCGCGACGTACGGCGCTTTCGGTCCGATCCTGTGCCGATGGATATGCTGGCGCGCATCCTAGACGCCGCCCACCACGCCCCATCGGTCGGCTTCATGCAACCCTGGAACTTCATCGTCGTCGCCGATCGCTTGACACGCGAGAAGGTACAGGACCTCTTCGAGCGGGAACGGGTCGCCGCGGCGCAATTCTTCGACGAACCACGGCGCTCGGACTACCTCGCGCTCAAGCTGGCGGGCATCCTCGACGCCCCCCTCAACCTCTGCGTGACCTGCGACCCCACCGCCGCGGGTCCGGCCGTCCTGGGACGCAACAGCGTGCCAGAAACGGATCTCTATTCGACCTGTTGCGCGGTCCAGAACCTATGGCTTGCCGCCCGAGCGGAGGGGCTCGGCGTGGGCTGGGTGTCAATCCTGAAGCTGCCGCACCTCCGCGCCATCCTCGGTATCCCGCCCCATGTCGTCCCGGTGGCCTACCTGTGCCTCGGCTATCCAGAACGCTTCTTACCGCAACCCGAGTTGGAGGCGGCCGGCTGGCGCCGCCGCCGCTCGCTTGACGGCACGATTCGCTATGAAACGTGGGACCGCGCGACCCATCCCGCCTGGCCGGCCCTGGACCGCCTGGCTCGCCGCATAACCCCTGAAGACAGTCCGATGAAACGTATCATTGACGCGACGCGTCGCATTGCCCCGCTCGACGCCCTGGCAATGGCGGCAGCGCGCGTGCGGCAAGGTAGCCTGACGAAGCCGCAGGGCAGCTTGGGACGACTGGAGGACCTGTCCATCACGCTGGCTGGGATTACCGGCAACGATCGTCCACGTTTCCCACGCAAGGCGGTGTTCGTCCTCGCCGCCGACCACGGCGTTGCCGGCGCAGGCGTGTCGGCGTACCCACAGGCAGTCACCGCGCAGATGCTGCTGAATTTCGCGTCCGGTGGGGCGGCCATTAACGTCCTAGCGCGCCGCGCGGGGGCGCGCGTCGTCGTCGCGGATCTGGGTGTGGCTACGGCGATTCCGGCGCACGACAGGATTACCGACAGGAAAATAGGGTTCGGCACGCGCAACATGGCCGATGGCCCCGCGATGAGTCTGGAGGAAGCGCTCATTGCCATCGCGACGGGCATCGAGATTGTCGAGGCAGAGGTGGACAGAGGGCTCGACCTGGTGGCGACCGGCGACATGGGCATCGGGAACACCACGGCTTCGAGCGCGATCGTCGCCGCCATCACGGGCGCCGCCATCGCCGATGTTACGGGACGCGGGACGGGCGTCGACGAGGACGGCTGGGCACGCAAGGTCGCGACGATCGAGCGCGCACTGACGGTCAATCAGCCCGATCCGGGTGATCCACTGGACGTGCTGGCCAAGGTGGGCGGCTACGAGATTGGTGGTTTGGTCGGCGTTATCCTCGGCGCGGCGGCGCGACGCCTGCCCGTCATTATCGACGGCTTCATCTCAGGGGCCGCAGCCCTGATTGCCACGGAACTTTGTCCGGACGCGCGGGATTACCTGATCGCCGCGCACATGTCGGTCGAGATCGGGCACCGGATTCTACTCGAGCGTATGGAGGTAGCCCCGCTCCTCAACCTGGGCTTACGCCTGGGTGAGGGTACTGGGGCCGTCATGGCGATGCATCTCGTCGACGACGCCGTTGCGGTACTCAGCGAGATGGCTACGTTCGCCGATGCGGGTGTCACCGAACAGAATATAGTGCTGGCGAGCCGCGAAAAAGACGGCGTTTCCCACACTCTGTCAGAGGGTGCATGAGGAACTACAGCGCGCCATGTGCGACGGTAAGGCGCGAGGGCCACGCCGCATCGCGGTGGCGCCATCCCCTCTTTGTCCCCCGGGCGCAGAGTATGGTTGCAGGCCTGCCTGGGACCCACGATCGGCACCGCCACGTCCAAGCTACGACCCCATGCGCGTCGGTCAACCCACGCCCCTGAAGTGCGTGACTGTGCGCTGTCGCTTCCAAGCATTAGAGGATAACTTTGACGCGACACTGTTGGCGCCTGCGAGACATCATAGTCGGCGGCCTACTCCCGCGAAGGCGATGGACCGCTCCGGCTGGTCGAGCAAGACGTCGTCAGGGTCCTCCGGGCGCCACAGCGGCGTGTAGACCAGCCCTGGCTCGACCATCTCCAATCCTGTGAAGAAAGCGGCAATCTGCGCGTGGGTGCGCCGGTACACGCCTCCCGCAGTGCGGGCATAAAGGGCATCCAATTGTTCCAGTACATCGCCTGGCGCGCCATCAGCGGTCGCGTGCGAGAGGACCAGATAACTCCCCGGCGACAGAGCCGCGCGCACCGCCTCGACCACACGCTCGGCTTCGACGTCATCCGGGAGGAAATGAAGGAAGGCGACCAAGAGCACCGCTAGCGGCCGGTCCAGGTCGAGCACCCGTCGTAGCTCCGGCTGGGCGAGAAGCGGCGCTGGTTGGCGCACATCGGCCTGGATGACCGCGGTGGCCGGGTTGTCATGGAGGAGGGCCGTGCTCTGCGTCACCGCGATGGGGTCGACATCCACGTAGACGACGCGCGCGGCCGGGTTAAGCTCTTGCGCGACCTCGTGAACATTTCCGACGGTGGGGATGCCGGAGCCCAGGTCGAGGAATTGCTCGATGCCCTGAGCCACGAGGAATGCGACGCTGCGACGCAGAAAGGCGCGGTTGGCGTGGAGGACCAGGGGAAAATCGGGGTAGATCGCGACGGCGGCATCGGCCGCAGCGCGGTCACTGGCGACGTTATGGTAACCGCCGAGCAAATAGTCGTACATGCGGGCCACGCTGGGCTGCTCAAATGGCAGGTCATTGGATACTCCGGGCTGGGTATGCATGGTCGAGCCCTCCAGGTCTTTTAGGTCCGCCCGATCTAACCAAACGATCACGAAGGTCAAAGGCCACTACGCTTGAACGGATAGTTCCTGCCCACAGTATAGAGGGGGATGCAGGCACATGGCATGGCGCGCGTTGCCACCACGTCCCCCAACCGGCTCGCCGCCTCAAGTTATGATGGCTGTTTAGTTCATCCTGGCGATGATACTCGTCGCGCGACGTGAGTGCCGATCGGTTCCTCCTAAAACATGCGGACGCATGGCGAGGTGTCGCCCTTCTGGGTCGTGTTTCCAAATGCCGGCGACAAAAAAGGCATTCAAGGACATACGCTAGCACTCCGTCGAGGCTACACACTAGCACCATGCTTTTGGGCGCTTGGGAGACCCGGCGCGGGAGAAGCGTTTAGGGTGGGCGTGCCTTTCGGGAAGGCGGCGTGGGCGACGCAGGTGGTCGCCGCAGGGTACGCGGCTTGGGCGATGGGCGCGGCGACATCACAGCTCTCCTCATGATGAGGCGATAGTCGATCTCCGATACTGACATCCCATCGTATTGAGCCCTGTTGAGCACGCGCGTGCCGGCGACCACCCACAGAGGCCACCAGATGTGCCTCTCGCAGGAGTGCTCCTTGCCCCTTCCATTTCGCCCTTTTGTCCATTTTGTTACCCACCATTCCCGTAGGTTCTCTTCCCCGCCAGGTCATTTGAGGCGAGGCGGCGCAGGGAGACCCTCTGCCCACGCCGCCCCTTTACAGTACCTCGACCAGCAAGCCCCCAGCTGCGTGACGTGTCACGCCTCCTGGTATACCGTACTGCCAGCCTCGCGGAACGCGCGCGCCTTCTCCTCCAAGCCGGCCGCGAGCGCGCCCTCTTCGTCCAGCCCCTGTTGCATGGCATAGTCGCGCACGTCCTGGGTGATGCGCATCGAGCAGAAATGCGGCCCGCACATCGAGCAGAAATGCGCCGTCTTGGCCGCGGCCGCCGGCAGCGTCTCGTCGTGGTACGTGATAGCCGTCTCCGGGTCTAGCGAGAGGTTGAACTGGTCCTGCCAGCGGAACTCGAAGCGCGCCTTGGAAAGCGCGTCGTCGTGCGCCTGCGCGCCGGGATGCCCCTTGGCCAGATCCGCCGCGTGCGCCGCGATCTTGTACGCGATCACGCCCTGCTTGACGTCCTCTTTGGTGGGCAACCCCAAATGCTCCTTGGGCGTCACGTAGCACAGCATGGCCGTCCCGTACCAGCCGATCAGGGCCGCCCCGATGGCCGAGGTGATGTGGTCGTAGCCCGGCGCGATGTCGGTCGTCAGGGGACCGAGCGTGTAGAAGGGCGCCTCCCCGCACGTCTCCATTTGCCGGTCCACGTTCTCTTTAATGAGGTGCAGCGGGATGTGCCCTGGCCCCTCGATCATCGTCTGCACATCGTGCGCCCAGGCGATCTTCGTCAGTTCGCCCAACGTGTCCAGTTCAGCGAACTGCGCCGCGTCGTTGGCGTCGGCGATCGAGCCGGGGCGCAGCCCGTCCCCTAGCGAGAAGGAGATGTCGTAGGCGCGCATGAGGGCGCAGATGTCCGCAAAGTGCGTGTAGAGGAAACTTTCTTGGTGGTGCGCCAGGCACCAGGCGGCCATGATCGCGCCTCCACGTGAGACGATGCCGGTGAGGCGCGTGGCCGTGAGCGGGATGTGGGCCAGACGCACCCCCGCGTGAATGGTGAAGTAATCGACGCCCTGCTCGGCCTGCTCGATCAGGGTGTCCCGAAAGACCTCCCAGGTGAGATCCTCCGCCTTCCCCCCGACCTTCTCCATCGCTTGGTAGAGCGGCACCGTGCCGATGGGCACGGGCGCGTTGCGCACGATCCACTCGCGCGTGGTGTGGATGTTCTTGCCCGTGGAGAGGTCCATCACCGTGTCGGCGCCCCAGCGCGTGGCCCAGGTCATCTTGTCGACTTCCTCCCGGATCGAGGAGCTGACGGCCGAGTTGCCGATGTTGGCGTTGATCTTGACCAGGAAGCGCCGCCCAATGATCATGGGCTCGGCCTCGGGGTGGTTGATGTTGGCGGGGATGATGGCGCGGCCGGCGGCCACCTCGGCGCGCACGACCTCCGGGTCGAGCCCCTCACGCAGGGCAATAAACTCCATCTCTGGCGTGACGAGGCCACGTCGGGCGTAGGCCATCTGCGTCACGGCGTGGCCCGGTTTGGCGCGTAACGGGCGGCGCGTGGGCGCGCCGAAGACGGCGAGATTAGCGCGGGGATCGTTGGCGGTGAGACCATTGTCCCGCGGCTGCACAACGCGCCCCGCGTACGCCTCGACGTCGCCACGCTCCAGGACCCACGAGCGGCGCAGCGGGGCGAGCCCCCGATGGATGTCGGTGGACACGGCGGGGTCGGTGTAGGGGCCGCTCGTGTCGTAGACGCGTACGGGCGGATTATCCGCGACGCTGACGCGTCCAGCAGTTGGTGTGAGCGCGATTTCGCGCAGGGGGACCCGCACGTCAGGCCGGCTGCCCGTGACGTAGACCTTGCGGCTGGCGGGGAAGGGATGGACAGACTCCTGGGCCATCTGAGACAAGACGCACCTCCATGATCCGTGTGCCCTGCCGATTCGGCACGGCCTCGCGTGGCTCCCCGCACCACTAGGGGGAACGCACCGCGACGGGCGCGCCTATCCCTGGATGGAGGCGGTGGGACACGGGGATGGCGCACGTCATAGTCAGGCGAAAAGACCATGAGCGCGCGACAGCAGCTCCCCCCTGGTCACCGTCTGTCGGTCGCTTCCCTACGCTCGTCTTCCGCTCCAGGCGCGTGTCACGCGGCCCGTGCGGCTTCCCGAGATCAGGTTCGAAGGGTTGGTGGGCTTGATCCCGCCTCTCAGCTACGCGCTCCCCTAGCGGACCGGTTGCCATATTTACATGCGCGCCGCTGAGTGGCGACACGTCTACGCAGTATAGCAAGTATGGACGAAACGCCGAGACCAACGACGCCCCTTCTCGAGGGTCTGTGAAAAGTCGGCGCCTGCCGTCCCTGGGACCGCCGGCTGCCAGCCGGCAAACGGTCGCGACCGGGGCCGACGCCATCACCAACGCGCTCACCTGCACTGGCTTGCCGGCTGGCAGCTGGCGGTCCCAGGACTTTTCACGGACCCTTCCGCCAGCCCCAGCACCGTTGGGCGACGGGCGGCCACCTTCCGGCGCTTCTTCGCCTGGGCGGTCCGGCACGATCTCTGCGCGCGCGATCCCATGGGCGGCTACCCGCCGGTGCGGGCACGCCGGCGGTTGCCGCGCCCCATCCGCGAGGATCGCGAACAGCGCGCGCTCGACGCCGCCATCGCCGCGGCGCCGCAGCCCTACCGGCTCCTCGTCACCATCCTGCGCGAGACGGGCATGCGCGCCGGCGAGGTCCTGGCCTTGCGCGTGGGCGACGTCACCCTCGACCCAGGGCGCGAGGCGCTGCGCGTGCGCGAGCCCAAGAACGGCAGCGAGCGCATGGTCGTGCTCGGCGCGACGGCGACCCCGCAGGCGCTGCGTGGGTTGCGCACCCACCTCCGGACGCTGCACGGGGCCGCCCCCTACGAGATCCTGTTCCGCTCCAATCGCGGGACGGCCGTGTCCTACGACGCCCTGCATTACCAATGGGCCGGGATCTGCGCAGCCGCCGGCCTCGTCGACGAAGCCGGCGCGCCCCGCTACACGCTGCATCAGCTCCGGCATACCCGCGGGAGCGAGCTGATCGCCCAGGGCCAGCGCGTCGAGATCGTGCAACGCGTGCTCGGCCACCGCGATATCCGCTCGACGCTGGGCTACGCCGAGTTGCAGGAGGCGCAGGTCCGGGCCGCGCTGGAGACCCCGCATGCCCGTTGACTTCTTGACCCAGGAGCAAGAGCGCCGCTACGGCCGCTTCGCGGGCGCGCCGACTCCGGTCCAACTCGGCCAGTCCTTCTACCTCGACGACCACGACCGCGCCCTGGTCGCGGAGCGCCGCGGCGACCACAACCGGCTCGGGTACAGTCTCCAGCTCACCACCGTCCGGTATTTGGGCACGTTCCTCGCCGATCCGATCGCCGTACCGCCGGGCGTCATCACCCACGTCGCGGCCCAGCTCGGCATCGCGGACACCTCCTGCCTGCTCTCCTATGGGACACGCGAGCCAACCCACCGCGAGCACGCCGGCGAGATCCAGCGGCGGTACGGCTATCGCGACTTCGTCGACCCGGGCGAACATGTCCGCCTGGTGCGCTGGCTCTACGCGCGGGCGTGGGTCACCGCGGAGCGGCCCAGCCTCCTCTTCGACCTGGCCACGGCGCACCTGGTCGAGCGCAAGGTGCTCCTGCCCGGCGTCACCGTCCTCGCCCGCCTGGTCGCCCGCGTGCGCGATCGCGTGGCCGAGCGCCTCTGGCAGACCTTGGCCCGTGCGCCGACGCCGGAGCAACGGGCGGGCCTGGAGCGGCTGGTCATTGCCCTCCCCGACGCGCGACAGACGCCGCTGGACCGGCTCCGCCACGGCCCCACACGGGCCAACGCCGGCGCGCTGGTCGGCGCGCTCAAGCGTCTGCAGGAGATCCGCGCCCTCGATGTCGGCGCCCTGGACCTCGTGCGCGTCCCACCGAGCCGCCTCGCCGCGCTGGCGCGGCACGCCGCGACCTCCTGGGCCGCGACGGTCGCGCGCATGGCGCCTGAGCGGCGCGTCGCCACGCTGCTTGCCTTCGCGCGGGTCTACGAGGCGCGCGCCCAGGACGACGCGCTCGACATCCTCGATAACATGATCGCCGCGCTCCTCGCCCGCGTCGAGCGCGAGGGCGATCGGGCGCGCCTGCGCTCCCTGCGCGACCTCGACGTGGCGGCCCTGATCTTGCGCGACGCCTGCCGCATCCTGCGCGATCCCGCGGTCGCCAACGCCGCTGTGCGCGACGCCGTCGACCGGGCGCTCGGCGCGCGGGACATCGACGCCGCCATCGACGCGGTGGGCGCGCTGACGCGACCGCCTGACGATCACTACTACGACGACTTGGTGACCCGCTACAGCACGATGCGCCAGTTCCTGCCGACGCTCCTGCGCACCATTACCTTCAACGGGACGGCGGCCGCGCAACCGGTGCTCGACGCCGTGGCCTTCCTACATGACATCGAAGGGCGGAAGCACCCAAAGATGGCGGAGGCGCCGACGGACGTGGTCTCCAAAGCGTGGCGGCCGCTGGTGCGCCGCCCCGACGGCGAGGTGGACCGGAAGGCCTACACGTTCGCCATGCTGGAGCGGCTCCAGTCCGATTTGCGCCGGCACGACGCCTTCGTCGCGCCGAGCGAGCGGTGGGGCGACAGCCGCGCCAAGTTGCTGCAGGGTGAAGCATGGACAGCAGCGCGCCCACAGGTGTGCCGTAGCCTGGGACGCGAGACCGACGCGACGGCCGAGCTCGCCGCCCTGGGCGCACAGCTTGACGCGACGTACCGGCGCACGGCCGAGAACCTCGCCACGAACCCTGCGGTGCGGGTCGCACGCGAGAAGGGCCGTGACACCCTGGTGATCACGCCGCTGGACAAACTCGACGAGCCGGCTAGCCTCAAGGCGCTCCGCGCGACGGTCGCCGCGCGCCTGCCCCGGCTCGACCTGCCCGACGCGCTGCTGGAGATTCAGGCGCACACCGGCTTCGCCGACGCGTTCACCCACATCAGCGAGGGCAACGCGCGCGTCGCCGACCTCTCGACCAGCATCTGCGCCGTGCTGATCGCGCAGGCCTGCAACATCGGGATCGAGCCTCTGGTCCAGCCCGATGTGCCGGCCCTGACGCGCGCTCGATTGCTGTGGGTGCAGCAGAACTACGTTCGCGCCGAGACGATCGCCCGCGCCAACGCCCGCCTCGTCGACGCCCAGGCGCGCATCCCACTCACGCAGGCTTGGGGCGGGGGCGACGTCGCGAGCGCCGACGGGCTGCGGTTTCGGGTGCCGGTTCGCTCCCTCCACGCTGGCTTCAACCCCAAGTATTACCATCGGGCCGCCGGGGCGACGTATTTCAACTTCACGAGCGACCAGTTCAGTGGGTTCCACCACATCGTCATCCCCGGCACCCTGAAAGAGGGTCCCTATCTCCTGGCTGGCCTACTCGAGCAGCAGACCAGCCTGCAGCCCAAAGAGATCATGACGGATACCGGGTCGTACTCCGACCAATTGTGCGGGTTGTTCTGGCTGCTCGGGTACCAGTTCTCCCCGCGACTCGCGGACGCGGGAGACGCGCGGCTGTGGCGCATGGACCCCCAGGCGCACTATGGCGCGCTCAATGGGGTGGCTCGGAACCGCATCGACACGGCACTCATCGCGCGGCACTGGGACGACCTCTTGCGTATGGCGGGCTCCTTACAGATGGGGACGATCGGCGCCGTTGAGTTGATGCAGTCCTTACAAGGGGGCAGCCGAGCCTCGGCATTGGCGCGCGCCGTCGCGGAGCTCGGGCGCGTCGCGAAGACGCTGCACCTCCTCGATTTCTACGATTCGGAGGCCTACCGCCGGCGCATCCTGACACAATTGAACCGCGGCGAGAGCCGCCATAGCCTCGCCCGCGTGGTGTTCCATGGGCGACGCGGTGAGCTGCGGCAGCGGTATCACGACGGGCAGGAAGACCAGCTTGGCGCACTCGGCTTGGTCGTCAATGTCCTGGTCCTCTGGTCCACGTTGTACATGGACCTGGCGGTCTCGGCGGTGCGTGCACAAGGACTGGTGGAGGTGCGGGACGAAGACGTGGCACGGCTATCTCCGCTCGGCTACGGCCACATTAACTTCTTGGGCCGCTACCACTTCGCCTCGCCCGACACGTTCGCGCGCGGTGAACTGCGCGCCTTACGCGACCCTGCCGAGGCGAATGACGACGGGCTAGTCGCGCCCTTCGATGCTTAGCGTACGATACGGTTCCAATGATAGTCGGACCCCTTTCTTGAAGGTGGCGTTGGTGAGAGAAACAGTGGTGTGAATCACACCACTGTTTCTACAAAGCGCGGAAGCGATAATCCCGACTACCTTACCGCCCGCATCGCCCGCGACCGCCCCTACATCTTGGATCCCGCACGGTGGAGGAGAGGGCTAATGTTGATAACATCAACATTAGAGAAACAGCCCTTCGCAGCGAAGGGCTGAATATGGCGAGACCGCCGACTACCTCGTCGCGCGCATCGCCCGCGACCGCATGAAGGCGGGCGGCGACGAGGGTCAGCCCGCCTGCCGCTCGTCTGTACACCAGGCGCGTATCAGCGCAATAGCCCGCCCGCGATATTTGACGACCGTGTGGTGATCCATGGCGAGGTAACGGCCGGTCGCTCGCAGAGACAGCCGCCGCACGTCAGTTAGGAAGATGATGCCATAGAGTTTGGCGTGCTCGACCTGCAACCGTGCCAACGCCGCCGCCTGCCGCTCCGCGTCGAGGTCGGCCAGCTCGTCACACACGGCATCCTGCGCGTCCGCGCTGTTGGCCTGGGCGCGTACACGGTCGAGATGCGCGACGAAATCGGGCCGGAGGGGCGGGGGTAGGGCCTGGCCTTCGCCGTGCTCGTGGAGCCGCGTGAAGCGCGCCTCGGGCGCGGCGCCGAGTGTGTCGAGGATGTGCAGCCTAAGGTCTTCGTTCGTTGTGTTCATGACACCATCCGTTGTGACAGCGCGGCGCATGGTGCGCTCGACATAGCAGGCGCGTTCTCAATGGGGCAACCCTGCCCCACATACACGGCCCTGCGATTGAGATACGAGGCCCACAGCATCGGGTGATTATCGCAGTAATCCGTGACCAGCGCATCGCGCTTGCCCGGCGCCGTGCGACTTACACGCCCCAGCGCCTGCGTCACGCGCCCACCGTAGCTCATGGGAGTTGCCAGGAAGAGCGCATCTAAACTCGGCTCGTCGAACCCCTCGGATATAAGGCTCACCGTCGCCACCACCACCTGCAACGTCCCCGCGGCGAGGGCCGCGACGACCTCGGCCCGCTTGCGCTTGCCCATCTGCCCATGCAGCGCGGCGGCCGTGACGCCGCTGGTCGTCAACATCTCCGCGAGCTGCTCGACGTGGCCCACACGGTCGCTCAGGACCAGACAGCGCCGGCCAGTGGCCACCGCCTGCGCGACGTCCGCCACGATCAGGCGGTTACGCGCCGGGTCGGCGACAAGATCGCTCACGAGCCCTGTAAAGGTATCGCCGAACAGCCGTAGGCCCGTATCACGCTTGACGACACGCGGCGTAATGAGGCGATCCTGCAAGTCGGCCTTGTCGATGCGCGCCACGGTTGGCCCCAGGTACCACCCAATCACGGCGTCGAGCTTGTCGCGCCGGTACGGCGTCGCGGTCAAGCCCAGGACGTAGCGCGCGGGGATCTGTGCCACGACGGCCGCTAACTGCTCCGCTGGCGTGTGATGCGCCTCGTCAACGATTAGATGCCCGACGTCGAGCAGCGCCTCCGGCAGAGAGCGCGCCAGGCTTTGTACAAGCGCCACCGTGAGGCGCGTCCCGACGGTGCATTGTCCGTCGCCGATAAAGCCAATCTCGTCAGGTGTCAGCCCAAGCACCAGGCCGGCCCGCTCAACCGCTTGGCGGGCGAGTTCTTTGGTGTGCGTGACCCATAATGTAGGCTGACCACGCCGCGCCACGGCGACCAGACCCATCACGGTCTTGCCCGCGCCAGCCGGCGCTTCTAGGACGCCTATGCGGCGCCCCAGGACCTCGCCGACGGCCCGCTCCTGGGCGACGCTCAACGTGACGCGCTCCTCGAAGGCCACCGGCGCGGCCAAGTGCGTGGCGTCAACCATCTCAACCGCGACGCCGTGCTCACGACATAACGCCCGTACGCGCGGTTGCGCGCCACGCGGCACGACGAGCGCGCCATCGTTGGCGCGGTGGGCATAGAACAAGTACGGGTCTAGATCGCGCGTGCTCCGTCCGTTGGCCTCCGCGTCGAGCCAGGCCGGGTTGGGGACC
>JAABUH010003406.1_pt1 | contig 13700 bp, 14 predicted proteins | sample 5559121 | NCBI WGS metagenome assembly JAABUH01 (sample SAMN10711871, study PRJNA513364) | rock metagenome | isolation source: Antarctica rocks | place: Antarctica: Victoria Land, Battleship Promontory nord | collected 2015-12-28 | reverse complement strand
CAAAGGTCAAGCTATAGTCTATGTGCTGCAACTGTTCATCCGATGCCGGGTATCAACCAGAAGGCATGCCCTCAAGCTTGTCCTACTCTCCCTGCCAGCATGCTCTTGTCACCCTGCAAGGAGAATAATGCTTTTCATGTGGATTACAGCTACCAAATTGGCCTGCAAATATTGACAAACCCCACATCCACAAGCATGTGAGCTGTCACAGTGTGGGCCAAAGGTCTGCGCGACAAGCACTTGAGCTGTCTGCAAAGATGGTACATCCCTGTGTTGACTCATTCTAAGTGATGAAAGCTGATGTACATCGCGGCAGGGGGCGATTGACAGCTCAGCTGGTCTACTTCTTCAAGGAGTAGATCAAGTGCAACATCTCTACTAGGTGTCCTGTGCAGAGGTTTGCATAGGCTGCTGAACACAAGCCTGAAGGAGGCCATGACACTTCAACCATGTTCACACCACTCAAGCAAAGCAAGCTAATGCTTTGCCTCAGGTAACCTTGCCCAGCGGAGGGCATAACCTGTTTTGCCCTTCTCAAGACACAGTAAAGTAGTAAGTACAGGCCTCTGGCCAAACGTTGGAACAGCCCTTGCCTGTGCAGGGTGTAGGTGATGATCAAGTCTGAATGCTGAGTCATCAACCAGGCTGGGTGGTCTCAGGCAACCTGTGAGAGGCTGTGAGAGGCTGCCTGAGTGACATGCTTCTGGGTGCTGTACCTGCATGGCACTCAGAAGCATATCTCTCAGGCAGCATATCACAGGTTGCCTGAGCTGGCATCCTGTCATTGGTGCACACGCGCTTGTCCTACCTAAAGCACGCCTTGGTGTGATGAGTCATAACCCAACTCTATTACTAGCTGCTTCATGATCTGTCAGATACATGAATAGACATGTTTGCTGACAGGTCGCAAGACATCTCACCACAGTCGGGTCATGCCTCAGTGCATCGAGGCATGCTTTGATGACATGGCCAGCAAATGCCCTATGTCCTCACTGACTTTCTCAGTTGTTACTGTTTATTCGTGTTCATGATGATGCAGCTGGCAAGCCTCCACAAAGCCATCTTGCATCCAGCGCTTGTGCAGCAGGCCCTGGGCCTGCTTGCCTGTCATCGGCTGTCCCAGGACATACAAACATGCCAAAACCCACACCATGCCGCTGTATCGTAAGGGGCATTTGTCATGATGGTCTAGGCAGTGGCAATGCGCTCAAGTGGTGTGGCGCATGTGGTCCGGGCAGGCAGGCAGGCACTGCCTTGTCCCTCTGAGGCTGAGCATGCAAGTGGGTCTGCATGCTTTGGCACAGATGTGACTTTTGCATGCTCCAGCCTCAAGCAATACCATCATACCATGCAGGCATGGCTCGTGACATGCTGCATGCTGCTTGTAGGTGACTGCTGGGTGTAGCAGCAATATGATGGCAAGCTATGCAGTTGGGCTGAGATGGTCTGGCAGGTTCACGGACGACATCCAGATGCAGTGGAGTGGAGTGGCAGAGTGCATATGGTATCAGCTGGCAGGTGCTGCTGCAGCGGAGGAGTCCCCATGCGATAATACTCTGCTCAAGGTGTGCATTAGGACAGCAAACGAGCAGGTCATAAACTGCCTTCTACACACTGGTGACTGTTTCATCACAGAATTGTCTGCTCAGCCTCTTTCACGAACCTTATTTGGTTGAGGCTATGTGCTCCACTTGCCAGATGCCGCTGAGAATGACATTTTCCTGCCAAACTTGGACTGTGACATAGACTGTTGTAGTAGGGTCAGAACATGAAGCACATCACACTCAACAAAGTATGGCGTAGTGTCCTGCCTGTGGGACTAGGACTAGAGCTGCTTGCATTTCGTGAACTTCTTGGCCTGGGCTGATGTTTACAAATTTGTCTTTGACATGAGTTGGCCCTGGGATCCAACCTGGGATCCAACCTGGGATCCAGGCAAAGCTCCTGAGTTCATTTCATGTCCAAAAGCCTGAAGTGAAGGCTGCCTCTTGGCTTTGCGTCATTGGGAGCCGGCTCTGCTTGGCAGGCCACCTCCCAGTGAGGCAAGGCTAGGATGCAAGGCTAATGAGATGCCAGTGTTGCTGAGTGGCGCTTCAGCCTTGAGCCTAGTTTGTAAATTTCTCACAGCCCTAGATTGGCCTTCATTGTGCTGCTGTGGGACCCACTGCAGTGACCCAGCAACATGGGCTTGCCCAGCTGAGCTGTTGAAGGAGTGTATTCTGACTGCAAGCTGCCAAGTTTCCTGCCATATTTTTTTGCTCAATAGCCTGCGGTCACGCTTCTGAGGCTCATTGTGTCCCCATGCAGCCACACTTTGACATAGCATCCGTGTCCCACACACACTTACATCCCCACATATACTCAGACACACTGTGTATATATAAAGTTGTAAGTGTGTATGGGACCATGGTGAAATGTGTCAACAGCCCATTTCTCGCCAAACTCTTGTTTCTTGCTTTTGCAGTCAATCTGCTTCACAGCGCTTGCTGTAATGCTGTGGCAGGGCTCCTTTAGGGTTGTTTTGTCGGTTGGCAATGTTTGATGACTGAGCGGATTTGAACAGGCCAAAGTGGCCCCCATTGTTGCTGGGTGCTGGCTGGGCATGGCCAAACCCGCTCATCTATCAAGCTTTGCCAAGCCAAAAGAAAAGAAAAGAAAAAGACTACACCTTTCGGCGTCAATTGAATGAGAAGCCAAGTATTATACCGGGCTGCCCAGGGCCAAACCAAAACATGATCTGCTAAAAGTGTTCACCCACTGTCATGCAGTATTGTCGAAAGAACCCATCTCCTTCCTTCTTCATGGCAGTGTTGCTTGCTCCCAAGCAGCCCATGGCATGCCTGCTGAAGCCTGCTGACTCCTTCCCAACAGCTATCAGAACGACTCAGCTACCATGCACACATAATCATTGCTACATTCACACATTGAGTGCATGTCCATGGATGACCTGCAGCCAGTTTGGCTGACATCCCTGCGCAGGCTTTGCTATGTTTGCATTTCCATCTTCTGCAAAAGCACACACTCACAGCATAGCGTGGCCTGCAATGTGTCTCAGGTGTGCTATCATTGTCTCGGTCATAGCTAGCTGTGAAACACATGGGACTGCAGCTGCAATGCAATGTTCCAACGATGTGTGTGAATGTGTCTTGTGTCATACTGTGTCAGAAATTTCTTTGGCAGGGGCGTTTGGCAGGGGCGTTGCCAAATGCCAACCCCCCTGCCCAACACATTAACGATACAATATGACACATCATCACACACTGCATTGCAGTCGTGCCCCTGGCTTGTGTTGCATCTGCCAGTTGGGTGTTTGGTCATCATGTGCTTCTCAGACCTGTCACGTGTATCAGCACAGGCCAAAACACTAGCTGCAGTTGTCTTGAATAACACCTCAGAGGGCTAATTACACGCGAGTTATATAAACAGCAGGGGGGTTGCATCAACAGTCAGTTGATCATGCGATGCCGTCTTGTCCCTGCAATAGTTCTGAGTACATGGCTTTAGATGCCATGAGCATGTCAACATCATTCAAGCAAAACAAGCTGATATGCAAACAGTGCAAATAACTCACAGCGGTTTGGCCTTGTAACAAGAACATGATGTCCCCATAGCTTTGAGCATATGGCTGCAAAGGCATTACTAGACTTGAATCCGGCACACATTGGACTGCCACATGTGTACAGGGAAGCTCAATATACAACATACTTATTCATTCATCAATCTCAAATGGCGTAGTCCTTTCTCTTTGTACACAGCTGCATGCGCTGTGCTTGAGGCCTGGCAGAATGTGTGCTGCAGAGACATCACTCAGGCTGAATTGTCTTAGGCCATGGTATGCTGCCTGAGCTACATGCTTGTTTGTGCTCTTCTTGCACCAGCTGGCATCTTGTCATTGATGCACATGCGCCTTGTGCTGCCTAAAGCACGCCTTGGCATAGTGAGACATGGCCCCTGACTGTGTTGTCACATCTTGTGAGCTTACAGACACAAGCATCAAAAGATGGCTGATCTGACAGGTCACAGGACATCTCAACATAGCCAAGTCATGTTTGATTAATGCCAAAGCATGCTTGAAACTTTGATGCCCACATGCCATAGATACCATGTCATGAAAGCATTGCTTTTGACATCATGGTGCATGCTGCTTGTAGGTGATTGCTTGGGTGTGTCATCGACATGTAGACAGGCCATGCGGCCGTGGTTGGGCAGTCAGGCAGGGATCTGGACCACATCCAAGTGCAGTGGAATGGAGTGGGGTGGTGGGACTGCGCATATGTAACAGCCAGCAGCTGGGGAGTCATCATGCAAGACTGCTCTGCTCAAGGTATGCACCAAGACAGCAGATCATGAAAGTTACTCCAGACACTGATGAGTGCACAACACAGATGCCTCTTGTCAGCCTCATTCTAAAACCTGTTTAGTTGAGGCGATGTGTTCCACACAGTTCCCGCCAAAAGTGACCTTTCCCGCCAAATTAAAGCTTTTACATAGACCGTTGCAGTAGGGGTGTGCTTCACATTGCACTCGGCAAGGTATAGCGTAGTATCCTGCCTGTGTGACTGGAAGTACAGGTGGTTGCATTTGTAAAGATATATATTTGATTTTATTGCCTTGGCTGACATCTACTCAGCTTTGATCATGACTTGGGCACATGATGCCAGGCACAAGTCCTGGGTTCAAGTCATGATGAAGGCTGCAGCTTGCTGCTTAGCTTCATCTCGCTGGGAGCCGGCTTTGCTTGCCAGGCCATCTCCCATTGAGGCAAGGCTAGGATGCAAGATGTTGATTTTTTGTTGCTGGGCGCTTTCCCACTTTTTTGCTTATCAGCTTGCAGTCATGGCAGTGAGCTAGTTGTCCTCATGCGGCTGCACAGCATTTGTTTGGCAGAGTTTCTCTAAGTGTGCGTGCTGGATGCAAATCTGTGCGGGATCTAAGTATGTGCGGGAATTTATTGAAACACGCCAACAGCCGATCTCCCGCCAAAACCTAGGCTTTTGCTTTTCTAAAAGCTCTGACTAGCACTCAGCTACCCTTCACACATCAACACTGCTACCATTCACACTTCTGAACGAGTATTTATGGACTACCTGTAACAACTTGGACTGACATCACCGTGCAGGCTTTGCTGTGTTTGCATTGCCATCTGCTGCAGAAGCTCACAGTGTAGCGTAGCCAGCGCAGTGGTTCAAGGTATGCTGCTGCTGCCCCAGTCGTAACTAGCTGTGCAACACTTTGCAGGGTGCGCAGCTGCAATGCAATGTGTCAAAGATGTGTCTTGTATCATAATATGTCATTAATGCATTTGACAGAGGGGTTGCCAAACGCTCAAGTGTACAGAGCTGCACAGGCTTCCCAAAGAAAATGCTCAGACATGTGTCAGGAATAGTTGCCTTGGCATTTGATTCTCATCTGTCTGCACAATGCAACACTGCTGTAATTACATGCATGCTGATTCTTGACTGCCATCACAGTGCAACTACTTCTATAAGATAGAGACATAGTGGAGAACAATGCATTCAAAAATTCACAGACACAACATCACAATGTAATCCTTGTCTATCCCGTCAGGTAACAGGGACGCGTCGTCGGGTCTTACTGCAGCATGCTGTACCTGCCAGCTAGCCAACATGCATTGCGCAGGTACAGCAGGTGCAGTGAGACCTAAACATGCGCCCTTGCTATCTGACAGAACAAATACCTGGTTGGTGGCCTCACGAGTTGGTGGAACAACCGCAAGCCCTGAAGACCATCTGACAAGTGGTTAGTGTAACCATGCAACACGTTGGGCATGTCCACAGGCACCCATGTGCTGCAAAGAACTCATCAGGTTCTGTGGATACTACATATTGCCTGTCTTGGGGATCACATATGGCGGCCCAAAAGCGGGGTCTGTGAGTGAGACACGTGTGACAAATACCTCAGAGGGCATTGGCCCCAGCGTGTGTTGAGCGTTTCAGCTTTTAGGGCAAGCCTCCCAGCTTTGGGTGTACTGCTTCTTCAGCTTTGGGGCATGCCTCCCAGCTTTCGGATGTGGTGCTTCTGCTTTATAGGATGCCTCTCATCGGTAGAATCAGTTGTGGTACAAAGGTCAGGCTATAGTCTATGTGCTGCTACTGTTCATTCGATGCCGGGTATAAACCAGAAGGCATGCCCTCAAGCTTGTCCTACTCTCCCTGCCGGCATGCTCTTGTCACCCTGCAAGGAGAATAATGCTTTTCATGTGGAATACAGCTACCAAATTGGCCTGCACATATTGACAGAGCACACATCCACACCCATGTGAGCTGAGTATGCTCAAGGTCTGCCTGACAAGCACGTGAGCTGTCTGCAAAGATGGTACATCCCCATGTTGAGTGATGAAAGCTGATGTACAATGCGGCAGGGGATGATTGACAACTCAGCTGGTCTACTTCTTCAAGGAGTAGTTCAAGTGCAACATCTCTACTAGGCGTCCTGTGCCGAGGTTTGCATAGGCTGCTGAAGACAAGCCTGAGGGAGGTCATGACATTTCAAGCATGTTGACGCCACTCAAGCAAAGCAAGCTAATTCTTTGCCTCTTAGGTGACCTTGCCCAGCGGAGGGCATGACCTGTTTCGCCCTTCTCAAAACACAGTAAAGTAGTATATACAGGCCTCTGGCCAAATGTTGGAACAGCCCTTGCCTGTGCAAGGTGTAGGTGATGATCAAGTTTGAATGCTGAGTCATCGACTAGGCTGGGTAGTCTCAGGCAACCTGTGGTATGCTGCCTGAGCGACCTGCTTCTGAGTGCTTTACCTGCATGGCACTCAGAAGCATATCTCTCAGGCAGCATATCACAGGTTGCCTGAGCTGGCATCCTGTCATTGGTACACATACGCTTGTCCAACCTAGAGCACGCCTTGCTGTGATGAGTCAGGACCCGATTTTGTTACGATGCTTGAGGAATTGTCAGACGCATGAAGAGACATATTAGCTGACAGGTCACAAGTCGTCTCACCACAGTCAGGTCATGCCTCGATGCATCGAGGCATGCTTTGGTGACATGGTCAGCAAATGCCCTATGTCCTCACTTACGATCTCAGTTGTTACTGTTTCTTTGTGTCCATGATGATGCAGCTGGCAAACCATTTTGCATCCAACGCTTGTGCAGCAGGCCCTGGGCCTGCTTGCCTGTCACCTGCTGTTCCAGGACATACAAACACGCCAAAACCCCCACCATGTCGCTGAAATCATAAGGGCCATTTGTCATGATGGTCTAGGCAGTGGCAATGCGCTCAAGTGGTGTGGCGCATGTGGTCCGGGCAGGCAGGCAGGCACTGCCTTGTCCCTCTGAGGCTGAGCATGCAAGTGGGTCTGCATGCTTTGGCACAGATGTGACTTTTGCATGCTCCAGCACTCAAGCAATATCATCATACCATGCAGGCATGGCTCGTGACACGCTGCATGCTGCTTGTAGGTGACTGCTGAGTAGCGTGATGGCAGGCTATGCAGTTGGGGTGAGGTGGTCAGGCGGGTCTTTGGACAAGATCCAGATGCAGTGGAGTGGAGTGGAGTGGCAGGAGCGCATATGGTGTCAGCCGGCAGGTGTTGCTGCAGCTGAGGAGTTCTCATGCAAGACTGTTATGTTGAAGGTATGCACCGGGACAGCATGAAAGTCATTCTTCACACTGATGACTGTCCTGAAACAGATCCGTGTGCTCAGTTTCTCTGTTGATGATTTCACCTTTACATGTTCAATTCCTGCCAAAAATGACATTTCCACGCCAAACTGGGGCTGTGGCATAGGCTGTTGCTGTAGGGTTGCATTGTAAAGTACATTACACTGAACAAAGTATGGCATATTCTCCTCTTTCTGTCATTGGGACTTCAGCTGGTAGCGTCTATGAAGATAGCTGAGCTTATGGCCTGGGCTGACATCCACATACCAGCTGGCTCCAGGCATATGTCCTGGGTGCAAGTGACGTGCAAAGCTGGAACTTGCCTCTTAGCTTGTCATCTCTCTGGGAGCCGGCACTGCTCAGCATGCCATCTCCCGGTGAGGCAAAGCTAGGATGCAAGTGAGACAGTATCTGTGCTGAGGAGTGCTTCAGCCTAAGTTTGCATTTTGCAGCTCCGGGCTGCCGCTTTAGGAGGCTGCCTTTATGATCGCTGAAAAGCATAAACTTTTCTTTTCTTGGTGTGTTGTACCTAAAGCCAAAAAAGTTCCTACGTCGTGCAGCCATGGGACTGGCTTTGCCATTACCTTCAACCACACTGTGTTGCAGCGACACAAGCTTTGCCTAGCTGAGCTGTTAAAGGACTCATTCTAACAAAAAGTGCTTTGCTGACACTGTTCAGCCACTAGCGTGCAGTACAATACAATAGTTGTTGAAAGTGGCCTCACCTCTGCTTCTGAAAGGCAGTATTACTTGCTCCCTTACTGCCAAGTAGCCTACTGTGAGTTGATCTGAAGCCTGTGAATTACTCCCTCAAAGGCCTTAGTGGCGCTCAGCTGTCGCACACACCTCAACACTGCCTACTGTCCACAATTTTAGATGTACACCCACAGGCTGCCTGTAGCCGTCTTGGCTGACAGCGTTGTGCACGCTTTGCTGTGTTTGCATTTGTATCTGATGAGAAGCACAGCATATTGTGGCCTGCAGTGTGGGTTCAAGCGTGTTGTCACTGCGCTAGTTATAGCCAGCGCTGAAACCCTTTGCAAGGTGCGCGGCTGCAACTCAATGTTTCGATGATGTGTGTGGTTGTGTCTTGTGCGATGATGTGCCAGGTGTGCTTGGTCAGGGGCCCCTGCCATACGCACCTATGACACATCATGACACATCGCATCGCAGCTGCGCCCCTGGCTTCTGCCAATCAGGTGTTTGGTAGTCACATGCTCGTCAGGTCTGTCACTTGTATCAGCACAAGGCAAGCTGCAGTCATCTTGAATGACACCTCAAGCGGCTAATCACACGCTAATCCTATTGGAAGCAGGCCTTGGGCCATCGCACCAACATTGAGATGATGATGCAACGCGCTCCTGTCCCTCCCTTGCATATGCAGGGTTACTCAGTATGTACAAGCGCAACAACTCGATATCAGCCTGTCCTGTTAGAAACGCATTTGCAGGTCTCACTACACCTCCTGTGCTTGCCCAATGCCGGCTACTTGTTTGGTGACTCCTGAGTTTGAACAGCTTTTGAGCAATTGAGCACGTTCAAGCCTGAAAAAGCATCTTACAAGGCGCTGTCATGACCATGCACCATGACAGTAATGCATGTAGTTCACTGTGACTGGCATGCCATTCTTGCAAAGCATTCATCAGGATACAGGACGTCCAGTGCAATGTGTTGTGCCTGCTACAAGCAGGTTCTGTCAGTGAGACGCCTGCAAGGCATTGATCAGAGGGCATGGGCCCAAGCCTGTGCTGCCTCTTCAGCTGCAGGGCATGCCTCATCTGTAGAGTGTGGTGCTTCTTCAGCTCTTGGGTATGCCGCCCATCTTTTGGGTGTGATGATTCTTCAGCTTTAGGGCATGACGCCCAGCTGTAGGGTGTGGTGCTTCTGCTTTATAGGTCGCCTCTCATCAGCAGAGTCAGTTGTGGTACAAAGGTCAAGCTAACGTCTATGTGCTGCTACTGTTCAGTTGATGCCAAGCATAAGTCAGAAGGCATACACTCAAGCTTGTGTCACTTTCCCTGCTAGCATGCTGTCATCAGTTCAGTTTGCTAGTCGTTGAAGTGCTGACAAATCACATTTTTCAAGTGGAATTCGGCTACCAAACGCCTGCAAACATTGCCAAAGCCCACATCTACCAGCATGTGGGCTGTGTAGGCTGAAGGCTTGCATGTCTAGCACCTGAGCTGTCTATAAAGATTGTGTACTGCCAGTATGACTTTCATCTCCAATTGTTAAAAGCTGATAGATATTGCGCTAGGGGATGATTGAGGAAGTACAGTTAGTGTGACTCCTCTACTTCAAGATGTAAATGCTGGTCATGCCTTTTATCATGCCATTGTTAGCCTGGAAACTGGACCTCACAATGTTGTGGCCACGTTCAGTGGACTTCTGCTTGTGCTCACAGCGTTCTCAAGTCCAATTTTCAGGCACAGCTTCTCACAGGCTTTACAGAGTGCTAAAGGCAGCTACAAGCAATGAGTGCAATGAAGCAGAAGCAGTGGTACAGCCGCAGGCCCATGACGCCCATGTGGCCTTGTGCATAGCCCTGAGGGCTGAAGAACTGTTACACGTTGATTGCAAACACAGCTGCTCGGTATGAGGCCCAGCAGAAGCTGTACTGTAGAGTCATCAGCCAGGCTGGGTGGTCTTAGGCCTGTAATATGCTGCCTGAGATACATGCTTCTGGGTGATGCACCTGCATCACAGCTGGCATCCTGTCACTGCTGCACATGCGCCTTGGTCTGCGTGAAACATGTCTTGGCGTAGTGAGACATGACCTGACTGTGTTTCTGTGTTCTTGTGCCCTGTCAGACTCAAGCGTCAAGAGACAGCTCATCTGACAGGTCACAAGACAATTTAACACAGTCATGTCATGCCTCAACATGCCAAGGCATGCTTTCAGCTGTAGAGCTTGTGTCAGAAAACATGCAAAGACCTGACTGTCAATGTCTGAGTGGATGATGCTTGGATATCCCAGCCTCTGTCTCAGTCTGTTCGCGGCATTGGCCATATGCAGCAGCTGATGCCGCGCAGAGACAGAGCAAAAGGCTGGCTATCCAAGCTGATGGGTACATGCTGATTGTGCCCAAAACCCACCACACCACCAGCTGCTGGGGTGTATGTGACTCAGCCTGGCTTCTTCTCGTCACCCAGAGCAGAGACACCAGGAAGCAGCAACACTCCCACAATACTACCATTCATGGTATATACCGTGACAAACCATACCACACTATGCCATACCATACCATTCAAGTTGATGAATGTTCCTGCAGCCATCAGCATCATCCTGCTTGTAGTCAAGCCAGAAAGGCTGCTGGGTCCACTCAGGGGGTTTGTTGTGATGGTCTAGGCAGTGGCAGTGCCCTCCAGTGGTGCATCTGGTCCAGGCAGTTAGGCACTTCCCTGTCTTTCATCGGCTCAGCATGGGTGTGAGTTTTCATGGAAAAGCCATTTCCTGAAATGATACAAGCAAATTGCGTCTGACTTGAGATGTAGGCTTTTCATGCTTCAGCCATGAGCAAGACGCTTCATGTAGAGTGGCTCTTGACGCCATGGTGCGTGCCGCTTATAGGTGACTGCTGGGTGTACCAGAAAGTTGTTGGCAGGCCATGGGGGTCCTTGACCACATTCAACGCAGTGGAGTGGAGTGGAGTGTCAGGAGCGCGTATGGTATGAGCTGGCAGGTGCTGCTACAGCTGAGGCGTCCCCATGCAGGACTGTTCTGCTCAAGGTATGCACCGGGACAGCATGAAAGTCATTCTACACACTGATGACTATTCTGCAACAGTCATCAGTGTGTAGAATGACCCTGTCGCTGAGTCTCTCTCGAGAACAGAAAATCAATGTGTTCCACTTGCTAGCGCTACTTTCTGTCAACAATGACATTTCCCGCCAAAGTGGGGCTGTGACACAGACTGTTGCCGTAGGATGGCAACGTAAAGCACATTACACACAAAAAAGTGTGGCATGGTCGCCTTCCTGGGAGTAGGACTAGAGCTAGTTGTCTTTGTGATAATATACAGCTTTATTCCCTGAGCTGACATCTACAACACAGCTTTGACCAGGATTCAGCCACTTGGCTTCAGGCATAGGTTCTTGGTTCAAGTCCATGTCCAGGCTGAAGCTTGACTCTTAGCTTCATCTCGCTGGGAGCCGGCTCTGCTTGGCAGGCCATCTCCCTGTGAGGCAAGGCTAGGAATCAAGTCCTATGTCGCTTTTTGCTGAGTAGTAGTACTTCAGCATTGATCTCAGCTTGTACATTGTCTACAGGCACACATTTGGCTGCACATTGCAGCCATGGCACTGGTTGCCATCATCCTACACCACACTGTGCGCCAGCAACAGGCGCTTGCCAAGCTGTGAAAGGGATGCATTCTGACTGCAAGGTGCCAAGTTGCGACTTTCCCGCTGTTTTTTGCTCATTAGCCTGCGGTCAAGTCAGCGAGGCTCATTGCATCCTGGTGTGGCCGCATAGCATCTGTGTCTCAGAAGTGTTGCTGTATGTGTGTAGGGATGCAAGCATGTGTGGGAATGTAAATCTGCCATCAGCCAGTTTCCCGCCAAAACCTTGCTTCTTGCTTTTGCAGTCTGTGTGCTTCACAGCAGTTGCCCTAATGCTGTGGCAGGGCTCCTTGGGGGTTGTTTTGCTGGTTGGCAATGTGTCATGACTGAGCAGGTTTGGACAGGCCAAACTTGCAACGTTTGTGCTGGTTGGAGTTTGTCCAAAACATCAAACATTGCCAAAGCCAAAACACGATTTGCTGACACTGTTTACCCACTAGCCTACAGTGTCGAAGAAATCAACTTGCTCCCTCTTCTGAATGGCAGCGTTGCTTGCTTTTGCACCGCAAGACATCTCAAGTCTGCCAACTGCTCTCCAAGAGCTCTCAGCAGCATTCATCTACCAGTGACACATCAACACACTTTGAATGTCTACTTCTCTCACCTCATATCTCCAGACTGTAGTCATTTTGGCTGACAGAGCCGCGCAGGCTTCACTGAAATTGCGTTGCGTAGCATTGCCTGCAATGTGCTTCATGGTTTGCTGTCAGTCATAGCTTGCTTTGAAACACATTGAAGCGGCCCGGCTGCAATGCAATGTATCCTTATGTGTCATACTCAGTACAACATTTTGTTTTTGTGTCATACCGTAGTGGTGATGACCGCCCTGTCAAGTGCATTGATGACACCTTGTGGCACATTGCACTGTAGCCGCGCTCCTGGCTTGTGTTCCACTACTCAGGAGTTTGATCGTCATATGCCTCTCCAGCTGTCCCTTACAAAGACAACTGCAGCTTGTGTTTGCAAATGCAGTTGTGTTGAACACCACCAGGGCGCTAGTGTTGAACAACACCAGGGCGCTAATCACACTCTAGCTATACAACAATACGGAGAGCATGCCCTGTTTTTTCCTCTTAGAAGACTACAGTGCAGTACTACAAGTAGGCTGTGGCCAAACGCGGGAGCGGTCTTTGTCTGTGCGCGATTCAGGTGGGCAGTCAAAATCTGCCGCAGAGTCATCAGTCAGGCTGGAGGTTTCAGGTGGTATGCTGCTTGTGAAATTGCCCACTTGTGGGCACAGTCCAGAACAACCACATCAGGCGTTCCTTCTCAGCTTTGCCTGCGAGTGAGCAGCAGGTATTCTTCAGCCCCACATCAAACACCAGGTCTCTCAAGCACCAAGTCTGAGCTGTCAGGTGGCGAGCAACACCTCTCTGCTTGGTGGTCCAGTGAGTGACAGTGAGACTGTGGACAGCATCCAATTTTTGTTGACGTAAACAGGCAATTTCACTTCAATGGCATCACAAGTATTGCCTTGGTCAGGAAATGCTCACCTGGCTTCCAGTCCTAGGTGCAGGGTTCATAGCATGGCCAAGGCTATGTTTTTAACATAGCTTCACTGCTGGAGCTTGCCTCTTAGCTTCATCTCGCTGGGTGCCGGCTCTGCTTGCAATTGGCAGGCCATCTCCCAGTGAAGCAAGGCCAGGATGCAAGTGGCACACTACATGCTTCTGGCATCACATCTGGGTGAGACAAGCATCAGCAATCTGGCACCAGACACAG
>JAABUH010003403.1_pt1 | contig 13709 bp, 8 predicted proteins | sample 5559121 | NCBI WGS metagenome assembly JAABUH01 (sample SAMN10711871, study PRJNA513364) | rock metagenome | isolation source: Antarctica rocks | place: Antarctica: Victoria Land, Battleship Promontory nord | collected 2015-12-28 | reverse complement strand
TATCTAGTAGTAAAAATATATTTCGCAACCTAAATAATTTCTATGCACTATATATAAAAGGTATATATATTAATAATATCGATAGGACTAGCTAATGTATATAGGGTAATAATAACGCTAGTATTACTACTTATAACGCGTTAACTAATAGCGTTCTTACTATTTATAATAAATAATTAAATAAAGTTAGTTTAATTACTATAATCGCGCGAAACTTAGTAGGGGAAGTATTTAGCGCCCCGGGATAGCCCCTAATATTTAGTAGGTAGCACCGGATATTATAGGGCACGATTTATAAAACCTATACCCCTCGGCCCCGGGCCAGCCCCGGGCGCCCTAAACTACGCTATAGTTTTGCCGACGTATATAGAGATAGGATATTATTCCCTCTAGTTTAAGGAGATAAATATAGTAATCCTTAAGAAACTAGTAAAGAAGGACTACTCGGAGCTAAAATTGTATAGACTAATTACGCTCCTCGATATACTAAGAAAGGCGCTAAGAATAGTAATCTTAAGAAAGTTTAGCGACCTTATAGAAAAATACTACCTACTCTTACTATAATAGCTAGAGGTACGGAGGAAATACTTAGTCAAAACGGCTTTAGAAGCCTTAATAGATATAGTCTATATAGTATAGAACTATAGTAAAGGCGGTAATAAAAAGAAGGTAGCTAGCCTACTATCCCTCGACGTAGTAGGCGCCTTTAATAATATCTCTTATAAGAGGCTCCTCTATAACCTATAGATAAGAAAGACGCCGGCCTTTATTACTAAATAGGTCGTAAGTTTCCTATTAAATAAGAAAATATCGATTACCTTTAGAGGAAAAACTAGCGAACTAGAAGAGGTCGAAATAAGTATCTCTTAAGGCTTACTAATTTTACCGGTACTATTCCTATTTTTTAATATACCGCTTCTCGAGGAATACGCTAGGACTAAGCTCCTAATATAAATAGAAAGCTTTATCGACGACGTCTATCTATATTCTATTAGTATATAGCGAGTCTATTAAGGCTAACTATAAGTACTTAGAGAGGGTATACGAAATCCACCTATACTAGGTACGAACCTACGGGGCGGCGTTCGCCCCCTAAAAATATAAGTTAATATACTTATCCTAAACCCCGAAGAAATTTAATATAAAGATAATAATTAACTTTAATAACGTAGTAATCGAATTAGGATCGAGCTTATAGGTTATAGGTCTTTATATCGACTCTAAACTCTATTAGGGCCCTTATATTACCTAGCTAAAGGCGAGAGCGGCTACCTAGACTAAGGCTATCGGCTATATAGCGGGGTCGACTTAGGGGACGACCCTCGAGAAGTATAGACTAGTATATAGTATAGTAGTAAGACTAATATTAACGTTTACCGCCCTAATCTAGTACTAACCTAAAGGTACGAGCGAAGCGTCGAAAACGCCCCTAAAAATATTAGTCGTAATCTAAATATAGTACCTTAGGACGGTATTAGGAGTATATAAAGCTACCCTAATCTAGGTCCTCGAGGCGGAGGTAGTAATCGTACCGATAGACTAGTAGCTCGATAGGCTAGTAATATAATATTAAGTATCGAGAGGGACCTATATCGTAATAATAAATAGGAATAAGATAATCTAAAATAGGCTCTATCGACGGAGGAAACGCGACCTACTACCTACTCTAATTTAGGAAAAGGAGAAGTAGACTCTTAACTCCCTCGGCTATAACGGCTAAGACGAGGCGGCTACGGCTATTAGGAAGAAGTAGGGCTAGATCTCTAGTACCGAGACTAAGGAATACTAGAGTATTAAGGTAATCGACGAGAATATAAAGGACTAGATACGACGACGTTAGATCGATAGGTAGAAGAAATATAAGATAGGTATCTAGAGCTAATAACTATCCCCCGCTTAATAAAGCGATATATTAATAATCGCCTTAACTACTATTATATATTACGGAAAGCGGAAAGCTTAATAGCGACCTAGCTCCGAAGTAGGAAAATAAGCCTTAACTACTTTCTCTACCGTATATACGTCTTAATAGTAGATAGTAGTAAATACTTATACGGGTAGAGGAAGTAAGACGTAAAGTATATTCTTATTTTCTACTCCGATTTTAAGGAGGTTTAGGAGCGGCTTTTCGCCGAGGCTAGTATAATTAGTACCCGAAGAATATTAATTAAAGTAAAAGATATTAAAGTAGCGGTACGGTAGATAGTAGAAATTAAGGTAATTATATTCTTCTCGTTTATAGGGGAGTAACTAGTAAAGTCGAGGCTTCTACGGGGTATTAAGAAGAAGAGTCTAATAAGGAAAAAGAGGAAGAAGAAGAAGAAAAACGCGGGAGGTAAAGGGGTAATAGCCGCCCCGAGACTAATCGGGTAAACCTAACTACCTTCGTCGGTAAAACTTTAAATTACCCCTATATTTAGAGTAAACCCGAAGTCTAGGGGCGCCCCGGGCGAGCTCTAAGGGCCCTAGCGTAGCCCCGGGGGCTAATATCGCCCCGTACGCCCCGTGCACGGCGCTAAGAGGCTAAAATTTTACGCTAAGATTTTTTTTAATATTCGTAATCGACGGCGACCTTCGGGAGGTCTACCCCTAGGGGAGCGTTAACACTACCTAAATTTAAACCCCGGAATCGGTCGATTCGGCCGAATTTCTCGCGGGGGTGTACCCGGGGGTAGCTTAGAGGTGTCGTACGGGGTATTATACGGGGTATAGCGATAGGGGGTAGCTATTAGGAGGTGGCTATAGGGGGTAGCTATAGCGGTGGCGGGGTGTGGCTAGGGTTACGCCTCGTAATTTAGTAGCTTATATTAGGCTTCTAAGCCTAATTTTAGCGCCCGCTTTAGTATAGTCTTAGCGCTACCCCTACTATACCTCGGGCTTACCTCTAATATTTAGTAGGTAGCACCGGGTATTATAGAGCACGATTTATAAAACCTATACCCCTCGGCCCCGGGCTAGCCCCGGGCGCCCTAAACTACGTTATAGTTTTACCGACGTTACTTACTTCTACCGACCGTAAAAGCGGTAGTTTAGACTATTACATACGAATACGTAAGAATAGGAATTAACGTAAGTTCTTACCGTAGTATAAGAGACTCGGCGGTACCGTCGTAGAGTTAATAATTAGTAAATAGTTTAGATAAGAGGGAGTTTTTAACTAAATAGTAGGCCTTAACGGTTTCTCTAACGGCTAACGGGTAGATTTAATACTCGGGAGTAGAAGATATAAGGAATACCCTTATTAGTAATATAGTTTTACTAGAGTAGGCGTATAAATAAATAAATAAATAAATAAGATTTATTTCCTAATACTACTATACTACGTTTAAGTATAAAATCCTAGATTATAGTTAGATAACTACTAACTTTTTTTACGACGAGATTTCGAAGTCGAGAAACTCCTATATAACGATCGAAATTCTTCGATTTCTCGACGCTCGAGGCTAAAATATCTAAAATCGAGACTCTTACTATATTTCGACTTTTCCGCCCGAGATTTCGTACGCGTATCGCTTTTCTTATAAGCGGATAGTTAACCCTAACGGAAGATCTATATAAGGGTAGTAATAAGTTAACTATTATCTACTAAAAATTACTTAACCCTTAGTTACCCTCGCTTAATAGACTTAACTAATTACTATTCCTACGTAGATCTTTCGTTAGCGTTAACTATCTACTTATAAGGAAAGAAATAGGGTTTATAACGCGTAATATAAATTTAGAAGCGAAACGTTATTTTCGTTAACGGGTTTCCGGATTTCTATAGTAATAAATTTAGAAACTCTTATACGAAGTTTTTAACTATTACGAATATTAGAAATTCGTATATATATTAGTAAAACTTTTACGTAGTTTAGAGCGCCCGGGGCTAGCCCGAGGTCGAGGGGTATAGGTTTTATAAATCGTATCCTATAATACCCGGGACTACTTACTAAGAGTTTAGGGCTAGCCTATAGTATAGTAGGGATAGTAGCGCTAAGACTATACTAAAGCGGAGGCTAAAATTAGACTTCTAAGTCTAATATAAGCTACTAAATTACGATACGTAACCCTAGCTATACCCCGCTAGCCCCCCGCTATAGCTCCCCTATAGCTACCCCGTATAGCTACTCTCTATAGCTACCCCGTATAGCTACTCTTTAAAGCCACCCTCTATAGCCACTCTCGGGCACCCCCGCGCGAGTAATTCGGCCGAATCGACCGATTCTAGGGTTTAAATTTAGGTGGTATTAATGCTCCCCTAGGGGTAGACCTCCCGAAGGTCGCCGTCGATTACGAATATTTAAAAAAATCTTAGCGGTAAATTTTAGCTTCTTAGCGCCGTGCACGGGGCGATTTTAGTTCCCGGGGCAGGCCCCGGGCGCCCCTAGACTTCGATTTTGCTCTAAATATAGACGCAATTTTAAATTTTACCGACGTAGAAAGCTCCTATAAAATCGGAAGATCTCGCGCCGAGAAAATTCCTTAGGAGTAAGCCTATTATAGAAAAAAAAAGTCAAAAAAATACGTCGATAGTAAGTATGTTTCTAGTAATAATACCCGGTTTTATACTTAGACGTACTGCGCACCAACCGTTAGGTAAGTAGAAAGCCACTTTTATGGCTTAGCACGTCTAGGTACTAAGGCAAGGACTAGCACGTAATCGATCTAATCTTATCAATCAATGTTTTGGCTAGCTCGCCTAGGTAGTAGATGAAATTCAGTTAGTCCCACTTCTCCACTCCTAGCATTGCTTCCTTCAGCCATCCTTATATCCACTCAATGAGTGATTCTAGCAATTAAGATTTTCGTTAAGCCTTGCCATTATAGTAATCTCATACCAATATGGATTTCTCGACTGCTCAATCTTTCTGATACGTCGCATCCACCGAGCACTTCTCGTAAAGAACCTCTTCCGCAACAAGGATCTCCAAAATGTGTGGGATTGTCGCAGTGATCCACGCCGACACTTCCTCAGACTCAGCAGCGGCGGACCTGCATGATGCCCTCTACCTCCTTCAGCACCGTGGGCAGGACGCATGTGGTATTGCGACATGCGGGTCTGGCGGACGGATCTATCAATGCAAGGGAAATGGCTTAGCTACCAAGGTTTTCAACGATGGAGAGCGGATTGCGGAGCTGCCAGGCTTTATGGGGGTCGGCCATCTACGATACCCTACGATGGGGTCAGCTTCTGGGTCGGAAGCACAGCCTCTGTTCGTCAATTCACCGTATGGAATTTGCATAAGTCGTTCGTCTTTCCCATCAGAGACGGACTTTTACGTTTTTTCAAGACATTGATCAGCTATTTGATTGGCCATGACTGACTCCGAAGCACAAGCAGACAATGGAAATCTCTTAAACTCAATACCGCTCAAGTCGTTCCTGGATCAAGAAGCACACCGTCACATCAATACGGATTCCGACTCGGAGATTCTTCTCAACATTTTTGCAAATGAGTTAAACGAGAGCGGGAAGGCTAGAGTCAATGCGGAAGATTGCTTCAAGAGTTTGGAGAAAACATACAGAAAATGCGAAGGTAGTTGGGCTTGCACAGCGATGATTGCAGGATTGGGGCTCATGGGCTTCCGGGATCCATACGGCATCAGACCTATAGTCATTGGCTCCCGGAAGGTTCAAGGTGGCACAGACTATATGATTGCCTCAGAAAGCGTAGCCTTGGAGTTTTTTGGGTGCCGTCCTGAAGACATTCGAGATGTCTTGCCTGGCGAGGCCGTGATTATCGTCAAAGGTTCGGAGCCACAATCCCGGCAAGTGCAACCTGCGGCAAGTTACACTCCTGATATTTTTGAGGTAAGCCGCCTTCTTGCAAGTCCGTTGCCATCGCTCATGCTAGCTGAAGTATTTGTACTTTGCACGACCTGACTCAATCATTGGTATGTTTATGCAGCACAACCGCAAACCGGTATTTACTCTCTAGCAGACGGTATCAGTGTGGAGAATGCTCGATTCAAGATGGGCGAGAAACTAGCTGCAACCATCAAAATCGAGTTGGGGCCTGAAAGACTCGCGCAGGTAGACGTTGTGATTCCAATACCAGAGACCTCGAATACGTCTGCTCGTGCCGTCGCGAAGCACTTGGAGAAAGAGCTCGCAAGTGGCTTTGTGAAGGCAAGCGATCTATAGTGCATTCAATGTATATGACTGACTGTACCAGAACCGTTACATATTTAGAACTTTCTTGATGAGCTCACAACGACTCCGCAGGTCAGGCGTGCGGAGAAAATTGAATGCCATGTCCGCCGAGTTCAAGGACAAAACCGTGCTCCTCGTCGACGATAGTATCGTGAGAGGTAACACCAGCCTCGAGATCTGCTCAATGGCGCGGGAAGCAGGTGCAAAGTCTATTATCTTTGCGTCTGCTTCGCCTCCTGTTCGACATAGTCATATTTATGGGTCAGTGCCACTGTTTCGTATGAAAGCTCTAGTTGCAAGTCGCAAAGATGAAAGTTTGACTATGCCTTAGCAGTACATCATTCCAACGAAATAGAATCTCAAATAACTAATTAGACAGGGTCGATCTTGCAATCTCGGACGAGCTGATTGCATACTCCAAGACCCCGGCTGAGGTTGCTATAGCAATCGGCGCGGACATGGTTATCTACCAAACTCTTTCGGATCTTGTGGCTGCGTGCGCCGAACTCTCGCCACGAGGTCGAGATTGCTATTTTGAATCTGGCGTTTTCTCGGGCTGCTACGTTACCAGCGTTCCCGACGGTTACTTCGAGCACCTCGAGCGGGTCCGTGGCGGAAACAAGAGATCTAAGATTCCGGAGGCAGCGGGACATACTGTCGACGGTACAACAGTGGATGAAGATCTGAGCCAAGCCGTAGCAAGGGTAGAACTGGAAACGGCGCATTCTTTGGTTACTCCGACTAGCCAGGATATCAGCTTGCATAATTTCAACGACTAAATACCATTGGAAAGATGAGAGTTTGATCTACACTAGCATTATGGTGGATATGAATGCGAAATTGAACATTGCTTCTCTCTCGCCCATTCCGCTTCTATGCGGCCCGCCGTCAGATTCCGAGTCAGCATGCTGTCCCACCCTGCAGCATAGCCGGATCAGGTACGGACGAAGGATTGACAGTCGACAGCCAGCTACGTTTGTTCAATGAAAAGTCAACAGAGACCTGCCATCCTTTCGGAATTTCACCGTACGACCCTTTTCCGCGGATATTGGCTTTGATAATGCTTACAGGCTTACTGACTTTACTATGCACTGGTCCCTGCTCATGCGCGCTGGGTTATGTCCTCCTTTCCAAGACGAGTCACAAACATCCTCGAGTGCTACTTGGGTCAAGGCTTGATACTTACCCTCCCTTTCCAGGGCGTCGATCCGGAGCATCGTATCCAAGTGCCTTGAGGCGAAAGACCAACCAATTGTCCAAAGATGTTCTTGATTCCTCCGATAGACTTCCTCGGGTGCTCTCTGCGCGTCGTTTTCCTTGCGAGATCTAAGCTGCCGTTTTGTAATAGCTGCCCTCTCGTCCGGATCGAGACTTGCATTGTACTTCCTCTTGTAGTCGCTTTGGTTCTTGACCCTGAGTGCTCGCTGCGCTGCAGACAGGTTAGCCCAATATTGTTGGAAACCTTGACCCGTTCTGGCCTTGACCATCTCCCGTTGTTCTCGAGACTTATTAGCGTTGGTTATCTGGCGGGCTTGGTTCGCCTTCGACGCCTGTGCCTTGCGTTCATCCGCTCTATCATGCCAGCGCTCTTCCTGCCGATAGAGAAAATATGCTGATATAATATGGGCCGTCGGCGTCTTCAAAGATTCAAGGTCTACAAATGACAGCAGTGGCTTCCCCCCTAACCATGAGGTCGAAAACGAGTCTGGAAGTTCATCAATTGAAAATCCATGGTTCGTTGCCTTTTCCCGTAAGCGTAGATTATGCAAAGTCTTATACAAACTTGCTGTAGCTTTCTGGGAGCCTGTGAACCAGGTTGTATACTCCCTCAAGTCATCTATGTTTGTATCAGCGTTGTCACAACGCGGCAGGATACTATAGTGTGAGCGCTCACTACGAAGAGAAGCCCAATTGTCCTGCTGGCAAATAATATCTCTCCATCTCAGCCATCTGGTCTGAATTGTGCTTGGACTCAACCTCCGGAAATGCACTCGCTTTGCCCATTCTTCATCGGGTTCAGAGCTGAACCTTCGTCGCTCTTCGGCTTCGCATTCGAGATGAATCGCTTGAAAATCGATCTTGCCTATGATGCGGTGCATGCCATCACTGGGCTCTTTAAGCAATCATATGTCTCAATGTGTCGCTTGACCATTGTGAGGATAAAGAATAATCGTTTAGTACACCATTGTCTAACGGTCGGAAATCCTAGACGTTCCCGCCAGTGTTTGAAATATCGCAAGGTAAACATCTCTTGCCGATTTGTCGAAGCCCGCCAGACGCACTTTCTCCTGCAAACAACGACACTCAGGAGCGAACACAGGTTCTCCTGGGTTCTTGTCGTAATAAGCAACAAGGAATTTGCGAAAGATTTCGTCTTCTTGCTTCGACCATCTCGAAAAGCCAAAGCGCGTGCCCTGCTTGATGGGGACCATATAGTTTTTTCCATTCCAAGGTGGAGTCGGCATGTCTTTCAGCCGAATGGCTAGGGCGAACTTGCATGCTTCGCTGCCACCAATGTTCCTGACATTGTCCAAAGTCACGGAACCGGGGGAAAGGTCACCTTTGAAGATCATCCATAACGTTTCCAACAGCAGACCGCAGTAGCCAATTGGCATTGCTGCACGAGGATTTTTGGAAGTCTGCTCAGACATCGTCTGCTACGATGCATACCTTTCTGCAGGCTCGCCTCATGCATCCTGCTCACTAAGTTGTCGCTACCGGTCGCTTTCGATGAAGCTTTACGAGCTCTCGCCGCCTTCACCCCCTCCAGTCCCATCTGCCAAACATCGTAGTGCTGAGGCAGACGATAGCGAAGTCCCACAGCGAGACCGCCTGTGTCTTCCAGGGGCTTTCGAACGCTGCCCAAGGCTCTTCCCGTGTAACTAGCATCCTTGTCCCAGGATGTACTCTTTTTCATTTTGCGGCGGTCGTGCTTTGCCTCGATGTCATATACAGCCAGGACGTTCTCAATGTTGCTCGTCTTGGTATAGTCAATCACAGGAATCCCATCCTTAATTCCAGCGTCCCAACGCGGAGCTCCAAAGGCTGTTTTAATGATATCCCCAGTCACCCGATGATCCATCAAAAAGTCGAACAACAGCTGGTCGTTATCACTACGACGATTGGCGTCGAGGAAGCACCACATGTACCGGCAGTATGGAGCATCGGACTGCTTGGTGTTGTTCAGCATCGCATCCAGTATCTCTCGCATCCACCCTTCAAAATCGACAATGTGTTCCGGCTTTATGTGATTATGACCATGACCTGGAATGCATCAGGAAGCGATCTCCTTACAAGCACACTTAGCCGAATCCGTTTCTATCATACCTTCGACTACATCTTTTCGAGGGCTAAACTGTTTGAGCAGCTTGATCGTCTCCTGTGTAATTATTCAATCTACTATTGGAATGGACGTTTGGTCATGCAATATCTATCATTATGACTTTAAGCGCCAATCGCTCTCTTTCTCTTCCATCGACTCTCAACATTCCCTACCATCATTTGTTGCCATCGGAGCCATTGCAGAGTCTCTAGCTGTGTCTTGATGAGCGGCTCGAGGGCGACTTCAGGGTATTCAATGATTACAATTATACCTGATGGCTTGCCACCACTGTGGACACGGGATAACGCTGCCGATTTACGATGAGCCCTTTGCAGCCCTTGCTGCAGCAACCGCGAAATGATTGTTTGCAGACAGCTTCGAAATTTCACGTCCGCCTTCCGTTTCCGCTTTACTGACTGTTGATTCCTTGTGAGATGATGACGAGCTACGTCCCGAGTCAGATCGAAATCCAGAGAAAAAACTTTTATTGGAGCCATCACGCCGAGGTTGCATCAGTGTGGTCTGTTCTGTTGGGGCCACGGTAGCCCTTACCAAGTGATGGTGTGGTATTGAGGATGATTCCAATCTGGACACTATCTTTTCCTTCGACGTTTCGCTCGAACCATCACGCCCGCCAAGCGTTTCCATGGACATGACCATGTTCGGAGAGTCATGAATACAGCTCTCGACCCCATGCTTTGATACCGCTTCGGCGGAGTCGTCTCCGGGTAAGAAGGAAAATCCACGGTGATGGATCCGTCCGCGGTTATCCTTACAAGAATGAGTCCCCGCATCCAGCTGTGCTGAGCGGACCTCCATTGTTTGTTGCGTTGAAGTAGTGTAGTGAGCTGATGGCTGATTCGAGGTATCAATGGAAGCAATGGCTGATTCAATCGTTTTGGGGCATCTCAAATAGCTTCGAACGATCTCTAACACTTCAGCGAGGGCTTCTTTTGAATCACAGCCTACGCGATTTGAAAGCCAGCCTGCAAGTAGCATTTGGAGTGTTGGATTTAGGCCCGTGTCATTGGTTCCAGGGACCGACTTTCCAGTGTGTTTGCCTTGATTGAGTGTAATATGGCTTCCTGTGCTGGGAGCGGATGGCCTTTGAAGTGTGCCATCATGACATGGTCTCAGAGTCGCTGCAGGATTGCCGAGCTCCTTGGCTCTAAATGATGACAACAGCGTCTGACTGCTGTCAAGCCCTAAAGCTGTCAGCGTGGAGGCGTTCGAAGCTGACGTCAATAATTGCCGACTTACATCCAGACTGGCCCCCCAAATGCTGTTTACTGCTCCCATGATGATCGTGGTTGTTGGGTGATTTGGAAAGCCGGTTAAGTATATCCTCAAGATTGGTCTGTACTTTTGCTTCATCCAGTGGCCTGCTCGAGTCCTCTCGTGAGAGCGTCATAACGAGGAGGCGTAGTTTCTCTAAGTCGGCCTGGTGGCACCTGGTCTCTTCTTCTAGCTTCAGATTCAAATCTTGGTGATCGGTCTCTAATTGGCGGTAAGCTTCCAATATATGCAGAACAGGACCATTGAAGCTGGCAGGGAGATCCGCAGCGGGATTGGCCAGTAGATGTTGCTTCACAGCGACTGTCATGGAGTTCGTATCTGGATTGTCTAGGGAGAAGCCACGTAGTCAGTATCTCTCCTGTAAACCTTGAGCAAAGCTGCAGAGAACACGAAGACGGTCCATTTTCGAGAGATGTGTAACGACTAAATGCGTATCCGGAAATATCACATGTGAAGTTTCTGTTTGATGACACCTACAGACTTGATCCCGATCGTTCAGATTGGACCAATAAAAAGAAGGCCACTCAGGCTTGTTAGTTGGAGGCACAGGACGGTGGGCGTTGAGGTAAGAGGTGAACGATGCAAGACTCCTCTTGGGCCTGGGACGCAGTCTACCGTGACTGATTGGAGAAGGTGAACACCGAGAGTCATCACATAAAGTGGCATCGGTGACATGATCTTGGGTTGGGACGTCAATGGAACAAGATTTGTCAGATCTTTTGGCTTGAGCGTTGCCACACCCGGCCTGAATGTCAGTCATTGTTAGATCTTATCAAGTTGATCCGGGTAATCTTAAAGATGGGTTTTGAGGGCCAAAATTGGTTTATGGCATTCTTCTAGAAGATTAGGTTGATAAATAAAGCTGATGGTGCGGGCTACCAATGTCACTCCGACCTCTTCATGTGAGACCTCAACTAAGCCGCAAGATTTTCCTGGCGGCAGACTCACTTGGGCAGAAGTATGAGGGTTTGTTGGCCTGCACCTTCCCTGTCACTCCTGATCCATGGCATATATCTGGCACTACGGCATTGACGCAAGAGCAGCCATCTCAAGTCAATATTTGAGAATCCTCCTGACAAGCGTCCACAGCCAAAAATGAGGATACAGGTACCATGAATAGCGTATTCTGATCGATCTAGGCACCTGATCTCAGCCTATCCCGATTGAAGTCTACCTGGCCAGCAACGAGAGGTCTACGCAATGGGGAGTGCCATGAATAGTGGCAAGACCAGCGCAGGAACTGGGTTTTGTCTGGATGTACCATTCTCTCCAACAGAAAGGTAAGAACGTTGTAGTTCTGTCTGCTGTCACGAGCCTCTATCGGGTGTCAGTCTCATGGCATAGAAAGCTCTTGGGGGATTAGCAGCGGGGCTTTGGCGATTCGCGGTTCGTGAACAGCAGATGGTGCTTTCCCTACATATGCTTGTATGCAGAAGCGATGAGACTTCCCCCGCTCAGAAGGAGGGTATTGATAGGGTCGGGTTCCCCCGAACCGAGCCTAGGTTGTGAGATGACATGATGCGAAAGACTGCCCCAAAGGAGAACTCTGCAGGAACATCTGCAGCTATGCAGTGTACCGCTTATCGTATCTGCATGTAAATCCTGTGAAGCGATGGTCGAAGGAACCTTGGCAGATCTAAGCTGACTTGTCGCCATCCATCCATAGGTCTTCCGTTAAGGAATTTCAAGTAGAAGGGATATAGCGTAAAAAGAGGTACAGCTTTTTGCAAAAACACTGGCCACCGCGCTAGTGGAAAAAAATAATTTGCGCGACCACGAGAAATAGGCCAATAAGTGTAATCGAGTATATAGCCACTATCCCTTTCCTTGAGTCGGGATGGCCAACGCTAAGCTTTAGCGTATCCGAAGGCATCGTGCTTACCTGATTGATCTACTCACCTCTTGGCAACATTCTCAGTCAGCTGTAGATCATGAGTGGACAAATTAAAACTTCAGGATGAGCCCGGGTACGCTAAATTTAGCGTTGGCCATCCCGACTCAAGGAAAGGGATAGCGTCGCACACAACTTGTTCAAAAGTCGTCATATCTCAGCCTCATTGTCCGGGCCATTTATGTTAAGAAACACTATCTAAGTCTCTACCTGATAGAAAATGAGCAAGGAGTGGGCATAGGATATTACTGGAAGGGGCCTCATAAACAACAGACTAGTGGTACAATCGGCCAGCCCAGCAGTCGAGGCTGTGCACAGACATGATTGATGCCTTGAGAATTTGAATGATTGTCATTGGCAGGAATTCCTGCACTCCTGCCCAGGCGATTAGTAGCGCTTACTCTACCTTACTATCTCCCCGGTGGGTTCGTTTGGCCCGAGTTGTTTCCTGGCTTGAGGATATGGCCTTAAAGAGTCGAGGTGCTTCCGCAAAAGCTAAAAGGCAATGGCCCAAATTCCATTCCCTAGGGTCCACCAGCTGAACATTCAATTAGGCTTCAGCACCATTCGATCTCCTCTGGCCCTAAATCGATCAGATCAAACCTCTGATACATTGCCTGGCCAGCCTCGGATTTCGCTATACGCCTCCGGACTAGACAATTATGTCCTGAAGGAGCACTCTACCCCGGAACTCGACAGCCTCGCTCCCTGGCTTTGGTTGGTATGTAGACACAAGAAATTTGCCATTCACCTGACCCGAAATAGCTGACAGCTCTAGGTTTCCACGCCACGAAGCTCGCACATCTCTCCACTACACCACCAGGCTAGCCGGGGACGGAAGATTGTTATTGTGGAAAATCCGCAGCTACACCTTGTCTGGTTCTACGATCAGGTCTTTATTAAGCCGATCCCCAGATACCTTCTCTCATATGCTTTCTGGCAATATCTCGCAACCCAGCCCAATGTCCTCCAGCAATCGGTGATTGGATTTCTACGGACATACAGCCACCTTATTCGCTATGAGTCAGACTATCGTATTGCAATGCGGGAGGAATATGGCTTGAT